>Ga0335081_10002452_pt1 | contig 29207 bp, 32 predicted proteins | sample Lox_Sample_35_FD_206713 | JGI IMG/M metagenome (GOLD analysis project Ga0335081, IMG submission 206713) | Soil microbial communities from Loxahatchee National Wildlife Refuge, Florida, United States - Lox_Sample_3.5 | ecosystem: Environmental > Terrestrial > Soil > Wetlands | place: USA...
AGCGTCTGGGAGAGGTATCCCATCTTCCTCTCGGACTCCACGATCAGGGTCTGGGGATCCACGTCGAAGTCCTCGACGTAGGTCGCATGAGGTAGCTGCTTCCCGAGCAGCTCCGAGACCGCCTCGGCGACCTGGGGGCCGACGCTCCCCGTCTCCCCGTCGGTGGTCTTCATTCCGGATATGATGATGAACTTGGAGACCAGTTCCTTCTGCTCCTCCACCAGCGCCACCGCTTCCGAAGGGGTCAGGGCGCCGCCCAGGAAGCGCTGCACTATGCTGTCGCCGACCGCAGGAAGCTCCGAATAGACGCTGTTGGGCAGCATGTTGGCGTCGTACAACCGCTTCGCCACCGCCCGCACCGCGTCTGAGTAGCCGTCCTTTCTGATTGCCTGAATGACTTCGTCGAGGGCCTTCAGATGAATCTCGACGGCCTTCTTGACGCCCAGGGAGACCGCATACGACGTGGCGAGTGTGTCGGCTCCCGCCATCTTCCTGTCGCTCAGGACGTATTCCTCGTCCACCCCGTAGACCTCGGCCTGGTAGAGAGGCCTCATGATGGGGAAGAGCTTCTGGTCGGGCCCCATGCTCATCGCGATGATCTTGCCGCCAACCCGGCGCTTCACGAAGTCCGCCGCCTCCACGGCCTTGGCGTCGTGGGGGTTCAGTACGATGTCCATCTCCGCCCTGTTCAAGACGCCCCCGACGGAGACCACCTTGGTCGTGCGGGCCGGGACGCCCTTCACCAGGACGATAATCAGCATTCCCACGACACCTGACGAAGACCGTTCTTTAGTATTGCTGTTTCCTTTTTCTTGGGCGGCCGCCCTCCCGCTCAGAAGAGGCCAGCGGTCCCGCTCTCCGCGTCCGTCGGCCGGTCGGACGACTTGCGGTCGGCTGGACTGCGGTCCTAGAGAACCGGCCCCAACGAGCCGATGGCTTCCTTCAGGGTGCCGGCCCCCCTGTTGAACCACTCCGTCTCCTTTTCGGAGAGCTTCAGCTCGAAGATCTTCTCGACTCCGCCCTTTCCAAGCATGACGGGGACGCCGATGCAGATTCCGCTCACTCCGTACTCGCCCTCGAGAAGGGTCGACGCGCACAGGACCTCCTTGGTGTCCCAGGCGATGGCTCTGGCCATCCTCGCGATGGATACGCCGGGCGCGAAGATCGTCGCGCCTTTCTTCGCTATCACCTCGGCGGCCACCTTCCGAGTGTCCTCGATTGCCTGAGCGACTCCTTCCTCGTCCAGCAGGTCGGTGAGCGGCACGCCGCCGACTGAAGTGTGGCTGGCCAGCGGGATCATGCTCTCGCCGTGTTCGCCTGCCACCAGGGACGAGACGGAGGACCTCGACACGCCAAGCCGTTTTGCCAGGACGTACTTGAATCGCGAATTGTCCAGCACCCCTCCTTGGCCCACGACTCTCTGCTTGGGGAAGCCAGACGCCCTGAGGGCCACGTAGGTCATGGCGTCCATGGGGTTGGTTACCATCAGCAGGACCGAGTCGGGGGCGTTCTTCGCCACCTCCTTGGCCACGGAGGCTATGATCCCGGCGTTCTTCGAGAGAAGGTCCATCCTGGTCATGCCGGGCTTGCGGGCCAGGCCAGCCGTGACTATCACCAGATCGGCCCCCTTCAGAGCCGAGTAGTCCTGCGATCCGGTGACCCTGACGTCGACTCCGGCGTCCGACAGCCTGTGGCTGATGTCAAGCGCCTCGCCCTCGGCCAGGCCCTGGACTATGTCCACCAGAGCCAGGTCGTCGATGCCCGCTGACGCGATCTCGAGCGCGGCCTGCGCTCCGACTTTCCCCGCACCTACCATCCCTATCATATGTGGTCGTTTGGGCTCGCAACGCCTCTCTATAACAGCTTTCGCTGGGCTATGGGAATCCCGCTGAGGCCCGGCTGCGTGCGGGGCTACAGCCTTAGTCCGAAGGACAGAGCGAAGTCTTCGAAGTGTCCGTAGGCGGCCAAGAACTGTATGCCCTTGTCGGATATCTTGTACTTCGAGACCTTCTCGGCGTTGAGTTCCACGAGGAGGCCCGAGCCCACCAGTTCCCCAAGCAGCTTCGACATCCTGGAGTAGGACATGTTCCCCCTGCGCAGGAGCATCGTGATCCCCACTCCGCTCCCTTCGGTGTTCATGTCCCGCGCGGTCGACAGGACGTCCGCTATTATCTTGACCTGAGTCCTATATTGGGCCACTCACTTTCTCCCTCCCAAACACATATCCAAGCACCGGTACGAACAGCATCATCAAACCCATCTCTTTGAGTAAAATCTCGACTAGTGGAAGAAGATTCACCGAGATGTACATTATTGATAACCACTGGGCGAGTATCCCGCTGGCCAGCAGCGCGAGCCCCCCTGCTATCAGGAGCGTGTCCGGCCTCCTGGTCGCCTTGTAAGAGTAAAGCGTCTCGACGACCCCGTAGAGCACGAAGTAGAACGAAAGGATGCTGAGCAGATTGCTCATCTCCGTCCCGTTGAACGCCAGAACGGGGAAGACCAGCACTCCCAGGGCGAGCCGCTTCGAAAGCATCACGTCGATGGCGTGGGAGAACGCCAGGAAGAAGTATCCCGTGGTCTCGAGCACGAGTCCGAGCACCACCATCGTCGCTGTCACAGATGGGAGCCATGGAAGAGCGCCGCTAAGGCCCACCAGCCCCTCCACCAGGAATCCTAGGCCCAGAAAGACGAAAGCGGTGGTGAGCCGCATCAAGGTCGTGCTGTCGGTCCGACGCACGCCCTTGTACGAGACGAACGCAATGGAGAAGGACACAAAGACGCCTATGAGCTGCAGGATCTCATCTATGGCCGCTGTGTCCGGACCCAACTGTGCTGGCCTCCTGAACCAGTTTTGACGGTAGCTCTATAAAAGCTTTCGCCGCGAAATCCGGGGCTGCTGTCGTTCTTGTCGGCCGGGAGGGACGCGCGGAGGGATCCCGCCCAGTCAACTGCCTACAGCCGTCCCGCTCCGGCTACCCGGTTCCGGGCCACCATGGGTGACAGCTGTATCTTCTTCCTCGTGTCCAATTTCATTATCGTCGCCTCGTAGTGTGACCAGCGCACGCCCAGCTTCTGGGCAACGAGCCGTTCGACGGACGTCGCGAAAGCGTGCTCCTTTCTGTAGGGCGCCCTCCTGTCGTCGCCTGGCTCGTCCCAGGCGCTGTGCAGTCCGCAAGCCCGTTCGGACTCGAACCCCCTGTCGAAGGCCACCACTTCCCTGTCGGTGACCCCGTGCATCCTGCAAAGCTCGAACTCAATCATCTCATGAAGCGCGACCAGGAAGACGTACCTCTCGTCCCGCATCCTGCTCACCCGGATTTCCACCGGCCTCCCGGGCAACCAGTCGCCGACGGTCTCGTATCGCTGGGCCCTGTGGGGTACCTCTCGAACGACGAACCTGGTCCTTCGGCTCCTGCGGGACTTCAAATGCAGCTTGAGCGTGGCCGTTTCAGACTTATGTCGCCGGGAGTCTAAAGACGCACCCAAGTTTGTGAATCTTCCGTCACCACGCGGCGGGGGGTCGGGGCCAAGGCGGCCGCCTCAGAAACCCAGGCTCGCAATCGCTCAGCTTATCTAAATGAAGACCCCTGAAGGCTGGCGGCGGAGCAATGTCAACAGAGAGTACGAAGAAGGCCGACCTTGCGGGGCCAGGCATCGGAACCTACGAAGAAGTGGAGCGGGTGCTGCCGAAGGACTACAGCTCCCTGCTGAACCCCAGAGACACTCAGAAGGCAGTCTTCGAGGCGAAGAGGTACATCGAGGAGAACCTGTGCAAGGAGCTGAACTTGATGATGGTACAGGTCCCTCTGATAGTCGACGTGGAAAGCGGCGTGAACGACCTGCTTGACAGGGACCTCTCCCGCATGCCCGTCCAGTTCCACATTTCCAACGACCATGACAAGAACCCGGTGGAGGCCCAGGTGGTCCAGGCGGCGACCAAGTGGAAGCGTCTCGCCCTGGAGCAGTTCGGCATGGCTCCCGGTTCTGGTCTCTGCACGGACATGCGAGCGGTAAGGAAGGACTACTTCCTCGACCACGACCACAGCGCCTACGTGGACCAGTGGGACTGGGAGAGGGCGATAACCGCCCAGGACCGCAATCTTGGATACCTGAAAGACGTCGTACGGAAGATCTGGAAAGTTCTGAAGGGGGCGGAGTCACACGTCAACTCCCTCTTTCCCCAGCTTACCTCGGCAAGATACCCTGGGCTTCCTGATGAGATCAAGTTCATTCACGCCGAGGACCTGCTGGACAGGTACCCTGACCTCCCTCGCAAGCAGCGGGAGACGGCCATCCTTCAGGAGTATCCGGCAGTCTTCATCGTAGGGATAGGGTGGGTGCTGAAGGACGGGTTCCCGCACGAAATGAGGGCCTCGGACTACGACGACTGGGTTACCGAGACCCGCTCTGAGGACGGGCGAGCCATGCACGGGTTGAACGGCGACATCCTCGTCTGGAACCCGGTGACGAAGAGGCGCCACGAGCTGTCTTCCATGGGAATCCGCGTGGACGCTGCGAGCCTTAGGAAGCAGCTCGAGCTCAGCGGCCAGCTGGACTTCCTCAAGTTCCCTTACCACCGGGGCATCGTGGAAGGCAGGCTCCCCTTGAGCGTCGGGGGCGGAATCGGCCAGTCCCGAACGTACATGCTCCTGCTTCGGAAGGCCCACCTGGGAGAAGTGAGCGTGAGCGTCTGGCCGAGGAAGCTCAAAGAAATCTGCGAGAAGAAGAACATACACGTGATTGAATAGTGGCCGTCCCGAAGGGAAACCTTATCCGCGATTGTCGAAGTCCCGTCCGTTAGATTGACCACCAACCTGAAGAAACGTCTTGCGGCAGGAGAGGTCTGCCTGGGATCCTGGATATCGACCGCCAGCCCCGCGGTAGTTGACGTTCTGAAGTTCCTCCCTCTTGACTGGTTTGTGTTTGACATGGAGCACTCGCCCACGGGCGTCGAGTCCGTGGGGACCATGATCGGCACCCTCGGCGGGAGCAACGTCGCTCCCATCGTGAGGGTGGGCCAGGCCGACCAGGCGCTCATCAAGAACGTCCTCGACGCCGGGAGCGAGGGCATCGTGATCCCCCTGGTCAACTCGAAGGAGGAAGCCGAACGGGCCGTCCGGCTGTGCAAGTATCCGCCTCTGGGCATCAGAGGGACGGCAATGGGCAGGGCGGCAAGATACGGCCTCGACGGCGCCCGCTACCTGAGGAGTGCAAACGATGAAAACATGGTTATCGTGCAGATTGAGACCACGACCGCGCTCTCGAACCTTGAATCAATCGCTGCCGTAAATGGAGTCGACGTCCTGTTCGTCGGGCCCTCGGACCTTACGATGTCGCTGGGTCTCATCGACGACCGGACGAACCCGAGGGTCGTGGACGCGATGCTCCGTGTCGTAGGTGCATGCAGGGAGCACGGGAAGGCGGCCGGGGTTATGGCCGCTACCACGGACGAGGCGAAGAAGGCGGTGGAGAGGGGCTTTGGCTTCATATCGCTCGGTTCGGACGTCCGCCACCTGATAGTCGGTGCCCGCGAATTCCTGAAGGCCGCTGGAAGACCCTAGGCGCGACGATGCCGGACCGGCCGATCGCGGGCTAGACCGTCGACGAAGCACGCTCGGTCTCAAGGACCGCCTGGGCCGCCGCAAGCTTCGCGACCGGTATTCTGTAGGGCGAGCAGCTGACGTAGTCGAGGCCCGCCTGATGGAAGAACTTGACGCTCCGTGGCTCCCCTCCGTGCTCGCCGCAGATGCCCACCTCGAACGAGGGATTCGTCTGCCTCGCCCCCTCCACTGCGATTCTTATCAGGCGGCCCACCCCGGCCGAGTCGACCACCTCGAAGGGGCTCTCCTCGAACACCTTCATCTCCAGGTACTTCGGCATGAAGGTGGCCTCGACGTCGTCCCTGCTGAAGGCGAAGGTTGTCTGAGTTAGGTCGTTGGTGCCGAAGGAGAAGAAGTCCGCGTGCTTGGAAATCTCGGCCGCGGTAAGCGCGGCTCTCGGCGTCTCCACCATGGTCCCCACCATGTACGCTATCCGGCTCCCTTCGGCCGCAAAGACAGCCTCGGCCTCTTTCTCTACGACGTTCCGCAGAGACCGCATCTCGTTGGCCTCGCTTATGAGCGGCAGCATGATGTAGACCTCCACCGTCTGTCCTTCCTTCTTCAGCACGTCCATGGCCCCCTTCAGGATGGCCCTGGTCTGCATCCTGTATATCTCTGGGTGCAGCATGCCGACGCGGCACCCCCTGTAGCCCAGCATCGGGTTGTGCTCGCTGATCTGCTTGACCCTGGCGAGCGTCTTGGTCTTCTCCTCGATCTCTCGCGCCGGGGCGCCCTGGGCCTTCATGGTCTCTATGTCGTCGAGCAGCTGCTCCATCGAGGGGAGGAACTCGTGGAGGGGAAGGTCGAGCAGCCTCACAATCACGGGCGTGCCCTTCATGACGCTGAATATCTCTCGGAAGTCGTTGAGCTGGAACGGGAAGAGCCTTTCAAGGGCGGACGTGAACTCGGCCTCGCTGGAGCCCAGCACCATCTCCTGAACGATCGGCAGCCTGTCTCCGAGGTTGAACATCCTCTCGGTCCGGCAGAGTCCGATTCCCTCTGCCCCGAACTCCCGCGCCTTCTTCGCGGCTTCAGGGGTGTCGGCGTTCGCCAATACCCCGAGCCTCTTCTTCTCTTCAGCCCAGCCCATGAGCTCGCGGAAGTCTCGGCTCAGCTCCGGGTCCACGGTGGGGATCTCCCCCTTCATCACGGTGCCAGTGCTGCCGTCTATGGTGATGGTCTCTCCCTTCCGGACTACGTCGCCCTTCGCGGTGCGGAAGTAGCCCTGCTGCGCGAAGAGCTCGATCTCGCTGCATCCAGCCACCGCGGGCTTCCCCATGCCCCTCGCAACGACCGCTGCGTGGGAGGTCATGCCGCCCCTCAGTGTGAGCACGCCCTTCGAGGCTACGAGGCCCTTGATGTCGTCAGGGGTAGTCTCCGGCCTCACGAGAATTATCGCCTGGCCTTTGCCGCCGAGCACAACGGCCTCTTCGGTGTCGAAGACCACGCTGCCGGAGGCGGCGCCCGGCGAGGCGTTGAGCCCTTTGGCGATGGCCGAGGCCTTGGCCCTCGGGTCAAGCCTCCTGTGCAGAACTTGGTCAAGATCGCCCGGGTCGACCCTGGCCAGCGCCTCTTCCTTTGAGATGAGCCCTTCTTTCACCATCTCGACGGCGATCCTGATCGCCGCCTGGGCGGTGCGCTTTCCGTTGCGGGTCTGCAAGAGGTACAGCCTGCCTCTTTCGACTGTGAACTCGAAGTCCTGCATGTCCCGGAAGTGGCCCTCCAGCCTCTTCGCCAGGGCTGAGATCTCCTCGGCGAGTCTGGGGTCAAGGGCCTCTATCTTCTCGGGCGTGCGGATCCCTGCGACGACGTCTTCCCCTTGGGCGTTGGAAAGGTACTCCCCGTAGAGCCGCTTCTCCCCCGTCGATGGGTCCCGGGTGAACCCCACGCCGGAGCCCGAGTCGGCCCCCATGTTCCCGAAGACCATGGCCTGGACGTTGACGGCCGTGCCCACGTCGTCCCGAATCTTGTAGTATGACCTGTACTCTATGGCCCGGGGGTTGTTCCAGGACAAGAAGACGGCTTCCACCGCCATCCTCAGCTGGGCACTGGGGTCAGCCGGGAAGTCCTTCCCGGTCTCGCTGCGTATGGCAGCCTTGAACTCCTCGACGATTGCCCTGAGGTCGGACGCCGAGAGGTCGACGTCCCTCTTGAGGCCGAGCCTGTCCTTTCGCTCCTGGAGGATCTTCTCGAAGTGGGCCCCAGGGACCTGCATGGCGACCTTCCCGAAGAGCTGGAGGAAGCGCCGGTAGGCGTCGTAGGCGAAACGGGGGTTGCCGCTCGCCTTCGCCAGGCCATCCGCCGTCGCATCGTTAAGGCCGAGGTTCAGGATCGTGTCCATCATGCCCGGCATCGAATAGGGGGCCCCGGACCTCACCGACACGAGAAGAGGCCTCTCCGGGTCGCCCAGGACCTTCCCCGTCTTCTGTTCGAGTGCCTTCAGGTCGGCCACCACCTCGTCCATCAGGCCTTCGGGCATCTTGCCTCCGCTGGCGTAGTAGGCCTTGCACGCGTCCGTGGAAATCACGAAGCCGGGAGGCACCGGGAGCCCAATCTGGGTCATCTCGACGAGCCCGAACCCCTTGCCCCCGAGGACGAACTTGTCGAGCCCCTTCGCCTCGCTGAAAAGATTGACGTACTTCATCGGAGTCGGGAGGGTCTTTCTGACCCCCAAATATACTTGTATTCCCGCGGAGCCCACCTTTTCACGCGCCCGTGAAGGGCCGAGTGGCCCGGGCAGCCCGCTACCTCGTCACCAGCGTGAGGATGTCCTCGTCCATGAGCCTGTGGGTGATGCCGACGCGCTGGCCGCCGAACTTCACGCTCTTTCCCCAGATCAGGGCGTATCTGAACTCGCCCTTCATGTCCCTGTGTATCTTGTTGCAGACCTCGAGCACCGTGGAGCCGTTTCTCACGATCATGGGCTCTACGAAGTCCGTCTCGCCCGTCCGCCGCCGCATGTAGATCCGTACGAAGTCGAGCTTCTTGAAGATCTCCTCCTTCAGCGCGGCAATGTTGACGTTGCCCTCCGCCGAGATGGGCACGAAACTGTACTTCAGCTTCGACGTAAGCTCGTTCGTGAACCCGGCGTTGACCAGGTCGATCTTGTTCATCACTGTGAGAGATGACACGTAGGTCCTGCCGCCGTGAAGTACGTCGATGAGCTGCTCGTCGTCTATGTCCTCCCTGATGACGACCCGGGCGCCGTTGATGTTGTAGATCCTCAGGATGTCCTTCACGAGGGCTTCGCTCATCCTGGTTAGTTTGACCTGCGAAGCGACGCTTATGCCTCCCGAAGTTACTCGCTCGACGACGACGTTGGGCGGGCCACGGTCCACCCTGAGGCCCACGGCGTGAAGCTCCTTCTCGAGTATGCTCCGGCCTTCGGGGTGGAAGACATCGACCACGAAGAGTACGAGGTCCGCGTTCCTCGCCACTGAGAGTACCCGCTTCCCCAGACCCCGGCCGCTTGATGCCCCCTCGATGATCCCGGGCAGGTCGAGCACCTGTATCCTGGCCCCCTTGTAGTCCATCACGCCAGGCACCACTTCCAGCGTCGTGAACTGGTAGGCAGCCACCTTCGACTTGGCGTTGGTGAGCCTGTTCAGGAGGGTCGACTTCCCCACGCTGGGAAGGCCGATCAGCACCACCGTCGCGTCCCCCGACTTCTTTATGTCAAACCCGGGGCCACCGGCGGCGGAACGCCTGGCCTGCTGCTCCTCCTGCTCCTGCTTGAGCTTGGCAAGCCTCGCGCGGAGGAGGCCGATGTGGTGCTCTGTCTTCTTGTTGACCTGGGTCCTGTGTAGGTCCTCCTCGATGCGCTTTATCTTCTCAGGTACGCCCATTCTTGGTGATCCCGGTCACTGTAGTCGCCGGAGCGGCCACTGATTTTAACCTAGAGGTCGTCGCGGACTCCCCCGCCTCCCAACCGCAAGGCTCAGAGCGGCAGTCCTGAAGCGTCCTCGCAATCGAGTATGGCCCCGCAGTTCGGGCACTGATATCGGCAGGTCTGGACGGAGAGCATCTTCGCTCCGCAACCGTAGCAGTACTCAGCACCCATCGTGAAACCTGCGGCGGCAGGCGACTAATAGCTCTGACTCTCCTCTTCGGTTCCGTCCGCTCCGAGATGAATGATTTTAAGGCAGGAGACGAGGCACGCCACCCAGGTGCCGGGTACGTCAGACTTCGAGGTTGGGAAGCCCAGGATGGCACGCAGGAGTCCCCTGGTGCCATCGACGAAGCTCTGCCCCCGATGCCTGAAGCCGCTGAAGAAGGGCAGTCAGCTGGGCGGCTGGTTGGTACCGCAGGACTTCTACTGCGAGTCCTGCGGATACAAGGGGACGGTCTTCCTCGAGCAGGACGCTCAGCCGGAAGGCCCATCAGGAGAGGAGAAGAGATAGATCCGCAGGACGGAGACGTCCGAGACCCAGCCTTCGAGCTGCTGGTTGCGGTCTTCGCCATACTCACGGTGGTCACCCTCGCGGTGATGCTTCTTGCCTTTCCGGCCGGTGTCTACACATACTACTTCACGCGGCTCTCGGCGAACTTCAGCGCGGCTTCGCCGGTCGCGGGCGTTTACCTCTTCGTAGGCCCGTCGGTGGTGCTTCTCCCGGTCCAGACAACCCTGGGAGCGATCTTCATGTTTCTCACCGTCGTCTATGCGCTGATGTTCGTGCTGGCCGCATACCAGGGGCGGGGTATCATAACCTCCCTGAAGTCCGCCTTCAAGGAGGGCTTTGGCGCGTTCTTTTCCAACACGCTGCTGGCCTCGACCGTAGCCATTTCCTTCCTGATCTTCACCGTCGTCGAGTTCGACCAGTTCGAGACGAGCTCTGGAGTGCCCATAGGGAACATCTCGGGAGACGCGCTCCAGCTCTTCACGCAGCTGGCCTTGGCCCCTCTCAGGGAGGAGCTGGGCTTCAGGATGGTCATAATCGGACTCCTGGCCGTCGTGGCCTGCGTGGGACTTCCGTGGCGGACGGTGCTCAAGGCACTCTGGAGGCCCTCCGTGGCCTACGAAGGAAGGGAGGGCGACAGGGTAACGACCTACATCCTGCTGGTCGGGATGTCGGTGAGCGCGATCACGTTCGGGCTTGCGCACATACTCTCCAACAGCGGATGGGAGATAGGGAAGCTCCCGGTCGCGGTGTACGCGGGCTACGTCCTCGGCTATCTATACTACAAGTACGGGTTTCACGTGGCCGTGCTCGCCCACTGGGGAACGGACTATCTGAGCACCGCCTTCGCATACATGGGTCAGGGCGCCCCTTCGGGCTCGCTCGCATCCAACGTTGGGAACTGGCTCGACAACTTCCTTTCTATCGACATGGTCTACCTCATGGGCTTTGCCAGCTTCCTGATCGTCCTGTACCTGGGGTATCAGAGGATGCAGAAGTGGCGGGCGGCCAGGCGGGCCTACCTGCCAAGCTCAGAGATCGCACCCGCGGCATAGGTTTCATAAGCCTGCCGCGGGACGGACTGGCGCGAACCCGATGACAGTCCTAGGCGCTTCGATCCTGAAGGACATGGTCACGAAGTATAGGGTGATCTACCCGGCGGCGGACGCCGCCTTCGACGGCGACGGGTACGTGCTCACCGTCAGGGAGGACAAGACCCTCAACTACCTGGAGCACAGGAACATGGTTTCAAGGGAGGTGGTTTTCACGCCCCCCGACTGCGTTGCCCACCTGACTTCCAAGAGCAAGTTCGGCAGGCTGGGCCTCTCCTTTCTAAACTCCGTGAAGGTCCACAGCGGGTTCGTGGGTCGCCTCGCTCTCGAGCTTGTCAACCTCAGCAACGAAAGGACGCCCATAACGATCAAGCAGGGAGACCCGCTCATCCACATCGAATTCCTTCGCAGGGAAGGCGAGCCCTCGCCGTACTCCGGTCGCTACATGTTCCAGTTCATGAACGACGAGGAGACCGAGATGTACGTCAGAATCCTCTCTGAAAACTTCCCCCGGCTCTTCCCCAGGCAGACGCTTGAGGAGATCAAGAAGGGGAGGCTGGTCTCCGAAACCTAGGTGCTCTTGTCTTCCCTTGCGGGCCCGAGCCCCACCGCTTTCACGAGCTTCCTGTGCTGGGACGGGGTTATCCAGGCGTTGTCCAGGTACCTGGCCAGCTCCCGGTCGGTCATTCCGATCCGCCTGCCCTCATCCACCGCAGCTTTGTAGGCGCTCACGACGGCCGGGTTCTCAGCCGATGCCCACCGGGTGCTGAACGGCGGCCTGCCCTCCTGGAATCTCTTGACCTGATGCAGCGCGAAGACCAGGTCGAGATACACCGACTCAGGCTTGCTCTCTCTTATGTGGCGGGCTCCCGCTATGATGTGCCCGTCCTCCTCGTTCACGCCTATGTAGCCGAACCTGGCCGAGAAGAACTCGACCTTCAGCTTCTTCAAGAGGGCCCCCGCCTGGGCGCCAAACAGCCCCTGGACGACAGGGAGCTTCTCGAACCCGCCGAAGTACTTCACAAACGGGTGCAGGGCTATCGGCGCTTCCCGGTCTATCGAGACGAAATCGAGCGGCAGTTCCGGCCCGGCCCGCACCGATGGGTCAAGGCCGCAGGCCCTGGCCAGCCGGGCGTGCTGGGCGGCGGTTATCCATTCCACCTTCAGATACTCCTCGATCTCGCCGTAGGACATCCCGATCCTCCTGGCCTCCTCCACCGTGTGCTGGTACGCCGGGACCTCGATCGGGCTGTCTACGTATTCGTACCCTTCCGGGAACAGGTTCTTCCCCTCCATGTGTTGCTTGACGTGAAAAAGCTCGTGGACGACGTCCAGGTAGAGAATCTTGAGCTGGCTGTTCCGCAGGTGGTAGGTCCCCACGATCATGTGCCCGTCGTCGTTGTTTACGCCCATGTATGCGAACCTGCTAGAGATGAACTCGACCTTCTGCTTCTCTAGCACCGCCGCGGTGCTCCTGCCGAAGACCGACCGAACCGCGTCAACCTTCTCAAAGCCATGGAAGTACTCGGAGAAGGGGTGCAGCGACGTCTGCGGAAGCTCGTGGCTGATCTCGACCGGTACGGCGATCCGTGAGCTTCTTGGCATCTAGCCCTTCTCCCTCCGCTCCACACCGTCGCCGGGGTGGAAGGGCTCCGAAGGTGCTGGCGCGCCGAACAACGCTCTATATACCCAGAGCGGACCTTAGGCCTTTGTACCTGTTCCTTATCGTAACTTCGGTGACCCCGGCCGCCTCGGCCACGTCCTTCTGGGTCTTGTCCTCACCTTCAAGGGTGCAGGCGACGTAGAGCGCCGCCGCAGCGAGGCCCATGGGGTCCTTGCCGGCGGAGATCCTGGTCTCCTCGGCCCTCTTCAATATCTCAAGAGCGCGCCGCTTGGTCTTTTCGGTGAGGCCCGCCTTGGACGCGATGCGGGATATGCACTTCGTGGGGTCGACCACGGGCATCTTGATGTCCATCTCCTTGAGCAGAAGCCTGTAGCAGCGGGCGATGTCTTTCTTGCGGACATTGCTCACCGCGGCCAGGTCCTTCAGCGTCCTTGGCGTCTGGGTGTCTCGGCAGGCCGCGTACAGTGAAGCAGCGATGATGGCCGAAATCGACCGCCCTCTCACCAAACCCCGCTCGAGGGCCTTCCTGTAGACGTAGGCCGCCTTCTCGACCACGGCGTCTGACACCGAGAGCTTGTCGGAGAGCCTGTCGAGCTCGCTGAAGGCCTGCCGAAGGTTCCTGTCGACCGGCTCGTGCACCTGGCTTCTGCTGTCCCAGGTCCTCAGCCTGTCAACCGTGGCCTTCATCGAAGCCGACAGCGACTTTCCTGAAGCGTCCTTGTTTATCCCTCCGATGACCGTCGCCAGGCCCATGTCGTGCATGGCGATCGAGGTGGGTATGCCGCCGCGGCTGCGGTCGTCCTTCTCTTCCTTCGAAAAGGCGCGCCACTCCGGGCCCACTTCTTCGATCTTCTCCTTCACCACGAAGCCACAGCTGCCGCAGAACAGCTCGCCGCCGGCAGTGTCCACTATCATGGGGCCCTTCCCGCACCTAGGGCACTTGTCCAGCGACTTCTGGAATTTTATCAGCCGCGAATAGTCTTTGTCCGAAAACATGGTCTATGGCCGAAACTTTTTTAAGTAGTTGGTGATACAAACGGACTGGCTATATTAACTTTACCCATCGGATTCCCTGGGTCACCCGGTTCTTGCAATAATTACATGAAAGAACGATGCAATCTGTTTATCTTCACTCCTTGAGAACCACAGCCGTGGAGCCCGGAGAGGTTCTTCCCACCCGACTGCTGCACCCGGTGCTCGACACCTATCTCAGCGCTCCGGTAGGGATCACGGGGTGCCACTCCTACGGCATCGCACGTGCGTGCTGCGAGTACGACGTCGTGATCGTTTCGAAGGAGCCGGCTCCCCGGTCGACCATGGTGATGGGCGAGTCCTACATCGACCTCTTCTTCCCGAGCGAGAAGGACGTCCTGGGTCCTTCCGACCCTGAGCTGGCAGTTTCGCTCGCGCAGCTGAAACCTGTCAGGGACAGTTCTCTGATATTCTCCACCAGTTCCGCGGCGGCAAGGGCGGTCCTGCACGAGAACCTGAAAAAGTCGGCCGAAGGAAGGCTGGCCAAGTCTCTGAAGTCTCTCGGGCGGGCGGACGCGGCGCTCTCCAAGGGCGCGCTCGTCGACGCCGACTTTTGGCTGCTGTCCTCCGCCCACGAGTTCGCGTTCGCCTGGCTCTACCTGGGGGGGACCAAGCCGGCCCCCAGCCACCTCCTCGAGCAGCTCAGGGCCCACTCCGCAGAAAGCCCAGGAAGCTACGAGGCGTTCTCACGGGCCGCTGGGCTGGAGAAGGCCTCGAAGTCCTCCTGCGGGGAGAGGCTGGAGTCGCTTTCGGTGGTATACGACGCCGTCAACGCGAAAGCCAGGGACGCCGAGGGGACCGGGGCCGACACGTCCAGGGCCGCCTTCGAGATCGTCCGTGCGAAGGCCGGTTTCATGAACCAGGCGATGATGCACGCGGACTGTTACGCATTCCTGGGCCTCGAGGTGTGTTCCGCCCTCTCCCAGATATCGGAGATCCGGGCTGGCGAGCTCGGGGAGAAGCTTGATCCCTCGCAGATCGTGACGTTCCTCTCAGAAGGCGAGAGGCGCATGCTCGGAGGGTCCATAGTCACAGGATTGGGTCTGACCAGGGAGAAGGAATCGATGGGCAAGGGGATAGACGGCTTGAGGGCGGAGATCTCAGGCCTGGCAAAGGACATCTAGCTCCATCTGTTTATAATCCCTGGCCGGGTCTCTCGGCCCGTAGGAGGAAGCCGGTTGGAGATTCGCGAGATAAGGCTGGCGGTGCCCGACGGATGCCAGCTGATACTCGGACAGAGCCACTTCATCAAGACGGTCGAGGACCTCTACGAGACCCTGGCGACCTCGATGCCGGGGATAAGGTTCGGCGTCGCCTTTTGCGAAGCCTCAGGCAAGGCGCTCATCCGTTCCGAGGGCACCGACGTGGATTCGACGGGCCTGGCCAAGGAGTTCGCCAAGCAGCTCGCCGCGGGGCACTGCTTCGTGGTGGTCCTGGCTGGGTCGTTTCCCATCAACGTGCTGAACCGGGTGAAGGCGGTCGAGGAAGTGGCCACGGTCTACTGCGCCACCGCCAACCCCGTGACCGTCGTCGTCGCAGACACAGCCGAAGGGAGGGCGATACTCGGAGTCGCCGACGGCGTCAGGAGCAAAGGAGTCGAGTCGGAGTCAGACGCGGCTGAGAGAAGGAAGTTCCTGAGGGACATCGGCTACAAGAAGTGAGTTCAGGGCCCGCTACTTTGCTTCAGCAGTGGCAATCCTGACGGCCTTCTTGAGGTCGGCCGGGCTCTCGACGCGGAAGAAAGAGTGCAGTTCGGGGTCGAGCGGCTTCAGGTACTTCTCGACCTCCAGGAACGACACGTCGTAGAGGTCGTCGACCAGGCCACCGATGGTCCTCTTCTTCAGGCTGGACGCGGCCCGCAGGAATGCTTTCCTGCTGTAGACCGAAAGCAGCGGCTCCGTCTTCCCGTTCTTCCACTTCGGGACGACGGCGTCGTAGCCGTGGATTCCTTCGAAGAGCTCGAAGAGCACGTTGGGCTTCACGAACGGCGCAGACGAAGGCACGACGAGGCAGTTCTCGGACGTGCTGGCGCGGAACCCGGTGATGATGCGCGAAAGCTGGGTGCCGCTCTGCCTGTCCACCACGACCTTCACCCCGAACGGGGCGATGCTCTCGATGAGCGGGAGGCTGGGTTCCTTGGCGAAGATTACCAGGATGTCGTCGGCAACCGTCCAGACCGAGTCAAGGACATACTGCAGAAGGTTGGAAATGGGCGAGTCCCCGAACCTGCTTGGCAGTGTCTTGCTTTCCGTCCCGTCCGCGACCACGAGCGCACATTTGTTGGTCGGTGCCAAGCGTTCAGCGGGCCGACCATGTCGTGCGTTAATAAACTATAGGAATCGTTTTCGCAGCGAGCGCAGGCAGCCGCGAGACGAAGCGGTCGGGGAGGCTTGCGTGGCGCTATTTGGGCCTGGCGCTCCGAAGAGTCTCGAAGCCTTTCTCCGTCAGGTAGCTCCCAGAAACGTAGCCCGACGTCACAAGCAACGCCACCTTGTCGGAAAGTATGGCCGGGGAGACGCCCGTGGCCTTCGCGATGTCGTCCTGGTTCTTCCCTTCGGACATCATCTGGAGAACGGTCAAGTCCAGGCCGGAGAGCGGAACGGCTTTCTCCTTGGGGGACGGGGCGCTTCTAAGCGCGGCCAGTCCGCCGTAACCATCCACGAGAAGAACGAACCCGATTATCAGGAGCGCGATCATCAGGTCGACGAGTGGAAGTAGAAGCACCGGATAGAAGAATATCACACTAAGGACGATTATGGCCAGCCCAATGACGACCTCGGATCTGTTCAACTCGCCGAAATCCCCATCGGACGTTATTTATGCATTAGCGGTCACTCGACCGTTCGCTCGACCCGACCCTAGGGCCCTGTCGAATTGGCCGAGGAGGAGCTGGAGAAGGTCGACTTCGCATGGCGATGGATTCACTTCTCAAAGGAAGAAAGGTGAAATATGGAACCATATTCTGACGTATTATATGATGGATATAGAAAATTCTTGCATATGTGCTTAATAGTCCCCCTTTGCTACTAAGTCAGACATGAGCAGTCGGCTCTCGACTAGCACTCTGGAGAAAGCACAGGCCAGGTGCGGCCTTTGCGGTCGAGCGCTCGGCAAAGGTTACTACTTCCTCTGCCACGTTTGCGGGGCGGCCTATTGCTATGCTCACATGCCCGTAAAGTGCGGGCACCCAGGAACACAGAAGAGAATATACACCGGTCCCGAGTAACCTCACGAGTGTTCGATACTCGGAGAGGGCATCCGCTGGACGGCTTCTAGCGACTTGAAGGTATACCTCTCCGTCCCGATCATCGCCAACCGCTCTTTGGATCGCGCCAGGCTCATCGCCGAAGTAATCGTCTCCGCCGGGCACGAGGTCACGTCTCCCTGGGTGCTGGATGCGCCCGAGGCTGACAGGCCGTCCGTATCGGACGTGTTCCAGCGAGACACTCATGGGGCCGAATCAAGCGACGCGATCGTCGCCGACGTGACCGAGCCCAGCATAGGGGTCGGCATGGAAATAATGGCCGCCCACAAGGCTGGTAAGAGAGTGATCTTGGTCATGCGGAAGGGGCGAGCGGCTTCGCGGATGCTCATGCACATGCAGCCGAAAGACGTGGTCGAGTACCATGACGACCCGTCCCTGATCACGAACCTAAGTTCGGTCCTCAGCGACCGCACCAATCTAAAATAGGCTGGGCCGCCAACCCGTCGCCATGAAGCGAGAGCTGAAGAGCGATAGGGCACCGAAGCCCGTCGGCCCGTACTCACAGGGGCTGGAAACAGACCACTTCGTCTACTGCTCCGGCCAGGTGGGAGCAGATCCGTCGACAGGCGCCCTCGCCGAAGGAATCGTCGCCCAGACCGCTAGGGCTCTGGGTAATCTCGAGCAGGTCCTCAGCAGCGCAAGCATGAGCCTTGCCGACGTCGTGAAGACCACTGTCTTCATGGTCGACCTGGCGGAGTTCGGCCCCATGAACGAGGAGTACGCGAAACACTTCATGGCCCCCTTCCCCACGAGGAGCACGGTGCAAGCGGCGGCCCTCCCGAAGGGCGCCCGGGTCGAGATCGAGGCAGTGGCGGTCAAGCGAGACTAGCCTGAGGCCCTGGCCTTCCGATACGGCCCTCTGGTCCTACGGCGCGCCTTCTTCCGCCGGGCCGACTCGGTCCTTAGTCCCTCCTCGTCGGTCATTGGCTCTCTTTGGCGTAGGCCACGATGCTGACCATCCCTGCCACCCGGAACGCGAACTCCTTGAAGGCGGCGGCCTGGGCGGAGTCCGGCTTGGCGGAAACCACCGGCGCGCCCAGGTCAGTCTGCTCGCGAACGGTGATGTCTAGCGGGAGTTCGCCAAGGAAGTCGACGTTGAGCTGCTGCGCGACCCGTCTGCCGCCCCCCGAAGAGAAGATGTACGACTTCTCTCCGCACTTCGGACAGACGAAGTAGCTCATGTTTTCGACCACGCCTAGGATGGGAACGTTGAGCTTCCGGAACATGGCAAGCGCCTTCGCGGCGATGTTCAGGGCCGCGTCCTGGGGCGTGGTCACTATCACTACGCCGCTGAGCGGGACCGTCTGGGCAAGGGTGAGGGACGCGTCGCCGGTGCCTGGGGGCAGGTCGATCACGAGGTAGTCGAGCTCGCCCCACTCCACCTGAGTGAGCAGCTGCTTGACCGCCCCGGCGACCATGGGGCCCCGCCAGATCATGGGCGTCTCGTCCTGGTAGAAGAGCCCCAGCGATGCCACCTTGACCCCGTTGGAGACCGGCGGGACGATCTTGTCCTCGCGAATCTCCGGCACGGACTTCACGCTCATCATGAGCGGAACGTTTGGCCCGTAGATGTCGGCGTCGAGTATCCCGACCTTCGCCCCCGAAGCGCCCAGCGCGACCGCAAGGTTCACGGAGATCGTGGACTTTCCTACGCCCCCCTTTCCGCTGGCGACCGCGATGATGTTTTTCACACCGCCGATGGCCCCGGAGCCGTCGGTGGGCATGGTGGAAACGACGCTGGAGGTGACCTTCATCCTGACTTCCCTCACTCCGGGAAGGGTCTCCACGACATGCCTGGCCTCCTCTTCCAGACGCGTGCGGAGAGGACAGGCCGGCGTGGTGAGGTTCAGGGTGAACGAAACGACCCCCGACTCGACTTTCAGGTCCTCTACCATGTGAAGTGAAACGAGGTCCCTGCGGAGCTCGGGGTCGGCTACCGTGCCCAGCGCCTTGAGCACGTCTTTCTCGTCTGTCAAACCTACAAAGCGGCGCCCGAGGGCACTATAAATCTGGTGGGAGCCGCGCGGGTGCAGCCGGCGGCTCCACGCGAGTCTTGATGCTCCCCGGGAATCGGTTAAAGCGGAGGTCGAGCCAGCGGTGCGCCTTGAAGCCGCTCGAGATTCTCCCAGTGCCGGGCGTCCCAGAGGTCAGGAAGGGCGACGACCTTGTCGAGCTCACGCTGAGGGCCCTGACAAGTTCCGGCTTCGTGCTCCGAGACGGCGACGTCCTGGTGGTGAAGCAGAAGATTGTATCGAAGGCGGAGGGGAGGCTAGTCAGGCTTTCGTCCGTGAAGCCTGGCCCCTTGGCGAGGAAGATCGCCAGCGAGCAGGGGAAGGATCCTCGAATAGCTGAGCTCATACTTAGGGAGTCGAACCGAGTAGTGAGGTCGGGCCACGGAGTAATCATCACCGAGACAAAGCACGGCTATGTCTGCGCCAACTCCGGAGTGGACAGGTCGAACGTACAGAATGGCTACGCGGCGCTCCTGCCAAAAGACCCGGATCGGAGCGCGCGAGACCTCAGGCGGGGGATAGAGCGACGAACTGGCCGCCAGGTAGCGGTTGTAATCACAGACACGTTCGGGAGGCCCTGGAGGAAAGGACAGACCGACGTGGCCATCGGCTGCTCGGGCATCCGGCCGCTGAAGTCATACATCGGGAAGAAGGACAAGTTTGGGTACAACCTCCGAGTGACCGAGCCTGCCGTCGTGGACGAGATCGCCAGCGCAGCGGAACTCGTGACCGGCAAGCTCACCGGGGTGCCGTTGGCCCTGGTCCGGGGCCTGGACTACGAGAAGGGAGAGGGCGGCGCCTCGACGATGATCATGGAGAAGGACCTAGACCTGTTCAGGTGATGCGTTGAGGCTCGTCGCTATCTCAGGCGGGACCGGCTCGGCGAAGCTCGTCCGGGGTCTGGCCGCCGTCGTGCCTCAGATGACGGTGGTGGCGAATCCGGGCGACAACTTGTGGATGCACGGCCTCTACGTCTGCCCCGACATCGACATCGTCACCTACACGCTGGCGGGAATCGCAGACCGGTCGAAGGGCTGGGGGATCGACCACGACAGCTTCTACACTTTGGGCCAGCTAGAAGCCATGGGCGAGCCGGCCTGGTTCAGGCTCGGGGACAGGGACCTTGCCATCAGCATCGTCAGGACGGAACTGCTCCGGAGGGGCCACTCCTTGACCAGTGTCACCTCCGAGGTCTGCAATCGCCTCGGAGTGGTTCAGAAGGTCCTGCCCGCGACCGACGAGCCATTGGAGACGCACATACTAACAGACGAGGGCGAGATGCACCTGCAAGACTTCTGGGTGAAGAACGCCGGCAGGCCCAAGGTCATGGGCATCAGGTACGAGGGCGCGCCACGCGCCCGACCTTCGACCCAGGTGGTCGAAGCGTTGAAGCGGGCCGAAGTCGTGGTGATCTGTCCCGGCAACCCGGTGACGAGCATCGGGCCGATCCTCTCGCTGAGGGGCATGAAGAAGCTGCTCACTGGCATCGACTCGACGGTTCTTGCGGTTTCTCCAATGGTCGGGACCGCGCCCGTGTCCGGGCCGGCGGGAGTCTTCCTGAAGGCTGTTGGCGCTCGGCCTGACTCTGTTGGGGTGGCCGGGCTCTACAAGGGGCTGGTGGACAGATTCTTCATACACCCCGCGGATTCGTCGATGAAGGGCGAGATCGAGAGGATGGGGATGACCGCCGTCGCGACGGACACGATCATGGGCGACGAGTCCTCCGAGGTTCGGCTCGCGAGGGAGCTGGCATCGATCTGAACCGGCTCGCCGTAGTGGTCCCGGTAAAGCGGAACGGCCAGAAGACGCGACTCTCCCCGTGGCTGGGTCAAAGCGAGAGGAGCGAGCTTACAAGGCTGCTGCTGGAGGACCTGCTTCGGACTGTCGATAGGTCCGGCGTCTCGTCCGGCACGTTCGTCGTCTCCCCGAGCGCCGAGATCCTCTCCCTGGCTCGCGGATTGGGCGCCCGCGGCCTCCGCGAGAAGAGGGAAACCGGCGTGAACGGGGCCGTAGAGCTCGCCCTCTCCAGCCTCCGCGGCTACGAAGGCTACTTGGTCCTGCCTGCTGACCTGCCTCTGCTCAGGCCTTCGGACCTGAGGCGGGCCGCGGGTCTCTGGAAGGCGGGGGCGGACGTCGTGATTTCTCCATCGGCAGCCTTCAACGGCACGAACCTTTTGATCCTCACTGCCTCCCGCAGGATCGGGCTGAGCTACGACAAGAACAGCTTCTGGAACCACCTGGCCAATGCAGGCAGGGACCGCCGTTCGGTCGCGGTCCTGGCGAGCGAGAGAGTCATGCTCGACGTTGACACAGAGTCCGACGCCAAGTTGGCGGCCGGGAGCGGGACTCCGGGTAAGTCGATCGCGTACCTGAAGCGGATGGTGGGCGGCCGATGAGCGTTCTGATCGAAGACTGCGTCGTACCCGGGGGCACCGCCCGGTCCATCCTGGTCGAGGGCGGAGTCATCACGAAGCTCTCGGGTTCCGAGACCCAGCCAGCGCCCTCGGGCGCCGTCAGGATAGATGCCCGCGGGGGCGCGGTCCTCCCAGGGCTTGTCGACACCCACTGCCACCCTTTCGGAAGGGGCGCCGCAAGGAGGATCGTGGACCTCCGCGGGACCTCAAGCATCACATCGATGCGGCTGCGGCTCGAGGCGAGGGTGAAGCAGACCCCGCCTGGCGCATGGATCTTCGGAGCCGGCTGGGATCAGGAAGGCTTCAGCGAGGGCAGGTTCCCGAACAGGGGCGACATCGACTCCGTGGCTCCCCACAACCCCGTCGTACTTACGAGAGTCTGCGGGCACATCGCGCTGGCCAACAGTCCCGCCCTCGAAGCCCTGAAGCTCGGCTCCGGGGTGGGCGACGAGTACGAAAGAGACCAGGCCGGGGCGCTGACTGGTATAATCAAGGAGAGGGCTCTCGAACGGGCCCTCGCGGGTATCCCGGGTGAGACAGCCGAGACCAGGATGGACGACCTCCTTGCCGTCGAACAGGAGGCAGTGAGGCTCGGGCTAACCGAACTCCACTGCATAGTATCGCCCGACGGCTACAGGGAGGAGCTGAATGCCATTCTGGGCTTGAAGGCGGCAGGCAGACTGGCGCTCAGATACCGGCTCTACCTGCCGCCCGAGTCCTTCGACTATCTCGCGGAAGAGGGAATCCAGGCCAAGCTGGCCGACGACCGCGTGAGAATCAACGGCGTCAAGATCTTCGCCGACGGGTCCATGGGCGCGCGCACGGCGGCGCTCAGGCAGCCGTATTCGGACGACCCGGCGAACAGCGGTCTCCTGCGTCACTCCGACGAAGAGCTCGAAGAGCTGGTCTCGGACGCGGCTGGCCGAGGATTCCAGGTGGTTGTGCACGCGATAGGAGACAGGGCGGTCGAGCAGGCGGCAGACGCGCTCGCACCCTTGGCTTCAGGAGGAAACCCTCGGCGGCACAGAATAGAGCACGCGAGCCTGGTCCCGCGCGACCTGAGGTCCAGGATGAAGTCGCTTGGGCTCCGGGCCGCCGTACAACCCCAGTTCATCGTGTCGGACATCTGGGCCAGGGCGAGGCTCGGAGACGAAAGGGTCCGCGACCTCTACCCGCTCCGGTCCATGCTCGAGGAGGGGATCATCCTCTCGGGGAGCTCGGACGCGCCGGTCGAGACGATGAGCCCGTTGCTGGGCATGTGGGCGTCGATGACCAGGTCGGACTACGCTCTCGACGAGAGGCTCTCGCTGGAGCAGGCAATCGCGCTCTACACTTCCAACGCGGCGTCCAACGGCTTCGACGAAGAGAGGCTGGGCGCCGTAAGGGAGGGGGGCGCCGCCGACCTGACGGTCCTCGACTCGGACGTCCGAGGGATGCACCCGGCCCTTCTGAGGAAGGTGGGGGTGGCGGCGACCCTCGTGGAGGGGCGAATCGTCTACTCCTTCGAAGGGCTCGACTCAGTGAAGCCCTAGGCGGCGCGCTTGAACTTCCCGGTTCTGCCGTCGTAGGTCAGCATCCCGGAATACAGAGCCCAGTGAATCAGGAGGGCCTGCACCAACGAGTAGTTGATGTCCCGCTGGTGGTGCCATCGGATGCCTTCGGTTTCGAGCTCCTCCACGATGTCCTCGGTGTTCACGTCTCGCCTGTGGCTGGCGATAACCAGGGCCGTCCTGAACGGCTCGATCTCTGCCAGCTTGTCCCTAAGAAGCCGAACCTTGTTCTTTAGGGTCTTCTGGAACTTGTGCCCGAACTCGGTGAGGGTGACTTCGCCCTTGTTGGTCACGACCAGACCCAGGAGCTCGGCGGCTTCCAGGATTGGCAGGAGGACCGCGATGTCCTCGCCAAGCTCGTCCGCGAGCTGGCTGGCGTCGATCTTCGAACCTAGACCGCCGGTGACTTCGACGAGTCCTATGACCTGCCCAGCCCTTACGTTCGCGGGCATCATGGGGCGATGCGAGAACCTGTCTTCGGAGCCGCCCTTGAAGATCTCAGCCGTGTCCGGCAACCCCTCCAGAAAGACTATGCAAGCAGCGCATACACCCTGTCCACCCAGTCGAAAAACTCTTTCGATTTCTTGTCGCGGGGGCGTGGCAAGTCTATTTTCAGCTCGCCAACTACCCGCGCCGGCCTCGCCGAGAGAACGACAACCTTGTCCGCCAGCTCTATGATCTCCTCCACGTTATGACTGACCATTATGACAGACTGAATGGGCGAAGACGAGCTTATCAGGAGCGAATAGATCTCTCTCCGAAGGTTCTCGGCGGTCAGGTCGTCGAGCGAGCTGAAGGGCTCGTCCATCAGGAGCACCTGCGGCGCCAGGGCCAGTGCTCTGGCGACCCCGACGCGCTGCTTCATCCCTCCTGAGAGCTCGCCCGGGTAGACCGTTTCGAAGCCGCGAAGGCCTGCGTCGTCCAGCGCCTGGGTCGCCCTCGCGAGCTTCTCCTGGTCGGTCAGATCCTTCCTAGCCAGGAGGCCGAACATCACGTTTTCCAGGGATGTCTTCCATGGAAGGAGGACGAAGTTCTGAAAGACCATGGCGATCTCATTCCTCGGCTTAGTCACTGGTTCCTCCCTGAATTTCACCACCCCCGAAGACGCCGGCGTGAGCCCTGCGATTATTCTGAGGAGAGTCGACTTCCCACATCCTGACGGGCCGGTTATCATGACGAACTGGTCCTTGGGAGCGACCAAGGAGACTTCGACGAGGACTGGCATGAGCTCCTTCTCCTTGGTGAAGTCGAGGGAGACCTTGTCAACCGTGATTATGGGTGTCAGAGAGGCGGATTGCATCGCCTGGCTCTTCGCGTCGGTCATGGATCTCCCAACCCTGCCCACGCCCTAGCGATTATACGCATATCTCTTTGTGACACGATGATACACTCGCCTCCAGACGAGCAGGTTGAACCCGATGATGAGAACGGTCATGGACACAAGAGCCAGAATGAAGGTGGCGGCGTCCGTCGCTGTGTAGGGGTTGGCGTTGTTGACCTGGACCAGCAGGAGCCCTATGCCGTTCCCCACCTTCGTAAGAGTGTGAACGCCGTTCTTGGTGACCACTTGGAAGATCTCGGCTACGATCAGGGTGTTCCAGGCTGCCCCTATGGCGGTGATCGAGCCGGTCACAAATGCCGAGGTGCTCGCCGGAATGTAGATCTGCCTCCATGCCTGCCAGCTCGAAAGCTGGAAGACCTTCTTCAGCTCGAATATCTCGGCCGGGAGCGTCCGAATCCCTGCCATTACGTTGAAGATGATGTACCATATCATACCGACGAAGATTATGAAAGCGGCAACGATTTCTCCCTGCTCCATGGCCGCGGCGGCGATGAAAGGAAGCAGGGCCGGTGCCGGGATGGAGGCCACCACCTCCAGGAGAGGTACCATCGCCTCATACAACCGTGTGCGCAGAGCAACGCCGATACCGATGGGCAGCCCCACGGCCACGGCCAGGAAGTACACCGACCAGATTCTGACGAAGGAGTAGCCCAGCGACACCAGCACCGTTCCCTCCGCGCTAAGGATTGCAGCGCTGCTGAGGTGTTCGATGCCAGACGCGAGTCCTGGCACGAAGGTGCTGAACTCGAACGCGGCGAATATGCCGAAAGCGATTATTGCAGCGTAGAGGATCCCCTTTCTGAACCTGAACAGGACCGAGGACACGCGGTTGACCCCTCCGACGTGACTGAGAAGGAAGAGCTTGGAGATGCTCTTGTCGTTCACCCAGCCGTAGAATCGCAGCAGCGGGTCTTGGTGCGCTCCGCGGGGCTCCTCAAGGAACTTGTACCTCTCGGAGAAGAGCGAGAACTCCCGAAGGAAGACCACCTGCCAGATGGCGACGGCCACCAGCAAGAGCAGGATGGAATACACGTAGCCGTTGAAGTCCCCGTTGACGTAGAAGGTCACAATATCGACGCCTATGCCGTGGCTCACCTGCTTGTTCACGGCGCCGGTGGAGAATATCTCACTCGAGATCAGATAGAACAAGCCCACCGCCCACGAGGTCTGTGTGTTGTAGGCGATTCTGCTCAGCGACGCCGGGATGTATAGCGACTTTATCTTCTGCAGCGAGCTCGAGCCCGACATCTCGGCGAGGTCGATGTAGTCCTTCGGGATTGACTTCACCGCCTCGTAGACCCCGAAGGCTATGTTCCACGACATGCTGGTGAAGATCAGAAAGACGACCGCTAGGCTGATGCCGGCCTGGCCCGAGATCGCTGCCGTGACGGCCCCGATAACCAGAGGGAAGAAGGCCAGTATGGGTATGGACTGGAACACGTCGAGCAGCGGGATGATCAGTGACTCGGCGCGTTTGTTCCTCGCAGCGAGAATGCCGATGAAAAGGCTGAACATGATGCTCAGCCCGAGCGCCAGAATCATCCTCGACCATGAGAAGAGTAGGTCGATTGAAACGCCGATGAGGCTGAAAGCTGTCGTAGGCGCTCGTTGGCGCGCCCGCTCAGGCGTATTTACGGATTGCCCGGATTAGAGGAGGCGAGACCCCTGGCAGCGTCCGGCCGGCCGCCTAGGCGATGTAGGGCGTGCTGGACGAATCGAACCTTCTGATGGTCTCGTAGGTTCCCTTGTCCCTGAAACCAGCGTACTTCGGCAGCTCCGGAAAGAACTGGTCTAGAGGCTTCACCGCCATCTCCGCCGCGAGGTGCCTCCCGCCGAGGTAGCTGGTCGTTATGGTCCTCGAGAGCTGTCTGACCTGGGCGTCGTCCTCGAAGCCGAGGCTGTGAAGGTACTCGTGAAGGAGGATCATGAAGATGTAGGAGTTGGTCTTCGCACGGGAGCCCGAGATCTTCTGGACGATCTTCAAAAGGTTCCTGTTCATCACGATGGCGTTTGAGCCCATCTCGTGGTAGGCGCCGACGTTGTTCGGGATGTCCCCCAGGACGAGCGTGAGACCGGCTCTGTGCCGCCCCAGCTTGTCCTCGGTGGCGGCCTTGACCATGTCGAATATGTCGTCGAAGTTCCTCGCCTCGGAGAGGGACCTCCTTCGCTGGGCCGACTCGATCATCGGAGTTCCCCCCGCGGCGAAGGGCGAGGCGTGAACGGCAGCGGGTTCCTGTTCGGCGGGCGGACGATCGGGCGTCGGAGGTCTGGTTCGGAGCTCAATTCTTCTTGTTCACCCTCACGTCCAGGATTCCGTTGTTATAACTCACCACGACGCTCGCCGGATCGACCCTGCAGGGCAGACGCCGCCTCAGATCGATGCCATGGGCCTTGACCGAAAGCTGTTCTTCGGTCACATCGACCTGGAAGTCTTCCTTCACCCGTCCCGGAGAGTCCAGCAGGAAGGTCACGAAGTCCTTCCCCTCGAGAATCTCGTCGCGGTCCGCCCCCGCAGGTTGGACCTTTCCCGGTTGACCTGCGTTTGCGAGTGTTCCGTTCAAGAGCTTTTGGGTCATCGCGATCATCTCCTCGAACATTCTATCGAAGTCGTCTGGGTCACTCAAGCTCTTCCGCCTCCATCTCTTCCTCCAGGGCGTCCAGGAATCGCCCCATGCCTGAAGTCATTGCAATGACGATGGCCACCCCCATCTCTGTGGGCCTGTAAGGCGTCCCCCGGCCTTCATGCGTCACGAGCCCTGCCTTCACCATGGGCTCGACGCAGTCTTTCACCAGCTTGGGATTGAGCGCGAGCTCCATCATGTCCGAGAAGCGCATCTCCCCTCTCTTCATCAACTCAACCATCATACGAAGGCGCCTTCCGTTTGCCGCCATAGAGTACAGGTCGGTCAGCTGCCCGAAGTCCTCCTCCTCGATGTCACGCTCTACGGCCACGGTTCCTTCAGGGTCGTAGACCGGCACGCTGAAGAGGACGGTGTTCCCCCTCACGAGCCTAAGTTCGAGAGTCATCCTACTCCGTTACCTCTCGGTAACTTACCTTTTGGTAAGTTATTAAATATATCGCCCCGGAGAACTCCCAAGGGGCCTAATTTCACAGGGGGTTTGCCCTGCCGCAGCTCGGGCAGAAGCTGGTACCGGGCGGGATCTCCGTCGAGCAGTACTTGCAGTGAGGACCGGGCTCTGGTTTCGCCTTGGAACCGAACAGGAAGCTCCCCGCCCCTCTGGTGCGCCTCCTTCCGAAGAAGACCGCGGCCTCGACAAGGGCGACCAAGGGCAGGAAGAGGACCATGTCCAGCAACGGACCTCCGTCCGGCGTGAGGAAAAGGCCCGCTATTATCCAGATTACAAACCATATCATCACCCTGTTCCTGGAGAAGAAGGAAGGGTCGATGACCTTCAGAGAGATCAGAGCGTAGATGAAGACGGGCGATGTGAAGGAGATACCCGTCGCTCCTATGATGAGGAAGATGACGTAGTAGATCTGGGCCGCGTCAACCTGCGGAGAGATCCCCACCGCGTTGAAGAACGGGGCGAGGAAGAGGACGAGAAAGTGCGCCAGCACGAAGTAGCCAAACAACAGGCCGACGAGGAAGAGAATTGACGTCGCAGTCACGAAAGGATAGATCAAGTTCCGTTCGTTCTCTTTCAGGGCGGGGTCGACAAACTTGTAGACTTCGTACATTATGGCAGGCGTGCAGAGCGCGATCGTGAGCAGGATTCCGGCGATGAAGTAGATTTCCATCCCTTCGCCGATCCCGCCCGCGGCGATCAGTTTCCAACCGGAAGGCAATATGTTTCTGTCGACCTGGTGGAGGAACCAGGCGGTCGCCGTGCCGTTGACGAACTGTAGGTTCACATACTGGCTGAGGTGCTGAAATTGGTAGACGGGGTTTATGGGGAAGAGCAGCAGGATGATGAGCACCACCACGACGCAGATGGCGACGACCCGGAGGCGGGCTCGAAGTTCGTTTATGTGCTCCCAGAACGTTTGCCGCGGGCCGCTCATTGCACGCGCCCTGAGGGGCAGAGCTGGCCCTTATTACGATTGGTCGGGTTACGTGCGCCCAGTCTCAACGGGCCGTGCGTCGGGGAGCCACCCATCGGAAACAACACTATCACTAGGCTTCCTCGCATTTCATCCGCTTTTCCCGTAACCCGGCGAAGCGTTCTAGATACCTGGCGTGTACGAGGCCTTTCTGCTGACGATTTCTTGCGCGATCTGTTCCCTGGTCTTCCCTTCAGTCTGAATTCCGAGGGCTCGCGCGGTCTCGATGAGCATCTGGTCGCCCGACTTCGCTGGAGCGGCAGCCGTCTGCGGCGTGGTCATCCCCGTGGCCATCCCTTGCATGTCCTTCGAGGCCTGGTCGAATTCCTTCTTAGCCCGTCCCACTGCCTTCGCTAGGTCCGGAATCTTCTGCGGCCCCCACAGGAAGATCACGACGACGATGACTCCAATTATTATCCACTGCACTGGGTCTCCTAGTGCCATTTCCCTTCGAGTTGAAGTCGCATGTCCGTCTATTTAAGAATTCATACTAACTCGTCAGGTCTGACAGGCTCGATCCAAATCGCGCCCGTTCGGACTCTCCGCGACGCTTTGCATCCAGTTCGAATCGAACGACACAAAGCGTCCCTTCGCCGTCGATCAAAGTCCACGCGGCCCTTTCGTTCTGCCGAACTCCGCGCATACTCCGGGGGGGCGCCGGACGCATGATATCGCATGTCATCTAGAGACTAATCTTCATGCGTTTTCTAACAATCCCACGCGTCCTGACCCTGTAATACAGGGAAAATTGAGTTTCGGAGCCCTCCAATCGTCTATAGTAGACTATTCACATAGGTTAATATTGGTTCCATGATGCATGGTCTGACGGGATAGCACTTCAGTTTTGGAAACT
>Ga0335081_10002453_pt1 | contig 29207 bp, 25 predicted proteins | sample Lox_Sample_35_FD_206713 | JGI IMG/M metagenome (GOLD analysis project Ga0335081, IMG submission 206713) | Soil microbial communities from Loxahatchee National Wildlife Refuge, Florida, United States - Lox_Sample_3.5 | ecosystem: Environmental > Terrestrial > Soil > Wetlands | place: USA...
CTTCTAAGACAACCGATGTGGCGTTCAAGTCTTTCCCGCGAGACTTGGAGAACGAGCCGGCGAAGTAAGAGCGCGAAGTTCGCGATATCCGGTGCGTGTTGGATTGGAAGTGCGTGCCGCCGCGTTGTATGCTCTGAGACGTGCCGCGACCGCTCGCGCCCCGGCGCTCTCCCACTGCAGGACTTTTCCTTGGCCTGATCATCACACTGGCGGCGGTGGTGGTTTATTCCGCTTATATTACGCACCAAATTTCCGGTTTGCGGCGATTGCAGAACAATCTGGTGGACCGCAACCGCAAGGATTCGCTGCAACTGCTGCGCATTCAGAACGACCTGAACTCGCTCGGCCTCGCCATGCGCGATATGCTGGCCAATGATGAGCCGTATCCGCTGACGGCGTGGTCGGCACAATTTCAGCGCATTCGTACGGACCTGGATGACGCCCTGCTGCGGGAAAAACAGGTGGCGGCGGCGGAGCGCACGCCGGAGCAGAGCCAGGCCCTGGTCAGCTCTCTCGCGCAGTTCTGGAATGCGGCTGACCGCACGTTTACCCTGGCCGGAGAGGGTAAGCAAGCCGAGGCGCGTGTCCAGATCCAGCTTTCACTGCAGGAGCGCCAGGCCACATTGAGCACCGCAGTCGCGCGGCTGCTGGTGGAGAACAACGAAAGCGAGCAGAAAGCGACGGAACAGATCGCTGAAATTTACGACCGCGTGCAGCGTCAGGTGTACTGGTTTCTTGGCGCCACGCTCATTGCGATTGTGCTCACCAGTCTTTACCTGATTCGCTCAAACCGGCAACTTTTCGCGCAGCTGGCGGCGCTTTCGCAGCAGCGCAGTGAATTGGCGCAGACCCTGATTGCCACCCAGGAATCCACGCTGCGATACATTTCCCGGGAGTTGCATGATGAGTTCGGTCAGATTCTGACCGCTGTGGGATCTATGATCGGGCGCGCCGGCAGGCACGCTCCGGAAGGATCATCGCTGCGCGCTGATTTAGAGGAAGTTCGGCAGATCGCGCAGAATACTTTGCAGAAGGTTCGCACGCTGTCCCAGGCACTCCATCCGGTGATGCTGGATGAGGCCGGATTGGAGAGCACGCTCGATTGGTACGTGCCGATGGTGGAAAGACAGTCGGGAATTGACATAAGCTATGAAAAATCAGGGTCGCCCTTTGCTGTGGAGGGTGATGCAGCCATTCATGTGTACCGGGTTGCCCAGGAAGCATTGAACAACGTCACGCGTCATTCCGGCGCGAAGCGGGCATGGGTGCGACTGCGCTTCCTGCCGGAAACACTGGAACTGGAAGTGGAAGACCGCGGAGTCGGTTTTTCCGGAAATTCAGGCGGACAAGGAATTGGCCTGGTGGCGATGCGGGAACGGGCCGAGTTGTTGGGAGGGACTTTTGAAGTGAAGCGGCCGGCACAAGGCGGGACGCTGGTGAGGCTGCAGGTTCCGAGAGAAATGAAAGAAAAAACGGAGTCTCATGCGCAATAAAATTTCCGTTCTTCTGGTGGATGATCATGCTTTGGTGCGGCTCGGTTTCCGCCGAATTCTGGAAGATGAGCCGGACATCACCGTCGCGGGAGAAGCCAGTGATGGAGAGGAGGCGGTGAGACTGGCGCGCGAGCTTCAACCCAAGGTCATCATCATGGATTGCGCTTTGCCAGGGATGAACGGACTTCAGGCCACGCGGCAGATTCTGCAGGAATCGCCGGAGAGGTTGGTGCTGATGCTAAGCATGCATCCCGAAGAAACCTGGGTCCATCAGGCGCTCGAGGCAGGTGCGCGCGGCTATATCTTGAAGAACGCGGTGGATCTGGAACTGGGCGCAGCGATCCGGCGCGTGGCCGCCGGTGAAACGGTCCTCGATTCGCAGCTGGAGCGCTCGGACCAACTCAAGGGCGAACGCGGCGCAGCGCTCACTAAGCGCGAACTCGAAATTCTGCAGATGATCGTGGATGGCAAATCGAACAAAGAGATCGCTCACGTGTTGGACCTCAGCGCCAACACCGTGGCAGTCCATCGCGCCAACATGATGGATGCGCTTGGGATTCACAAGACCGCCGAATTGGTCGTGTACGCCATCCGCAATGGGCTGGTAAATCTTCCGTGAATCGGCGTTCCTTTCTTTGGGGTGCTGCGGGTCTGGGCCCAATCGCAGGTCTGCTCTCAAAAACGTGGGCGCTTCCCACCGCTCCACTCGCTAATCCTGGATTCAAACTCACCGACGTCACCCATCAGGCCGGGCTGGCATTTCATCACAATAGCGGCGCGTACGGCGGTAAGCTTCTGCCCGAGACGCTCGGTTCAGGTTGTGCTTTTCTTGATTACGATGGTGATGGCTGGTCGGACCTTCTGCTCATCAACGGCATGGATTGGTCCGGGCACAAGCGGCAACGAACCACGCTGAAGCTTTATCGCAATCATCGCAATGGAACTTTTGCTGACGTGACCCACGCCGCCGGGCTCGACCTTGAAATGTACGGCATGGGCGTCGCTGTCGGCGACTACAACAACGATGGATTTCCCGACATCGTGATTACCTGCGTCGGCCAGAACCGGCTTTTTCAGAATACGGGCCACGGTAAGTTTGTGGACGTGACCAAGTCAAGCGGGCTTGGCGGGCGCGAGGCATTCAGCACATCGGCATTGTGGTTCGACTACGACCGCGACGGGCTTCTCGATCTTTTCGTTTGCAATTATGTGAAGTGGTCGCCCGAGCATGATGTGTTCTGCAGCCTCGATGGGAAGCACAAGTCCTATTGCACGCCCGAAGCGTATCGTGGCGAAACCTGCTGGCTGTTTCACAATCGCGGCAACGGCACGTTTGAAGACGTGACGGCAAAGAGCGGAATCTTTGACAGCAGCTCGAAATCGCTGGGCGTGACGATGCTCGATTACGACCAGGACGGCTGGCCTGACCTGCTGGTGGCGAATGACACTCAGCCGAACAAGCTCTATCGCAATAATCGCGATGGAACGTTCAAAGATGTGGCGGTCGAAGCGGGTATTGCCTTCAGCGCCGAGGGTAAAGCGCGCGCCGGCATGGGAATTGATGTCGGTGACTTCGACAATTCCGGCTCGATGGGAGTGGCGATTACGAACTTCGACAACGAGATGATTGGGTTGTACCGGGCTTCCTCTGGCAGCTACAACGATATTGCCGTGCCCAGCGGTGTCGGAATCGCTTCGCGCGAGTCTCTGGGATTCGGCTGCGCTTTTCTTGACGCCAACCTGGACGGCGCTCTTGATCTTGCCGTTGCCAACGGCCACATTGATGAAACCGTGCGGAACATTCGCGGCAATGTGGGCTATGCACAGCCGCCACAATTATTCCTCAACGACGGGAAAGGAAATTTCCATGACGTTGCCGCGGAGATCGGAGGCGGCTTCAGCCAACCCAAGGTAGGACGCGGCCTGGCCTATGCCGATTTCGATCGCGACGGCGATCTGGATCTGCTCATCACCACCAACAACGGACCAGCCTATCTTTATCGGAATGATCAGCTCGGCGGCGCGAAGAGCGTTCGCATTCAACTTGTCGGAACAAAGTCCAATCGCGATGCGATTGGCAGCGTGGTCCAGGCTTTTGTATCAGGAACACGACAGTTGCGCCTGGTGAAAGCCGGTTCCAGTTACCTGTCGCAATCCGAGCTGCCCTTGACATTTGGGCTAGGCAAGCATGAGCAGATCGAGCGTCTGGTGGTGGAATGGCCCAGCGGCCGCACGGAGGAGTACAAAAACCTTGCAGCCGGAAGGGCATACAAATGCACTGAATCACGCGGAATTATTTCGCTGAGTGCGTTCTAATATTTTTTCAGTATTGTGCCGCTTTCGCGGAGGCCCTAAGCTCTGAACAAAGTTCAGCCTCACAACGCGGCGCTCTCCGGCCCGCAGATTCGAGGCGTTTCACCCACGCAAGGGGCAGGCTCCAAAGCTTGCCCCTATCTTTTTCGAATCTCATTCTTTTAGCCGATTCTCTGGCAGCAACTTGAGCCTGTGATCGGGCGCACAGCCAAGTTGAGGGCTGTCCATTAGCCTTGTGTAAGGAGGACAGTCATGGACGCGCAATTGACCTATCAAGCCACAGCATTCTGGGCATTGCATCATCGAGGTGTGGTGAAGGCCGACAGCGATAATCCTTATATTCTTGATTTCACCACGCCGCCTGAATTCGGGGGTGAAGCTCGCCTGTGGACGCCGCAGCACTTCTTGCTGGCGGCGTTGGCCAGCGATTATGTAGCCACGTTTCGTGAACTGGCGCGCAACAGCCACCTGGAATTTCAAGTGATCGAGACGACGGTAGTCGGCCATATTGATGATCAGCCGGGCGGCCGCCGATTTACCAGAATCATGATTCGTCCCGAGCTGACATTGTGCCGCGAAGAAGACCGTCACCGCGGGCATTTCCTGTTGGCAAAGGCGGAGCGATCGAGCATGGTGGCACACTCACTCGCGAGTTCAATTGCAGTGGAAGAAAAGATTGAGTTTGAGGAGCCTGCGTTGGTCTAAGTGCGATCAGTTTGGTGCCGCAGTTCAGCGGCGGTCCCTGCGTTCCGAAGGTCGCGCTAAGATTTTGGCCATTTCTGATTTCAACTGCTCGACTGTGGCACGGCCGCTTGCCGTTGCAGCCGCGTCTCGAGTTTCTGTAGGATCATGCGCCAGATCGTAGAGTTGGTCGCCGAGCTCCTGGTGCACAATGAGTTGCCACTCGGGAGCGACCAGAGACTTCATCCAGCCGCTGGCGGCGGTTGGGATGAGCCTATCGGCGGCACGATCGCGCCTGCCCGGATACTTGTTCTGCACCAGTTCGGATAACACGCCATTTAATTGACCCGCTTTCGTTTCACCTTTCCAGAACGGCGCCAGCGACGGATTGGGAAATACTCCAGGGTTTCCTTTCAGCAAATCGAGGATGGTTGCCGGAATCCCAGAATTCGTGACCGGCGTGGAGACACGCACGCCCGCCGGCACGTGCCCGGGATACCAGATGACCAGCGGCACATGCACCAGCTCCCAGTACAGCGCGCGTCCGTGCGTTTGCAAATGATGTTGCCCCAGCGCCTCACCATGGTCGGAAGTGATCACCAGTAGCGTCTTCTGCTGCAGATTTCTTTGATCGAGCGCCTGAATCAGGCGCCCGATATAGTCATCCACGTACTTCACACTGTCGTCGTATGCGTCAATCTCAGTTTTCTGCGGCCAGGCAGGCTTAGGGTAGGAACGCGGCCCACCATAGGGATCATGCACATCGAAGTAATTCGCAAAAACAAAAAATGGCCGGTCAGGGTCGCGGTCAATCCAGCGCAAAATTTCATCGTTGACTACGTCGGCCCGCTTACGAACTCCAAACGCGCCGCCATAACTTCCTGAGCCTTCGGCGTCCTGATCGAGCAGAAAAGAAAACCCAAGCCGGCGCAATGCTCGTTTGACCAGGCTTTTGTCCGTACGCTTCAGGTAGATGCGGGCAAATTCGCGGCCGTAGAGCGCGCGAACAAACATATCGGCTGGCGAGTGGAAGTAATCTTCAAAGTGCTGAAAGCCGCGCCCGAACCCGAGATCGCGCGAAAAATACGTCCGGTTGGCTGAAAAAGCGCCGGTGCGGTAACCTCTGCCTTCCAGCGCCTCGCCGAGAGTTGGCCAGCCGCCAAGGCCCCGTGCACCCCAGCCGAACCACGGTTCAGGCTGCACATTGCCGACGCCGTGCTCAAAAACATAACGGCCGGTCAGCAAAGAAACATGGGAGGGCAGACTCCAGGAGGAGGTTGCGACGGCATTTTCGAACAACGCGCCATGCGCAGCCAGCCCATCCATTTGCGGCGAAGCCGGACGCGAATATCCGTAGCAGGAAAGATGATCGGCACGCAGCGTGTCCACCACAATAACGATCACGTTCGGCGCTCCTGTGGCGGCTCGCGGCAATCTGGCAACCGCGCGGTCCTCGGCGACCCGTTTCCCACCCTGAACTCCCACAAACACTAAGAACAGCATGCCAAGAACCCAGGGCGCAGTGCTTCTCCAGAATCGCGCCGCGTTCTCTTCGCGACCGCCCAGCCAGCGATAAACCGAGACCGCCACTGCCAACGCCAAAAGAATGCAGGCGTAGTGCAGTAAGCGCGCGGTCAGTGTCAGCCAGTCGTAGAGCGTCAGATAAGTCAGGACGGACGCGACGATTCGCAACGGAGAAACACGCGGCGCGGCGCGAAGAATCAATGCAAGCAATCCGCCAATAAACACGAAGAAAATGCAATCCACAATCGGCGAAATCCAGAGGATTTCCCAGGAAACATGGATCATTGGCCCCCAGCGCGCCCAGTTGATCCGCTGAAATAGCATCAGGCCGAGACCTTCCACAAGCCCGGCGACCACTCCGAACCAGAGAGCACCAAGCAACGCGGTGCTGAACAGAGCGGGACGCTCTTTTGTCATGCGGTATGAACCAGGCACGAGGAGAAACTGTAGGATATCAACACCGTGAGTCAGAATGCAGTGGCCAGGAGCAGCGCGCGATCAATGGCCGACCGGTGGGCGCGATATTTCCCGGTGATTTTCCTGCTCGTATATCTCGTCCAGTGCGTTTGGTTCATTCGCACGCAGTCGCTCACATACGACGAGCCGGTCCATGTTGCCGAGGGCCTTGATGCCTGGCGCCACGGACGTTTTGAGCAATACAACGACCATCCGCCGCTGGCGCGATTGCTCTGCGCACTCCCTTTGACCGGACCGAAGTGGCAGGTCGAGGTCAGACAGCTTGCGAATAGCTTCTATGTGCCTCGAATTCTGCCGGATCCTGTCTCACTGGCCTGGCATGCGCGCGCCATGATGCTGCCGCTCGGATTGTTGCTCGGCTTGCTGCTGTGGCTTGCCGCCAGGCAGATGTTTTCCCCGCCTGCCGCCAATTTTGCTCTTTTCTTGTTTGCCTTTTCGCCTTCGCTGATTGCGCATTTCTCGCTGGCCACAAGCGATGGCGCCGCAACGCTGCTGATTTTTGCGACGGCGTGGCAAATAGTAACCTGGCGCCGCAATCCGAACTGGCCACGCACCACGCTGCTTGGACTCGTATTGGGCTTGTTGTTGCTGGCGAAGTTCTCCACACTGCTGATGTTCGTGCTGGCGCTGATCTGGATGCTAGTTTTGCTTCCCGAGGGAATTGCGCTAAGTCCCGCGCGCTGGAATTGGAGCAAGACTGCGGCGGCCATGGCTTTGGCCTTGCTCATTGTTTGGGCGGGATACTTCTTTCACGTTGCCCACCTGACTGTGCACGATGGCAACCTCATCGCCAGTTTTCCCAACTGGAACGAGCCGATTCAGAAGACCGTGCGTTCGCCCCTCAATTACAGCGTATATGTCCCGGCGGGCGAATACGTGGAGGCGTTCCGGGAAGTGATGCGCCACAATCGTCACGGTCAAGCTTCATTCTTTCTTGGAAATGTTTCCCCGACCGGCGGGTGGAAGCTCTACTATCCGGTCACCGTTCTGCTGAAATGGCCGAGCGTAGTGCTGATACTGTTGCTCGCGACGATTGTGCTTGCGGCGGCGCGCAAGCTGTATTTACCCCGCGATTGGTGGGTCATGGCCTCATTCCCAGCGGTCTATTTTGCGATGGCGATTTTCGCGCGCTTCAACATCGGTGAGCGGCACGTTTTGCCGGTGTATCCTTTTGCCCTGCTTTTTGCGGCCGCATTGTGGGAGCGCGCCCGGTCGAAACGCCCGGCGATTATGTTGCTGAGTTTGCTGGCTGTGCTCAATGCCGCGGACGCGCTGCGCTACGCGCCCGGCTATCTTTCTTACTTCAATGTTCTGGTGCCGCCGAGCCAGAGCTTCCGCTTCTTGACTGACAGCAATCTCGACTGGGGCCAGGGACTGCTTGCTCTACGCAAGTATGAAAGTGAACATCCTAAGCAGAAAATCTGGCTGGCTTATTTCGGCAGCGTGGATCCCGCAATGTACGGGATTCGGGCGCAGCCGCTGGCGGAAAATCAGGTCGTGAGTGGCACCGTGATCGTGAGCGCGACGAATCTCTCCGGACAGTTCCTTGACGATCCCAAAGGCTATCGCTGGTTGCTGGCCTACAAGCCGTCAGAAATTCTCGACCACTCGCTTTATGTGTTCCACCCACGTTAAGTGGTCTGGCTAGGCCGTTCGCTGGCTCGCGTCCGGCTCACAACTGCAGCAATCACCAGCCCAGCAAGAGCCCAGGTTATGACGGAATCGGCCAGGTTCACGAGGGTATAGGAGGCGGAAAATCCCCACCAGTTCCAATCGGGCAAGTCCACGATAACGCTGGCCGCCAGCCCGGCAATTGCGACGAAGGCCACCCGCCGCGGATAACTCAATCCACTGGTCTGCAGCAACAGCCAACTGAGCAGAAACGATGCAGCCATCAAAATGAGCAGCTGCAAAACAATGGCGCGACCGAATGAGCCGAAGCCCCCGCGCCGCACCGCCGCAATCGCAATCGGCCCGTGTTGCATGCGCGTAGTCATCGCCGCCTGGGCGGCCTTTTTCTGATCAGCCGTCAATCCTTCCGCCAGTTGCGAACCGGGTAAGAGATACGTCCCATCTTTGAGTGCGTTCTCGGCGATTGCGCTCGCGACGACTTCTTCATTCTGAAAACCGAGCATGGTTTTCTCGTGCCAACCCAGAATCTCCCAGGACACGTTGCTCCAAAGAAATGCCGCGACTCCGCCAAGAATGGTTCCAAGCACCAGGGATTTCAGCATGGGTTCCTCCTGCCATTTGCAATTTGCGCTGCGATGGGCCCCGTGCACGATCAGCCTGCCCTTGCCTAAACATGTTGCGAAAGGGAGAGCACGTTTCCATCCGGATCTTTGAACCAGGCCACCTTATCGCCGCTGGGAGCAGTCCAGATTCCGAGCCGATCCTGCTTCAGAGCATCGTACTTTTCAAAACTCACGCCGCGCTCTTGTAATGCTGCGACCATGTTCGCCAGGTCGGAAACCTCCCAGCCTAGAATTGTGAATCGGGCAGGCTGGAAGTCCGCTTTAGCGACTCGAACCATGATCCCGTTCGCCTCGAGCACGAGCGCAAAACCATCGTCCTTGAGAAAGCGCAAGCCCAGGACGCCCTCGTAAAAGCCCCGCGCCTTTACCGTGTCCTTTGTGGGAACAAACGCGATGATTTTGACCGAACCTAACATGAGATCTTCCTCGGCTTAATCAGCTAGCGACTTCCTCGACTACAGTCATGCGCCAAAGCTGTTGCAGCGAGGATAGATACAGTACAGGTTGAATAGATTCCTATCTTTCGCTATCCTGACAAAAAATGTCGCAAAAGCGACAAGGCGCCGCTCTCGCATGTCCCAGATTTTCTGCGATGGTCGCCACGCTCACCCATGAATTCCCTGGCGGTCACCGGATTCCTGAGCATTTTCACTATGAGGATCAACTGGTTTACGCCTGTTGTGGTGTCATGACCGTGCGGACCAGCGAAGGCACCTGGATTGTCCCGCCACAACGGGCGGTCTGGATTCCGGCGAGAATTCCTCACAGCATCGTCATGTCGGGCTCGGTCTCGATGCGCACGCTGTATTTACGGGAACGGCTGGTGCGGCGGCTGCCGAGAAATTGTTGTGTGGTCAACGTGTCGTCGCTGCTGCGGGAGTTGATTTTGCATGCCTGCCAGTTTCCAGCCCTGAGTCGGCGGGCGCGGCTTCAGGCGCACTTAGTGGACGTGATCGTGGACCATCTGGAAACCGTGCAATCTATTCCTTTGCAGTTACCCAGTCCCGCCGATCCCAGAGCGGTGCGAGTAGCCGAAGCTCTCCTTCGGCGCCCCGGCGATCAGCGCAGTTTAGATGAGCTCTGTGAAGTGGCTGGGGCGAGTAAGAGAACGGTGGAGCGTCTTTTTCGGGTGCAAACGCGCATGACGCTGGGGGCCTGGCGGCAACAGGCCCGACTGATGCATTCTTTACAGCTTCTTGCAGCGGGAGAAAAAATCACGAATGTCGCGCTCGACTCCGGCTACAGCACGCCCAGCGCGTTTATTTCAATGTTCCGGCGCGAGCTCGGAAAAACGCCCCGGCACTACTTCTCTGCTTAGCATCCCTGGCTGGACATTACAGATTTCCCTTCTTCGCCTGGTCCAGCAGATATTCCGAAGCGCGCCAGGAAAGCGCGAGGATGGTCAGCGTCGGATTTTTGTCCGCGTTGCTGACGAAACAGGCGCCATCCGTCACAAATAAGTTCTTCACATCATGCGCCTGACAGTATTTGTTGAGAGCGGATGAAGTGGGACTGCTCCCCATGCGCGCCGTGCCGAGCTCGTGAATAATCAGGCCGCCATCGGCAATTCCGTGGGGATGCGCCGGATCGGGCTTCCGGCGAGTGTAGTAAGTGCCTCCGGCGGTTTCGACGATCGAGCGAAAAGTTTCCTGCATATCTTTCGCCATTTTGATCTCATTATCGCTCCACTCGAAATGGAACCGCAGGACGGGAATACCCCACTGGTCCACAACCTCGGGATCAATTTCGCAGTACGTGCGCTCATTCGGAATCATTTCTCCGCGTCCGGAAAAACCGATGAAGGCCCCATAAGTGCTGCGGCACTTCTGTTTCAGCGCGGCGCCGTAGCCCTGCACGCGGTCGCAGAGGCCATCAAACTGGCCGACCTCCGGGAGCTCGCGACCGCCGCCAAACTCAATGTGGTAGCCGCGCAGAAAATCATTCTTGCGGTCGAACTTCCACCATGGCATGTAAAGGTGCATGCCACCCACGCCGTCATGATTGTGGGGCGGAACTTTTTCCAGCTGCGGAAAATATCCTACGCCGTCGCTCCCCACCGAGTCGGTAAGGTAGCGTCCAACAACGCCCGAAGCATTCGCCAGGCCTTGCGGGAACAGAGTTGACCTGGAATTCAGCAGCAGGCGCGCCGATTCACATGCGCTGGCGGCTACGACGAAGGCCTTTGCGTGCACCTGCCTATCAGTTCGAGTGGCTTTGTCAATGTACGAAACTGCTTGTGCCTTGCCGTCCTTGCCCACCAGAATCTCACGCGCCATGGCCCCGGTGATGAGAGTGAAGCGGCCCGTCTCCTGGGCCGGCGGAATCATCACCTGGCTGGAACTGAAATTCGACGCGGTGACGCAGCCGCGACCGCACTGCGCGCAGTAGTGGCAAGCAGCGCGGCCTTTGAGCGGCTTGGTCAGGATCGCTAAGCGTGAAGGAACGCAAAGAATGTTCAGCTTGTTACAGGCCTTCTTGACAACGGTTTCCGTGCAGCGCGGAACGGGCGGCGGCAAAAATATTCCATCAGGAGCGCTGGGAATATTCTCTTTGGTGCCGAAAACGCCGATGTAAGATTCGACTTTGTCGTAGTACGGCGCCAACTCCTCGTACGTGAGGGGCCAGTCGTCGCCCTTGCCGTCACTCGAGTGGGCCTTGAAATCCACCGGAGCAAATCGAAGCGCGATGCGCCCCCAGTGGTTGGTGCGGCCGCCGACGATGCGGGAACGGAACCAGCGAAAACGAGAGTTGGGGGCGTTGGTGTAGGGTTCGCCTTCAATCTGCCAAAATCCGTTCGGGGCCATAAACTCGCCGAATCCATGCCTTTGGCGGGCGCCAATTCCAGCGCCCCGATGTGACAATTCGTAGGGCCATACGTGTTCTTTGTAGTCGTGTTCCGGATCGAGTGGCGGACCGGCCTCGAGCATCACAACATTCAAGCCGCCTTCACTGAGCACCTTGGCGGCTGTGCCGCCGGCTGCACCGGATCCGACGATGCAAACGTCGTAGGTTTTCGGGGAGCGTGTGACCTGGGGCATGATTGAGTAAGGCGCACTTCATTATAGTGCGTCAGAATCTGGAGCCGGTGTTCCTCCACCGGCGCCAGTTCCGATGACCCCTCCGTCCTAGAAACGCAATTGCGCCAGATAGGAGTAACTTGCCTGGATGCTATCGAACGGCGATTGCGGCTTGTCATGTTCGACGAAGTAGTGTTTGATGCCGGCCTTCTTCGATTGCCCCAAAATCCGCTTCCAATCAATGATGCCATTGCCCACGGAGGTCATGCCGGGCATGGTATCGCCGAGGTTCTGTTCGCCACCGGCGGTGAGCTTCGGGACTTCCTTGACGTCCTTGACGTGCACGAGAGGAAAACGCCCGGGATAGAGGTCAAAGTATTTGATCGGGTCCTGGCCTCCGACCACAATCCAGCACAAGTCCATTTCCATCTTAACCAGATCGCGGTCACATTCCTTCAAAAGTACGTCGTAAGGCATGGTTCCATTCACCGGAATGAATTCGAACCAGTGATTATGGTAGGCAAATTGAATGCCGGCTTTCTTGCAGTCTGACCCTACGCGGTTGAAGGTTTCGGCGGCCCGCTTCCAGCCATCCGGCTGATTGCGAACATTCTCCTCAATCCAGGGATTCACAATGTACTCGTTGCCGATTATCTTGCTCGCCTCAATGACACGGGGGAAATTTGCAGGGCTCAGACTCGTGTAATTCACATGAGTGGAAGGCGAAACCAGGCCATGGTTATCGAGGGCGCTCCGCATTTCTTTCGGCGAGCGCTCAAAATAAGTGATCTTGCCCTGGTCCATGGCAAATCCAGCAAGTTCAGCTTCCCGATAACCAATGGCGGCGACCTTGGCGAGAGTGCCATCAAAATCCTGCTGCATGGCGAAGCGAACGGTGTAGAGCTGCAAGCCGATCTTGTCAATCCTGTGTTCGGCTGCCCAGCTGAGTTGTCTGGAAAGAACTGCGGCGGCAGAGATAGTACCCAGAAAGGTCCGGCGGTTCATAGCCTTGGTGTGCTCCTTGGTAGCGAGAGAGGACTTTCCTTTCGCCGATTAGCGGTGAACTTCGTGTTGGACCCTAGCTTCCCAGCAGCTCGGCCCGCACATTCTTTAGCACGTAGACGGCGCGTTCCACGCCGACTTCGCCGGGCAGAATGGGATCTTCATTTTCGATGCTCAGAATTCCCTCGTATCCCACTTCCATATACGCGCGCACGATTTCTTTCCAGGTGTTTGCGCCGTGTCCGTAGCCAACGGCGCGAAAGGTTTCAGAAGCGTTGGTCAAACTGTTCGTGTCAAAAGCGAAGTTCAAGACGCCATACTTGGCCACATTGTCGCTGAACATAACGGTGTCTTTCATGTGCGCATGGAAGATCGCGCCCTGCTTGCCGAGGAAATGAATCACCTCGACGGGATCGCACCCCTGCCAGAAAAGATGGCTGAGATCGCAATTCGCACCGATTTCCTCGCCCACGGCGTCGCGCAATTTGAGCAAAGTCATGGGATTGTAAACCACGAAATTTGGATGCATCTCGAAGGCCAGTCGCCGAATGCCGTGCTGGCGGGCAAATTGCGCCGCCTGCTTCCAATACGGAATCACTTTCTCTTTCCACTGCCAATCTTGCATCTGGGCATACTCATCGGGCCAGCGGTAAGTGACCCAATTCGGCTGAGTGTCGGTGGGGCTGCCGCCGGGGCATCCTGAAAAACCCACAATCACTTTCACGCCGAGCTTTTCGGCCAGCAGCACAGTACGGCGAAACGACTCCGCATCGCGCTCGGCGATCCTGGGATCGGGATGCACTGGGTTGCCATGGCAGCTCAGCGTGGCAACCTGGATATTGTGGTCCTCGAATTTCTTCTTCCAGGCGCGTAGCTTGGCATCGTCTTCGAGCAGCTCTTTCACGGGACAATGGCGCGTGCCGGGATAACCGCCGGTGCCGATCTCGACAGCTTCGAGGCCGAGCGCGGAGATTTTCTCGATCATTTCGTCGAGCGAAAGCTGGTCGTAAACCGGGTCGAACACTCCAATCGGAATCTTGCGCGCACTCCCCGGAGCGAGCGGGCGCTCCTTGGGAGCGCTTGCCGTCACCGGCCCCGCACTCGCCGCACTGGCCAAAGCAGAACTCCGAGATGCAACGGTTGCCGCTGCCATCATGCCTCCTGCAGACAAGAAGTCTCGGCGACTCGGAACAAAGGGGGGATAGTTTTTGCTATTCAACGCTCGCCTCGGATTTTTCCGGAAGTGATTTGGGCAGATCCTGGGTCGCGCCCAGCATTATACGCAGCGCATACAGTCCCGAGCTACTGCTTGTACACCTTGCCATCCTTCATCACGAATTCCACGTGCTCAAGCACGCGGATATCTTGCAGCGGATCGCCGGAGACGGCGATTACATCCGCAAATTTCTCCGGCTTGATGGACCCAACGATATCGGAATGCCCCAGAAGATCGGCGGCATTCGTCGTCGCGGCTTGAATCGCCTGCATTGGGGTCATGCCATATTGCACCATGAAGGCAAACTGCCTGCCGCTGGTGCCATAGGGGCAAACACCGGCATCTGTGCCGAACGACATTTTCTCGCCCGCCTGCACGGCTTTGCGAAAATTGTCGCGTTGGATCTGACCCAACTCCGCGTCGTGCTCCAGAAAATCTTTCGGAATGTTTCCCTTTCGCCCTTCTTCCTGAATGCACTCTTCATCGTAAATATCCATATCAAGATATGTTCCGTGCTGCTTGGCGAGCGCCAGGCCTTCATCGTCAATCATGGAAGCGTGCTCGACCGAAGCGACTCCTGCACGAATGGCGTTCTTGATTCCAGCCGGGGAGTGCGCATGGGCTTCCACCCGCAAGCCGAAGTGGCTGGCTTCATCAACTGCCGCCGCGAGTTCCTCCGGCGTGAACTCCTGCGAATTGGGGTTGCTGCCATGGGTCAGCACCGCGCCGCTGGAAAGAACTTTGATGTGGTCAACGCCATCGGCGACCAGTTGGCGAACGCGCTGCCGCACCTCCCACGGGCTGTTCGCCTCCCCATAATGCAGGTCCCAGGGAAGTTTGATGTCGGGAGCAACACCGGTCATCGCCCCGGCGCCGCCGGTAATCGTGATATAAGCGCCGGCCACGAACATGTGCGGGCCATCAATATATCCCTTCGCTATAGCATCACGCAGCGCTACATCATTGAGAGCGCGGTACACGCCAACATCGCGAACGGTGGTAAAGCCTGAGAGCAGCGTATCGCGCGCATTAGGCACCGATTCGAGCACGACCTGCGACGCCGTTTTTCGCAGCTGCGAGAGCGGGTCTCCATTTTCGCGCGCGCCATCCGCCAGGTGAGTATGACAATCAATCAGGCCAGGAAGAACGGTCTTGCCGGAAAGATCAATGACCCTGGCATCAGCCGGAATTGGCAGCCCCTTGCCGACGCTCGCGATCTTTTTCCCTTGAATCAAAATGACTTGGCCCGTAAGCACCTTGCCGGCATCGGGATCAATCAGGCGGCCGGCTTTGATGGCTGTAACCTGGGCTGAAGCCGCTATGCAGAGAAGGCAGCAAAATACCAGGACTCGGGGGCATGTTTTCATGAGCTTAATCTGCCGCTAATGCTCGCGTTGCGCATCCGGCGTTCAAGTCCGCGGCCAGCAGGCGATGGAATAAATGCTCGCCAGCTTCGCGTCGCACGGAAAGCCGTCCTGCGCCATAAGCTCGCGACTTTAATCCTCTTTGCACGGCTTCGCAAATGCCGAGGTCCTCCCCCTGCACGCGGTCTCCCACATCCACGCTCTCGCGGTTGTACTGCCGGCTGGTTTCGCTTACGTCGGCGAAATAAAAATCAAAAACCGCGCGGCAATGATCTACGTCAATCGGCAGGACGAGATTCGTATCCATGTATCCGGCGTAGCAGTTGATCATCAGATTTGGATATTGCCAGAAATACCACGCTCGATCGCCCTTCCGTGTGGCGCTTGTGGCCGCATCCTGTTCCGAGGAAACCATCGGGCTCGACTGGAGGCAATAGCGGTCTTCGTTTTCGATGGTGTACTGCTTGTAATCGAGAACACTATTCAGCCCTTTGTGCAGGTGGGGAACGTGGTAGCCGCCGTCGAGATAATTGTCTACAAAAACTTTCCAGTTGCAGCGAATGTCGTAGGAACGGGATTCAAAGTAGTGGAGCTTGCTCACACCGAGCGGCGCGACCTTGCGAACCAGACCACCCAGAAACTCGGCCAGGGACATGGCGTTCGGATCAAGATTCACGAACACGAACTTCTCCCAGGTGTCCGCCTTCACCGGCACCAGTCCGTTATCCGCGCGCTCGAAATTCTTCACGCCCTCGAATTCCGGCATGCCCTTGAGCGAACCATCCAGGCCATAATTCCATCCGTGATACGGACAATGCAGAATCGCCGCCTGCCCGCAAGGCTCGGTCACGACCGCCGCCGCGTGATGGCGGCAAACGTTGTAGAAACCGCGCACGCCGTCCCGCCCGCGCACTACAACGATCGGTTCCCCGGCCACGGTTGCAGTTACGAACTGCCCGGGCTTCTCCAGTTGATCAGTTCGGCCAACCATCTGCCAGGTCTTGCTGAACACGGTTTTCGTCTCAAGTTCAGCAATGCGCTCATCCACATACCACGGCGCTGGAATCGTGAACGCCTCACAGAGCGGCGCGCCCGGGTTATAGCTGGCAAGAATTTCTGCGACGGATTGCTGGCTCATCATCACGAATATATCCGCTCAGTTCTTTCGCTCCGCTCCGATCGCGCGGCGCAGCACGTCCAGAAACTGTGCAATGCGCGCATCCTTCCTCTCTGGCGATTGGCCCTGCCGCCGAAACAGTCCCGGGTCCAATTCTTCGGTCAGCAGCGCGTCCTGAAAGCGTTCCATCGTCCAATCGAGGATCGTGACAATCATTTCCTGGTCCATGTCGCGGCGCAATTCGCCGCGCTGCAGGCCGGAACGCACGAAGGCAACCGTGCCATACGGATCTTCCGCGAGCAAGAAGCGATTAATCTCCCGCTTCAAAGCCAGGTCGGCGCTGTAGTTGCCCAGCAGGCATACGCGGTAAGGAATCCAATCTTCGCGGATCAAATGCTCAGTCTTCAGCAACCAGTAGCCGAGGATCTCGAAAAAGCCGCGGTCCTGCACTTCTGCCGGCGCATCCAGGTAGCGCGAAAAGGAACGAACCGCCTTCTTGTAAACCTCAAAAAACAGCCCGTCTTTGCTGCCGAAATGCTGGAACACCGAACCCTTCGCGATGCCCAACTCGGCGGCAATGTCGCCCACCCTCGCCGCGTGGTAGCCCTGCTCGGCGAAGTGGCGCATGGCAGTGTCCACAATTCTGCTACGCTTGGTTTCCGATCTGGGTCTGGGCGGCAGGTGACGATACTTGGGTGGCGCGATAACACTGCTTCCAATACCAGCCATAATTGACCTCAAGTCAGAGCACTCTATCCAAAGGCGGAGTGAATTTCAATTTGAATTTTGCAGAAATTGCGCTACTGTATCTTGCCCGCATCGCGACATGTTGACTGCAGGTCAGCCCAGCTTGACCCAGGTTCAAAATCGAATCTACGACGCAATCATCGTCGGCGCCGGCCACAACGGGCTGACCGCGGCCGCTTATCTTGCCCGGGCCGGGCTGTCGGTGCTGGTACTGGAGCGCCGCGAAATTGTCGGTGGCTGCTGCGTCACCGAAGAAATCGCTCCCGGTTGCCGCGCCTCCACCACTTCCTATATCGCCAGCATGTTGCGGCCGGAGGTGATTCAGGACTTGCGCCTCGCGGAACACGGACTGCGCATGGTTCCCTGCGATCCGGCGATTCAGGTTCCGTTTTCTGATGGGCAAGTGGTTTCGTGGTGGGTGGATCGTGAACGGGCCAAAGCGGAGTTCGCCAAGATTTCGCGGCAGGATGCCGAGCGCTACGTGCGCGTGGACGATCAGCTCAAGAAACTCGCTCGCTATCTCCAGCCGTTTTTTCTCGAGCCCCCGCCCGATCCGGATGGCAAATCCATGAGCGGATGGTGGGACCTGTTTCGCGCCGGCAGGCGCTTTTGCGGAATTTCGAGCGGCGAGATTGCGCAGTTGATTTCATTTCTTACCGGCAGCCTGGGCGAATTTCTGGATCGCAACTATGAGGCAGAAAAAATCAAGACGATGTTCCTCGCCAACAATGTTTACGGTAAGCATGGCGGCCCGTATCAGCCGGGAACGGCCATTGGCCTGCTGTTTCACTTGCTCAGCGGCGGTGAACACCAGGTGCAGGGTTTTTCGGGCCACGTGATCGGAGGCATGGGCGCCATCACGCAGGCGCTGGCCGCCACGGGAAGAAAAGCGGGCGTGGAGATTTTGACGAATGCGCCGGTCGCGCAGATCGCCGTTCGCAATGGACGCGCGCGCGGAGTCGTGCTCGAAGATGGCAGCGAAATTCGCGGCCGTATGGTTCTCTCCAATGCCGACCCGAAGCGCACGTTCCTGAAGATGACTCCTGCGGGCGAACTTCCCGACGGCTTTCTCGAAGCCGTCCGTGGGATCAAGATGGACGGTCCCTGCGCGAAAGTAAATCTTGTGCTTGCGGAAGAGCCGCGATTCACTGGAACGCCGGCAACTTATTCTGCGCTCGAGCGCACCTTCTACACGCTCGTTCCTTCGCTCCAGTTTGCCGAGCGCTGCTATGACATCGCCAAGTTCGGCGAAATTCCTGAAGAACTCTGGGTGGACTGCGTCGTCTCTTCCAACGCCGATGATTCCCTCGCGCCGCCGGGCAAGCACATCCTTACCTGCTTCGTGCAGTATGTTCCTTATCGTCTGCGGGAAGGCACCTGGTGCGAGAAGCGGGAGTTGCTTGGCGACCGTGTAGTGAAGAAAATCGCCGAATACGCTCCCAACGTGCCGAATGCAATTCTCGCGCGCCAGGTGCTGACCCCGCTCGACCTTGAACGAACCTACGGATTGACGGAAGGCAATATCTTTCATGGCGACCTTCGTCTGGAACAGCTTTTCTTCATGCGCCCTCTGCCCGGATGGTCGCAGTATCGTACGCCCATTCGCGGCCTGTATTTGTGCGGCGCTGGCGCGCATCCCGGCGGGGGAGTTACCGGCGCGCCGGGTCACAATGCCGCGCACCAGGCATTGCGCGACTGGAAAGAAGGGCGCTTCAAGGGGGCGGCGGCATGAGCCACGACGGCGCTCTGCCAAGCACGGCTGATATCGTAATTCTGGGTGCGGGCGTGATGGGCGCTTCAATCGCGTTTCATCTCGCGCAACGCGAAGCCGGCAAGATCGTGGTCCTCGAAAAAGATCATGTTGCACGCGGAGGCAGCGGGCGATCCTCCGCGCTCATCCGCATGCACTACAGCTTTCCGCCCGAAGTCCAACTTGCTCTCATCAGCCTCCGCATGTTTCAGCATTGGCGCGAAGTGGTGGGCGAGCCCGGCGACTTTCGTAAGACCGGGTTCGTGCGCCTGGTGCATCCGCACGAGATGGAGCGTCTGAAAAAGAACGTCGAAACGCAACGCCGCCTGGGCGTGAACGTGCGGCTCATCGGCCGCGAGGAGCTGAAAAGCATCGAACCGGACTGGCGCGTGGAAGAAGTCGAAAGCGCTGCCTACGAGCCCGATTCCGGTTATGGCGATGGCGCCGGCGCGGCGAACGACTTTCTCAGCCGCGCGCGGGAAATGGGTGTCACCTATCTGCCCCGCACACCGGTAATTTCATTTTGTGTGAAGGGCGGTAAGATTCGCGGCGTCAACACCGGCCGGGGAGAAATCTCTTCTCCGCTCGTCATCGCCGCGACTGGCCCATGGAGCCGGCCGGTGTTTCGTCAACTTGGCTACAATCCGCCCATCGAAACCGAATATCATCAGGTGGCGATTCTCAAGAATGCCCCCGACATGAAAGCCGGCGGCTGCGCCTGCATTGACTCCGTCACCGCGACTTACTTTCGTTCTGACGGGCCCGACAAATTTCTGATCGGCGATTTCTACGGCCAGCGCTGCCTCGACCCTGAAGGCGAACGCGGCGTAGATCCCGATGACTTTCCCCAGCGTCCTGCCGACGATCGCCTGGAAGAGATGATTGAGCGCGCCAGCCGGCGCATTCCGAAGCTGGCTCACGCGGAAGTGCTGCGCGGGGTGACCGGCGTTTATGACATGACGCCCGATTCGCGGCCCCTGCTCGGTGAAGTGCCCGGCCTGCAGGGTCTGTATCTCTGCGCCGGTTTTTCCGGCATGGGGTTCAAGATTTCGCCGGCGATCGGGCTGGTGATGTCGGAACTTGTGCTCGATGGCCGCAGCAAAAGCGTGGACATCGCGCCCTTTCGTCTGCAGCGTTTCGCTGAAGGCCAGCCCATCCAAGCGGAGTTTGAATATGCGGACGACTGAAACCGCTTTGAACGTCTTTAGTGCTCCACTTTCCGATGCAGTCTTCAGCGAGCGCGTCCATGAAAAGGAGCGTCCATGAAAAAGAAAGGCATACTCGAACGCCTAAAGGAAGGCCCCGTCCTCGGCGACGGCGGTTATCTTCTCGAACTGGAAAAGCGCGGCTGGGTGCGCGCGGGTCCGTTCACTCCCGAGGTTGCGCTAACACATCCCGAGGCCCTTCGCGAGCTGCACAGGGAATTCCGTGAAGCCGGCGCCGATGTTTTGCAGGCGCTGACGTTTTACGCCAGCCGTGACAAGCTGGCCACGGTCGGCCTGGAAGACCGGCTTTCCGATCTCAATCGCGCTGCCGTGCGCATCGCTCGCGAAGTTGCCGGCGACAAATGCCTGGTCGCCGGCAACCTGAGCCTTACCTGGATGTATGAGCCAAGTAGTTCTTCCGCTGCAGATCGCGTCCGCCAGACCTTCGACGAGCAGCTTGCCGTTCAAGTTGAAGAGGGCGTGGACTTCATCATCGGCGAAACATTTTCCTGGATTGGCGAGGCCCTGCTGGCCGTTGAGCGCGCCAGGAAGACCGGCTTGCCCACCATGGTCACGATTTGCCTCGAAAATGAAAACAAAACTCTCGAGGGACTGAGCGCCGCGGAAGCGGCGAAGCGCCTGGAAGATGCGGGCGCCGATATCGTCGGCATGAACTGCCTGCGGCCCCCCGAGCACACACTCCCCTATATGGAGCAGATGCGCAAAGCGGTACGGGGCTATCTGGCCTGCCAGCCGGTCGCGTATCATACGCCGAAAGAGAAGCCCGACTTTTCCAGCCTTCCCGAATTTCCCTTGGCGCTCGATCCGCTTCAGCTCACACGCAAAGAAATGGGGGATTACGCGGAGAAAGCCCGCGAAATCGGCATCAACTACATCGGCGCCTGCTGCGGCGCCGTGGCCATTCACATCCGCGAAATGGCCCGGGTGTTGGGCAAACTGCCCGCCGACAAACGGCTCTGGAAGAAAGGCGGCGAGAAGCCCATGTCCGCCTACGAATACTACAATCACGACAACATGGCGGCAGCCAAGAGTTAGCCGGGAGCAGCGAGAACCACAAGCGAAGCCTCCTCGGCGAAACGCGACCGGCAGACCCGTTAAAATCCCTGCATGCTTCTTATCGCTTCCATAGTTGTTGTCGTCATCGTTGTCTTCGTCGCACTCGCATTCCGCATCGCCAGGCCGCGACTGCTCTGGATCCGCGCCATGCTGCGCGACTGGCCGAATCTGGCGCGCTATGCCGCCGAGAATGCCAAACTCGGGCCGGTCGCGCCTGGTGAGCGCCGCGCGATTTTTATGGGCGATTCCATCACCGAGTTATGGGACCTCACGCAGTCGTTTCCTGGCCAGCCATATGTTAATCGCGGCATAAGCGGGCAGACCACGGCCCAGATGCTTCTCCGCTTTCGCCAGGATGTCATCGAGCTTCAACCCGTCGCGGTGATCATTCAGGGCGGAGCCAATGACATGGGCGAGGTTCTCGGCCCTATGACCCTGCAAATGACCCAGAACAATCTCGCTTCCATGGCCGAGCTCGCGCGCTTGCATTCGATCGCCGTAGTGATGGCTGCCATGCTGCCCACTCGTGATCTGGGCGGAAACAAAGTCACGGCCAGGTGTTCGCCGCTGAAAATCCGTCAACTCAATCTCTGGATCAGGGAATATTGCGAAAAAACCCGCCTCGTCTATCTCGATTTCTACAGTCCGATGGCGGATGGCTCCGGCCTGCTGCGTCCGGGGCTTTCCGATGATGGCCTGCACCCCAATGCCGCCGGCTACGCCGTCATGACGCCGCTGATGCAGAACGCCATCCGCAGCGCCCTTGAGTCTGGAGAGTAGTTCCGCGCGGGCGAGTCCAGGCGCACCAGGCGGCGCGCAATGCCTCGGCTATAATCATTAAGAATCTTCGTCTTAGTCGGGGCGTAGCGCAGCCTGGTAGCGCACCTGCCTTGGGCGCAGGGGGTCGGAGGTTCAAATCCTCTCGCCCCGACCAATCCCTGCAACCTGGTCCCCGCAGAAAAAGGCCGGACTCATGGCCCGGCCCCTGTCAGTCTCGCATCGCTTTTGGCAGTACGAAGTCGCTAGAACGAATATCCGATCGAAGCGCCCACCCGTGTGGCAAACGCCGAGCTGAATTCATAATTGTTGCGAATTACATAGAATCTCGCTTCCGGGCGCACGAAAATGTGCCCGTGCACGTAGTACTTCAGGCCACCGCCAAAATCCGCCGAAAAATGATTGCTGCTCACGTAATCCGTGCAACTGACGAAGCTGCAACTCTCGAAGCCGTAAAACCGGATGCTCTCCGCCCCGATCCCGGCCAGAAGCTCAGCCCCGACTTTCTTCCCCAGGCGCGGCGCCCAGATGGCATTGAAGTTGTACAGAATCGGCCGAAATGGCTCGTATCCCTGATACAGGTTCTGTCCGCCTCGCCAGGCAATTTCTCCCTCAAGTCCCAGGCGATGATGCACCAGGAAGTCCACGCTGAAGGCCGGGTACAATCCGCCGCCCATAGTTTGGGGGGAATAGCTTCCCGAAGCGCTTGAGGCCGAAGGCGCGATCACAGTTCCGAAGCCAATGGCCACATCGCCGCCTTGGCCGAACGCGGCTCCGGTTGCCAGAAGCAGCACGCAAAACACCAACATCAGAATGAGCTTTCTCAAGTGAATCCTCCGTACGAATCACAAAGTTATGAAACCTTAGATGCTCCTTCTCCAATATGAGCGAAGGCCCGTTTCAATGTCGCGATTACTAAAATTCAAACACCTTTGTTGCCCGCAAGTTGTAAAGAATGGTCAAGCAAGCGTAAATTAGCTTCCGGTTTTTCTATAAAATCCGCAATTCCAAGTACTTGGGAGCGCCTGGGCGCGCCGGGGCGGGAAACACCTCCGAGGGTCGCCAGCCACACAATCATTTGCAACTGCAAGTTTTGAAACTGAATCAAGATACCTTGCTCGTTGGGTCGTCTGGCTCTCTTGGGATTGTGAAATACTTGAATGCCATGAATAAGTTGCAGCCGAATGCACGGCTTTCAGGGACCGCTTGTGTCGTGGCGCTGCTGTCGTCTCTGGTCATCGTTTGCGGGCCCGCATTGGCGCAAATCGGCCAGCCGCCGGCAGCGCCTTCGGTCAGTGGCGGAGAATCCGCCACTCCCTCGCCAATGACAACTTCGGTTCAGTCTCTGCAGCAAGGCCCCTACAGCGGCAGCGTTCCAGAGGGAAAGGTGTCGCCTGAGCCGGTCCGTCTGTCCTTTGAGGAAGCCATAAATCGCGGCCTGCGAAACAATCTCGGTCTTCTGCTTCAGGGTGATAGCGAGCTTGCAGCGCGCGGCCAGAAGTGGAAGGAACTGAGCAATCTGCTGCCCAACGTCACCGCCAGCGTCAGCGCCAATGTGTTGCAGCTTGATCTGCAGGCCGAGGGTTTCCGCTTTTCGGGATTTCCCATTCCCAAGGTGATCGGCCCTTTCGGCTATTTCGACTCGCGCGCGTTTCTCACCCAGTCTCTTTTCGATTGGCACTCCATCAATCGCGAGCGCGGCGCGCTGGCCAACGAGCGCGCCGCGCAATACAGCTACAAAGACGCGCGCGATATCGTTGTGCTGGCGGTGGGCAACGCTTATTTGCTTGCGCTTTCGCAGGCGGCGCGGGTGGAAACGGCGCAGGCCCAGGTCGAAACTGCGCAGGCTTTATATGACAAGACGGCGGACGAGCTGAAGGCGGGCGTGGTCCCGGCCATTGACGCGCTGCGCGCCCAGGTGGAGTTGCAGGTCCGGCAGCAGCAGCTGATTGTGGCGCGCAACGACAATGCGAAACAGCGGCTCAACCTGGCACGCGTGATCGGGTTGCCCTCCGGCCAGGAATTCGTTCTCACCGACAAAGCCCCTTACGAGCCCTTCGTAACGCTGGGCCTCGAGGAAAGCCTCCGTCGGGCCTATGGTCTGCGCCCCGATTACCTCGCCGCGCAAGAGCAGGTGCGCGCGGCGGAACACTTTCGCGCCGCTGCTACGGCAGAGCATTACCCGGCGCTCGGTGTCGCTGCCGATTACGGCGACATCGGCATCACGCCCGATAATTCCCACGGCACATTTGACTTCCATGGCACGCTGAACATCCCGATTTTTGCCGGAGGAAAAACGCACGCAGACGTGCTGCAGGCCGAAGCCACCCTGCGGCAGGTGCGCTCGCAACTCGAAGATCTGCGAGGCCGGATTGATTATGAAGTCCGCACCGCCATGCTGGATCTGAACGCGGCCGCCGATCAGGTGGAAGTCGCTCGCCGTTCGGTTGATCTGGCGGAACAGACCCTGGCGCAATCCCGGGACCGGTTTACGGCCGGCGTTACCGATAACCTTGAGGTCGTGCAGGCCCAGGAATCTGTCGCCAGTGCTCACGAAAGCTACATTACCGCTCTTTACGCTCACAACCTGGCCAAGGTGGAGCTGGTGAAAGCCATGGGCTACGCGGAAGAGGGCGTGAAGCGATATTTGCGAAGCAGGTAAGCGATGGAACAAAAAACAGAGACCATGCCCCCGGAAACTCAGCCCGCCGCTCAGCCGCCTGTGACTCCAGCCCCTTTGCCCGCCTCCGAGAGAGACCTGCGCTGGAGGCAGTTTCACGAGCGCAACCCGCGCTTTCGCCTGGCGTTGATTCTTGGCGGAATTGTGCTGCTGGTGGCCGCTCTGTTTCTCTGGCGCTATCTCACCAGCTACGAAAATACCGATGACGCGCAGATTGACGGACATCTCAATCCCATCAGCGCGCGCATCACCGGTCATGTGGAGAAGATTCTGATTAACGACAATCAGTATGTGTCCGCCGGAACACCGCTGGTGCAGATTGATCCCAGCGATTACCAGGTTGCCCTGGACAGCGCAAAGGCCGACTATGCCGATGCGCTGGCCGCAGCCGAAGCGGCGAAAGTCAATGTCCCGATTACCACGGTCAACACCGGAAGCCAGCTCAGCACGGCGCAGGCCGACGTGGAAGGCACTCGCGCCGGCATTGCGGCGGCCCGCCAGCAGCTGGATGCCGCGCTGGCCGACCAGCAAGCCGCCGAGGCCAACAACGTCAAGGCGCAAAGTGACCTCGAACGTTACAAGCTGCTGGTGCAGAAGCAGGAAATTTCGCAGCAGCAATATGATGAGGCGGTTGCCGCAGCCCGCGCCAACGCCGCCGCGGTGCAAGCGGCGCGCGCTACTGCCGCCGCCGCGCAGCAGCAGGTCACGCAGGCGCAGGCCAAGCTCGCGCAGGCCCGGGCCAACGAGCGCGCAGCGAACACCGGGCCGCAACAGGTGACCGCCATTCGCGCCCGCTTTCAGTCGGCCCGGGCCACCGCCCAGCACAAAAAGGCCGCTCTCGATCAGGCGCAATTGAACCTGCAATACACGTTGATCGTTTCACCGGTGAATGGAATTGTGAGCAATCGCACGGTCGAAGTCGGCCAGAACGTCGCTCCTGGCCAGGAACTGATGAAAATCATCAATCTCGATGACATCTGGGTCACCGCGAACTTCAAGGAAACGCAACTGGCGCGGATGCGCGTGGGCCAGGCGGTCACGATTTCCGTGGACGCAACCGACAAAGAATACAAAGGGCATGTAAACAGCGTCGCGGGCGCAAGCGGCGCGCTGTTTAGCCTGCTGCCGCCGGAGAATGCCACCGGGAACTACGTCAAAACGGTGCAGCGTGTGCCGGTGAAGATCACCTTCGATCAGGGCGAAACCAAGGGGCACGAATTGCGGCCAGGCATGTCTGTCGAACCCAAAGTGTGGGTGCGATGAGTTCTGCCGCAGTGACCATGGATGGCTTCCCTCAGGAGCGTCCAGCGGTCAATCCCTGGATCATCGCGTTGGCCGTCACCCTGGCAACTTTCATGGAGGTGCTGGATACCAGCATCGCCAATGTTTCGCTGCCCCACATCGCCGGCGGCCTTTCCGCCGGGGTGGATGAAAGCACCTGGGTCCTGACCTCCTACCTCGTCTCCAACGCCATCGTTTTGCCGCTGAGTGGATGGGTTTCTTCTATTGTCGGGCGCAAGCGCTTCTATATGGGCTGCGTCGCCTTGTTCACCATCAGCTCATTTCTCTGCGGACTCGCTCCCAATCTGGCGACTCTGATCTTCTTTCGGGTCCTGCAGGGCGCAGGCGGAGGCGGCCTGCAGCCGAGCGAGCAGGCCATTCTGGCGGACACTTTTCCACCCGCCAAACGCGGCATGGCATTCGCTGTCTATGGAGTTGCGGTGGTCACCGCCCCGGCGCTTGGCCCGACCCTCGGCGGCTGGATCACTGACAACTACACCTGGCGCTGGATTTTCTTCATCAACATTCCGGTTGGGATCATTTCTCTCCTGCTGACTTCGCGGCTCATCCACGATCCTTCGTTCTTCCGCCGCCGCAAACTTTCCGAAACTCGAATTGATTACATCGGACTGGGAATGATTGCACTCGGCCTCGGCACCTTGCAGGTTGTTCTGGATAAGGGCCAGCGGGATGACTGGTTTGACTCGCATTTTATTCTGACTCTCTCAATCATCTGCGTCTGCTCCCTGCTTTTCGTGATCTGGTGGGAGTGGCGGCACAAAGATCCCATCATCGAGCTGCACCTGTTCAAAGAGCGCACCTTCGCCATGGCCTATCTGCTGATGTTTATGCTGGGCTTTGCCCTGCTGGGCAGTACGCTCTTACTGCCGCTCTTCATGCAGACTCTGCTGGGATACACGGCGGAACGCGCCGGCATGGCGCTGACGCCCGGCGGGCTGCTCATCATGGCAGTTCTGCCCTTCGTCGGCTTCCTGCTCAGCAAGTATGACGCCCGCAAGCTGATTACCTTCGGCCTGATTATGCTTTCCTTTTCGCTGTTCCACATGACCGGTTTTGACCTGAGCATGGATTTCAGCTCGGTCATTATGGCGCGCGTTTACCAGGCCATCGGCATGGCATTTCTGTTTGTGCCCATCAATACCGCGTCCTATGCCTTTCTGCCACGGGAGAAGAATAATGCCGCCTCCGGATTGATGAACCTTGCCCGCAACATCGGCGGCAGCGTGGGGATTTCTGTGGTCACCACTTTGCTGGCCCGGCGTTCCCAGCACCATCAGACCAATATGTCTGCGCATCTTTCGGCGGCCAACCCGGTGCTGCACAACATGTTGCAAGGGATGACCTCCGCGCTCGAGGCCCGCGGCTTTTCGGCTGCCGATGCCGCCCACAAGGCCTACGGATTGATCCAGGGCACGCTCTTGCGTCAGGCCAGCGTCCTTGCTTATATAGACTGTTTTTGGCTGCTGGGCATCGTAATTATGGGTATGATTCCCTTCGTCTTTCTGATGAAGCGGCCGCCCGCAAGCCGCAGCATGGCGGCCCATTAGCGAGGCTCCTATGTTCCGAGTGATTACGGTAGAGCGAGAGTACGGCTCCGGCGGGGCGGAGATTGCCCGCCAGCTCTCCAAACGGCTCGGCTGGAAGCTCTGGGACAACGCTCTGACCGATGAAATTGCCCGCGTGGCCCAGGTGGACCCTTCGGCCGTGGTGCGCTGCGACGAGCGCTGTGACAGCACATTTCGCCGCCTGGCGAAGGTGTTCTGGCGCGGCAGCTACGAGCGCAGCATGCACCTCGAGGCTAATCAGCCTTTCGATGCCGACCGCATGGTGGAAATCGGAGAAAAAGTCATGCATGCCGCCGCCGAAGCCGGCGAGTGCGTCATTGTGGGCCGCGGCGCCCCCTATTTCCTGCGCACACGGCCCGATGCGTTTCACGTATTTCTCTATGCCCCGCGAGCCGAGAAGCTGCGCCGCGTCTGCGCGACGGGCAAGAGCATGGCCGAAGCGGAGGAGTTGGTAGATACGATTGATCGCGACCGCATCACCTTCGTCAAACATTATTTCAACGCCGACTGGCCAACCCGCTCGCTCTATCACATGATGATCAACACCGCCATCGGCAATGAAAACGTCCTCGAGATGATTCTTTCTACCAAGCAGATGCTGGAGCGGAAACCGGTGTTGGCGCTCTGACTCCTCGAGGGTCTGCCGGCCGTACTCCCTTTGGTAACCCGAGGCCTGCACCTTTTTCGGTGCAATTATTAACATGGCTGAAATATCTTGGAGCTACTATCAACTGAAGAAGTGGTTGGTTCGGGGCCTACATATGGGAATCCGCCGCCTGTCTCGCTCTGCTCTCCCTTTACAGGTTGCGGCGGTTTGCTACCGCTGGCGAGGGCCGGATATCGAGTTTCTTCTGGTCAACACCAACGGCGGCGGCAAGTGGACCTTTCCGAAAGGCGCGCCCTCAAATTCCCTTTCACACAGTCAGGCCGCGGCGCGTGAAGCGTGGGAGGAAGCAGGCGTGCATGGCAGCATCGAGCCCCGCCACTTTTCGCTTTATCTTCACTCCAAAGGCGTTTTCTGGAAGCCGCCCGGCGTTCGCGAATTTGTGGTGAAAGCTTTCCTGATGGAAGTGGAATATACGGTGCAGCCTTTGGAGCACATGCGCACGCCGACCTGGTTCGCTGGTGAGGCCGCCAGGCGCACTCTGGCGAAGGGACGGGAAGTGAAATATGCCCGCGAATTGCAGGCCGTCGTTGACCGGGCCGTCGAACTGATTCAATCGCAGTCCGTGAATTCCCGCCGGAACAAAGTCGCCTTTCGAGACGCCGCCGCTCTGTAGCCAAGGCGCTAGCATCTCTTGTCATCTTGCCCGCAGTCGAACGATCCCTGCTTTTACCACAGAAAGTCAAATCCGCTCCCACGGTATGATGGAAGAGTCCCATGATTCAGCTCTCCGGCGCCGGAAAACGCTATGGCCACAAGCTGCTCTTCGAAGCGGCGAACTGGCTGATTACCGCCCGCGATCGGGTCGGCCTGGTGGGCGCGAATGGCACGGGCAAATCCACGCTGCTCAGGATTCTCGCCGGCAGCGAAACCCTCGATTACGGCTCCCTTAGCACTGCCAAAGGCATTTCGGCGGGCTATCTGCCCCAGGACGGCCTGGCGCTCTCCGGCCGCACCGTTTTTGCCGAATGTCTTTCGGTT
>Ga0335081_10002454_pt1 | contig 29196 bp, 23 predicted proteins | sample Lox_Sample_35_FD_206713 | JGI IMG/M metagenome (GOLD analysis project Ga0335081, IMG submission 206713) | Soil microbial communities from Loxahatchee National Wildlife Refuge, Florida, United States - Lox_Sample_3.5 | ecosystem: Environmental > Terrestrial > Soil > Wetlands | place: USA...
GACTTCGGCGGCGAGGGCCAGGAACTGTTTGCCGGATTCGCGGCACCGGCGTCGGCCGGAGGCCAAAGGGGATTCCTCAGGGAAATCGGCATTGCGAGCCGGATCGGCGGGATCGAGACAGAGACGCTCATGCCAGCGGTCGAGGCCGCAGCGCAGCGGAATCTTTCAGCCATTACTACAGGCAAGTACATCAGGATCGAGATCGGACCGGAAGGAGATTCAGTCGTGCGTCTCAAGGACGACTCAAAGCTGAACTTCTCGGATCTGAGTCACGGGACGAGGGACCTTGTCTACTTCTGCCTGAGGACCGGTCTCATCGAGGCGATCGCAGGAAAGCACCGGTTGCCCTTCATCCTCGATGATCCGCTCGCTGGTTTCGACCCCGCCAGACAGCAGGCGGCATGCCAAATACTCCGCGCCCTCGGCGCAAAGACACAAGTGGTCCTTTTCACGTCGAATCCCGCGCTCAGGGCGGGGAACGATGCTGCCGCGGAGCTCAAGTAAATGAAGGGGACATTCATCACCTTCGAGGGAATCGAGGGCTCCGGAAAATCCACCCAGATAGTCCTGCTCGCAAACTACCTGAAGTCCCACCGCATCAAGATTGTGCTCACAAGGGAGCCCGGCGGGACGCTGATCGGCGACCAGATCAGAAAGATCCTGCTCGACCCCGCGAACAAGGGGCTCGATCCCTCGGCGGAACTCCTTTTGTACGCAGCAAGCAGGGCGCAACACCTGAGCGAGGTCATCCTGCCTGCGCTCGCCGCCGGGACCATTGTTCTCTGCGATCGTTTTTCCGACGCGACACTCGCCTACCAGGGGTATGGACGGGGGTTGGACAAAAATATGATCCGGGAACTCGACCGGATCGTAACCGCGGGAATGCAGCCGGACCTTACCGTGCTCCTCGATATCGATGCGGCCGCAGGGCTTGCGCGTGCGCGCCGGAGGAACAACAACCGCGGGCTAGAGGGAGAATCGCGTTTTGAGAACGAAGAGACTGCTTTTCACGAACGGGTGAGGCAGGGATATCTGGCCTTGGCGAAGAAAGAACCGGAACGCATCCGGGTGGTGGACGCTTCTCCCGCACAGGACAGGATCGAGATGGAAATACGAAAAATTGTTGTAACGGTATCGGGCATTGCAGAACCATCTCTCATTTGAGGAAATAGCAGGCCATGATCGGCCTGTCACAATACTTAAACGGGCTCTCGCGAACAAGACCCTTGCGCATGCCTATCTGTTCTCGGGTGGGGAGGGTATCGGCAAGAAGATGGCGGCGCTCGCGCTCGCCGCTGCCGTGAATTGTCGGAACGCGGGATCCTCTGGGGGGTGCGGTGAATGCCCCTCCTGCGTCAAGGTCGCCGCCCTAACTCATCCAGACGTACATATCCTGGCCGCCGACGGTGATGAGATCAAAATCGATCAGGTACGGCAAACGCAGGCCGATCTTGCGCTCAAACCGTTCGAAGGTGCGAAAAAGATCCTGATTGTCGACGGTGCCGAGAGCATGAATCCGAGTTCGGCAAACGCGTTCCTCAAGACCCTTGAGGAGCCCCCGGGTGAGACCCTCATCATCCTGATCAGCCCCCTGCCGCAGAGCCTGCTCCCGACCATCCGTTCACGCTGTCAGGAGATCAGATTCCTTCCACTTCCGCGACCAATCCTCGCGCAAGCGCTCATGCGGAAGCGCGGCCTGTCCGAGGAGGACGCATGGTTTCTTGCGGCGCTCGCGCAGGGGAGCCTGGGCCGCGGCCTAGCGATGGAAGTGGAACAGGAAAAGGCGGTTCGGGAAGAGCTCATGGCGCTCTGGTCCGGGCTGGGGCAGATGAATGAGGGAGAAGTGCTTGCCCAGGCAGAGATGTTCTCCAAGGACCGTGAGCGGCTGGAACGGCTGCTCGACATCGGGGTCGAGTGGCTCCGCGACGCCCTTGTCTTCCGCGTGACAGGCGACGAACGGCTCCTCGTTCACCGACAGGGCAAGGACCGTCACCTCCAGTGGGGAGAAGGGGTTCCACTTCAGCGGATGCTCGCTGACATGGCACTGTTCACGATGAGTAGCAGATTGCTTGAGCGCCGCGTAAGTGCCCAGCTGGTGGTGGAGAATCTGCTCCTGAAGCTGGCGCATGGCTAAATCAACTGCTCATTGCAGACTAAAAAACAAAAGATAGAACAAAAAATGACGGATAAAACGAAGAAGATAGCCGGGGTACGCTTTCGAGAAAACTGGAAGGTCTATGATTTTGACGCCACCGATGTAGAGATCGCACTGGGAGACAAGGTTATTGTCGATTCCGAGCGCGGTCCCGGGTTTGCCCACGTCGTGCGGATCAGGAGGTCCGAGGGCATTGGTGCTGCGGAACCTCCCGAAGCTCCTCCCGTGACTCCCGAAATCCCGGAAGGGGTGGAGATTGACATCGATGAGGCGGAAGGGAAGGGATTCCCTGACGATCAATCCAAAGGGCGGGGCCCGAAAACCATTCGGAAGATCCTGCGCAAGGCCACAGACGATGATACCGCCAAAGAGGAAAAGAACCGGGAGCGTGAGGCAGAGGCCTACTCCATGGCCCAGGACATGATTGCCGGGCGTGAGCTGCCAATGAAGCTCATCCGCGTAGAATACTCCTTTGATGCATCGCGGGTGACCTTTTTCTTCTTTTCCGAGACAAGGATCGATTTCCGTGAACTCGTGAAGGATCTCGCCTACAAACTTAAGAGCCGGATCGAGATGCGCCAGATTGGCGTGCGCGACGTGGCACGCATGATCGGCGGGTTTGGGCCCTGCGGCAGGGAACTCTGCTGCTCAGCGTTCCTGAAGAACTTCGAGCCGGTTTCCATACGCATGGCCAAAAAGCAGGAAATGGTACTGAACCCTGCCAAGATATCGGGGGTCTGCGGCAGGCTGCTCTGTTGCCTTTCATACGAATACGAAATGTACGATAAGATCAAGAAAGATGTCGCCGACCTGCGCGAGGCGGCAGTCAAGGAAAAGAAGGAAGATGAAGAGCGGCGTATCGCCGAGGAGCGACAGGAAGCCGAAGAACGGCGGCTTGCCGATGATAAAAAACGCCAGGAGGAACGCAAACAACAGCAGGAGCAGCGGAGGGAAAAACTGAAAGATACCGGATACAAGGGCGGCGACAAGCCTGAGAAGAGAAGGGATGCATCTCAAGAAAAGAAGGCGCAATCTCAGGCTGAGCAGCCCCGGGAACGCCACCAGCAGCCAAAGCCGGAAAAGCAGCAGGAGCAGAAGGCGCAGCGGCCGCAGCAGGAAGGGGAGAAGGCGGGCAAGAAGAAAAGACGTCGGTTCTGGCGCAAAAAGAAGAAGCAGGGCCAGGGTGAAAATAAGCCACAGGGGCCGGGCGGGGCAGGAGAGTAAATCCGTGGGATGAGAGTTCTCGCTTCCTTGAATGGAAAAGGTCCTAGAAGGGGTTGCATCTCGTTCGTCAAATAACAATGTCAAAGAAATTTTACATCACGACACCCATCTATTACGTAAATGATGTGCCGCATATCGGGCATGCGTACACGACGATCGCAGCGGACACGCTCGCACGCTATCACCGCATGCTCGGGGACACGGTGTTCTTTCTCACCGGCACCGACGAGCACGGCCAGAAGATCGAGAAAGCAGCACAGGATCGGGGGCTCACGCCAAAGGCGCATGCCGACCTTATGTCAAAGAACTTCCTCGCACTCTGGAATAAGCTCGAGATATCAAACGACGCCTTCATACGGACGACAGATAAGGAGCACATCATTGTGGTGCAGGAACTCCTCCAAAAGCTTTACGACAGGGGCGAAATCGAACAGCGGACCTACGAAGGCTGGTACTGCACGCCTGACGAGCGGTTCTGGACCGAGAAGGAGATTGTGGAAGGAGCATGTCCGGACTGTGGCAGACCTGTTGAGCGCATCTTGGAAGATAATTATTTTTTCCTGATGAGTAAATACCAGAAGCGTTTGATCAAGCATATTGAAGATAACCCAAACTACATCCGGCCCGAGAGCAGGCGGAACGAGGTGCTCGGTTTTTTGAAAACGCAGACCTTGAGCGATCTCTGCATCTCCCGTCCCAAGGCGCGGCTTTCCTGGGGAATTGAGTTGCCTTTTGACAGAAATTTCGTCACCTATGTCTGGTTTGACGCGCTCGTCAACTACTTCTCTGCCACGCGATACCTCAGTCCCTCGGCACAGGGGTCAGCTGATCCTTCTGAGCGTGAAAAGTTCTGGTGGCCTGCGGACCTTCACCTCGTGGGCAAGGATATCCTGACCACACACAGCGTGTATTGGTCTACCATGCTCATTGCGCTTGGGCTGCCGCTCCCGGGCAATATCTTTGCGCACGGATGGTGGACAAGAGAAGGAAAAAAGATGTCGAAGTCTCTTGGCAACGTCATCGACCCGAACGAGGTCGTCGAAACTTACGGCTCGGACGCCTTTCGTTATTTCGTACTGCGGGAGGTACCTTTCGGCCTTGATGGGGATTATTCGACAGAGGCCTTTATTACGAGGTTCAATACGGAGCTCGCCAATGACTTGGGGAACCTGCTTTCGAGGGTCCTGACGATGATCGAGAAATATTTTGACGGCGATATCCCTCCGTCAGGTCCGGAGCAGCGCGTCGACCGGGAACTGCGCGAGACCGCGGCGTTGGTCCCGGGCAAAATCGACGAAGACCTTTCGGCTCTTGCGTTTACCCGCTACCTTCAGGATGTTTGGGCGCTCGTGATGCGCGCAAACCGCTATGTGGAGGAGAACGCGCCTTGGACGCTCGCGAAGAGCAAGGACATGGATCGGCTCGGGTCCGTGCTCTATAATCTCGCGGAGTCGCTCAGATTGATCGGGTTGTACATTTACCCCGTGATGCCTTCAACGTCTCAGAAGATTTGGGACAGTCTCGGCATTGGGAAGAAGATAGGCTCCTGCCTCCTTGATGCAGAATCTTCATGGGGAAAGCTGACCACAGGTGCAACTATCCTGTCAGGAGCCCAGCTGTTCCCCCGCATTGATTTGAAGAAAAATACGGAGAAGAAGATGGAAAAAAACGAAATAATACAAAAACCAATACTAAAGTCCGAGGGCGCAGGACCGGAGCTGATCGGGATAGAGGATTTTATGAAAGTCGATCTTCGCGCGGGGAAGATCGTCTCAGCCGAGCGCGTTGAAAAGTCTGAGAAGCTGGTGAAGCTGAAGGTTGATATCGATACCGAAACACGTCAGGTAGTGGCCGGCATCGGGAAAAACTATACGCCTGAAGATCTCATGGGAAAAACCATCGTGATCGTTACTAACTTAAAGCCTGCCAAACTCATGGGCGTCGAATCCCAAGGTATGCTTCTCGCTGCGAACAGTGGTGATGCCCTCTCTATAGTCACATTTGACCGGGAGATCAAGCCCGGAAGCAGGGTGAAGTGATTGACTCTAGGCAGAGCTGATGGATCATGGTTCATTGGCCATGAGCTAACAGCTAGGAGCTTAACTCTGCCTTACGTGCTCAAATTCCTGTCCGGCTGTATCTTGATCGGTAAGGTAAACAAAGCAGGTTAGAATGATGCTCATAGACACTCACGCGCATCTTGAGATGCGCGAATTCAGCGACGACCGCGATGACGTGATCAAACGGGCACAGGAAGCGGGAGTTGAATACATCGTCACCGTTGGAACCACTGTTGAATCGAGCCGCGACGCTGTGATGCTTGCGGACAAGTACGATTTCGTCTACGCGGCCATCGGTATCCACCCTCACGAGGTCAAGGACATCCTCCATCCGGCATACGAGATACTCAGACACTTAGCAAAGCATAAAAAGGTTGTCGCGTATGGTGAGGTGGGGCTCGACTATCACTATGAGCACTCGCCCCGGTCTGATCAGAAGAGAAAATTCCGCGATATGCTGCGTGAGGCGCGCGAGCTCGATCTTCCCGTTATTATCCACGACCGCGAAGCGCATGAAGACACGATCCAGATCCTCTCCGAGGAATGGTCGCCGGACCTCGGCGGGGTCATGCACTGCTTCTCAGGTGACGCGGCAATGGCGAACATCGTCATTGAAATGGGGTTCTCCATATCCATTGCCGGTCCGGTCACGTTCCCTAAAGCGGAGTCCCTCCGCGAGGTCGTGAGGCAAATCCCGATCGAGTACCTGTTAATCGAGACTGACGCGCCCTATCTAGCACCACAGGCCGAACGCGGCAAGCGCAACGAACCAGCATTCGTTCGCCACACGGCAGAGGCGATAGCGAAGATCAAGGGCCTTTCTTTCGACGACGTAGCGAGGATAACGAGCTTCAACGCCATGCAGCTCTTTGGTATCGGGAAGATCCCACAGCGCGGTCGGATAACTTATCCCATCCGGAATTCGCTGTACCTCAATATCACGAATCGCTGCACGGCTGCTTGTACTTTCTGTGTGCGCTATCACACCGACTTCGTGAAAGGGCATAACCTCCGGCTCGGAGAGGAGCCCACAGCCGAGCAGGTGATCACCGAGATTGGCGATCCCAAGAGGTTTGCCGAAATCGTGTTCTGCGGATACGGAGAGCCACTCCTGCGGCTCGATGTGGTCAAGACGGTGGCCGCGGAGGTGAAACGGCGGGGTGGTAGAGTGCGGATCGACACGAACGGTCACGCCAATCTCATCTACAGGCGGAACGTGTTGCCAGAGCTCGCGGGACTCATAGACGCTGTGAGCGTGAGCCTGAATGCCCAGAACGCCGAGCTCTACCATAAGATCACTCAGTCTCAGTTCGGCATCAGAACGTACGAGGCGGTCAAGGAGTTCATCCAAGAGGCGAAGAAGCACATTCCTGATGTTACGGCCACCGTGGTGGCGCTCCCCGAGGTGGATATTAATGCATGTCGGAAGATCGCGGACGAGCTCGGGGCCACGTTCCGCGTACGGGAGTATAATATCGTCGGATGATTGACTGTATCCACCCGTCATAACAGAACCATTCGACACAAACTGCATCTCCCGTGGGTTTTAAATCGTTGACATTAACTGCTGTTTCGGTTAAAATTTTACGTTATTGTTAGCAAAAAACTCATCCGGGAGGTATACCGTGGCCAAGATGTCGCGCGCACTTATCAGTGTATCAAACAAAGAAGGCATCCTCGATTTTGCCAAAGGGCTGTCGAAGCTCGGCATTGAAATTCTTTCAACCGGCGGGACGGCAAAACTCCTGCGCGACGGCGGTGTAAAGGTAAAGGACGTGTCAGAGTTCACGGGCTTTCCCGAGATGCTCGACGGCAGGGTGAAGACTCTCCACCCCAAGGTCCACGGTGGACTCCTCGGCAGGCGGAACAATCCAGAACATGTGAAACAGATGAAAGAGTACGGCATCGAGCCCATTGATCTCGTGGTCGTGAATCTCTATCCCTTTGAGCAGACCGTGGCCAAGCCCGGTTGCACGCTTGAAGAGGCCATCGAGAACATCGACATTGGCGGCCCGACCATGCTGCGCTCTGCGGCAAAGAACTACACGGACGTGGCTGTGGTAGTATCGCCCCGCGATTACGGCCGCGTGCTCTCGGAGATTCAGAAGGCCGGCGAAGTCTCCGCAAAAACCCGATTCGAACTCTGCCGCACGGTCTTTCTCCACACCGCCCGGTACGACAGCGCGATCTCGGCGTATCTTGATGGCCAGGTACCAGCCGAAGAGAAGACCCGCTTTCCGAACATCCTTACGCTCCAGTTCGAGAAGGTGCAGAACCTGCGGTATGGCGAGAACCCGCACCAGCAGGGCGCGTTCTACCGCGAGTTCGGCCGTAAGGAGCCTTCCGTATCCAATGCAACGCAGCTTCAGGGCAAGGAGATGTCATTCAACAACTTCCTCGATGCGAACAGCGCCCTCGAGCTCGTGAAAGAGTATGACCAGACCGCTGCGGTGATCGTGAAGCACAACAACCCCTGCGGCGTGGCCACAGCGAATGCGCTCGCCGAGGCTTACCGCAAGGCCCGTGACTGCGACCCTGTCTCGGCGTTCGGTGGCGTCATTGCGTTCAACCGGATGGTGGATCTTGAGACCGCTAAGGAGATTACCGCTACCTTCGTCGAAGTGGTGGTGGCACCCGAGTTCGCACCCGATGCACTCGAAGAGCTCAAGCGTAAGAAGGACGTCCGGCTCCTCGATGTTGGTCCCAAGGTCACAGGTACGCCTGAGGGTATGGACATGAAGAAGATCGTTGGCGGACTCATTTACCAGGAACGCGATCTCGGCAAGATTGCTGACATCAGGTCCTTGCGGGTGGCGACGAAAAGAATGCCCACGGACGACGAGTATGAGGCTCTCGCCTTCGCCTGGAAGGTGTGTAAGCATGTGAAGTCGAATGCGATCATCTTTACGACCAGAGACCAGACCATTGGCATCGGCGCGGGCCAGATGAGCCGCCTCGATTCCGTACGTATCGCTGTGATGAAGGCGCAGTTTCCGCTCAAGGGGACTGTGCTCGCATCGGATGCCTTCTTCCCGTTCCGTGATGGCTTAGACGAGGCGGCCAAAGCGGGTGTGACCGCCGTAATCCAGCCAGGAGGGTCTCTTAAAGACGAAGAGGTGATCAAAGCCGCGAACGAGCACGGCATCGCCATGGTAATGACAGGGATGAGGCATTTCCGACATTAGGCGAGAATGTTGGTGCATGACTGTTGAAGTCCGGACAGAATGGTCTGCTGCGCGGCAACGAACAATGGGAAAAAGCAATAACCATGTATGAACATGCTCTCCTGATCGATCCGCAGAACGCGGATGTGCGTACGGACATGGGTACGACCTACCGCAGCATCGGGAAGTCGGGTCGCTCTCGGAACATCGTAAGGTGGTAGAATGTGAATCAGGGCATGTGAACGCGCGCTACAATTTGGGGGTTGCCTATGCCTTTGACGACAAGGACTATCAAAGCGTGATCAGCGTGTGGGAAGAGCTTCAGCGGTGGTCACCAGACCATCCCCAGGTGGATTCCCTGAGGGCGAATATCGTGATGTTCAAAAAAGCACGCAACCGGAAGGACACTAAATGATCCGCAATACCCTGGCACTTATCTTCATCCTCGTCATCTATTATGCTCTTAGAACGGTTTTCCGTTCCGCTCGCGAGGCTTACTACGCGGGGGAAAAGCGGAACCAGCTCCGAGGCGAGGAGATGGTGTTTGACCCGGAATGCCAAACCTATGTGGTCAAGGCTCGCTCCACGGCATTGCGTATCAGCGGTAAGTTATTGTACTTCTGCAGCGAGACATGCGCAAAGCGGTATGAAGAGAAGAACCGGAACTGACCCAGATGCATGGAATGGAACAGATTCGCAGAAAAATTTTTTTCTCTTTAAGGCTCGTGACGTCGCTGCTGCTGCTGAGCGGTATCTCCCCCGCCCCCGAGGTTCCTGCCAAAAAAGACTTGACCTTTTCCTTCACCCATTCATCGTTCGATGGACAGCTTAGGCTCGTGATCTGGAAATCTCATTACACCCTTACCCTCTACAAGGGGAATACGCCTGTCAAGACATACCGAGCGGTGTTCGGCAAGGGCTACCGGGACGGAGATAAACAGATGACGGGCGATAAGAGAACTCCCGAGGGCGAATTCTATATCTGCAGCATGAACAACAGCAAACGGTTCTATAAATTTCTGGGGCTGAGTTATCCCGACATAAAACATGCCGAATACGGACTCCATTCTAACATCATAACCCCGAATCAGTATGCGATGATCAAAAAAGCGATCGATGAACGGCAGCAACCTCCGTGGGACACCGAGCTCGGCGGGGCCGTGGGAATCCACGGGAGGATGCTTGACGATACGGTCCCCTCCCAGGCACTCTCCCGGCAAAACTGGACTGACGGATGCATCGCCTTGAACAATTCCGATGTGGATGAGATCTACAACGTCGTATCCCTCGGCACGCCCGTGACGATCCTGCCATGAAGCGAGTCCGACCCGAGAAGGCCTCACCTGCGCCCCTGGAGCAGTACCGGCAGGAGATTTCCCGCTGCGTAAAGTGCGGATCGTGCGGCGCGGTATGTCCGCCCGCTATTCTGGAACGCTCGGAATCGATTTCGGCCCGCGGGCGCATGGCGCTCATCAAGGCGGTGCTCGACAAGAAGCTCCCGGTCTCTGCAATATTCAAAGACCGACTAGCAACGTGCACAAGCTGTCTGGCCTGCGAGGCATCATGCCCGAGCAATGTCCCAGTAACAGGGATCATCGAGGCAGCAAAGGAAGAAGCGGTCAGAGAATCGGGCCTCGGGCTCATCAACGGTATCGTTTCCTCCTCACTTAAAAGCGATGTGGCCATGCGTTTCCTAGCACGGCTTGCGCCGTTCGTTCTGCACTACCCGGGGGGAGCCTTGAAAGGCAAGGGTATGAGTACAAGTGGCCAAAGGCTCGGGGCTGGATTTGTCACGAAAGAAAGAACCACGGGCAAGGTAGCCTTGTTCCCGGGATGCGCCATCAACCACTTCCAGCAGGACATCGGACAGGCGGCTATCGCGGTCCTGAGCGCGATCGGACACGAAGTGATCGTACCGAAAGGCCTGCAGTGCTGCGGACGGCCGCACTTGTCCTGCGGCGACCGGAAAAGCGCAGAAGAGCTTGCCCTGAAGAATAACACCATCCTTGCAGGGTTGCAGGTCGATGCAGTTGTCACGGCCTGCGCCTCCTGCGGCTTGACATTAAAGAAGGGATACCCTAAACTGCTTCCGCCGGGAGTCAGGATGCCACGCGTACTCGACATCCATGAGTTCTTGTCTCATGGACTTTCGGAGAAGGCTCTTCGCACCGTGCAGAAGACCGTCACCTACCACGATCCCTGCCATCTCGGCAGGGGACAGGGCCTGTCAGGAACAGCACGAGCCGTGCTCCGCTCCGTTCCCGGCCTTATGCTCGTGGAGATGAAGAACGCGGACCGGTGCTGCGGGTTCGGCGGCGTGATGCGGATAACGCATGGAGATCTCTCGAATGCCATCGGCGGGAACAAGGCTGCGATGATCATTGCAACTGGTGCGTCTGCGGTCGTGACGGGATGTCCGGGCTGCCGGATGCAGATAACGGAAGCCTTGCGGCGGGCAGGCTCTGATATCGACGTGGTCCATACGGTGCAAATATTGGAAGAAGCACTTGTGAGTGCGGAATAAAAGAGGGGGATGGAAGTAAGGCATAGTAGCGGGTTTCAGTGAGGTCTGGACGGTCACGGCGTGAACAGAAGACGTACAAGACTAGCATGAGAGGGGATGGAGCATGAGATTTTTTATCGACACGGCAAATGTGAAAGAAATTCGTGAGGCGGCGAGCCTCGGGGTTGTCGACGGCGTCACCACAAACCCGTCCCTTGTTTCCAAGGAGGGAAGAGACTTCAAAGCGGTGATTACTGAGATCTGTTCCATCGTGGACGGCCCGATCAGCGCCGAGGCCGTGAGCCTCGAAGCGGACAAAATGGTGGTCGAGGGCAGGGATCTCGCAAAGATCCACAAGAACATTGTCGTGAAGCTGCCCATGACCAAAGAGGGCCTCAAGGCCACCAAGATCCTCGCGGGGAAAGGCATCAGGGTCAATATGACGCTGGTATTCTCACCGGCGCAGGCTCTGCTCGCCGCCAAGGTGGGCGCGGCGTATGTGAGCCCCTTTGTCGGTCGGCTCGATGACATAAGCCATGACGGCATGGACCTCGTGCGCCAAGTGGTCACGATCTTTGACAACTACGGATATCCAACGGAAGTGATCGTTGCAAGTGTGCGGCATCCTCTCCATGTAGTGGACGCTGCTTTGGCCGGCGCACACATCGCCACGATTCCCTTCAGCGTCATAGACCAGATCGTGAAGCATCCGCTCACGGACATCGGGATAGAGAAGTTCCTGGCGGACTGGAAGAAACTGGAGAAAAAATAAATTTCAAATTCGAAGCCACAAATCCCTAACAATTTCCAAATTCCAGGCTGCAAGTTTAAAACCATTTAAAAACCGGATCATTGGAGCCTCGGTTTTATTTTGGGATTTGGTGATTATGAGGCGGGATTTCTCTTTTCGGCTTGGACCAAAAGGAGGACTATGCCAATCTACGAATATCACTGTAACACCTGCGGCGCAGATTTCGAAAAACTGGTATTCGGATCAAATTCGGAGGTTACCTGCGAAAAATGCGGCTCGAATAAAACTGGCAAGCTTATGTCGCGCTTCGGCATGGGCAAATCTTCGAGTGCGCCATCCTCAAGCTCTTCGGACAGCTCGGGTTGCGGCGGCTGTTCGTCCTCGTCCTGCGCCGGATGCAAGTGAGGGAGAAGAGGTCGGGGAATCACCATCTTGCCATGAAGGCAGGTCGCTGGACGATGATCGTACGTCCTACTGCGCTCCTCGAAATCCGGCGCGCTTCATCATGTTCTCGTAATCCTCACGCGTATCCATATCGAGAATCACCCCTTCGTCTGGTACCTCGATCATACGGACCCTGCGGCTGTGCTTGTCAATGATGTTTCGCAAGGTCCCGCCGGAGAAGATCTCGTCCAGGTGTGCGCTAGGAAAGAGACTTGGATGGCCCCGTCGACCGTTATAGGCTGGGATGATGATGTCAGCGGGAGATTCCCGGTGCGCGAGAACCACCGTCCTCATGGTCTCTGCCGATGCAAGAGGATGGTCGCCGAGGCAGATGAGAACGCCGGATGAAGGACTCTCAAGAGCACGCAGACCGATCCTCACTGATTCGGCCATTTCGCTGCCAGTTTTTTCGTTCACCACGATAGTTACTGAGAGACCCTGAAGAGCCGCTGCCGTGCCGTTGCTCTCGGCTCCGAGGACGACGACGATCTGCTGTATCCCGGCAGCGATGATGTTGTCAAGGCAATGCCTAATGACCGGTTTATGTCCGAGGGCCAGGAGCTGTTTTGGACATCCCATCCTCTTCGAAGAACCTGCCGCAAGAAGCACGGCTGACACGCGAAACTCCATGGCTCCTCCTCCGCTGAATGATTTGCGCCATGATACTTATGGCGATCTCTTCAGGCGTCACCGAACCGATGCCGATCCCCACGGGGATAATGACCCTGTCGATATCGTTTGCTGGTAACCCGGCCTCACTGAGGGCTTTCTGGAGGAGCGCTTTTTTCCGTTTGCTCCCGAGAAGGCCGATATACCCTGCTTCGGTCCCGAGCGCAGCCTTGACTGCATCGAGGTCATGGTTATGACCGCGCGTCGCGACCACGATGGACGTTTCTTTTTCAACGGGAACTTGCTCGAAGGCCCGTACAAAATCCCTTACCAGGAGATCGTTCGCGTCGGGGATGTTCTCCCTGTTCGCGAACTGCTCGCGGTCATCGACGACGGTCACCCGGAATCCGGCGAACCGCGCGAGCTTCGACAGCATCTTGCCCACGTGGCCAGCGCCGAGGATCACGAGGTGCGGATCGAGCATGACGGGTTCGATATAGACGAGGACCGCGCCGCCGCACACCAGTCCGCCCTCGCGTTCCGTTAACTCGAATGGGAGGGTGAGAGGTTCCCCATCCTTCATGGCCATGAGCGCTGCTTGGACGACATCGGCCTCGAGACAGCCTCCGCCCAGGGTCCCCATGATCGAGCCGTCGTCCCGTACGAGCATCTTGGCGCCCTGTTTCTGCGGAGATGAGCCACGGCATTCGACTATGGTGGCGATGGCGGATGTCCGGCCCTGATGCTTGAGCCGCAGGACTTCTTCGAAGATTTGCATGTGCCTCCTTCCTATCAGAACGAAACAGAACCAAAACCACTTGAACCGCGAAGGAGCAAAGATCGTAAAGTTTTAGAACCAAAAGGCACGAAGTTTACATTCTTCACGCGTTCTGAGCGCCTTTCGCGGCAAATTTTCTACCAGTTTTTTATGTCTGTTTCAAGGCCTCGAGCACCGTTTCCGGCTTCATCGGTAATTGCCGTATCCGTGCGCCGACGGCGGTGAATACTGCGTTCGCGACTGCCGGCGCAACGGGCGGTACGCCGGGCTCTCCGATCCCCCCGAGCTTTTCATCGCTCTTCACGATATGCACGTCGACTTCAGGCGCCTCGCTCATCCGCAGGAGCTCGTAATCGCCGAAGTTCGCCGACTTGACGCCGCCGTCGGCAAGTTCGACCTTTTCTTTCAGTGCCGAGCTCAGGCCCATGGTGAGACCGCCCATCATTTGCGCCGACACGATCCCGGGATTTACGGTTGAACCGCAGTCAACGGCGCAGGTGACCTTATGCACCTTGATCGTACCGTCTTTTCTATTTGCCGACACCTCGGCGACCTCGGCCACATAACTGCCGAATGACATATGGTACGCGATGCCGCGGGCCTGTCCTTTGGCCATAGGTTTGCCCCATCCTGCCTTCTCCGCAGCCACTTGAAGCACGCGCTGCGCACGCGGATGTTTCTTGAGGAGCCCGAGCCTGAATTCGAGAGGGTCTTTCCCGGCTGCATGGGCAAGTTCGTCCACGAAGCTCTCCACGGTAAAGGCATTATGCGAGCTCCCCACGGACCGCCAAAACCCCACGGGAACAGGCGTGTCAAACCGTACATACTCCACCGTGATGTTCGGGACCTCATATTCCATGTTCTCCAAACCTTCCACGGCCGCGTTGTCAATGCCGTTCTTCATATATTGCGGGAACACTCGGGCGAAGATGGAGGGGCAGACGATCTTGTGCGACCAGCCGGTGACGCGGCCGTCATTGTCAAGCGACGCCTGTATCCTGCTCACGTTCATGGGTCGGTAAAGATCATTTTGCATGTCCTCTTCACGTTTCCACACGAGTTTCGCAGGTTTGCCCGTGGATAGGGACAGAAGCAGCGCTTCTTCAACAAAGTCCTTTTCGAAGCGCCTGCCGAAGCCGCCTCCGAGGAAAGTGGTGTGCACGTTTATCTGCTCCGGCTTTAAGCCCGTAATCTGCATCGCGGTCTTAAGCACGCCTGATTGGTTCTGGGTCGGCACCCAGATATCGCACCCGTCTGGGCGCACGTGGGCCGTGCAGTTCATCGGCTCCATGGTCGCATGGGAAAGGAATGGCAATTGGTACACTGACTCGATCCTCGTTGCGGCTGCCTTCAATGCACTCGTAACATCGCCGTCATTCCGCGCAATGATGCCCTTGATTTCCAAGTGGCTGATGAAATCCTTCTCAAGCGACTTCGTGCTCAGGTCGGGATGCCGTGCATTCTTCCAATCCGGTTTTAAGGCGTCCCGGCCTTTCCATGCAGCGTCGATCGTATCGGCGCAGACGGCCATACCGCTATGGATCGGAACGACAGCACGAACACCGGCCACCCCCTCCGCGGCTTCTTTATTAAAGGAAACAAGGTTAGCCTCGTAGGCAGGCGGCCGGATAATGGCTGCGTAGAGCATGCCGGGCAAGAAGGAATCGATGCCAAACTGGGCTGTGCCGTTCACCTTGTCATGCATGTCGAACCGTGGGATCTCCTTGCCAATGTACCGGAGCTGTTTTTCCATCTTGAGTGCAGGGTTTTGCGGCACTTCAAGCTTCGACGCCTCATTTGTGAGCTGACCGTAGGTCAGCATGCGGTTGCTCGTGAGGTGCCGCACTTTGCCGAAATCAACAGCGCACTCCTTGACCCCTACGTTCCACTCACGGGCCGCTGCGATCAGGAGCATTTCGCGTGCCGCGGCACCGGCCTTCCTGAGTGGCTCATGCATATGCCGGATACTTGAACTGCCGCCCGTGGCTTGGGTACCCCATTCCGGGTCCTTGTAAGCATCAGCCGCAGGTGCAACCTCCATACGGACATTCTTCCAGTCCGCATCGAGTTCATCGGCAACGATCATGGGCAGCGAGGTATACACTCCTTGGCCCATCTCCGACTTATTAACCACAACGATCACCATATTATCGGGCAATATTTTCAGCCACACGCTTGGGCGAAAGCTAAAGGGTTCTTTCTCCATCTCTCCGGCGGACAGCAACCGATATCCCATGGGCGTTGCGGCGACGGCTATGCTGAGGCCCGCACCCGCGGTGATTTTCAGGAAATGTCTTCTCGTGATTGTCGTCTTCATGGTCTGCTCCCTCCCTTCGAAGCGAGTCGGATCGCGCTCTTGATCTTCGAATAGGTGCCGCACCTGCAGAGGTTGCCGTCCATGGCCTGCAGGATCTTCGTTTCCGAAGGATGGGGGTCTTCGGCCAGCAATGCAGCGGCCTGCATAATCTGGCCCGTCTGGCAGTAGCCGCACTGCGGGACCTGTTCCTGGATCCATGCTTTCTTTATCGGGTGGTTTTCCGGAAGCCCTTCGATGGTCGTGATCTTCCTTCCCTGCGCATCGACCACCGCAATCTGACAGGAGCGCTGCGCCTTGCCGTCAATGTGCACCGTACACGACCCGCACATGCCGATGCCGCAACCGTATTTTGTTCCTGTGAGTTTGAGCCGTTCGCGGATCACCCAAAGCAGGGGAACGTCGGGCGCAACATCCACCTTATATGACTTGCCGTTGATCTCAAGACTTATCATAGAACACCTCCATTCCGGTTGTAAGACATTTCTGCCTATAAAGTCTGAAAATCATTCAAATGTAGTGGTGAGAGATACTGTTTGGCTGGTTATTGTCGCATGATAAAAGCTTATCACCGGCAAGGAGAATGTCAAGGACGGTGGCAGAAGGCCTTGTGCAGCCTAAGTACTAGGAGTGCCAATGCAAGTTATTGTTATTGCGTGCCAGCGGCGAAACAATCCTGGCTGTTCATTTGCATAAAGACAGGATTGCTCCATCACGGGAGCTCTTCGCAATACACGTCGCGGGGTTCGTGCGAATCAGTATTCATTAATCGCGTCAATAAAGCTCCGGAGCCGTCCGAAGTCCTTGCGATTGAAATCCACTATGAGCCTCGAGAGATGGGCAATTTCTGGTTCATCGGATTCCGCAGGCAGCGGTCCTGAAAGCACGATGTCTCCCTGCGGCAGGAGAATGTCTCGAAAACGCTCCTTGAGCCTCCGGATATGATGTGGTGCCAGGGCCGACGTGAGCCGGATCACGAGCTGCCCGTTGACATACCGCATGCTGTGGTAGCGGCTGTAAAAACGGTTGATATGCTTGACAGCAGCGTCCCCGGAGTTGACCCTCTCGAAGAGCGAAAAATCCGACGCGCTGATATATCCCCGCGCGAGCATTTCTTCCTCCAGGAACCTGATCCATGCAGTCCAGTAGGTGCCCCCCGGCTCGTCCACGAGCACAAGCGGCAGGGGATTGCGTTTTCCCGTCTGGACGAGCGTGAGCGTTTCCATGGCCTCGTCGAACGTGCCGAAGCCGCCGGGGAAGAGCGCCACGGCATCCGCCTCCTTGAGAAAGGCCACCTTGCGGTTAAAGAAGTATTTGTATGTGATGAGGCGAGGGTTGCCCTCGAGCACGGGGTTCGGCTTCTGCTCGAAGGGAAGACGGATATTCACGCCGAAGGAATGCTCGGGTCCGGCGCCTTCGTTCACGGCCTGCATGATACCGCCCCCGCCGCCGGTGATGACCATGTAGCCAGATTCAGCGAGTTTCGTACCGAAGTTGCGCGCCATCGCGTACACCGGCTCACCGCGCTCCGTCCGCGCAGAGCCGAAGACAGTGACCTTGCGCACGTTCCGGTAGGGGCCGAAGATCTTTGACGTGAATCGCATCTCCTTGAGCGTGGTGTTCATAAGCTTCAGGTCCGCGCGCTCGTCGTCCTCCTGGCCGGCCTTGAGCGCGGCTATGATCATTTCGCGGACATATTCCGGACGATGGATGCCGTCGGCAGTCTCCATTAAACTGTCGATGCCCTCATCCACTGGGCCGTTGTTTCTAGTGAAGTGTAGTTTCATGGTGATCGATACTCTCCTTAAAATGAGATGTTGCAGGAATCCATAATAAGACATTTTAAGGTTTTTGTCGAGGGGAGAAGAGGATTGAGCACCCCTCTTTTAAGAAAGAGGCGTGAAGGGGATTGAGGTCGTTTCGCGCAGAGGCAGACGACGCGAAGGAGAGACGCTCATTCTTTGATTTATCCTCTGCGCCGTAAAACCTCGCCTCTTCAGGCCGGCGAAGATGTCAAATGCGAATCAGGTGATTATTCCTATTTTTTGACTATTTGAGAAAACATCGATTTGGCATCCGGCATCTGGTATCTGTCCCTCTTGATTACAAAAAGAGCTAAAGCGATTCTCTTCATAAAGGGGTATAGTACAGTTTCCTGAGAAGCGTAGATTCAGATACTTTCCGAATCCACCTCTCTTCTTAGGCACTGTCACTGTACAAACGTGACGAAACAAATGCTGAGCAGGAACAAGGAAGTGCTATGCTGAAAAAGTATTTGGCAGGGCAAGACGTTGCATCCTATTGTACCAGGTGCAAGTTGAACCGCGACCATACCATTATGGCAATGGATGGATCGGACATAACAAAGGTGAGATGTAGAAACTGCGGCAGTACCCACAAATTCAAGAATCTCTCTGACGCCCCAAAAGTCCGGTTGCCGAGGACGAAAAAGCTGGCCGACGCCGACGCTACGGCAGAAATCATTTGGGAGGCCGGTATGGCAGCAGCAAAAGGGGAAGAACATGTTTATAGCATGGCTGCGAAATACCACGTGGGTGACATTGCCCTTCACCATACTTTCGGCAAAGGCATCGTGATGAAGCTCTATGTGAACAAGTGCAACATGCTTTTCAAGGACAGGGAGCGACTGATGGCCTCTGCCAATTAATACGAATGCAGGTATTATTGTGGCATGGCGAGAACGGGGACCCTCGTTTGACATCGCGGTGCGCAGCCGAAAGTATTCCAAACCGCTGAAGAGGTTCCCTAATCTTATGCGATAAAGATGGGATCGCGGCCCAGCAGCCGTTTTCTTCGTTCTTGACGTTCGCTCGCGATGCCAGCGTAACAACAAAGAACACGCAGACTTCAGATATTCGGTACATGCATCGGGTATCTGTCCTCGGTTTCATGACCCCTGCCTCGGGACCCCGACTTTTCCGCATACCCCCAAGATACATCGTTCTTTTCTCCTTTATCTCTGCGTTAAATTCAATTATACTCATATTATAATCATCAACAATGAAAGGTTTTTTCTACGTGTATATATCCTAGCCGGGAGGTTGTCGTAGCCGCAGGAGAATGGGTCACGATGAACAGCCATCAGCAGAAAACGTTATCAAAAATGCCAACACGTTAATTGAACGCTTCATGCCCCTGACTTCCTGAGAGGAATGCGTCATGACGGTTTCTGTTTCTGAAAAGGAATCCGCTTTCTGGCAACAACCCATACCGGAGCTGCTGAGGCGCTTGAGCGCAACAGCAGCCGGTCTCTCCAGCAGCGAGGCAACTGACCGTCTGAGGCTGGTCGGCCCCAATATGCTGCATCCGCCGCGGAAGCGGCTACTGGTGCTGCAGTTTCTCGCCAGATTCCGAAACCCCCTCGTTATTATCCTTCTTGTCGCCAGCGCTGTATCGGCCTTCACGGGCGACGTTACCAGCTTCCTGATCATCAGCACCATTGTCGTCTTGAGTGTTACCCTGGATTTCATACAGGAGCACCGGGCAGGCAAGGCAGCAGAGCAGCTCCGCCAATCGGTGGCCATCCGCGTCCAGGCGCTGCGTGACAACAAGAGCGGCGATATTCCTGTGGCAGAGCTCGTGCCGGGGGATGTGGTGCTGCTTGCTGCGGGGGACCTCGTGCCAGGGGATGGGCGAGTGTTGCAGGCACGAGACTTCTTCGTGAACCAGGCGCTCCTGACCGGCGAGTCCTATCCCGTGGAAAAAGTCGCTCACGATCTGTCCGGAGGCGGCTACGATATCGCTGATGCCGAAAATTCCGTGTTCATGGGCACCGCTGTCGTAAGCGGCTCTGCGACGGTGCTTATTTGCCGCACCGGTCCGGCTACGGCCCTGGGAGAGATTGCAGATACCTTGACGGCAAAGGCTCCACCCACATCGTTCGAACAGGGCACTCAACGCTTCGGGCTGCTGATCATGCGTCTCACAATCCTTCTCGTGCTTTTTGTGGTCCTGGTCAATGCCCTGTTCCACAGGGCGTGGCTAGATTCGTTCCTCTTTGCCGTGGCGCTCGCGGTAGGCTTGACCCCCGAACTCCTCCCCATGGTGGTTTCCGTCACCCTGGCCAGAGGCGCAATGCGCATGGCGGCCAAGAAGGTGATCGTAAAAAGGCTGGAATCAATCCATAACCTGGGGAGCATGGATGTGCTCTGCACGGACAAAACCGGCACGCTCACCGAGGCTCGCATCCGGCTTGAGCGTCACGTGGACAGTCACGACCGCGAAAGCCGTCGCGTTCTTGAGCTGGCTTACCTGAATAGCTTCTTCGAGACCGGTTTAAGGAGCCCGCTGGATGATGCCATTCTCGAACACAGAGAAATCGATGTAACAGTTTGGCGGAAGATTGACGAGTGCCCCTTTGATTTTGAGAGGCGCCGGGTGTCCGTGCTTGTCGAAAATGGTCGGAGCAGACTCCTCGCGGTCAAAGGAGCTCCTGAGGATATCCTTCGTCTCTCCACCCTATATGAGGAGAACGGAGAAGCGAACCTGCAGCCGCTGGACGAGTCCGCTTTGGACCGGATCCAGGCACTCAACGAAGAACTGGGACGTGACGGTTTCCGTGTGCTGGGAATCGCGTGGAAACGGGTCGGGCTCGATCATCCCCATGCAGTAGTCGATGATGAAACGGAATTGGTCTTTGCCGGGTTTGCCGCGTTTCTCGACCCGGCGAAGAAGAGCGCGCAAGAGGCATTGGCCAGGCTCACTCATGCTGGCGTGACGGTCAAGATCGTGACCGGTGATAATGAATTGGTGACTCGGCATATTTGCGAAAAGCTCGACCTTCCGATCATTGGCGTAATGATTGGCACGGAAATCCAGGAGATGAACGATCAAGCCCTGCAGGCGCGAGTAGAGGATGTGAACCTGTTCTGCCGGGTGAACCCCGCTCAGAAGAACCGGATCATTCTCGCCTTGAAGCAGCGCGGCAGGGTTGTCGGATACATGGGCGATGGCATCAATGACGCCCCCTCCCTCCATTCAGCAGATATCGGCATTTCCGTGGACAGCGCCGTGGATGTGGCAAAGGGGGCGGCGGAGATGATCCTTCTGGAGCAGGACCTGAATGTGCTCTGCGAAGGAGTTGTCGAAGGCAGGCGCACCTTCGGCAATATCATGAAGTATATTATGATGGGTACCAGCTCCAACTTCGGCAACATGTTCAGCATGGCCGGGGCGACTCTCTTCCTTCCATTCCTTCCGATGCTCCCGGTGCAGATCCTTTTGAATAACCTCCTTTATGATGTGTCGGAGATCCCCATCCCGCTAGACAGCGTGGATGAGGAATATCTCACCCACCCGCGGCACTGGAATATGACCTTCATCCGCAACTTCATGCTGGCCGTGGGGCCGGTCAGCTCGATCTTCGACTTCCTGACCTTTTACATCATGCTTCACGTGTTCCATGCCGGGGAAGAGCTTTTTCACACTGGCTGGTTCGTCGAATCCATGGCGACCCAGGTGCTTGTCATCTTCATCATCCGCACGCGCCTGAACCCCCTCAAGAGTCGTCCCAGCTTCTGGCTTACCCTGTGTTCCCTTATGGTCGTAGCGCTGGCCGTGTTTTTTCCCTACACACCGCTCGGCAGGTATTTCGGCTTTGTGCCGCCGCCATTAGCGTTCTATTTGATCCTGGCCGGTCTCGTTTTGTTCTACCTCTTTGCCGTTGAAGGGATCAAACAGTGGTTTTTCCGCCGCTTTGCCACACCGTAATAAAAGCAGAGAACATTGGGAAAAATACTGACTGCGGAGGCAGGAGATAATCTTCGGCATTGATGGACAGGGGAATGATACGACATGGCTGGAAAACCCTCCAATATAGTTCTGATCGGGATGCCCGGCTCAGGCAAGAGCACCGTAGGCATCATTCTGGCCAAACTGACGGGGCGGGACTTCGTTGATACCGATGTCCTTATTCAGACGCAGCAAGGCCGGGCCTTGCAGGACATCGTCGACCGGGACGGTTACGTGGCCCTCCGTGCGATCGAGGGGAAGATCCTTCTCGCTCTCGACTGCCGCAATCACGTCATCGCTACCGGCGGCAGCGCCGTATACTGCCACGCCGCAATGACGCACTTGAAATCAGGCGGCATCGTTGTCTTTCTCGATGTGGACCTGCAGACCCTGGAAAAGAGAGTTCATGATTATGAGACCAGAGGTCTCGCAAAACGTCCGGACCAGAGCGTGACAGATCTGTTTGCGGAGCGGTCCGCCTTATACCGACAATATGCGGATGTCACCATCGACTGTGTCGGATTAAGCCATGAGGAGGTCTGTGCGAAGATCGTTGAAGATCTTGAGAGGATGAAATGCAAAGGTCGCTCGCAATGACGTCTTTCCGCTGCGAATGCTCTTGATATTGTCTTCCGTGGCCGGCATAATGAAATATGCTCCTAATTTTCCCTCCAATTGGAAAGCCCTGCGAACCGCCGGCAGGCATAGCCAAACTTGCCGGCGCGTTGCACGCACATGGAGTATCCTGCTGCTTACTGGATGCGAACCTCGAGGGCCTTCTGTATCTTCTCGATCAACCACAGACATTGTCCGACATATGGACCCGTAGGGCGGTCCGAAATGTGTCAAAAAATATTGCCGCGATCCGGGACCCCCAGACCTATCTTTCTCTTGACCGATATAGTCGGGCAGTCAAGGACGTGAACCGTGTGCTCGCCGTATCCGCCAAAGACATTGGCGCAATCGTCGGCCTTGCCGATTATCAGCATCGGCTCCTGTCGCCTCTGCGGATAGCTGATCTTATCCATGCAGCAGACCATCCGGAGCAAAACCCTTTCTACCACTACTTCAGCAAGAGACTGCATGAGATACTTGAAAATAAAAGCTCAACACGAAGGTGCGAAGAACACGCAGGGAACTATGATGCCCAGGATAAGGTTAACCAGAAGGGCAAACACTTTATTGGATTTTCTTTGAACTATCTAAGCCAAGCGCTCTGCACGTTCGCCATGATCGGATATATAAGGAAGGAATTTCCCGGCCTGAAGATCGTTCTCGGCGGGGGGCTGGTGAGTACATGGGCGAAAAGACCCGGCTGGAAGAATCCCTTTGACGACCTCATTGATCACCTTATTGCAGGTCCGGGTGAGTATCCCTTGCTCGAACTTCTTGGTGTTCAAAGTGCGAAGCACGATCACTATACGCCGGATTATGAATCACTGCCGATTCATGATTACCTTGCTCCGGGATTCATTCTCCCCTACAGCGGATCGAGCGGCTGTTATTGGAATAAGTGCTCATTCTGTCCTGAAACAGCAGAGGACAATCCTTATGTCCCTGTTCCCGCAGAATCAGCGTTGGCTGATCTTAATGCCTTGATCGTAAAACACGCGCCCGTTATGCTCCATCTGCTCGACAACTCCGTGAGCCCCGTGATCATGCGTGCGCTTGCCGAAAATCCAATTGGTGTCCCGTGGTACGGGTTTGCGAGGATAAGCCAGGAACTCACGGACAGCAATTTTTGCATGCAGCTCAAACAATCGGGATGTGTGATGCTGAAGCTCGGACTGGAATCGGGAGACCAAGGGGTGCTCGACGCGATGCAGAAGGGGATTGATCTTGAGACGGCGACACAGGTCTTGAAGAGCCTGAAGAAAGCCGGGATAGCCACGTACCTCTATCTTCTGTTCGGCACTCCGGTCGAGACTGTGACGGAAGCGCGGAAGACGCTAGAGTTTGTTCTGCAGCACGCGGACGCAATCACGTTCCTGAACCTCGCGATCTTCAATATGCCCGTGTGCGGCAAGGAGGCAGGAGAATACAAGACCAAACAGTTTTATGAAGGGGACCTTTCCCTCTATACCGGATTTCGGCATCCCCGCGGATGGGACCGAAAAGAGGTACGGCAGTTCCTGGACAATGAATTCAAAAGGCACCCTGTCGTTTCATTGATCCTGAAAAAGGACCCCCCCGTATTCACCTCCAACCACGCTGCGTTTTTCTCGCCCCGCTAGTAGTCATTGATCAATTTTTGCATATATAATCTGTTGCGCCACTTGAGAGCTTCTCTCTCTAACGAGGGGAACTGTGCACCTTGAATTTTGCACTTGTCCGGGCGATATGGATGACCCTGCCCCTGTTTTTTCTACCCCCTCAATATTAACCCACCAACAGCCTAGCTCTTTTTACTGTTTTTACTATTGAAAAAACTCGTATTTTGTAATACATTACAGAGTTATGTCCAATGCCAACATTTCTAGTAAGGTAAGAGTACTGGCACTAACAGCCATTATGGTTTTTATCTGGCTCGTCTTGGGCATGGTATATCTTGACCGGTTCTTCCCGCCCTTCGCACCTGTTGAGCTATGGCTGATGCCGTGGAAGGGACTGATTCCTCAAGAGGCGAGCCTCGACCAGCGCCTTTTCATCATGCAGGAGCAGCTCACCTCGTCCAACAGAATCGCTCATTACGCCTTTGTGACCATGATTGTATCTTTTACCGCTTTCTGCCTCTACCTGTCCGTCATCTACCAACAAAAACAGCGGAGGGCGCGCGAGAACATGTTACTCGTACTGAAAAACCAGGAGATAGCAAGGCGAAATGAATTTATTCGCTATATCTCGGCCACCATCGGGCATGAATTCAAAAACAACCTCGGAAGGATCAAGCGAAGGATCGATCTGCTCTCGGAGCTTCCCCAAGAAGCTAAAGAGCGCATCGACGACAATTTGGACAAATTGTTCGCCGATATCGATATCTTTAAAAAAATCTCTGATGAACGCGAGGCAAGCCTTATCGAGTTCAAAAATTTCGACCTCAAGGCCATGCTGAATGACTTGGCGGTCCAATACGGCGACCTGGCCGACATCGCGGTCCGCGAGAGTGTGCGCATGCCCCTGATCTATGCTGCCCCGCCGCTGCTGAAAACCGTGTTTGAAAATGTGATCGACAACGCCGTCAAGTATAAAAAACCTGATCAGCCCCGTGCCCGCGTTGTGGTGTCCTGCACGATGGACCGGGACGGCAACAGACGATACGTGACGGTCTCCATTCGGGATGAGGGCGTCGGGATGGATGAACAACAAGCGGACCAGTGTTTTTATAAGGGGAGGGGCACCGGCGAGAGCTGGGGACAAGGGCTCTATTTTGCTAAATACGTTGTCGGCCTCCATGCCGGGAAAATCAGGATTGGCAAGGAGTATACGGCTTCGGGAATGGGCACGGAAATAATGATCAATCTTCCCTTCGTCGAGGAGGCGCTCGATGTTTAGGGTGCTGATTGCCGACGACGATTACGAGGACCGGGAGCTCCTGAAGCTAGAAATTCAGCGGGCGCTTGAAGAGGATGAGCCGGATCTCCGGTTTCACGAAGCTGTCAGCGTCAGAGAGGCCGTCAGGGTCCTGACGACGCAGTTATTCGACCTCATGACGCTCGATATCGAGTTCGATCGGATGAACGAAGGGATCGACGCCTTGCCGGAGCTCTTTGAATCCCATCCGACGCTAAACATCATCGTCATCAGCGGCAAGCTCGACAAGAGCGAGGTCTCGGAACGACTCTTTCGCTTCACCAAGGACAATGTGCTGAAGGGAAAACGCTGGGCCAGACATTTCGACGTGCTTGACAAGAAGGACGACAAGACGGAGGCCATCCGGCGCGCCTATTCCTTTGCCAAGAAACAACGGGAAGGCGCAGACAGTCTCCGGGAGCTGTTTCTGCTTGCCGAATCCTATCTTGAGAAGAACATGATTGATAAATGTCTGGAAGTATACCAGAAAATACAGAATCTGGCCCCCGGCGAAATCGAATCAACGGAGAACATCCATATCGTCAAAGGGAACGTATCGGCCGAGCAGGCATTGGAATATTACCGGACCGGAGAAAAGGTCGTTGCCTCTCTCCTGCTGGGTTATTATCTTGAAAAACGGCTGAAGGCATTCACGACCGCCGCGATCGGGAAGACGTTCCCGACACTTTCCGAAGGCTTGAAAGATATGGAGCAAGGCCGCCGCATCAGCCACTTCAAGAGAGATCTGTTCAGCGACTTACTTGGATTACGTAACAGGGCCATCCATCAGCCGACCAATATCTCCGAGGCGGACTTCAAGGCGGCGGTCAAAAAACTGGACCTTCTGGAGGAAACCACGCCATGAACGTCAAATCCCTGTGGAAATACGTGCCGCCGGCCGGACCGATCTTCAGCGTCACGCTGATCGGCCTCGTGTTGTTGAGTGCGCTCCTCTATTACCGGGCAGTCAAGATCCAGCGGTTTCTGGAACCCGCCCTCGCCCTTTCCCAGCCCCGAAACGAATTCACCAAGAGCATCAACTCAATATTCGAGAAGGAATTCAAGGCAAAATCGATCAAGGGCCTCAAGATCAGGTCGAGCTCCATTCTCATGGAAACGTCCCTGCTGTTCTCCGGAGACGGCGCCCTGAAGGTTTCGGCACAGGACGATTTACAGAAGTTCGCCCGCATTTTTCTGTCGCTTATGAAGGATGACCATACGAGGTCCGAGATCAGCCAAGTGTTGATCATTGGCCGCTACCCTTCATACGGGTTGACAAAGATGACTATTATGGAGAGGGCGAAGGTTCAGCGGATGGTCGGGTTCATTCAGGATGCTCTTTTCCATTTGGAGCCCGAGCTCGAGATAAAATACGCAGCCTATTTTGAAGGCGCTGCACAATCGACAAACCCACAAGAGAAACAAAGTGAAGTGGTGGAGTTCCGCATTGTCCCTTCGGAATTCCTGCATATAGAGGTTCTCGAGAAGTTGGAAAAGTACGCATACTAAGAATGCATTTTCAGATCTTGAGTCCTCGCTGGGGCATGTGCAATACGGACCACCTCGCAGCTCCGCGGCACGTCCGAGTCAAGTAAGAAGGCCTGTTACGGCACCTGGTTTCAGTGTTCTCTCTGTGCCCATCACGTTCATGATACGCGCTTTCTGGATTATCTCGGATCCTATGAGGGCGATAACGCTGCGAACATGCTTGAGAAAAACTCTCCAGGATTGATGCTGCCTTTAATCGCACACTTCGGTCAGGGCCCTCAAATGGGGACAACAGGAACTGGTGAGGGTAAAGTTCTTAGAATGATGCACAAATTGCCCACAAATACAGCGCTCATGTCTGCGTTCTCCCATATTGTACTTTTTTACTTTGTCCTATATAATATGACCACTCCCTATGATAGAAACCCGTGACAGTCAGCACCGCGTCGTCCTACAAAGAATTGCCCATCGGGCGATGATCGAACGGGGACTTCTTCCGGATTTTTCCCCTCAGGCATTAGCCGAGCTCGATGAAATTCACGGGCCCGTGATACGAGCCACAGGGCCGACGCGTGACCTCAGACACCTGATCTGGTGTTCCATAGACAATGACGATTCGCGCGATCTGGACCAACTGACCGTTGCAGAGGCCTTGCCCGATGACAGCGTGAAGGTCCTAGTTGCCATTGCCGATGTTGACGCACTTGTCAAAAAAGGATCAGCAATCGACGATCATGCGAGCCAAAACACCACGTCGGTATATACCCCTGCCAGGATATTCCCGATGCTGCCAGAGAAGCTATCGACAGATCTGACTTCTCTCAATTACGCATCGGAGAGGAATGCCATGGTCATTGAAATGGTGATCGCCAGGGATGGATCGGTTCAACATTCCGATGTGTACGTTGCACTGGTCCGAAATCGTGCGAAGCTGGCCTACGGCAGCGTTGCTGACTGGCTGGAGGGAAAAGGACCTATGCCGTCAGCCGTCAGCGCGGTTGATGACCTCGCCGAGAACCTCCGGCTCCAGGACAGGGTGGCCCAACAGATGAAGATGTTTCGGCACGTGCACGGCGCGCTTTCTCTCGAAACAATAGAGGCCCGCCTCATGTTTGACGATGGTCAGCTTAAAGACGTTGAAGCTGAAAGAAAAAGCAGGGCTAAGGACATTATTGAGGACTTCATGATCGCGGCAAACGGAGTAACCGCACGGTACCTCGCTTCCAAGAGACTGCCCTCACTGCGCCGCGTAGTCCGAACACCCAAACGGTGGGACCGGATCGTCGAACTTGCTTCTGAGCATGGTTTCAAGCTCCCTGCGGAGCCCAGCTCGACGGCTTTAGAGCAGGTCTTAATACAGGCGAAGGCTGCTGACCCGCTCCGGTTTCCCGATCTTTCCCTTTCTGTCATCAAGCTGATGGGTGAGGGTGAATACATTGTCGAACCTCCAGGAGGCAACGCAGCCGGTCACTTCGGTCTTGCGGTCAAGGATTATTCCCACTCCACAGCTCCGAACCGACGATACCCGGACTTAATCACTCAGCGATTGCTGAAAGCGGCGTTAGATTCAAGCTCACTGCCTTACGCGAAGGCCGAGCTTGCAGAACTGGCAGAACACTGCACGGAAAAGGAGGATGCAGCCAAGAAGGTCGAACGTCAGGTCAAGAAATCAGCGGCTGCAATGCTGCTGGAATCAAGGATTGGGGAACGGTTCGATGCTATCGTCACCGGAGCCGCTCCCAAGGGCACCTGGGTCCGTCTTCTGCATCCTCCCATTGAAGGAAGGCTGGAGATCGGTTTTGAAGGGATGGACGTCGGTCATAGGCTGCGCGTTCAGCTGATCCACACGGACGTCGAGCGTGGGTATATCGACTTCAAGAGGGTTGCGTAAGACAGATGAATAAATGAGGGCGAGATATGTTTGAAATACTAAGTCAAATTTTTATTTTGTGATAAATTACGCCAGGAGGAATTTTACTCTCGCACAGAAGACATCTTCTAAATAGTTGGTGATTACATTCGAAAATAATTGAGAACGGTGTCTTTCTTGCGGGATACCCTTTCTTGATCTCACCCGATTGATCGAGACATGTAGGATGGCCACCCTCCGGACGGCGCAGAAACCCTCCGGGAGATCATGAAGGATTAAACGTATGACGATTAATTCCATCACCATCATGACGCAAATGCACCTGAACGTAAATTGGACCCATTCAGGGTATGTGGCATTATGCCTCTCTCTCGAAAGTGGAGGGAAATTATGATCGAGTCCGGTGTAATGCCTCTTATTACCCTATGGCGGTTAAAGGAAATAGTGAAAATTGGAGGCAGCAAATAATGCAGGACAAGAGGCGGCATAAGAGATTCAGATTGGACATAATGGAAATAAACGGCAAGATGATCTTGGCCGACAGAGTGGAGATCATTGATATTAGCCTCGGCGGA
>Ga0335081_10002455_pt1 | contig 29181 bp, 22 predicted proteins | sample Lox_Sample_35_FD_206713 | JGI IMG/M metagenome (GOLD analysis project Ga0335081, IMG submission 206713) | Soil microbial communities from Loxahatchee National Wildlife Refuge, Florida, United States - Lox_Sample_3.5 | ecosystem: Environmental > Terrestrial > Soil > Wetlands | place: USA...
ATCCAGGCCCCATGACGAAGTTCTTGGCGTACGGGTTGGCGTCGGCAGTGACCTTGACGCGCGTGACAGCGAAGCAACACTTTTCTTCCGACGCAGTGGTAGGCAGTGCATTGGGCTGGTACTTCGGTAGGCAGATCTACCGGGCTCACCACGATTCCGAGTTGGGCGGAGCTCCTTGGGGAAATCTGTTGGAAGAAAAGACCGAATCGCCGCGTGATCCGAACCGCATGGGCTCGCCTTATGTTCCTCTGGATAGCTGGATATACCCCGCGATAGAACGTTTGGCTGCCTTGGGTCATGTCCGAAGCGCCTATCTGGGCCAGCGTCCCTGGACTCGCATGGAATGCGCTCGTTTTCTAGAGGAAGCAAGTGAAACGGTGGGAGATCAAGGCGAAGCTGGCGGCGCGGCGGGGAAGATCTACGCTAGCCTGAGTACCGAGTTTTTCGACGAGACCCGCCGTCTCGATGGTGCGGCGAACGTGGGCGCCGTGTTGGACTCCTTTTACACACGAGCCATGGGGATATCTGGTGCGCCGTTGCGGGATGGCTACCACTTCGGCCAGACCATCATTAATGATTACGGTCGGCCCTACGGCGAAGGCTTTAACTTGGTTTCCGGCGTCACGGCGTATGCCGTCGCCGGCCCACTGTCATTCTCGTTTCAAGGCGAATACCAGCACGCGCCGGCGGTCGAGTCGGATCCGCAAAACGTCTTGCAAGCCACGGCTAGGCAGGACGGCGTACATCCTCTGCCGAATGCTGTCCCCACCATTGATCGGGTACGTCTCCTGGACGGCTCGGTAGCGGTTACCTTCAGCAATTTGCAAGTTTCTTTCGGCAATCAGAGCCTCGAACTGGGACCGGGAGACGGTGGCTCGCTTCTGTTCAGCAATAATGCGGAGCCCGTGCCTATGCTTCGCATTGATCAGGTCTCCCCCACACGCATTCCCGGGATCTCGCGCCTTCTGGGGCCCACACGCGCGGAGTTCTTCTTAGGACAGTTATCGGGCCAACACTGGATTTTCTCCAACGGCACTTTGTTTGGACCCAACATCGGAACTCAGCCTTTTATCCAAGGCACCAAGTTCAGTTTCAAGCCCACACCAAATCTTGAGTTCGGCTTTGGATTAACCGTGCTATTCGGAGGGCCCGGCCTGCCCTTCACTTGGCACAATTTTGTACGCACCTTTTATGCGAATGGAATTCCCGGCACTGGGAGCGATCCTGGAGACCACCGTTCGACATTCGATTTCAGCTATCGCGTGCCATATTTACGGGATTGGCTTACGATCTACGCCGATTCGCTGGTGGAGGATGAGGTCTCCCCCCTCGGATCGACGCGCCCATCTATGCGAATGGGGATGTACTTCCCGCAGATACCAAGGATTCCCAAACTCGATCTACGTCTGGAAGGCGTCTATACTGACGTTCCGGGCCAGCAGAATACGGGGTTCATTTACTTCAACGGTCGTTATCGTTCCGGCTACACCAACAACGGCAGCCTACTCGCCAGCTGGATCGGTCGCGAAGGACGGGGAGGTCAAGCTTGGGCAACGTATTGGCTTTCGCCTCGTAGCAAAATTCAACTGGGATATCGTCATGCCGAGGCGGATAGGGAGTTCATCGGGGGCGGTCGCATCAACGACTTTGGTGGCCATGCCGATTTCATGCTGACCTCAAGTTTGGCGGTTTCCGGGATTCTGCAGTATGAGCAGTGGAAATTCCCGGTGTTGTCGCCCACAGGTCAATCGAATGTGACCGCGTCAGTTCAGCTGACGTTGTATCCCAATTGGCGGACTCGGAAATGAGGGAAATGTCGCAACTTGCTCCAACCCGGCAGGACGAAGACTTGCGCGGCCGCGCGATTGAGGAAGTCCCAGCCACGGATCTTGGTGTCATCGAATTAGACGAAAAGCCGGTGGATCGCCTGCGAGTTATCTGGGAGGAGCGGCGCTTTCTCTGGAAAATGGTCTTGTGCGGCTTGGTATTCGGTACGTTGATGGCGTTCTTGATCCCTAAATACTATGAGTCGACAGCCCAATTGATGCCGCCAGATTCCGACGACTCTTCAGGAATGGCCATGATGGCAGCCATGTTCTCCGGCGGCAGCGGCGGTGGACTGGGTGCTCTCGCTGGAGACCTTCTGGGACTGAAGAATACAGGCGCCCTGTTTGTTGGCATTCTGCAAAGCCGAACCGTGCTGGACCGATTGGTGAAGCGCTTCAACCTTCAGGAAGTGTACGGAAGCGACCTTGAAGAGGAAGCATGCAAGAAGCTTTCGGACAGGACGGACATCTCCGAGGATCGCAAGAGTGGCATTATCAGCATTGAAGTTACCGATCGAGATCCGCAACGTGCGTCGGCGCTGGCTCAAGCTTACGTGGACGAGTTGAACCGTCTGTACGCGGAGGTATCCACATCGGCCGCACATCGTGAGCGGGTGTTTCTCGAGGATCGCCTGCGACAGGTGAAGGTCGATCTGAACAATGCGGCAGTCGAATTCAGCCAATTTGCCAGCAAGAACACGACGATCGATATCGAAGAACAGGGCAAGGCGATGGTGGAGTCTGCCGCAGTTCTGCAAGGGCAGTTGATCGCGGCTGAATCGGAACTTAAGGGGCTGGAGCAGATCTATGCACCAAGTAACGTGCGGATACGCTCTCTTCAAGGCCAGATTGCAGAATTGCGCGCACAACTGAACAAGATGGGCGGGACCCCGGGCGGCGTACCGGATCATGGACCTTCGAACGATAGCTCTCTGTACCCTTCCATTCGGCAACTGCCTCTGCTTGGGGTCAAGTATTTTGATCTCTACCGCGAAGCTAAGATTCAGGAAGCAGTCTACGAAGCTCTCACTCAGCAGTACGAGATGGCGAAGGTTCAGGAGGCAAAAGAGACGCCCACGGTCAAGGTACTGGACCATGCCAACCTGCCGGAAAAAAAGTCTTTTCCGCCACGCTTAGCCATCATTTTCCTGGGTGTGTGCCTGTCGGCGGTGGGCGGTGCAGTTTGGGTGGTCAAGCGGGCGCGCTGGGAACGTACCGACCCCAGGGACCCAGGCAAGGTTTTGGCCCTCGAGGTTTTTCGGACGGTCAACGCGAAGATGCCCTGGAGCACACCCAATGGCTCTCGCCTTCATGCACTCACGCACCGGGCCTGGGTTCGATTGGCTCGAAAGCAGTCCCAGGCGGAGGTCGAATCGTCGGTCGATAAGACTGGCAGGCACGGGGAATCCGATTGATCTGGCGGCGCTGGGGTTCGCCAATTCTGGCCCAACTCCAGGGAGCCAGGATGAGTTATCTTGCTCTTAGCATTGCCGACCAAGGTTTCTCGGTTGGCGGGATGTTCGCCGCGAACGTGGCTCTCGCCCGCGTTGCCGGCCGGGAAGAGTACGGAACGTTTGCCCTGGCATACTCTTTCCTGAATTTCCTCGCGGGCTTGCACAATGCGGCAATCATCGAGCCCTATACCGTCCATGGCGCTGGGCGGTACAAGTTTTTCAGTCCGGAATACCGTTGGTTGATTTGGCGGAATAATGGGTGGCTGGTGCTGGCGCTAACCGCGCTGCTGTTGATCGTTTGGCGAGTGGTGTTGTTGACAAGATATGCGTCAGCCTCAGGCGCAATGCTAGGACTGGCCCTGAGTAGCGCTGTTATCCTGACTTCCTACCTCCTGCGCAGGATTTTGTACGTCGAACGCAAAGTTCGATTGGCCGCAAGGATGTCATCGGTCTTTTTCCTCAGCCTCTGCATTTGTCTGGCCGCGGGGGCCAGCGCAAAGGCGTTAAGCGCGTTTTCGGTGTTCCTTTTGGTAGGGCTGACTTCGGTTGTGGGGGCCCTCGTTATCCTTCGGGAAGTGCCACGCCCGTCCTCGATAGAGCCCTTTATGAGGGCACAACCCCATCACTGGCAGGAACACTGGAAGTACGCTCGCTGGGTTCTGGCCACAGCCTTTGTTTTTCAGTTCGCGAATCAGGCGTACTACTGGCTGGTCGCCGGACTTCTCTCCTTAAAGGAGGTCGCCGCGCTTCGCGCCATCGCCATGATTGTGATGATCGTGGATCAAGTCTTCACCGCCATCACTTCGCTGGTTTTACCGGCCATGGCTGCACGGTATGGGTCGCGACAAATTGCTGAGCTTCTCTCTCTCTGGAAGGTGTATCTGGTGGCATTTCTGATTGTAGGGGGCGCTTTTTTTGGCGGCATCTTGCTCATCGGAAAACCTACCATGCATTGGATTTACGGCGGGAAGTTTGATGATGTATCGACGCTGCTGATCCCGTTGGGCCTGCTACCCCTGCTGATGGGAGTCGGCCATACCATGAACGCCGCCTTAAAGGCGGTGGAGAAGCCGAGTCTTGTGTTTTACGCCTACCTGGCGAGCGGTGCCACGACGCTCGCGGCCGGCATTCCCTTGATGACTCATCTGGGCCTCCGCGGCGCGGTGTATGGCATGCTGGCATCCGCAGGCGCGTACACAATCACTCTAGGAATAGGTTTCTTGCGAAACGTACTTCGTCTTCACGTCCCGTTACCCACTAGCCGTCAACCGGAAGCAATCGTCAGTTCCTAAGGCACTGGCACCAGCAACCATGAAGAAGCACTCATCGAAATTCGCAAAATCGGAGGCGTCGTCCAAGTCCTCGGTGCTCGATATCACTGTGATCGCGGCGATTTTTGCGCTGTCGTTCGCCACCTACTTTACGGAAGAGATGCACCTTGCGATTCAACTTGTCCCCGTCATTGTCTTGGCCGCGTTTGTTGTCTTGCAGTTGCTGTTCCCGCGCCGGTGGCCAAAGCGGGCTGCATTGTTCAGTGGAGAAGGTTCGCTAGTGCTGTGGCTGATACCGATTCTCACCTGTGTCGCAAGTCTGGAATCAAAGAGCGAGAAGTCACCGCAATACTGGGCGTTGATGGCGGGCGTTTTGTTGTTGGGGCGCCTGCTTGCGTCTCGCATTTCTTTGCGCGAAATGGTGGACGGATTCTTTTGGTCCGGATTGCTCTGCATGGTGCTGTTGCTGGTATTGGGGGGAAGCGCGTTGCGGCAATCCATCGACACGTTGGCACGCTTCTCCGACTTCGGCTTTCACCCCAACACGTTGGGCTTCATTTTCGCCGGATATTTTGCTGTTTCCACGTGGAAAATCATGGCCGGCAGATGGTTCGAAAGAACAGGCGCTGGATTTCTAGGGATAACTTGCCTGCTCATTATCTTTTTCGCATCGTCGCGAGGCTCACTGGTCGCAATTGGCGCAAGTCTACTTGGAGTCAGTCTGCTCTGGTGTTTGAGGCGGCGCAATTGGAAAATGCTGATCGCAGTCTCGCTGCTCACACCCATGCTGGTCTGGGGATTCATGAAAACTACGGGATTCGGCGACGCAGCAGACTACACGGACAAAGTTCTGCAACTCTCGCAAGGGGATCGAGGCGTCGACTCCGGACTGACGGGCCGCTTGCCGCACTGGCAAGATACCTGGTCGCGGCTGGCGAGAGGCAGTTGGTTCTACGGCAATGGAGTTCGGGCCTCGGATGGTTTGCCGTTTGCGGTTGATAACGGTTTTCTGGTGGTGCTTTACGACTTGGGCATTGTCCCGTTTCTGTTGATCATAGGCAGATTTGCGACCCTTTTGTGGCGTTTTTGTTGTCGCTATTTTGCGCGCGGAGCAAGTTTGGATCTGGCAGTTGTTCTGATCCTATCGATCTTTCTGGTGAATAACATTGTAGACCGCTACCTGTTTGGGGTGGGGAACCCGTTCTCTCTTATGGTGTTCATCATGCTGGTGGCGCCGTGGAGTGCGGCGCGGCACGAAGTGAAATTCCTTCCAGTTATGCGTGGCCGCGTTCCTTTGAGCCCGCAGCCTGCGCATGCACGTCCTTAGGGAGAAACAGGGACGGGTGGAATTCCTCGTGAGCGATGTGGTCGCGGATTCCGACTGAGGCATTCAGGCAGAAGGAGAAGGAAGAAATCATGAAATTACGGCTATCTAATGCCAGCGGGAGATCAATCGTTGGAGTCACTGTCCTAACGATTTGGATGGGTGTTTCGGCATGGGCGATTTCGGCCAAAGAGGTAGGGGCCAAGGCGGATGTTGTCACTTTGCGGGACGGCTCCATCCGTCAGGGCATGACAGACTTTTCGTCGAACTCTGCGAAATTTTCAACCGGCGATACGGGGAAGGCGATCGTCATTACTGGCGCCGGGGCGGAAGGGCGGGATTTGGTAACAAAGATTCAAGCGGTGACCTCTGCTAAGCAGGTCACCCTGGCGGACACCGCTTTCAACTCCGTGAATGGGGCCTTAACCTACTATGGGACGGATGACACAGCCGCGATTCGGTCCTGTGTGTACGAGGGAACCGCGCGAGGCGGCGAGTGTATCATCAACGATGGCTCTACTTTTCTGGCGAGCAACTCCTTCACCAAGATCACTGCTCTCGCCGCTAACCATAATCCGATTGTGAAGGGAGTCATTGCCGGTCATGGAACCATCATCTTTGCTCCCCAGGGGCAGGTGAAGTCGGGAGTAAACGATCGATTGTTCTATCTGACGTCGCAGGAGTCGCAGCCCATGCAGATTGCCGGCGCCATTGCACGCGGAGCCACCTCGTTCCGCGCTCAAGATGCTTCCGACGCTGCTCAGGTATCCCCGGGTGATTGGGTCATTATTACGGAGCGGGATTCTTCGCCTGCGGCCGCGGACACGGTTTTTGTTGACTGGATGCAAGTGTCCGACGTGGACGGCGCAACGATTCGCACCTCCAAGCCTTTTCGCATGGCGTTTCCGAATGCGCGCCCGTGGAGTGGCCCGCCCCATTTTTGGGGATTGAGTTTCCGAAAAGTCGGTCCCATCACCTCGAATGTCACGGTTAAGGACATCACCATTATCGTGCCGAGGGTGGTGAAGATACCCACGGTCAACCATCTTGCCGTGGTAGGAATCGTCACCCGCGCCACCCGCGGGACCACGATTGCCAATTTCACCTGCAAGGACGCCTCCGGCAATTGTTTTGCCGGGTTGCTCGATCAGGGATTAACGTTTGAGAACAATCACATCAACGATGCGGTTTTTTCTGAGTTTGCCTCCATGGTGGACATCACCATTTCCGGAAACCGCATAAACTTGCCAGGAACCGAATTCAGCCTACCCGGGCTTCCAACCAGCGGCGGGTTGGAGGTGGATTTTGGCACAGGGTTCAGCAACGTGGTCGACAACACCATCGGGCGCACCCGTCAGGTGTGCATTCAGGTATCGCCTGGAATCCATGACACCCTGGTCAAAGGAAATGACTGCGACGTAGTTACGTTTGGGACCGGCGCCAATTGCATCATGTCACGAGGGGGATATCGAATGACGGTCACCGAAAACACTTGTGCGGGAGGAACTGGCCCCGGCAGTGGTATTTCCTTCGGGGATGAGAATCATCTCACCGCACCGATATTGAGCGATGGCAATCGGATCTTCAACAATCGACTCCGGGGTTTCCCCAAGGCTTATGCTTGCGATAGCCGCTTGCGCACGGATGCTTGCGACAATCGGTAGTGAGCCCAATGGCATACAGTAATGTAGTGGTCGGTATGTCGTTACCAGACACCGATTGTTCCTGGAAGCATCGCTTTGGTGGACAGCCGCTGCCGATTTCCTTTTGTACTTCGAATGGGCCTTACGAATCCCGACTTAAGTCACGGCTCAGTAACAACAGAGATTCGTGCGCCTAGTAGCTGTAGTGCGCACGACCGAGTCAGTATTTGATCACGCCGGTAACGTAAGGTACTTGCGATGCCCGGCATAAATATGGTGGCCCCATGTCCGGTATAGCGGTAAGCGCAAAGCTCAAAGAACATTATGACTCATACTATCAAGGAGAGTCGCCCTGGCGGACTTTGGGCGCACTCGCCAAAGCGGACAACATTGTAACTTCCTGCGCTTCCATTCCGCATAAGAAAATACTTGACATCGGATGCGGCGAAGGTGCGGTCCTGAAACGCCTTTCGGACTTGAATTTTGGCGAGGATCTTCATTCCGTGGAAATTTCGCAAAGTGCAGCTGCTGCTGTGCTTCAGAGAGACATTCCGCGTGTCAAAGAATGTCGGCTCTTCGATGGCTATAGCATCCCGTATGAGTCCGGGCAGTTCGATCTCGCGATTTTGAGTCACGTCCTGGAGCATGTTGAGTATCCACGGAAGCTGATCTTCGAGGCGTCGCGAGTAGCAGACTATGTCTTTGTCGAAGTACCGATGGAGCATACTCTCGCTTTGAAACGGGATTTTGTGCTTGATTTTACGGGGCACATCAATTTCTATTCTCCGAAGACCATCCGGCGGTTAATCCAGACGTGCGATTTGCGGGTTCTTAGCCAGTCTGTCACCAATCCCTCACGCGCCTTGTACTCCTTTCAGTACGGAAACAGGGGCATCTTCAAGTACCTGGCAAAACAATTCGCTCTCGCAACTTCTGAGGCAGTAGCGTGCGCGCTCTTCACTTACCACTGTTCGATAGTTTGCACAAAAGCTTGGACTAATGCACGTACTTGCCACAAAATCTGATCGCCTCGAAGGAAATCCTGCCGGCAGAGCGGCACCTTTGATAGATAGCGATGCCGGTGGCGAATTGCAGAGGCCATCCATGAAGCATGTGGCTGTTGTGCAGCCAAACCTGACGCAATATCGCCTGCCCGTCTTTTTAGAGTTGAGTCAACATTGCCGTGTAGATCTGCTTTTTTCGCAGGTGAGTTCCGAGTTGGGCTTTGGCGATGTCCGGTACCCTCAGAGCCCCAATGTCCGCTACTTTGAAGTCGAAACCCTGAAGCCTTTTGGCGACAAGATCGCGATGATCCAGTTGGGACTAACGGGTTATCTGTTTCGCGAGCGGCCCGACGCGGTTATGATTTTCGCCAACCCGCGTTATGTTACTTTCTGGACTACTCTTTTGTTTGGGCGGATGCTGGGCATCAAGGTATTCGCTCATGGACATGGGCTCTACAAATGGGAGCGCATCAATCTCTTTTATCGCCTGATGGTGAAGGTGATGTTAGGCCTAGTGACCTCCTACATTGCTTATGCTCCCTACGTCCGGCAGTCGTTTGCGGTTCACGGCTTTTCCGACAAGAAAGTCTCGGTGGCTCCAAACTCTCTGCAGCTTTCGGCAGTAGTTCGGCCCGCGGAAAAGTCGGGAACCGAACGAGGGATTCTGTTTGTAGGCCGTCTCCGAAAAGACAGCAATCTGGAATTGCTGCTGCGGGCAGCCGCCCGCTTGCGCCACGAGGATGATATTCCCGTTACCGTGGAGGTCGCCGGAACCGGAGAGTGTGCCTCCCAGCTCCATAGAGAATTTGGTGCGCATTCGTGGATTCACTGGTACGGCGAAGTATACGACCCGGAGGAGATCCGGCAGATTTCCCTGAAGTGTTTTGTTGGTTGTTATCCCGGAGACGCAGGGCTCAGCGTCCTGCATATGATGGCGTTAAGCTTGCCGGTAATCACGCACGACCAGCTATCGAGGCACAAGGGGCCGGAGCCTAGTTTTATCCAGCACGGGGTCAACGGAATTCTCTACGATCGGACGGCGGCAGAGGATTCAATATTCCGTGCGCTGAGTTCGCTTGCCGGACATGCGACGCGCCTGAGCGATATGCAGCGCGCGGCTTTCGCCCGCTATCAGGGGCTGGTAAATCCCTCTCTCGCCTCGCACCTCTGGGCAATCATCGGTGCTGAAAGCGCAGCTTAACTCCTAAAAACCATTTTGGTGACACCCGGTTCATGATAAGGCTGGCCGCGCTATCGAGCACTACGCTACTTGGGAAAGTTTCCCGATATCCGCTTCGGATCTTGCCGAAGTCCCTGGTAGTTCGCGTCCTGCAAGGTCCTGCGCGAGGCAAGAAGTGGATTGTGGGTTCACAACGCCACGCTTTCTGGCTTGGCGACTACGAGCCCGAAATGCAAAGGGCAATCGCGGAAACCGTGAAGGTTGGGGGAGTCTTTTACGATGTGGGGGCGAATGTAGGCTTTTATTCACTGCTTGCGTCTGAACTCGTAAAAAACGGGAAAGTTTTCTCATTCGAACCCCTGCCGGCGAATGTTTCCTACCTGCGGCGTCACTTGTCAATGAACGCGGCCAACAATGTTCAGGTCTTGGAATTGGCACTGTGGAATGGAATTGGCACTTCGTTTTTCGAGGCAGAAGAGACTGGCGCCATGGGACATTTGAAGGATAGAGGCAGCTGTACGGTTTCTACGACGACCCTTGACCATCTGCTGCAACAGCAGAGGATTGCTCCCCCTGACTACATCAAGATGGACATCGAGGGAGCCGAGTTCAATGCGCTTCTGGGTGCACGAAACTGTTTTGCGACACATAGGCCGACGCTATTCCTGGCCACCCACAGCAGGGAACTAACGCAGGACTGCAGCGAACTTCTCTGTTCCTGGGGATTCGAGTTGGCATCAATTGGCGAGGCATCCGAAGAACGGGCAGAGATCCTAGCACGTCCGAAACCTCCCCTGGGAGCGTAGAAACCAATCCAATAGCATGCGGATTCTCCAAGTCATCTCGGCTCTAGCTCCTCGTTACGGAGGGCCATCAGTTGCCGGGCCGGAACTCTCGCGGGAATTGGTGAGACTGGGACACGACGTTTTTCTCTATACCACGGATGTGGACGGCAGCGGTCATCTGCAGGTCCCTCTAGCTGAGCCGCAGCTCGATCAGGGCGTTGAGATTTCTTACTTTCGGGGCTGGACTGCGACGGGAAAATACATGTTTTCACCGGCACTTTGGCACGCGCTGCGCGACAACGTGGCGAACTTCGACATTGTGCATGTCTGGTCTGTCTACAGTTTTTCCACGACCGCTGCGGCATATTGGTGCCGCCAACGCGCGGTGCCTTATCTGGTGTTCCCGCACGGCTCCCTCGATCCTTTCCTGCGCCGTAGAAATCGCCCGAGGAAGTGGCTCTATACGAAGCTATTTGCCGAGCGCGATTACCAGGCGGCTGCGGCGGTTATGTTCAATTGCAGCGAGGAGATGCGTCTAGCGTCCGACTGGTCTGGCTTTGCTGACGGCAAGGGACCAAAACGGGTGATTGTTCCTATTGGCATTGCTCCGGAGTGGTTTGAAGAGGCAGACCCGCTTGCCGGAAAGCGCCTTCGCGCCAAGTTTCCGTCGCTGGCTAGACGACGCCTGATCGTTTACTTTGGGCGCATCAACTTCAAGAAGGGTCTCGACATTTTGGCCCAGGCCTTCGCCGAGTTGGCATGTGACCGCGATGACCTTCACCTGGTGCTCGCTGGGCCGGACAATGAGGGTTACGGCCAGACCGTGCGTGACTATCTCGCGCGCGGTCGCGTCTTGCACAAGGCGACCTTCACCGGATTGCTCAGTGGTGAAGATCGTTATTCGATCCTGCGCGAGGCGGAGGTCTTTGCGCTGTCCTCCTACACGGAAAACTTCGGTCAGTCTGCCGCAGAGGCGATGGCCAGCGGCGTCCCCATTGTTATCTCCGATCGGGTGAACATCTGGCCGGACGTGGCGGAAGCCAAAGCAGGGCTGGTGGTTCCTTGCGATCCCAAGGCCACCGCGCAGGCGTTGCGTGCGCTGGTGGACGATCCTCAGGGCGCGCGGGAGATGGGCGCTCGCGGAAAGCGATGGGCGGCGGAGCACTTGACCTGGGACGCCGTGGGGCGACAGATGATTGCCGCTTACCAAGAAGCAATTGGCAGGGGGCATGGCGCCCGCTCAGTGCAGGCCCTCAGTTTCAGTTGAAAGCGTGAATCGTCTGGCACCCAATACGGTTTCGGTAGAAACGGTGCCGGAATTCCAACTGCAAGCGGCATGTCTCGGATGCTCTGGTTCGCTGGTGAGATGTATGGAGAGTTTATACGATACGCGTTTCGGAATCCCTGGGTCCTATGAGGTTTGGAGCTGCTCTCAGTGCGGATTAGAGCAGCTGTATCCGGTGCCGACGGCGGCTCAATTGAAGGTATGGTACGAAGCCCACTACAATTTCGGCGGAAGCGGCGAGAATCTGTACACCCAGATACGCCGGCGTTTCCTTTCCTCGATTTTCTACCGTTGGTGGATGGCCGTGGATGGAGACATCTCATTTCACACCCGCAAGGGTAGCGGGCGATTATTGGACGTTGGATGCAACGAAGGCCGCGGCCTGAAGCTATATGCGGGGAATGGTTTTCAAGTGGAAGGATTGGAACTGAACGAAAGGGCAGCAGCAGCGGCGCGGCGGCAGGGCTTTACCGTCCACACCCAACTGCTGGAGAAATTTCATCCGGCGGAGCCTTACGATGTAGTCGTGCTCTCGAACGTGTTGGAGCACTCCACGGACCCGCAACAGATGTTGCGCGAGGTGCGGAGGGTTCTGAAACCCGGTGGCCAGGTTTTCATCAGCTGCCCGAACGCCCGCAGCTGGTTGCGTACCGTTTTCGGATCATCCTGGATCAACTGGCACGTGCCCTTTCACATTGTTCAGTTCTCACCAGCGAGTCTGATGAAAGCGCTGCACGAAGCAGGTTTTGGAGCAATTGAGATAAAGCAGATCACTCCTGCGCTCTGGGTCGCTTCGTCCTTTATTGTTGGAATGTTTGCTCGTCAGGGCAAAGCGACAAAGCAGCTGAGAAACCCGGCGCTGGTATCCATGCTGCTGTTATCCGTTCGGTGTTTCTTGTTCCCCCTGCTTTATTTTGGCAACAGCCTGGGCCGTGGAGATTGCCTGCTGGCGGTCGCAATGCTGCCGAGAGTACAGAAGGACTATCCAGCGGGAGCTGATTGATAAGTGAAACGTGCACTCATAACCGGTATTACGGGACAAGACGGTTCCTATCTCGGTGAGTACCTCCTCGCCAAGGGATACGAGGTACATGGAGTTAAGCGACGCACATCTTTGTTGAATACAGAGCGTGTCGACCATCTGTATCAGGATCCTCACGAAATGGAACGCCGCTTCTTCCTGCATTACGGGGACATGACGGATTCCAACAGTCTGATCCGAGTTTTGCAAAGCGTTCGGCCGGACGAAGTCTATAACCTCGCCGCGCAGAGCCATGTCGCAGTCTCCTTTGAGCAACCGGAGTTCACCGCTGACACCGATGCGCTCGGTACGCTACGTCTATTAGAGGGCATCCGTGTTCTGGGCCTGCAGGACCGAGTTAGGTTTTATCAAGCTTCCAGCTCGGAACTTTATGGCCTGATTCGGGAGAGCCCGCAGACCGAGCACACTCCATTTCATCCCCGATCGCCTTATGGGGTAGCCAAGCTATATGCCTTCTGGATTACGGTGAACTACCGCGAAGCATACGGCTTGTATGCCTGCAATGGCATTCTGTTCAATCATGAATCACCAGTCCGGGGAGAGACTTTCGTGAGCCGGAAGATCACTCGCGATTTGGCTCGCATCAAGGTAGGCCTTCAAGATTGCCTCTATCTCGGTAACCTGGATGCCCGGAGGGACTGGGGGCATGCTAGGGACTACGTCGAAATGCAATGGCTTATGCTGCAACAAGACCAGCCGGAAGACTTTGTCATCGCGACCGGCGAACAACATTCCGTGCGTGAATTCGTCAACGCGGCTGCTGCCGAACTAGGCATCTCGCTCACTTGGGAGGGGTCTGGAAGCGAGGAGAAGGGATACGACGCCCAACGCAAGTGCATTGTTCGAGTGGACCCCCGTTATTTTCGGCCGGCAGAAGTCGATTCGCTAGTAGGGGATGCTAGCAAGGCAAGAGCCAAACTTGGCTGGCAACCCCGGACTAACTTCAAGGAACTGGTCCGGGAAATGGTCGCCGCTGACCTACACTTTGCGGAACGCGATCACTTGGTGAAAGCGTCTGGCTATCGAGTGTTCGAATGTCGCGATTAGATGATGCGCTTATCCGATAGCATATATGTGGCTGGGCATACAGGTTTGTTGGGGACGGCATTGGTCCGTCGCTTGCAGGAAATGGGGTACGGCAATCTATTGCTCGCGAAGCATAGCGAGTTGGATCTGACTGATTCAGGGGCGGTGCGGACGTTCTTCGAACGTGAGCGTCCACGGTATGTTTTTCTGGCGGCCGCCAAGGTCGGAGGTATTCTAGCCAATTCTTCCTTACCGGCAGAATTTGTTTTTAAGAACCTGAGCATCCAGCTCAACGTGATTAATGAAAGTTATCGAACTGGAGTGGAGCGGTTGTTATTCGTGGGGTCCAGCTGTATCTACCCAAAACTCGCCGCACAGCCCCTGCGTGAAGACTCTCTTCTTTCCGGTCCTTTGGAGTTCACGAATCGGCCCTACGCGGTGGCCAAGATCGCTGGAATAGAAATGTGTTGGGCATATAATCGACAGTACAAGACTCAGTTTCTGGCGGGAATGTTGACCAACCTTTACGGCCCTGGTGACAACTATCATCCAACTAATTCTCATCTTATTCCAGCTCTTATGCGCAGGATGCACGAAGCCAAGGTTGGTCAGCTTGAGCAAGCGGTAATCTGGGGTACCGGAACGCCTCGACGGGAATTTCTCTACAGCGAGGATGCAGCCGATGCCTGCATTTTCCTGCTCAGTCTGCCACACGAACAGTTTGCAGAATTAGTAAACAGCTTGGAGAGCCCACCACTAATTAATGTCGGCTGGGGAAAAGACATGACGGTGCGCGAAATCGCACGATGGATCGCCGAAGTAGTGGGATTCGGCGGTGACTTGACGTTTGATCCCCGGAAACCAGATGGAACTCCGCGGAAGGTCATGGACATTGGTCGGTTGGCCGCATTGGGATGGAAGCCACGCACCAGTTTGTATGATGGACTGAGGAAGACGTACGAGGACTTCTGCTTCCGCATCGCTACAGACTGTCCTACTTCCGGGGTAGGGCGACAGGGATAGGGTCTCTCGTGCGTATCTTGATTCACGGTCTTAATTTTGCGCCCGAGTTGGTTGGAGTTGGGAAGTTCACCGGGGACATGGCGGAATGGCTGGCTGAACGCGGCCACGAAGTTCGAGTTGTGACGGCTCCGCCCTTCAACCCTGCCTCGCAAGTGTTCGCGGGTTTTTCTGCGTGGTCCTACCGACGAGAAGATCGAGTGTATAGCACGCCCGATAACTCAGCCAATCCAGATCGAATCCGCGGTGCGAATGTGAGCGTTTGCAATGCAAGGGCTCAAGACGACGGGAATCCATCGGCATCGACTCGAAGCGGAGTAGTGGTGTCGGAAGTTGTATCGCGAGAAGGTCTGACGGGTGCGGGACATCTTTCGATTTTCCGCTGCCCCTTGTGGGTTCCAAGTAGGCCTTCCGGAATGAAGCGTGTCTTCCATCTGGCGAGCTTTGCCTTCACCAGTTTATGGAACATGCTTCGGCAAGTTCCATGGCACCCCGAAGTTGTCTTGGTCATCGAGCCGACTCTGCTTTGCGCTCCTACCGCCTGGCTTACGGGGCGGCTAACCGGGGCTAGAACCTGGTTTCACGTCCAAGACTTCGAGGTAGATGCCGCATTCGACCTTGGGCTGCTAACTTCGCCGCGATTTCGGCGGCTAGCAGCTTTTGTGGAGGGGAGTTGCATGCAAGGTTTCGACCGGGTTTCGACTATTTCAGAAAAGATGTCCCTTCGTTTGATCCAAAAGGGAGTGGAGGCCTCTCGGTGCCTGCTGTTTCCCAACTGGGTGGACACCAGTGCCATTTTCCCATTGGTCAGTCCTAGTTCGTTGCGTCGCGAACTAGGCATATCACCTAAGGCTGTGGTAGCACTGTACTCCGGCAGTATGGCCCACAAACAAGGGGTCGAAGTGCTGGCAGAGGTGGCGCGTGAGCTCCGCTCCAGAGATGACCTGCACTTCGTGTTTTGCGGAGAAGGGCCTGTGAAGTCAATCTTGGCCGACCTCACGGCCCAGATTAAGAGTGTTCATTTGCTACCGCTGCAACCCCTTGAGCGCTTGAATGACTTGCTGAATCTCGCGGATATTCACCTCCTGCCGCAGCGGGCAAGCGCCGCCGACCTCGTCATGCCTTCCAAATTGACTGGTATGCTGGCCAGCGGCCGTCCCATAGTTGCCAGTGCGCCAACAGGTACCCAACTGGCTGCCGCAGTGGATGGCCGGGGAATCGTAGTGCCCCCTGAAGATGTTTCTTCGTTCGTTTGGGCTATCGATCACCTAGCGAGCCATGCCGAATTGCGGGAGAAACTGGGGCAAAGCGCGCGTGCATGCGCGGTCGCGACCTTGGACAAGAAGGCTGTGTTGCTGCGATTCGAGCAGGAATTGCTTCGACTTATATCAGGAGCCTCCGCAAGTCGGATGTTGAATTAGGTTCCTCGACCCTTGAGTAGCAGTCGGTCCCCGAGTTCAAAGGGCAACCGACATGAGGCTACTTCAAGCGGCCATGCGACAAAAGGTCCTTACGCGTTGTGATAGTCCAGCCACGCCCATTAGAACAGCTTGCTTTTTCGCCCTCGTGGCACAATCCGGCCTGTCTGGCGGTGAAGCGTGCGATGGACATCGTGGGCGCGTTCGCGTTGTTGATCCTTCTCTTCCCAGTGTTTCCAGTTCTGGCAGTGGCCGTCAGACTTAGTTCTCGGGGGCCAGCGTTATATCCTTGGAGGGTAGTCGGTCAATTTGGGAGACCGTTTACAGGATACAAGTTTCGTTCCATGGTGGCCAATGCGGACATGCTTCGGTCTGAACTCACGGAGCTAAATGAAATGAAGGGGCCGGTTTTCAAGATGACTCATGATCCACGGGTCACAAAACTAGGCTCGTGGATGCGTCGTTATAGCTTGGACGAACTTCCTCAGCTATATAGTGTTCTCAGAGGAGACATGAGCCTTGTAGGTCCTCGTCCGCCATTGGTTACCGAGTATGCCGAGTTCACGGATTTTCAGAAGAGAAAAGTTGCGGTTAGACCGGGCATCACCTGTCTTTGGCAAGTGAATGGGAGGAACCAAGTTAGTGACTTTGACGACTGGGTCAGACTCGATCTAGAGTACATTCGAACTTGGTCCCTTTCTCTTGACGTCAAGATCTTGCTGAAAACGGCGAGAGAAGTTCTCGGCGCAACTGGTAAATAGCGGTCTTGGGTGGCATGTGGTGTGCTGCACGATGTGTTCCGCCAATCGAATCACGGAAGGCAATCCCATCTCCTTAAGGAGCTTTTTCAGTCATGCGAGTGCTCGTAACCGGTGGTGCGGGTTTCATTGGATCTCATTTGGTCGACCGCTTTTTGCGCGACGGCTTTCAGGTGCGCGTGCTGGACAATCTCGACCGCAAGATTCACCCGTTCGGCCGTCCAACTTACGTGCCCGAAGGTGTCGAGTTCATCGAAGGCAGCGTGACAGAACGGGCTGTTCTCCGCAAGGCCCTGCAGGGTGTAGATGTCGTTTCCCACCAGGCAGCCTATCAGGATTACATGCTTGATTTTTCGCGTTTTCTGGAAGTGAACGCGGTTAGCACGGCTCTTATGTACGAACTTATCGTGCAGGACCGGCTTCCAATTAAGAAAGTCATCGTGGCGTCGTCTCAATCGGTCTATGGAGAAGGACAGTACGAGTGCTCCAAGCACGGCTTTCTGTTACCGCAGCCCCGATCCCAGCAACAACTTACTCTGGGGGAGTGGGAAGTGAGTTGCCCTCAGTGTGGACAGAAAGTGAAGCCGCTACCTCTACGAGAAGAGCACAACAATCCTTATAACCAGTACGCCGTTTCCAAGCTGGCGCAGGAAAAGTGTGCATTGGGCCTTGGTTGGCTGCACGGTATTCCGACGGTAGCGCTGCGCTATTCGATCACTCAGGGAACGCGGCAATCGCTGTACAACCACTATTCTGGGGTATGCCGCATATTCTTCAGCCGCGCCATGCAAAAGCGCCCTCTGATCATTTACGAGGATGGCCGGCAGACGCGGGATTTTGTCCACGTGCAGGATGTGGTGGATGCGAACATGCTTGTTCTGCAGAGGGACGAAGCCAATTTCGAGACGTTCAATGTCGGTAGCGGCAATTCTACGACGGTGCTTGACTATGCCGGTGCTGTCCTTAGCAAGCTGCCTTTATCCGTGGACGTGCAGATCTCCGCCCAATACCGCCGCGGAGACAATCGACACAGCGTTTCCAGCGTTCAGAAGCTTACTGGTTTGGGATGGCAAGCGAGGCGAGACCTGTCCACGATCATGGACGACTTCCTGGCCTGGATCGAGAGTCTCGGTGGCGTGCCCGAGCAAATTCCGGACGCTGATTCGCATATGCGGGATGCCGGCGTTGTGCTGAGTGCCAGTTGAAGGTCTGATTCATCGGGTAACTACTTTTATTGAGCGCAGGGATACCAGTATGAACGAGATTCGCGATGCTAGCAGTTACTTTGACTGTCTCTCGCAGACGGTCAGGAGACTCCCCTTTGAGACCATCGACCAGATCGCCAGCCTGCTGGTCGACGCGTACGATGCTGGCCGGATGATCTACTTGTTCGGCAATGGCGGAAGCGCCGCGCTGGCATCCCACTTTGCATGCGATCTCGGGAAGGGTACGGTGAACGGAAGCGGGAAACGTTTCCGAGTGCTCGCCCTGACGGACAGCGTGCCTTTGATGACCGCTTGGGCTAACGACGCCAGCTACGAAGACATCTTCGCTGAGCAGTTGATCAACTTGGTTCGTCCGAACGATGTTGCTTTTGCCATCAGTGGAAGTGGAAATTCCCCGAACGTGCTAAATGCTCTGAAAATCGCGCGCGATGCGGGTGCCACTACGGTTGGACTTAGCGGTTTTCAAGGCGGCAAGATGAGGGAACTCTGCGATATATGTATGGTTGTTCCTTCCGACAATATGCAGATTATCGAAGATCTGCACGTATGCGCAGCCCACGCCCTGTTTACCTCCATACGGCGTAAAACTTGCAGGGTACAGGAAGCAGTTGCTTGATTTTCCGCCTGAGACGTAGAATCGCGTAGCACTCAACATTCATGAAGCCTCGATACCTGCATCGCTGGATCCTGCTGGCGGATCTGTGCTGGGCGTTGTTAGCTTTCGCCTGTGCCGAAGTGTTGCGTTATGGTTTCTACTGGAGCGCAGCCGACCGAATATCTGCCTTCCGTTCGCTGCCCTTCTTGGTCGCGGCGTGGATTGTGTGGACGATTCTGTCCCCTTGGATGAAGTTGGACTGTTTCAGCGGCGGTTGGCGCCTTGCGGCCGTTCTGTCGCAGATATTTCTGGCTGTGTGCTGCTTGATGAGTCTTTTGTTGGGAGCCGGATATCTGGCGCGGCAGTTCGTATCTCGTTTGGCTTTGGCTTACTTTGGCGTTCTTCTGTACCTGGGTTTTGTCGGCGTCCGCTATGCAGCGAATGTGATTTTGCGCAACCGCTGTCGCGCCGGGAATGTCCGCAAGGTGGTAATCGTTGGGACGGGGAGGGTAGCGCGCGAACTGGCGATCAAGATCGAGCGTCATCCCGAGATGCTCTGTAGGGTCGCAGGATTTCTCTTCCACGAGAACGATGGGGCACAACTGAAGCTAGCTCCGGAGGACATTCAGGCCAGCGAGACGGTGCCCACCTTGGGAGTAGTGGATCTGCTTTGCGCTCAGCAGGTCGACGAGTTGATCCTGGCTCTGGCTGAGCCGACATGGCCCGAGATTCTCAATCTGACCGGACAATGCCGCGAACGCGGCATCAACGTCAGCTTTGTTCCGGATCCTTATGAGCTGTATCTTTCGAAGCTGGATCTCTTCGACCTTGACGGCCTTCCCTTATTGCAACTGCAAGATCCCAAGCGCTCTTATGCGTTTTGGGGATCCTGGAAGCGGGCGACGGACGTGGTATTTGGTTCATTGATGCTACTCCTGGCAACGCCCATTTTATTGCCTGCCCTGATCGGTCTTCGGCTGGGCAAGGGAAGATCTCTCAGGGAGGAAACGCGCTGCGGACAGCATGGTAAAGTTTTCCAAATGCTGCGTCTCAATGTGGACCGTCCTTCTACGGATCCGTCCCGGTTCGTGCGCCTTTTGGAGAATCTCAGTCTTACCGAGCTGCCTCAACTCTGGAACGTTATCCGCGGGGATATGGCCCTGGTGGGGCCGCGCCCGGAAGCTCCCCAGCGCGTACGCTATTACTCGGAGTGGCAGCGTCAAAGGTTGATTGTTAAGCCAGGCATTACGGGATTGGCTCAGGTGCATGGACTGCGCGAACAGCACTCCTCGGAAGAAAAAACGCGTTTCGATCTTCAGTATCTTCTGAATCCTTCCCCGTTGACTGACGTTTCCCTCTTATTACAAACAGTGTGGACATTGCTAATCCGGCTCGTGCGACATTCCCGCCTGGTTCCGATCGCTGCCACTGTATCAGGCTCAACCTCTACCGACTTTCTACCAGTGTTTGTGCAGGAGAACTTGCAAGGTGTTCATCGTTCGCAGTCCAGTGCGGATTAGTTTCGCGGGTGGAGGAACGGACCTTCCCGCCTACTTCCAAAAATTCGGGGGGGTGGTGCTGAGTGCGGCCGTCAATAAGTATTTCTATACGATTCTGGGAAAGCGGACCGATGGTCGCATCCAGGTGATTTCTTCCGATCTGCGAATCTTCGAGAACTGGTCAGATATTGCGACTATGGAGATAAAGGGCAGTGGGCTTGAGATTCCGCTGGCTACTCTCAAGGACTTGGGACGCACGATCTCGGTTGATCTGTTTCTAGCTTCGGAGATTCCTCCGGGTACAGGTCTTGGTTCCTCGGCTAGCGTTTGCGTCAACATTCTCAAGACCTTGACCTCCTACCTGCACATGCCGATATCCAAGCATGAGCTGGCCGAGCGCGCTTTCCAAATTGCGCGCAGCACTTTGGGACGGCATGTTGGCAAGCAGGATGAGTACGCGGCAGCGTTCGGGGGCTTAAATTTCATCACATTTGAGCGCGATGGGACGGTGCAGGTGGATCCGCTGGATCTTGACCCGGATGTCTTGACCCAGCTTCAGGCTAGGTTGATGCTCTTTTTTACCGGATCATCCCATAATTCGTGGACAATTCTGCAGGAACAGGAGCAGTCCACGCGGTCGCAGGCCGGTTCTACAGTGGAAGCACTGCACGAGGTTCGTGCCCTCGCAGAATCGATGCGCCAATCGCTACTCAAGGGCGAGTTGACTAGCTTCGGGGCCTTGCTGGACGAAGCTTGGAACGCCAAGAAGAAAGTCTCTAACAAGATCTCGACGTCGCGGATAGACCAGCTCTACAACCTGGCTCGACAACATGGCGCCGCAGGCGGCAAGATCACCGGCGCAGGTGGAGGCGGGTTTCTGTTGCTGTATTGCGATCAATCTTGCCAAGACGCAGTGCGAAATGCGATGGCTGCCGAAGGTATTCATGAGATGACGTTTGGTTTTGATTTCCAGGGGGCACAAGTGATTGTAAACGATCCCTTCATCGACGGCGACGAGCGCGGCGGTTCACGCTGGACCTTTGTTCCGATTACTTCTACCAAGGTAGCTTCTTGAGGCGCACCTTTCAGAACCCGTTCTTGGAGATTCGATGAAGGCCTTCCTCCTCGCTGCCGGACACGGCACTCGATTGCGACCTCTGACCGACAAACTGCCAAAGTGCCTGGTTCCGATTCGCGGTATTCCGGTTCTCGGGATATGGTTGCAACTCTGCCACCGCTTCGGTATTGACGAGGTTTTGGTAAATTTGCATTCTCACGCGGACGTGGTCCAGGAGTACGTCAAGAGCAACAACTCAGGCGTAAAGGTGAGTCTCTCGAAAGAGGAAGTCCTTCTGGGCAGCGCAGGGACCCTCCGGGCGAACCGCGATTGGGTGAGTGGGCATCCGTGCTTCTGGGTCTTGTATGCGGATGTCGTGACTACTGCTAATCTGGCTCGAATGCTTGCAGTCCACAAGGCTCGAAAACCGGTTGCCACGCTCGGGCTTTACCAAGTTCCCGACCCTCGCCGTTGTGGAGTGATCCAGTTCGACGAAGCTAGCGTGGTGCAGGAATTTGTGGAAAAACCTGCATCACCATCAAGTAACTGGGCTTTCTCGGGGATTATGATCGGCTCGACGGCTTTGCTCGATGCGATTCCGTTGTCCCACCCATCTGATCTTGGCTTCGATGTTCTCCCTCAGCTAGTGGGCAAGATGTTGGCGTATCCGATCCACGAATATCTCCAGGACATAGGTACGATGGAAAATTATCGTGAAGCTCAGGCCAACTGGCCGGGGTTAGATCACGATCCAGACAGACTATATGCCACAAGCAATAATCTTTGACATGGACGGTGTCATTATCGACAGTCACCCGGTCCACAGACGAGCTTGGCAGAGATTCCTGCTTACACTCGGAAAGCATGTATCGGAGGAGGATCTGGACTGCATCCTAGAGGGTTGGCGCAGGGAGGACATCCTTCGGCATTTCCTCGGCGACCTTACTGACGTACAGATTGCCGAGTATGGGAACCGGAAAGATGAATTTTTTCAACAGGTTGGATTTCAAGTGAGATCGGTCCCAGGATTGCGCAAGTTCCTCAGGCACCTCGAATGCCGAGGTATTCGAAGGGCAGTAGCTACCTCGGCAAGCGAAAGACGCACTCGATCCACTCTGGATCGCCTGCAGCTCACTCAACACTTCGCGGCCATTATCACCGCCAATGACGTTGTCAAAGGTAAGCCTGATCCCGCGGTCTATCATCGAGCTGCGGATTGCATGGAGATAGATCCGAAGGACGCATTGGCGATCGAAGATTCGGTCGCTGGAGTCAAGGCCGCCAAGTCTGCAGGCATGAAGTGCTTAGGCCTGGCTGATAATGCTCGAGAAAAGATGCTGCGGCAGGCTGGTGTTGACAACATTATTCCAAATTTCGTCGGCCTCACTCTGGAACGCTTGGAGTTGCTGATCCCGACTAGGATGTAGCGCCATGATTGCGTGTGGGCAAATGAACGCAAGGAGATTGATTTAGGAATTTCTACTGAGCGGTCCCCTTCAACCAGGCTTGTGCAAGAACACAACCGCCCTTCACTCCGGGGCGGTTTTGTTGTGTGTTGGGTATGTTAAAGTGAAGCGCATCGCTTCGTGGGAGCCTCCTCAAAAGCGTGGAAGAGAAACGAACAAGGCACTGTCCAATACTGGCAAGAACCGTTAGCGTGGTAGCGAGAGAGTGTGTGCGCTATACACAAACATGTGCGGCATAGCCGGTGGGTTCAGTTTTGAGAACGCTACATTTCGATTCGGGCAAGGTTATGTCGGGAAAATGCTCGATACCCTCGTTCATCGTGGTCCCGATGGAGGCGGAACCTGGGTTGCCGAGGACCGTCGGGTGGCGCTAGGCCATCGTCGGTTGTCCATCATCGATCTTTCCACTGCCGCATCCCAGCCCATGTGCAACGAGGACGAAACTCTGTGGATCAGCTTCAACGGCGAAATCTACAATCATGCCGAAATCCGTCGTGAACTCGAAGAACTCGGTGGGCACGCTTGGAAGACCCATCACTCCGATACGGAAGTTATCCTGCATGCCTTCGAGCAGTGGGGTATTGGATGCCTGGAGCGATTTCGTGGCATGTTCGCAATTGCTCTATGGGACGCTTGCAAGCGGGAACTCTGGCTGGTTCGGGACCGCATCGGTATCAAGCCTCTCTATTACAGTTTTCACAATGGGCGGATCACGTTCGCGTCGGAAATCAAAGCCCTGTTGCAAGATCCCGACCAATCTCGCACTCTCAGCGAGGAAGCCCTTTACCATTTCCTGTCATTCCTGACCACGCCCGCTCCGCAGACTTTGTTTGAAGGAATCCGGAAACTTCCGGCTGGGACTTGGCTGCGTGCACGTGAAGACGGCACTACGCAGCTATGCCGGTATTGGGATGTCTGGGACAATCTCACGCCTTTGGAAAGCGTTTCGGAATCTGAGATCGCCGAAGCCCTCCTGGGCGAGTTGCGCTCGTCTGTGCGTTTGCGCAAGGTGAGCGACGTACCGGTTGGTGTGTTTCTCTCGGGCGGCCTCGATTCCAGCGTGAATGCTGCCTTGTTTTCTGAGCAAGAAGCCGCTCCCGTCCGCTGCTTCAGCATCGGGTACGACAAGGATTATCGCAGTTATCCGAACGAGGTTGCCTACGCCCGGGAGATGGCAAACTTCGTAGGGGCGCAGTACTACGAGCGTCTTCTTTCTCAACAGGACCTTCTGGACTTCCTTCCTCGAATGGTTGCGTTGCAGGATGAGCCCATAGCCGATCCGGTGTGTGTGCCGGTTTATTATCTGTCACAGCTCGCTCGGGAAAAAGGTGTAACCGTCTGCCAGTTAGGCGAAGGATCGGATGAGCTTTTCTGCGGATATTCCACGTGGCGGTTGAAGCTTCGGCTGCAACGATTTGGAGACATGCCTTTTTCTAAACATCTGAAGCAAGCCGGCCTGTGGGGGCTGCGTGCAGCAGGACGGAGTGACGGCCTGGAATATGAATTTCTGCGCAGAAATGTAGAAAGGGTGCCAATCTTCTGGGGAGGCGCGGAAGCTTTCACCGATACCCACAAGCGTAAACTCTTGTCTCCGCGGTTGCGACGAACATTCGACGGCTTTAGCTCATGGGAGATACTTTCTCCGATTCACAAGAGGTTCGAAGAGCGGGCGTGGGATAAGTCTGCCCTGAACTGGATGACCTACCTGGACCTGAATCTCCGTCTTCCCGAGTTGTTGCTCATGCGCGTCGACAAAATGACAATGGGGGCTAGCCTTGAGGGCCGCGTGCCCTTTCTAGACCATAAGCTCGTAGAATTTGCCATGAGCATTCCAACGGCAATCAAGGTGGGCAACGGAGACTTGAAACACATTCTCAAGAAGGCTGTTCGTGGTGCGATTCCGGGCAAGGTGATTTCCCGCAAGAAACAAGGGTTTGGGGTACCAGTATCCGAGTGGTTTATTGACCGGCTTGGAGAACTTGCCCGCTCAGAACTCCAGAATTTCTGCCGTGATACCGACGTGCTGGATTCTTCGGCGGTCCTGAATGTGATCGATCGGCGCGACGGAAAACGGGCTTGGTATCTGTTGAACCTGGCCCTGTGGTGGAAGCATTACGTGGGCGAGACCGTAAGTCCGCTGTCTTCTCTGGCGGGATAGATATGCGAGCTCTACTCAGAGATATGGCCTCGGGCGCCGTTGAGATTTTCGATGTGCCGGTGCCAGAGTTGCGCCCGGGAGGCATCCTGGTGCGCACTTCTTTCTCCGCAATTAGCGCTGGTACGGAACGTGCGCAGATGGAGACCGCATCCAGATCCTTGATCGGCAAGGCACTGGCGCGCCCGGATCTCGTGCGTCAGGTTCTAGGCTACGCGCGACGTAACGGTTTCGGAGCGGCGTACACCAAGGTTCGCTCGCAATTGGAAAGTCTCAATCCTCTTGGATACAGTTGCTCGGGGGTAGTAATTGGTGTTGGCGCTGGGGTCAGGGACTTCCGTTGTGGTGACCGTGTCGCCTGTGCTGGCGTTGGCTATGCGAGCCATGCGGAAGTGAATTGGATTCCGCAGAATCTTGCGGTCCGCATTCCGGAAAATGTCCCTCTAGATGCCGCCGCTCTTTCTACTATCGGTGCCATAGCTCTGCAGGGACTGCGGCAGTCGAGAACGGCGCTCGGCGAAACCGTGGTGGTAATTGGAGCGGGGTTGGTTGGCGTACTAACCATCCAGTTGGCGCGCGCGGCTGGGTGCCGGGTCATCGCGATCGACTGCGATCCAGAACGGGCAGGAGAAGCAACGCGATTCGGCGCTCATTTGGGGTTGGCGTCATCGGATGTGGCCCTCGAAGAAACAATCACTGTTTTTTCGCGTTACGGAGCCGACGTGGCCATCGTGACCGCCGCAGCAGATTCCAGCGAACCGGTAGAACTGGCTGCCAAGCTATTGCGAGACCGTGGACGCATCGTGATTGTCGGCACAGTGGCAATCGACGTTCCACGAGCGATGCTTTTCCAAAAAGAACTTTCTCTGGAGATGTCACGTTCCTACGGCCCTGGCCGTTACGATCCTCACTACGAAGAAGATGGGCATGACTATCCAATTGGATATGTGCGATGGACCGAGAAACGAAACCTGGAGGCTTTTCTCGACGCACTGTCTTCCGGATCTGTTAATGTTTCCGGACTTCTGCAGAGACGGCAGCCCATTGGGAGGGCTATCGAGGTTCTTCAGGAGTTAGGGTCGGGGAGACACTACACGACCATTCTGGAGTATCCGCAAAATGAGGTCACGCAGCCCTCGCCGAAGCCTTGCCCGGTCCTGGCTGCAAAGCGGGTGGACGAGTTACGGGTGGGCTGCATTGGCGCTGGCAGATTCGCGCAAGATTACATTTTGCCTAATCTGCGGCGCCAGGAGGGCGTTCGATTGCTTTGTGTAGCGACGGCATCCGGCACCACAGCCGAAGCCGCCAGGAGAAAATACGGCTTCGCTCAGGCGTGTGCGGCGGCAGAAGTCTTCGACAACCCGGACGTGGACAGTGTGTTCATACTTAGCCGCAACCATACTCATTCCGAGTATGTGGTCCGAGCTTTAAGATCAGGGAAGCCGGTGTTCGTCGAAAAGCCATTGGCAGTGACTCGAGGGCAACTCGAAGATATCCAGCGGGCTTACGAACGAGCGGTCAATCCATTCCTCATGGTCGGTTTCAACCGGCGGTTCGCTCCAGCCACCGAGCGAATTCGGGAGTTTTTTGCTGGACGTCGCGAGCCCATGATGGTAACGATTCGGGTGAACGCGGGCTACTTGCCGCGTGAACATTGGACGCAGCATGCCGACGAAGGCGGCCGCATCATCGGGGAAGTCTGTCATTTTGTCGACTGGGTTCGATTTGTGGTCGGCCATCCGATTAGCTCCGTGTTCGCAGCGTCGCTTCCAGACTGTGATCGCTACTGCTCGGATAATCTGACGGCTAGCCTTTCCTTCGCTGACGGATCAGTTGCCACCCTGACTTATGTCGCCAATGGGGACCGCGCGCTCCACAAGGAGTACTACGAAGTCTTTTGCCAAGGGATGGTGGCGCGGCTGGATGATTTTCGAGTGCTGGAATTGTTCAACAATCACAAGAGTCAGCGGATTAAGTTGCCACAGGACAAGGGGCACGGAAGGGAAATGGAGTGTGTTTCGGCGACTCTGAAGTCTCGCAGGGATTGCCCGATTCCCTTTCGGGAGATCGTCGAAGTCACATGGGCAACATTGCGAATCGGTGAGATAGCCCGCAGATGCGATCTGGCTTTCCCGAAAGACGGCGGGCAACCTACGCCTGTGCGATACGACGACCTCGACCTTGCTCGCAAGTAAGTTTCGCGTCCCGTAACCGCCGACTGCCGACCATTCTTCTGTACTGTGATTCTGGACGTGTCAAGGCCTCGATGTTGTAGAGATTATGTGTCGACCTGATGTTTCTGCCCGGGATACTCCGCCAGTGCTGTACATGATGATGAAGCGGTTCGCGCTAGCCCAGCTATCACTCGGACCGGGACGACCGGGCTACAGCTTGGGCGTACTTTCCGTCATTAAGCGGCCATTCACGGTTCAAAACGGCGCTAACTGCACCAGTTATGCTTGCAACCGTGCGCGGTTCGCGTCCACTTTATGCGCTGCGGATATTGCTTCCATCTGGGCTGCGTGTCAGCAACATAGGTATTAGCGGGCCAAAACGGGGAAATGTTAGTTAGCTTTCGTCTTCTGACGAATACGATAAATGGTTGCCTGTTGTGTTTCGAGAGTCTTAGCGAAGCTGAACTCAATGAGCGCATAGAGCGGCTTTAGAGAGCTTGAAACGCGAGCCGTCCGTACTGAAAGAGCAAGAAGGGGAAAGTCCTGTAATTAACAACTCTTTTTAGGGTTTTCAGGACCTAATATATCCATGCTATATTGCCCTGGCGCCTGAGTCTAGGGCCTGGCGTTTCGGACTGTGCATTTCCGGCTTTTCTCCACTGCGTGGGAGGCGATCGGGCACCAGCGCCCGCAATGATTCAGAGGATCCGCGGCTATGGCGGTTTGCGGTCGCGTGGGACGAAGGCGATCATGAATAATGGTAAGGCAATAGAAACGGCTGTTCAGTCCTGCAAGCAGGTTCTTCGCAGACTTCGACAAATTCTGTATCGGCCACAAATCCAAATTAGAAAGGTATCTGGTCTCGTTCGCATGGGTAGTGTGTATGGCGGGTGGACTTTTCTGCATCGACCGGCCTTGCAGGGAGTGCCGATCATTTCGGCAGGATTGGGCGAGGATGCCAGCTTCGATATCGAGTTCGCTGCACGCTACCAGGGACGAGTGATCCTGGTGGATCCAACGCCGCGCGCCATTACCCATTTCAAGAATATTTGCCAGGGCTTCGGGCGAGCGGCCCAAGAAAGCTATGCGTCCAACGGTTGTCAGCCTGTGGCTGCCTATGATCTGAGCAGTTTAGGCGAATCTAATTTCTCGCTTGTCTCGAAGGCTCTTTGGACCGGGGAAGATCAGGTTAAGTTTTTTGCTCCCCCCGAGACCTCCCACGTGAGCCACTCCATTTCGAATTACCAGAACAGCTACGCTCGTGGCACGCCATTCATCGAGGTGGCAAGCACCACAGTCAGGGCGATCATGGATGAATATGGCTTAACTGACCTGGAGCTAATCAAGCTGGATATCGAAGGAGCGGAGACCGCTGTCATTTCTAATATGCTCGAAAGCGGAATATTTCCCAACCAGATCCTCGTCGAGTTCGATGAACTGTGGCTTGCCTCCGCAAGTTCTAAGAAAAAGGCCGAGGCGTGTGATCGGGCGCTGAGAAGCCACGGCTACGAATGCTTTCATTGGGACGGCAAACAGAATTTCAGCTACGCCCGCAAGCCCCTGTTGGAACAGGCAGTGCCAAGTTGAGCCCGGAAGGCGCCAGCGGCCCAGTCCGGTACGACCTGTAGACCGTTTCCCCTCCTTCATCACGAACTGACCGTTCCAGTTCGCTGATGTCGGCTAAAGGGGCGCCTACAAATGCGTCGGCTTCTTTCTCGGCACAGGATCGCGGCGTGGTGAATCGGATACGACGAAGGACGCAGGATATGGCAGAACCTGTGACTAGGTCCAGACGTGGCGTGTTAAAGAGACCTCCAAGTGGGGACACGTAGGCGTACAAGGCCAGCGCGATTCTGCGCCTCCGGCTCAGAACAGTGGAGAAAACAGTACTCTCGGTTCCTTCCGTCCTTCCCACCGAGGGCAAATTGAAGACTAACACTTGCTGAGCGTCGAAGGGTGTCAACAGTTGCTCA
>Ga0335081_10002456_pt1 | contig 29181 bp, 25 predicted proteins | sample Lox_Sample_35_FD_206713 | JGI IMG/M metagenome (GOLD analysis project Ga0335081, IMG submission 206713) | Soil microbial communities from Loxahatchee National Wildlife Refuge, Florida, United States - Lox_Sample_3.5 | ecosystem: Environmental > Terrestrial > Soil > Wetlands | place: USA...
TGCCGCGTGCCCACCGCGGCGAGCGGCGGGATCTCGGCGCGGCAGCGCGCAATCGCGAACGGGCAGCGCGGATGGAACCGGCAGCCGGCGATCGGATCGAGCGGGTTGGGCACCAGCCCTTCGATCGCGGGAAGCCTCGGCTGTTCCAGATCCAGGCGCGGAATCGAGCCGAGCAGCCCTACGGTGTAGGGATGCTGCGGCTCGGCGAAGAGCCGGGCCACGCTCGCGCGCTCGACGATGCGTCCGGCGTACATCACGGCGACCTCGTCGGCGAGCTCGGCCACGATGCCGAGGTCGTGGGTGATGAGGATGATCGCCGCGCCGGTCTCTTCGCGCAGACCGCGCATGAGGCCGAGGATCTGCGCCTGGATGGTGACGTCGAGCGCGGTCGTCGGTTCGTCGGCGATCAGGAGCCTCGGCCGGCAGGCGAGCGCGATCGCGATCATTACGCGCTGGCGCATGCCCCCGGAGAGCCGGTGCGGGTAGTCGTTGAAGCGCGACTCGGGGGAGGGAACGTGCACCTGGCGGAGGAGCTCGATCGTTCGCGAGCGCGCCTCGTCGCGCGACACCGAGCGGTGGCGCAGCAGCACCTCCGCGATCTGCTCGCCGATGGTGAACGCGGGATTGAGCGAGGTCATCGGCTCCTGGAAGATCATGGAGAGCCGGTTGCCGCGCAACTCGCGCATCTCGGCGGAGGACAAACGCGTGAGGTCGGAACCCTCGAGGAGGATCTCGCCCTGCACCCGGCCCGGCGGGGCGACCAGTCCCATGATGGAGAGCGCCGTGACGCTCTTACCGCAGCCGGACTCGCCGACGATGGCGAGCGTGCGCCCCGGCTCGAGGTCGAACGACACGGCGTCGACGGCGACGAGCTCGCGTCGCTCCACGACGAAGCTGGTGCGGAGCCCCCGGACCTCCAGCAGCGCGCGGGACGGCGACGCGCTGCGTGCCTCCCCGGACGCTGCGCGGACGTTTGCGCCTCGCAACGCCTCGGCGCTCATTGCTCGTGCCGCGTCCGTGCCGCCTGAAAGCGCTGGATCTCCCCTTCGATCGTGGCGCGATCGGTGATGCCCGCCGGATGCGCCCGGCTCGGCAGGCAGGCGACGAACGGCTGGAAGCGCTCGAGGCTCTTCACGTACAGCCGATTGAGCTCCTCGAGCGGATTCTCATGATCGTCGACGCGCAGGTCGAGCACCGGATACGCTTCGGTCGTGCAGACGAGCAGCGCGACCGACTGCTTGCCGCGCTTGTCGCCACCCGCCGCCTCGCCGGCCTCCATCGCCGCGATCAGTCGCTCGGCGAACGGAAGCTCGCGCCCCGCCTCGAAGACCTGAGCCGTATCCTCGATCACCTGCGGCCCGGCCAGCATGTTGCCGGCCACGGAAAATCCGTCGCCGGCGATGTGGCCGCACCAGTCGACGCACTCGACACCGGTGTGGGCGGCGAGGTTGCCTTCGCTGTCGATCACGTGCAGCTGGCGGTGGTCTCGGCCGGCGTCGGCAAAGGTGAGCGTTCGCACGACGTCGGACGGCGCTGTGCCTTTGGCGAGGAGCGCCAGCCCGCGCGGACCGTACAGCGGATTGACCAGCGCCTGCGTGGAGAGAGCGCCGACGCCACTGTGGGCGTGAGGGCAGAGCGCGCCGACCGCGAAAAAGCGGCTGGCGACAATGACGCCGAGCGCGCCGCTGGCGTCGCGTGCGACGATCGACCAGGTCATGCGCGGATCGGCAAGCCCGAGGTGCGCCTGAGCGGCGTGGCTTGGACCATGGCGAGAGCGCTACTTTACAACGGGCGGCTTGGAATTGCGCCTGCCCGCGGGCCGCCATGACGGCGGAATAGCCGGCAGGCTGTCGCTGTTGGTGCTTGTACCGGCGAAGGGGTGGCGAAGACAGGCGCCGCGGGCAGCCGCGGTCGGCGCGGCGCTGGATGCCCGCCGCCTCCGGCTCACAACCTCCGGTGGAGTCTCCCATGATCGTGCCTGTCACTTTCCTGCGCCGCTTTGCCCGTGGCCGTCGTCGCGTTCGGCTTTACGTCGAGCACGCCCACGTACGCCGACCGTTCCGGCAACGGCATGGACAACGGCCACGGCAATCCCGGCAACAACGGCGGCAATACCTACGTGCAGCACAACCTCGTGTCGGACCTTGCCCGGCATCGCCGACCACCAGGACATGAACCTCAAGAACGACTGGGGCGTCTGAACGACTGGGGCGTCTTTTTCAATCCGAACGGACCCGTCTGGGTCGCGAACAACACCACCGGGACGTCGACGCTCGACGAGGGAAACGGCAACGGCTTCCCTGCGGGGTCGCCCCTCGTCGTCACCATCCCGAGCGTCGACGGCAGCGGCCAGGGCGTGCCGACCGGCCTCACCTTCAACAGCAGCGCGGATTTCGTGATCACCGCCGGCGTGCCCGCAAAGTCCATCTTTGCGACCGAGGACGGCGTCATCGCGGCCTGGGCGAGCGGGCCCGCCGCGGTCAAGATGTATCCGCCGGGGAACATGAACCCCACCGGCGCGGTGTACAAGGCCGTGGCGCTGGCCGGCAACGACACACCGCACTTCCTCTACGCCGCCGACTTCGTCGAGGTGTTCGATAGCACTTTCGCAGCACTCCCCTTCTTCGGCGGATTCAACGACCCGGGCATCCCGCCCGAGTACGGTCCGTTCAACATCATGAACATCAACGGCACGCTCTACGTCGCCTACGCGGTGAAGGAAGCGGCCGGCGACGACGTGACCGGGCAGGGGCTCGGTTTCATCGACGCCTACGACCCCAACGGCGTGCTGCTCGGCCGCGTGGCGTCGCGCGGCACGCTGAACGCGCCGTGGGGCATGGCCCTCGCGCCGGACGGATTCGGCAAGTTCAGCAACGCGCTCATCGTCGGCAACTTCGGCGACGGCAAACTCCAAGGCTACGATCTCGTGAAGGGAACGCCGCTCGGCCAGCTGCTCGACACCAACAACAGCGTGCTCGCGATCGATGGCCTGTGGGGCATCCAGTTCGGCAACGGCCTCCTCGACCAGCCGACCACCACCTTGTTCTTCACCGCCGGACCGAACGCCGAGTCGGAGGGCCTGTACGGCTCAATCATCGCAGCGGTGTCTGGACCGCCCGGCCACGGGCACTAGCGCGCCGCTCCCGCCTCGGCGAACAAAAACCCCCGCGGATCCACCGCGGGGGTTTGGTGTCGCGGTATGGCGCAGCGGCTCTACACGCGCTCGATTACGGCGGCGATGCCCTGCCCGCCGCCGATGCACATGGTGATGAGGCCGTAGCGTCCGCCGGTGCGGGCAAGCTCGTACATCGCCTTCACGGTCAGGATGCAGCCCGTCGCGCCAATCGGATGGCCCAGCGCCACGGCACCGCCGTTCGGGTTGACCTTGGCGATGTTCATCTTGAGCTCCCGGCACACGCCGATCGCTTGCGCGGCGAACGCCTCGTTGGACTCGATAACGTCCATCTGCTCGAGCTTGAGTTCGGCCTTGGCGAGTGCGCTCTTCACGGCCGACACGGGTCCGAGACCCATGATCTTCGGATCTATGCCGGCGTGCCCGTAGGAGACCAGGCGCGCCATCGGCTTCAGACCCCGCCGGGCTGCGATCGACTTCTCCATCAGCACGACCGCCGCCGCGGCATCGTTGATGCCCGACGCGTTACCGGCGGTGACGGTGCCGTTCTCCTTCTGGAACACGGCCTTGAGCTTGGCCATGCCTTCCAGGCTGGCGTCGCTCCGCACGTGCTCGTCGGTGTCGAACTGGACGGGTCCCTTCTTGCTCTTCAGCTCGATGCCGAGGACCTGATCCTTGAAATAGCCCTTGGCGATCGCGTTAGCCGCACGCTGATGGCTCTCGACGGCGAATGCGTCCTGATCCTGGCGCGAGATATGGCACTGGGTCGCGACGTTCTCGGCGGTCACGCCCATGTGCACGGTATCGAACGGATCGGTGAGCGCGCCGACCATCATGTCGATGTCCTTGGCGTCGCCCATGCGCGCGCCCCAGCGCTGCGTGACGTTGGCGTACGCTGCCCGGCTCATGCTCTCCGCTCCGCCCGCGACCGCCGCGTCGACGTCGCCGAGCAGGATGTACTGCGACGCGCTGACGATCGCCTGCAGGCCGCTGCCGCACAGCCGGTTGAGCGTGAGCGCGCCGGACTCCGGGGCTAGCCCGCCCTTCAGCGCCGCAACCCGCGACAGGTACATGTCCTTCGCTTCGGTATGGATCACGTTGCCGAACACACACTGGCCGATCTCCTTGGGGTCGACCTTGGCGCGAGCCACCGCCTCGCGCACGCAGCGAGCGGCGAGCTCGGTGGGAGGAATGTCTTTCAAGCTGCCGCCGTAGTCGCCGATCGCGGTGCGCACGCCACTGAGGATGACAACTTCTCTGTCGCTCATGATGGATCTCCGGGAACAGGACCATCATTATCCCGCGATTTCGACGCGCGAGGTGCGCCCGATCTTGCGCGAGATCAAATGACGATGTCGGAGAAACGCCGACAGCGGCGCGAAGGCCGCGCATTCACCCGTGTCAGGGCACTTCCAGCAGCCGCTTGCGGTGCCAGTCGGCGATGCTCTCGCGGGGATATTGCGCGAAGTGCGTGTGCTCGGGACCCTGCGGGACCTCGACCCATGGCGCGGCGTAATCCACCATGATCTCGACCTCCTCCATGGGCATCGGCAGCGGCGTATCGATCGCGGACGCGAACGGATAGACCCATTCCTTCCAGCGCGGGTCCGACACCCAAAGCGCGCTGCCGCACTTGGAGCAGAAGTGCCGTCGAGCCTCGGAGAGCTTCTTGCGCTTGCTCTTTCCTTGGGCGACGCGCGCCTGGTAAACGCTGACATTTTCCTGGCCGTGCACCTTAAGCGACTTGGCTTCGCCCATGATGTTGATCGCGTACCCGCCGCCGCCCGCCGTCTTGCGGCAGATCGAGCAATAGCAGCGCATGAAGGGATACGGCGTGGTGGACCTGAGCGAGAACCTGACCGCGCCGCAATGACACGAGCCTTTGAGCCGCATGGTGACGATCCCCCCGAGAGGCCCCATCATACCGCTGGCGATCGCCGATGGAGTGCGACAGCGAGCCCGCGACGGCGCCCAAACCGAACCCGGAGGATGCCATGAGGCTATCGACCCAGGCCGTGAGCTTTCCCGGCGCGACCGGGCATGCGCTTGCCGCGCGGCTCGACACGCCGTCCGGTGCGCCACCGCGCGCCTATGCCCTGTTCGCGCACTGCTTCACCTGTTCCAAGGAGAGCAAGGCTGCGAGCTTCATCAGCGAGGCGCTGGCCGAAGCGGGCATCGCGGTGCTGCGCTTCGACTTCACCGGACTGGGTGGGTCGGAGGGCGAGTTCGCCAACACGACGCTCTCGTCGAACGCGGGCGATCTCGTCGCCGCGGCGGCATGGCTCGAGCGCGAGCGCGCCGCGCCGGCGATCCTCGTCGGCCACAGCCTCGGCGGCGCGGCCGTGCTGGCAGCCGCGAGACGGATTCCAGAGGCGGTCGCGGTGGCCACCATCAACGCGCCGGCGGATGCTTCGCACGTCGCCGGCCTTCTCCAGGACGCCCGGGCAGAGATCGACGCCCAGGGCGAAGCCGAAGTGGAGCTCGCCGGCCGGAAGTTTCGCATCCGGCGCGAATTCCTCGAGGACGCGGCGGCGCAGAAGATCGCGCAGGCGGTGGCCGAACTGAACCGGGCGCTCATGGTGTTCCATGCGCCGCGCGACACGACCGTCGGCATCGACAACGCGTCGCGCATCTTTCTCGCCGCGAAGCATCCAAAGAGCTTCGTCTCGCTGGACGACGCCGATCACCTGCTCACCCGGCGCGCCGACGCGCGTTACGTCGGCGCGGTGCTGGCCGCCTGGGCGAGCCGCTATCTGAAGACCACCGGCGCCGACGCCCGCGAGCCCCAGCCGCCGAGCGGCGCGGTGCGGGTGCGGGAAACCGGCGCCGGGACGTTCCAGCAGGAAATCAGCGTCGGCCCACATCGGCTCCTCGCCGACGAGCCGGTCGCGGCCGGAGGCGACGATTCGGGCCCGTCGCCCTACGATCTCCTCTGCGCCGCCCTCGGCGCGTGCACGGCGATGACGCTGCGGCTCTACGCCAAGGCGAAGGGGCTCCCGCTCGAGCGCGTAGGCGTGGAATTGCGCCACGCGAAGATCCACGCCGAAGACTGCAGCGAATGCGAGACGCGCGAGGGTCGGGTCGATCGCATCGAGCGGGTGATCGAGCTCGAAGGACCGCTCGACGCGGCCGCGCGCGCGAAGCTCCTCGAGATCGCCGACAGGTGCCCGGTGCACCGGACCCTGCACGGCGAAGTGATCGTCGCGACGCGCCTAGCCTAGGGCCTGCTGACCGACCCTGAAGCCGCGTGCCGTCGCTCGCCAACCCCGCGGACGACAGAGCCCATGGTTCGATGACAGCCGAACCATATCCGGCGCGCGGAGCGCTATGATTTGTCAGTCACCACCGCCGGAGCCAACTCATGGCCATCGCCTGCTTCATTCGCTACGACATCGATCCCGCCCAGCGCGAGGGATTCCGCACCTACGCCCTGAACTGGGGCTCGATCATCCCGCGCTGCGGGGGCAATCTGATCGGCTACTTCCTCCCGCACGAGGGCACCAACGACGTCGCCTGGGGGGTGATAGCTTCCGCCAACTTGGCGCAGTACGAAGCCTATCGCTCGCGCCTGAAGGCCGATGCCGAAGCGCGCGAGAACTTCGCGTTCGCGCAATCGGCACGACTGATCCTGCGCGAGCGGCGCACCTTCCTGGAAGTCGTGGGAGAGACGCTGTGATCGCCGTGATCTTCGAAGTCCAGCCTCGACCGGACCGGCGCGAGGCGTACCTCGACGCCGCCGCGCGCCTCAAGCCGGCGCTCGAGGCGATCGACGGCTTCGTGTCGGTCGAGCGCTTCGAGAGCCTCACGACACCGGGCAAGATCCTGTCGCTGTCGGTCTGGCGCGACGAAGATGCCGTGCGGCGCTGGCGCAACCTCGAGGAGCATCGGCGGATGCAGGCCGCGGGGCGGCAGTCGATCTTCGCCGACTACCGGCTGCGGGTGGCGAGCGTGATCCGCGACTACGGCATGAACGAACGCGCCCAGGCGCCGGAGGATTCGCGGCGCTCGCACGGCGGCAATTGACGAAGCCCTCTCGAAGCGCGGCGTGGTCGCGGCTCGCCCGCCGACCGCACTCCGCGGCTCATTCTTTACTAAACGCTCCAAGCCTCACAGAATAGCCGGTCCTCACGCCCGCCGGGGCAGCAGCTTGCTCGATTCCAAAGCCAAACCGAGCTCCATCGTCGCCTACCTCGACCAGTACGTGATCGGTCAGGATCAGGCGAAGAAGATCGTCGCGGTCGCGGTCTACTCGCACTATCGCAAGCTCGCGCGCTCCGAGCGCGATCATACCCGGATCACCAAGAGCAACGTGCTGCTCATCGGCTCGTCGGGCACCGGAAAGACCCTGCTCTGCGACACGCTTTCGCGCGTGCTCGACGTTCCATTCGTCACCGCCGAGGCGACCTCGCTCGCGCAGACGCGCTACGTCAACGAGGAGATCGAGGCGATCCTGCAGCGGCTGCTCGACAAGGCCGCAGGCGACGTCGGGAAGGCCGAGCACGGTATCGTCTACATCGACGAGATCGACAAGCTGAAGGCCGACGGCGGCCCGCGGGCGACTTCGGGCGAGAGCGTGCAGCACGCGCTGCTGAAGATCATGGAAGGCGCGCCGGTGAAGCTCGCCGATGGCCGGTATATCGACACCACGAACGTGCTGTTCATCTGTGGCGGCGCGTTCGTGGGCCTCGCCGAGATCATGTCGCAGACGCACGGTTACGGCTTCGTATCGATCTCGAGCGAGGACAACCAGAAGATCCTCGACCGGCTGAACTCGCGGGTGAAGCCGACCGACCTCTTCACCTTCGGTCTCATCCCGGAATTCACCGGCCGGCTGCCGATCGTCGCCCACTTCGAGGACCTCACGCGCAAGATGCTGGTGCGCATCATGGTCGAGCCCAAGGACTCGATCTACAATCAGTTCCGCGACATCTTCGAGAACGAAGGGGTCGAGCTCACGATCGAGCCCAAGGTGTTCGATCAGATCGCCGAAGTGGCTTTCGAGTACAAGACCGGGGCGCGCAGCCTGCGCGGCATCTTCGAGGAGCTGATTACGCCGATCCTCTACGAGCTTCCGGATCAGCGCGACATCGAGCGGGTAACGGTCAATTCGCTGTTCACCGATCCCGTGCTGTCGCGGCGGCGCGTCTCGTCGTGAGCAGAAGGTCGGGGCCGAATGCCCGGCAAAGCGCCCGTTAGCCGCGCGCGCCGTGACGCGTGACGCGGCGACCGAGCGCATGTTTGCGCGAGGGTAGCCGCGTCGGGCACCGGTAGGCGTGCACGGTTGCGGCGCCAGGGCGCGTGACGGGCGTTCGCCCGGCTGTCCCACTAGCGTCGATCGACGCGGTAGATGCGCGACTCGCCGTAACCCTTGGCGAGCGTGAGGCGCCCGACGTACTCCAGCAAGTAGTCGCTGCGTCCGGTCGCCACGACACTGGCGGCGAAAGCCTCGCTCGCGTACACGGCGCCGGGAGGCGTCACCGGCTCGATGCGGGCCGCTTTGGTGACGCTCGAGCCGAAATAGTTGTGCCGGGCCATGATCGGATCGAAGCCGCAGAACACCGGACCGGCGTGGAGCGCGATGCGGATCTGGCTCGACTGCGGGAGCCCGAGGGCGGGCCAGTCGGCTTGGCGCATGCGCTCGAGAAAGCGCAGCGCGAAATCGGCGCCTTCGCCCGGCGCCTCGAATACGACGTAGAGCGCATCGCCCCAGGTGGTCGCCAGCAGCGGCTTCTTTGCGGACGCGGCGATCTCGCCGGCCGCGATCGCCCAGAAGCGCTCCTGGAACAGCGGGGCCATCGCGTCGTGCAGGCGACTGAAGCCGGCGAAGTCGCCGAAGAGCAGCGTCTTGAGCGTGCGGCGTGGGCGGGCGTCGGCTGACGACGAACTGAGTACGCCCTGGCGAGCGGCACCCGTCGCCGTCTGAGCCACTGCAGACGAGTCGCCTCGCGCCGCGCCGGACATCGGCGCGACGCGCCGGCGCAGCGCGGAGAGGTCGACGACCTGCGGTGCGCCGACATGCCGCTGCCAGCGCCTGAACGTCGCGTGCGTTCCGCCGATCCGCGCATCCGACGCCGCGTCCATTACGCACAGCAGCGAAGGCACGGTTTCGAGCTGCGCGGCGCGAAGGCACGTCAAGCCTTCGAGCAGCATGGCCGCGTGGTCGAACAGCACGTCGTCGCCTAGATGATTCTCCTCGGTGGCCATGATGATTCGCGTCGCGCGCGACAGCGCGGCGTCGAATCGTCCGATCCAGTCTTCGCCGCCGATGGCCACGCTGGTACGGACGAAGTCGTCGCGGTCGAACGGAAGCACGACGTTCAGCTCTGCGCCCATCGACAGCGCCACCTCGATGAAGATCAAATCGGCACCGCAAGCCGCGGAGCTGTAGACGATGGGGCGATGGAAGCGCGCGACGCGCTCGCGGACCGCCGCCTCGACGGCCGGCGCGAGCGCCGCGGGAAAGCGGGGCTCGGGCCTGTCCGGCGAATCGATCATGTGACCCGCGAAGGCGACGACGCCGGGCACGGGAAGCAGCCCGAGGATGCCGACCGCTTCGGGTAGCGTCGACGCGAGCAGTGAAATCTGCCGGCGCATCGTCGCCACGCTTCCCGCATCGTCCGCCGCGCCGGCGTACGCGGCGGCATAGGCGTCTCGCGCCCGATCGAAGCGCCCCAGGAGCAGCTCGGCCTCGCCGGCAGTGGCGAAGTCCCAGAAGTCGCGCGGCGCCGGCCGCGCGGCGATGCGCGTCGCGACCTCGCGCGCGATTCGCTCGGCTCCGGCTCGATCGCCGAGTAGGCGCGAGAGCGTGGCCGCGTTGATGCCGGGAAAGGTGTCCTGCTCGAGCGCGTAGGCCGCGAGATATTCGTCGCGAGCTCGCTCGAGGAGCGCCGATACCCCGGGAGCTGCGGACGCGCGGTGATAGGCGTCCTTCCACAGGCGGCCGCGGAGGCTGCGGATCTCGCTCAACTCGTGGATCGACGGACCGGCCGCCTGGGCCCGATCGAGCAGCGCGTGGGCTTCGTGCATGGCGCCCGAGCGCGCGTGGGCGAGCGCGCCCCAGTAGAGCAGATCGCTGTCGCGGATGTCGGTTCCGGCCTCGCGAAACGCGTCGCAGGCGTCCCACGGTGCGCCCCGCTCGAGAGCCTTCCGGATGCGCGCGACGATCGCGTCGGTCGACGCTTCGTACGCGGAAGAGCTGCTCTCCACGGCTGGTCTGTCGCCGGCAGTGCGCCGCTCAGTGTCGCTTCTTCTGTTCCTCGGTGATGCGCTCGCGCCAGACGGTAACGCTGGCGAGGCGCCGCATCTCCGGCGGCAGTGCGTCGACGATCGCGGCAGCCTGGGCAAGCTGAGAAGTCTTCTGCCCCGGAGCCGCGAGCGCGGAGGCGTACAGCGCGCTCGCGTATTGAACTCGCTGGGAGAGGTCCTCGTTGTCCTTCCGCGCGTAGAGCGCCTGATGGAGCTTGAGCGCGGGTTCGACGAGCTTCTGTGCATCGGAATAGCGCCCCTGGCGCGCCGCGATCATCGCCGCGAGCATGAGCGCATCGGCCGCTTCGCGCTCGTCGAACAGCGTGCGCTTGGGGATCGACTTGCCGATCTCCAGCGCCCGCTGCATGTCGGCGTCGGCCGCCGCGTAGTCCTTCAACCTGTAGGAGGCCTCGGCCGCAGTTCGGTGCGCCATCGCCAGCAGGCGGTTCTTATCGAGCTCGCGCTGCGGGTCCGCAGCCTTGAGCTGCTCGATGCGCCTCAAGGACGCCCGCGCGAGGTTGCGCACGGTTTCGTAGTCGCCCGCCGCGAGCGGAAGCGCATAGCCGCCGAAACCGAGACCGGTTCCCGGAAAGCCGTAGAACCCGAGAAATTCGGGAGCGAAGACGCGTCCGAAGGAATCCGCCGGAAGGTCGCGGATCGCGAGCCCGATCAGTCGGCGATTGTCCGCGAGCGCGGACTCCGCCACTTGGCGCTTGCCCGCGTCCGCCGCGAACATCGCGAGATAGCCGGCGCTCACAGCCAGCGTATTCCCGATCATGCCGGCCGACCTCACGTGAGGCTCGATCGACATCCCGAGGCGCCACTGCTCGAGGCTTTGGCTGATTCGACCCAGACCCCAGGACCAGAACGCCGTGCTCTGCCGAGCAGCCGCGACGTTGTTCCATGCGATCTGATTGCTTGGATCGAGCTTGATGAGGGCTTCCCAGTCGCGGGCCGATTGATCGGCCAGCTCGAGCGCCTTGCGAAGGTGCAGATCGAAGCCCTCGATCCCCCCCAAGGAGTCGGCGAGCAGCGCGCGGGCACGAAGAGCGAGCATATGGCCGGGACGCTTTTCGATTACCTGTCCGGCCACCTGCAACGCGTCCTCGCCGACCTTTCTCGCCACGTCCATTCGTCCAAGGGCCTGCAGCGCATTCAATTCCCAGGCCGACGCCTCGGCGTAGGCCACGGCGGACGGCAGGTCGTCGAGCTTGAGGCCGTCGATACTGCGGAAGGTATCGCGTGCCTGCTCCAGCGTCCCGACGGCCGTCTCTTCCTGGTTGTTGTTGATCTGCGTGAAGCCGAGATAGGTCAGCGCGGTCCCGTAGGCTCTGCGCAACGGAATGGACGCGTTCGCGGCGGCAGCCCTGGCTTGCAGCACCGCCACCGCCTCGTCGATGAGCTTGCGTTCCTCCGGTCGTCGGCCCTGGCTTCCCGCGACGCGGGCCTCGCCCCATAACCCGAGGCCGAGTCCGATATCCGTTGCCTCCGACTGGTCCCCCTGCGCTCGCAGCTTGCCGAGTACATCGACCGCTTCCGACAATGCCTTCTGACTCTCATCGAGTTTCGACTGGATGCGCAGCGCGGAGCCGTAGCGCACAAGCGCCAGCGCGCGATTGCGGTCGGTCTCCTTGGAGCGCAGTTCCGGCGGCAGCGCCGCGTAGTAGTCGACCGCACGCTTGGACAGTGCGGCGACGATGTCGAGCCGCCCGATGGGCTCGAGCTCCAGGTAGAAATCGTCCAGCAGATAAACGATCAGCTTCTCGGATTCGCCGCGCGCGCTCTCGGCCATGGCTCGCGTCGTGCGCGCCTCGAGCTCCGCCTGCTGAGCGCGCTTCATGCCGACGTAGCCGAAGATGGCGCCGACGACCGCGCCGATCGCCAGCACCGCGCACACCGCCGCGATCTGCCGCGCGCGGACGAGCGCCTTGCGGGTCGCGCGCTCTCGTTCGCGCTGCGCCTGGAGCTGTCGCTCGGCCTCGTCGCGCGCCTCGCGCTCGTGGCGGGCCTCGCGGCTCGCCTTCACGACGCTGCACAGGACGTCGTGCGTCAGCTCCACGCGGCGCAGGTCGAGCCGCTCCTCGACGCGCAGCAGCCGCCGGTTGACGAGCAGCGCGAGCGCGTCGGGGGACGCACCCGCCGCGGCGAACGCCTTGGTCACGCGTTCCTCGGCGAGGCTTTCGCGGAAGCCCGACTCCGTGAGCATCTCGTCCTCGACGAACTTGCGCACGCCCTGCGGCTGATCGGCGAGCGCGCGCTCGTAAAACTCCGAGAGGATCGTGTCGCGCGAGCCGGCGAGGAGGTCGGCGGAGATCTCGCTTCGCCGGTGCGCGATGCGGGCGTTGTTGAGCTCCCGGCAGATGAGGGAGAGCAGCGAGGGCTCCACTTCGGCATTGCGCAGCTCCGAGCCGCCGGCGATGAAGCGCACGATCGACTCGGCGACCTCCTGGTTGACGAGCGAGCCGCCCGGCTTGAGCACGGCATCGAGCGCCTGCTCGCCGGTCATGCGGGCGAGCCGCATCCGGTTCTGGGTGATCGAAGGCATGATCGTCTTCACGCCTTCGAGATGCGCCAGATAGTCCTCGCGCAAAGCGATCAGGATGCGGTAGTCGCCGCGGGTGAAGTCGAAGCGCTCGACGGCCGCGTCGTCCTGCTCGAGCTTCTCCTCGAGCGCCTTGGGCGGACGGTTCTCGACCAGGTCGGCGAGATCCTCGAGGAACTGTGCGGCTCTCCTGCGCCCGAAGTCGTCGCTCTGCGCGAGCGTGAAGATCTCCTCGAACTGATCGAAGATGAGGAGCGGAATGACCGTCCTGCCGTCGGCGTCGCGCAGCACGTCGTCGCGATGGTGGAGGAACTCCCAGAGCGATTCGCCGGCCACCGCCACGCCGGGTTGCGTCCACCGGCCCGAAGTGAGCGTGGCCCGATAGATGGCCTGCTTGATCTGCTCGGACGGCGCGGGCGACTCCGCCCCATAGTCGATGCGTACGTACACGGGGCAATAGCCCTGCGTGCGCAGGCGCGGCACGATGCCGGCGCGCAGGATCGACGTCTTCCCCAGCCCGGATTGGCCGAACAGGATCGTGAGGAGCTTGCGCTGCACGCGGCGAGCGAGCTCCGCGACTTCGTCGTCGCGGCCGTAGAAGTAGGCGCGCGTCTCCTCGGTGAACGAATCCAGGCCCAGCCAGGGATGCTGGGCGTCGACGGAAGGCGGGCCGGCGGTGCTCTCGGGAGGGGACACGGGGTTCTGCTCCGGGCTCACCTTGGGCGCGCGGACAGAAGCTCCCGCAGCCGGCGCGCGAAGTCCTCCGTCACTTCGCCGCCCTGCAGGCGCGTGAAGTGCAGCGCCTTGAACCGTTCCGGCACCTGCGCCGCGCCGGCGTCGGTGTCGTCGACGACGACCGGGAGGATGAACAGGGCCCCTTCGGCGATGTTGCGCGCCCGGTCGAGCGCGTAGCTCCATTCGCGGCGGAAGTACGCTTCGAGCCGGCGCTCCGTTCCGGCCGAGACGACCGGGATGAAATACGAGCAGCGGCCGATGTTGCGGTGGATCTTGCGATCGTAGTCGTCGCCGCTCTCCAGCCGCTCGAGGTCGAACCACGTCGTCACTCCGGCAGCATCGAGCCCGGCCTTGAGCTTCTGCACGGCGGCGAGGTCCTCGCGCGCATAGCTCACGAACACCGCGTTGTCCGGCATCTCGCGTTCGGGCGGAAGGAAGCGTGCGGCGAGCTGAACCACATCGGCCGGCTTGCGACGCGCGGTCCAGCGCCGGTGCAGCTCGTCGACGAACTTGCCGGCGCCGCTATAGATGCGCGTGCGCACGCTCACGTGCTGCAGGAACGAGAGCAGCCGGCCGTCGCTGTCGGAATGGTTGTCCGCGAGGACTTCGCCCACGTCGCGCGGATCGGAAAGCCGATGGCGCTTCGCCATGCGCAGGAAGAGCTGCGCGAGCCAGTTGGTGAAGCTCGAGCCGATCACCAGCAGGTGACTGTGCTCGAGCTCGTGGAAGAGCTTCTCGGGCGTGAGGTGCTCGCTCTGCAGCGCGCAGATGAACTCGAGCATGTCCTCGTCGGACAGCACGTAGGTTGGCGACGCGGAGAGCCGGCCGAACAGATGGTAGACGACCGGCCGTTGAAGGCGCTCGCGCTCGGTGGGCAGGTCGGCCACGCGGTTCGGCGAGTAGGACACCACCTCGGTCGACTGCGCGCCGCCGAAGCGCTCAGCGTTCAGCGCGGACTCGAGCAGCGGATCGAAGGTTGTGGTGACGAACAGGTCGAAGTCCGTGATCTGCGCCAGCTGGCGGAGCTCCTGCGGGGGCGCGAAGCTCGCGTCGCGCAGGATGCTGCGCACCCGCGTGTAGGCTTCCTCCCGCCGGCCGCGCGAGGCGAGGAACCAGCACACGACGTCGTTGAGGTTGTAGGGCTGGGGAAGCTCCCGGGCGTCGACGTTGAGTCTGGCCGCGAGCTTCTCGGCGATCCAGTCGTAGAGCAGCCGCGGCCCGGATTCCGTCTCGACCTTCAGCAGCTCCGGACCGACGATCGGGATGACGCGACGCTCCTCGATGAAGCTGAGGAGGTCGTCCCACGCATCGTCGTCCAGCGTAGCCAGAGGGCGGATCGGAAGCGGGCTGCTCATTCCACGACGCACCGGGTAGCCGCGGAAGTGTCCATGATTCCGAAAAGGCGGTCAAACGGCCGTTGCCGTCCATGGCGCGCACCTCGGTCGGCAGCAAAGTCCATGGCACAATCGAGCCTCCGCCGAGATCCCCCGTGGAGCGCTCGCCTGCCGTCGAATCGCCCCATGCCTGGCTGCGCCTGGTGGTGAGCCTCGCGCTCTCGACCATTGGCGGCGTCGGCATGTGGTCGGTAGTCGTGGCGCTACCGGCGGTGCAGGCCGAGTTCAGCGCGGCGCGCGGTGCGGCGTCGTTCCCGTACACGCTGACGATGATCGGCTTCGGGCTCTCGAGCGTCGCGCTCGGCCGGCTCGCCGACCGCTTCGGCATCATGGTGCCCGTGATCGCCGGAACGCTCGCCACCATCGCCGGGTACGTCGCCGCGTCGTCAGCGACCAGCCTCGCCTGGTACGCGGTCGCGCAGGGCCTGCTCATCGGCACCGGCAGCGCGGCGACGTTTGCGCCGCTGCTTGCGCACGTGTCGCTCTGGTTCACGCGGCGGCGAGGCATCGCCGTGGCAATCTTCGCCAGCGGAAACTATCTCGCCGGCACCGTGTGGCCTCCGATCGTCCAGCATTTCATCGCCGCGGCGGGGTGGCGCGCTACCTACTCCGGCATCGCGATCTTCTGCGCCGCCACCATGCTCCCGCTCGCGCTGCTGCTCCGCACGCGGCCGCCGGTCACCGAGCTGCCGCTGTCGGGGTCGCCGCGGCGCACGCCCGGCGCCGCCCACGCGCTGGGACTCTCCGGCGGAGCGCTCCAGGGACTGCTCATCGTGGCCGGACTGTGTTGCTGCGTGGCGATGTCGATGCCCCAGGTGCACCTGGTCGCCTATTGCGGCGATCTCGGTTACGGTCCGGCGCGCGGCGCGGAGATGCTCTCGCTCATGCTCGCCTGCGGCATCGTGAGCCGGGTGTCCTTCGGTTTCATCTCCGACCGCATCGGCGGATTGCGCACGCTTCTTCTCGGCTCGAGCCTGCAAGGGATCGCGCTGCTGCTGTTCCTGCCGTTCAACGGGTTGGTGTCGCTATACGTGATCTCGGCGCTGTTCGGGCTTTTCCAGGGCGGCATCGTGCCCTCCTACGCCATCATCGTGCGCGAGTACTTCGCGCCGCACGAGGCCGGCGAGCGCGTCGGGACCGTGATCACCGCGACGCTCTTCGGAATGGCGCTCGGCGGCTGGCTCTCCGGCGCGATCTACGACCTCACCGGCTCGTACCGGGCCGCGTTCCTGAACGGCATCGGGTTCAACCTGCTCAACGTGTCGATCGCCGTATTCCTGCTGCGCCGCTCGAAGCCAGAGCCGGCGCTTGCCTGATCGCGCCCCCTCCTGCTGCGCGGGCCGGCTGCCGTGACTGGCGCGGTGGGTGAACTCGTATTTCACGGCGCGGAGCCGCAGTGTAGGCGGTCGGCGAGCTCGACCAGGCTCTCGGCCGAGAAGTCGACCGGGACGCCCGCGCGGATCTCGCCTTTGCCGGGGCCGAATTCGTCGGGGCGCGCAACGAACGCCGTGCGCATGCCATGGCTTGCCGCCGCGCCGAGATCGTAGGAGTGCGCGGCGACCATCATGGTCTCGTGCGGCGCGCAGTCGAACGCGGCGATTGCCGAGAGGTAGACGGTCGGCTCCGGTTTGTAGCCGCGCGCGAGCTCGGCGCCGGCGATCGCGTCCCAGGTCCAGCCGTTGCGACGCGCGAGATCGACCATGATCGCGATATTGCCGTTGGAGCACGGCGCGAGCAGGAAACGCCTGCGCAACCGCGCGAGTCCTGGCGTGACGTCGGGCCAGGCGTCGAGGCGGTGCCATGCCTGATTGAGCTTCGCCCGCGTGCCTTCGTCGATGTGTCCAAGGGCGAGGCGCTCGAGCACGCGATCGAGATTGCGCCGGTGGAGGAGATCGAGCCTGGAAAAGGGCAGCCGCCTGCTGCGCACCTCTTCCATCGCCGGCTGGTATTCGGCGCGCCAGGCATCGGCGAATGCCTCCCAGTCGAGGCGCACGCCACGCGGAGCGAGAATGACCTGCGCTTCGCGCGCGATCGACGCGCGCCAGTCGACCAGCGTACCGAACACGTCGAAGAACAGCGCCTTGATGCCTTCCATGGATCGCGGACCTCGGCCAAGGAACTCGCCATTGTTGCATCCTCCGGTTTTGCCGCGTATTATGACAACGGCATAGTGCTCGGGCGCCAGGGCGACGCCGGACGAGCCCCACGAGAGGACCGCCATGCGTACGTTGCTTGCCACGCTCGCCCTGTCGCTTCTACTCGCACTGCCGGCGGGCGTTCTCGCCCAATGCCCCCCGTCGGTGCCCGTCGAGGGCGCGCCACCTCCCGGACCGCTGCCGCTGTTTCCCGCGGACAACTGGTGGAACGTCGATGTATCGGCCGCGCCCGTCGATCCCAACTCGGCCGCCTACATCGCGTTCATCAACAACGGCGGCACGCGGCGACTGCATCCGGACTTCGGCGGCGAAGTCTCGCCCGGCGGCGTCGACATCTACGGCATGCCCTATGCGGTCGTCGACGGCAACGAGCCCAAGCAGGCGGTGACGTTCCAGTACTGGGACGAGAGCGACGGCGTCGATTATGCGACGGGACAGGGTTTGCCGTTCTACCCCATTCCGGCGGAAGCCATCGCGCAGCCGCACTGGATCGAAGGCGGCGACCCGGGAAGCGTCGATCTGCGCAGCCAGGAGGATCGGCATCTCATCATCGTCGATTGCACGCACAAGCATCTCTACGAGCTCTACAACCTGTTCTACGACGCCGCGCACGCGAAGTGGCTCGCGGGCTCGGGCGCGTTCTTCGACATGAACACCAACAACCGTCGGCCGGACGGCTGGACCTCGGCCGATGCGGCGGGCCTCGCCATTCTGCCCGGCCTGGTGCGCTACGACGAGGCGTGGAACCCGGGTGTTGCCGACATCGGCCACGCCTTCCGCGTCACCGTCCGCGCGACCAACGGCTACGTCTACCCGGCGTCGCATCGCGCGGGCAGCGCCGTCGGCGCGCTGCCGATGGGCGCGCGCCTGAGGCTCAAGGCTTCCGTCAACGGACAGGATCCGGCGCTGCGCACGAGCGACCCGAACGTGCAGAAGATCTTCCGCGCGATGCAGAAGCACGGCCTCATCGTCGCCGACAACGGCTCGGACATGTACATCACCGGCACGTTCGACACACGCTGGAACAACGGCACCCTCAATCCCGCCTTCGCGCTGCTCTCCGCCAGCGATTTCGAGGTCATTCAGCTCGGCTGGAAACCGGCGTCGGCTGCCGCTGCGGTGGCTTCGGTCGCGGTAAGTCCGAATCCGGTCGTCGGCGGCAATGCGTCGATTGGCACCGTGACGCTCAGCGCCGCCGCGCCCGGGAACGGCGCGACGGTCTCGCTCTCGAGCGCGAGCGGCATCGTGCACGTACCGGCCACCGTCACGGTGGCCGGCGGCGCGTCCTCCGCGACCTTCGCCATCTCGACCTCGTCGGTGGCCACGCAGACGCTGGTGACGGTTTCGGCGACCTACGGTGGAGCAACCAAGACGACGACCGTCACGGTCAATCCCGCCGCGCCGTCCGCGGCGCTCGCTGCATTGTCCTTGAGCGCGACAAGCGTCAAAGGCGGAAGCTCGGTCAACGGCAACGTCACCCTGACCGCGTCGGCCCCGTCCAACGGCGTCACCGTCACACTCGCGAGTTCGAACGCCGCGATCGCAACTGTGCCCCAGAGTGTCGTAGTGGCGGCTGGCACGACGAGCAGGGGCTTCACGATCACCACCACGCGGCCGCGCAAGAGCCTCACCGTGACGATTTCCGCCAGCTGCGCTGGCGTGACCAGGACGGCCACGCTGGCGGTCACCCGAAGGTAGCTCGCGGATCGCCCGCGCAGGCTTCACGCGGCTTCCCGGGTTGAGGCAGAATGCGGGTATGAAAGTCGAAAATGACAGCGCGCACAGCCGTTTCCTTGTGCGGCTGCCCGAAGGAGAGGGCGAGCTTATCTACAAGCGGCTTGGGCCGCGAATGCTCGAACTGGTGCACACCGAGGTTGCACCGGCGCTGCGCGGCCGCGGCGTCGGCGAAGCCCTGGCGCAGGCTGCGATCGACCATGCTCGGGCCGAAGGCTTGAGCGTCGCCGCGACGTGTCCCTACGTGCAGCGCTGGTTCGCCAAGCACCCGGAGCACCGCGACCTCGTGGTAACGGCCTCGGCCGCACGCTGACGACGTGGCGACCGAGCTGCTCTTTCGCGGCGACGCCTATCTTCGGACCGCGCAGGCTCGCGTGACCGGCTTGAGCGAGCGCGGCATCGAGCTCGACGCCACGATCTTCTATCCGCTCGGGGGTGGTCAGCCCGGCGACACAGGGGAGCTGGTGCGCGCGAACGGCGAGCGCATCGCCATTGCCGACACGCGCAAGGGCGAGGCGATCGACAGTGTGCTGCACGTCCCCGCTCCGTCGGCTCCGATGCCGCAGGTCGGCGAGATGGTCGCGCTCGAGATCGACTGGGACCGCCGCTACGCGCTCATGCGCCTGCACACCGCCTTGCACGTCATGTCGTGCGTGGTGGTTGCGCCGGTCACCGGCGGCAACATCGCGCCGGACAAGGCGCGCCTCGACTTCGACATCGACATGAACCTGCTCGACGCGCCGAAGATCGAACGGGAGACCAACGCGCTCATCGCCCGAGGCGTCGAGACCGAAACCGTGTGGATCACCGACGCGGAGCTCGATGCGCATCCCGAGCTGGTGAAGACGATGAGCGTGCAACCGCCGCGCGGCGCCGGTCGGGTGCGGCTGCTGAGAATACCGGGGATCGATCTTCAGCCGTGCGGGGGCACGCACGTGCGCAACGTCGCCGAGATCGGCGGCATCCGCGTGCTCAGAATTCGCAACGAAGGCCGACGCAACCGCCGCGTCGAAATCGCGCTCGCATTCTGAAGCGCCCAGCGAAAGATCCTTGACCGATCTCAATCCGCAGGGCCGCCAGATGGCGGACGAGTCGATGGTGCGCAACCTCGCGGCGCAGGCTTTAGCCATCTGGCCGCAGGAGGCGCCGCTCTACGCGCGCTACGCGCTGCCGCGATCCCCGCGCATCCTCGACGCCGGCTGCGGCACGGGAGAGATAGCCTCGCGGCTCGCCGGGCTCTTTCCCAAGGCGCTAGTGCTCGGCATCGACATCATCGACGAGCACCTGGCGCTCGCGCGGTCGCGCTACGAGCGTCTCGCGCCCGCCCCACCTTCGAGCGCCAGAGCGTATAGGAGCTCCCTGCCGGCGACGGGACGTTCCATCTCACGGTGTGCCGGCACGTGCTGCAATCGATTCCGCATCCCGGCCGCGTGCTAGCGGAGATCGTCCGCGTCACCCGTCGCGGCGGCTGGCTGCATCTCATCGCCGAAGACTACGGCATGCTGCACTTCCAGCGCGGCACGCTCGATCCGGCCGAGTTCTGGCACGTGGCTCCGGCGGCGTTCGAGGCGGCTACCGGCACGGATCTGCACATCGGGCGCAATGTCTACGGCATTCTCGCCGCCCTCGGGCTCGAAGACATCGCGGTCGAGTAGTCGTCGTCGATCCGCTGCACGCGCCGCGCGAGACCTTCGCGCGGATCATCGAGGCCTGGTGCGCGGCTACGCGGAAGCGATCGGAGAGCTCACGCCGATCTCGAGTGTGTCCGCGCGCGCGTACTCCGATCAGATGGCGGCGAGCATCCGCGATCCGCGCGGCTACGCGCGGTGGCTGGTGCCGGTCTGGAGCGCGCGCGTGCCCGAGCGCTGAAACGGAAGACGGCGTAGGTCGTGGTCCGACACGCGGCCCGGGGACCTGGTGCCGAAACATGGGCCTGATGTCATGGGGAACGCAAACACAGGAGAAACGCCCATGATGCGCAGGTTGATCAAGAGGTCCTCTTCTCGCTGGCGCTCGCCACACTCGGAGGATGCGCCTGGTCGATGTCGGTCGACGGCCCGCACAACCATTACCACGGTTACTTGGGGCCCGACGGGATGGACTACCGCTACAGCAATCGTTATTGATCGCCTGGCGGAGACATTGCAGGGCGGCCGACGGCCGCCCTTTTTGTTCCCCGCGCGAACGCATTCGCGTCTATCACTAGATCATAATTTTGCGCAGCGTCTCCGGATTGCGGATCACCGTCCTGGGACGTCCTGGCGGCGCGCCGTACAGTCCAGCGGGCGGATAGGTTTCGAAGCGATTCAGAACCGAAGCATCCGCGCACGCGGGATCGAACGCTACCGCGACGCGGTCGCCCTCGATCGGCCCGAGCGTAAAGCAGCTGCGTCCGAGCTTCGCGTTGAGCGGCTTGAGAATGTCGGCGGCGACCCGATCCCCGGGCGCACCCGAGGGCGCGATCCGCAGGTCGTAGAGGCGCGGCTCCGCGGGCGGACGCGGCGTCGCGGCGATCACTTCGGGCAGCCCCAGCAGCTCGCGCGCGAGTAGCTCCTCGGATGCGGCATCCGGCAAGCCGCTCACGGCCAGCGTGATCGGCCGGCTCGTCACGCTCGCGTGCTGGAGGAAGAAGTCGCGCGAGAATTCGTCGGCGATCCCGCCGCCGATCGCATTGAGCGCCTCTTCCTCGCTCGCCCAGCTTCCCACGCCCTTCGGCAGGGCGGTGTTGTGGTAGATCTCCTCGCCGGTCTCGCGATCGACGCATTTCACCGTCCACGAGGTGAGCGCGTACTTGGTCAGCGTCAGGCCGGAGGACGGCAGGCGCATCGACAGCCTCTTGACCTGCGCTTCTCCGATCACCGCCGCGTCGGCGCGCTGGGCCGGCTCTCCGCCGCCTTCCGACCAGGTGCGGAAGCCGAACGAGCGAATTCGCTCCTTGAGGATGTTCTCCGCGACCGGCGAGGGCAGCGGCGGCGCGCCCGGCGCGTCGGCGTCGCGCACCGCGATCTGCACCGAGATCTTCGGATCGCCGTTGGCCCGGATCAGGTCGACGCGCTCGTCGTGCGACATCTCGTTGAGCGACTTCTGCAGCGCCTTGACGTCCACCACGGCGTCGGTCGTCATCGACACGAGACCGTCCTTGCCGAGCCGGGGCTCACTCTCGCGCAGCACGGTCTTCACGTAGCTCGCGCTGTGGGCGAGAAGCCGGTCCTTGAGCAGATCGTAGTGTGCCGAGAGCGATCGCTCGTCGATCAAGAGCGCCAGAGCCTTCTCGACGGCCTGGCCGCGCGAATCGGCCTTGAGATCGCTCGCGAGCAGCGCCTTGTCGTTCTGGTAGCGCGCATCGCTGGGATCGGCGAGCCCGAGCGCGGTCACGCGCACCGTTCCGGGCTCGGGTGCGGAGACGGCCGGCGCCGGAGCGGACGCGCTCGCGGGGACCGGTTGCGGTGCCCGCGCTGCGGCGCTCGTCGTCACGTTCCCCGGCCGTTGGACGAAGTACCACGCGAGCACGGCCAGTGCGACGGCGCCGAGCGCGCCGGCCGCAGCCGGCAGGGGAATCCGCGAGTTCCGCGGCGCAGCGCTGCTCGCGATGGATGCGCCCGGGGGCGCGGACGGTGGTCGTGCGGACGGACCATCGATCACCGTCGGGTCGCCGTGCGCATCGGGAATGGTCGCGTCGCGCGGCGGCGCGGGCGCCGTCGACGCCGCGGCCGCGGCGCGCAGCGCGGTGGCGAATTCCTGAGCCGAACCGAACCGATCGTCCGCGCGCTTGGCGAGCGCCTTGCGCACGACCGCGTCGAGCGCGGGCGGAAGCTGGACGTTGAGTGTGGAGGGCGGCAGCGGTTCCTCCTTCAGGATCTTCTGCATCGTCGTGGTCGCCGATCCGGCGAACGGACGCTCTCCGGTCAGGAACTGGTAGAGGATGACGCCGGCGGAGAACAGATCCGACCGCCCGTTGACCGGCAGCCCCATGATCTGCTCCGGCGACATATAGCTCGGCGTGCCGAGCACCGTGCCGACCTGGGTGAGGTTGGACGATTCGATGTGGGCGATGCCGAAGTCCGCGACCTTCACCGAGCCATCGTCGAGCAGGAAGACGTTCGCCGGCTTGACGTCGCGATGGATGACGCCCCGCTTATGCGAATAGTCGAGTGCCGCGAGCAGCTGGCTCATGATCCGGACCGCGTCGTCGAGGCGGAACCGCTCGTCGGCGTCGAAGCAAGCCTTGAGCTCTCGCCCGCGCACGAATTCCATGGCGATGAACCACACGCCGGCGTCCTCGCCGAAGTCGTAGATCGAGACGATGTTCGGGTGGTTGAGGCGGCCCGCGGCCTGCGCTTCGCGCCGGAAGCGGGCGACGACGGTCTCGGCGCGCTCGCCGGAGAGCTGGTCGGAGCGGATGGTCTTGAGCGCGACGACGCGCTTGATCGTCGGGTCGAACGCCTCGTAGACCACGCCCATCGCCCCGCGCCCGAGCTCGCGCCGGATCTCGTACTTGCCGATGCTGCCTTCTGCCATCGCTCGTTCTCCTCGCCCGCAAGCGGCGACGCCGGCGCGTGGCCGGCGTCGCGTATGCGGCTTCCTGCTTCGGTCGATCAGGCGGTCACTTGTACTTCGCGTCGATGTCCCATACCGACTTCTGCACCAGACGCTGCACCATCGTATCGAGCCCCACGCCGCCCTGCTGCGACTGGTGCACGCCCAGGGCGCCGGACGACGTCGCCCCGACCTCCATCTTCTCCTCGGTGTAGCCCGTAGCCACCTGCTCAGTCGTCTCCGCGTTGATGATCTTGTAGCGCATGCCGATCACCCACACGCTGGTCGCTTCGTCGTTGTGCACCGAACCAACCGCCGTGCCGCCGAGCGCGCCGGCCTCGGCGCCGCCACGGGAGCCGCTGAAGGCGCCCAGGATTCCCAGCATGTGGCCGACCGTTTGTCCGTTGAAGCCCTGCTGCGCGGCCGCGATCTGCTCGGTCTTGAGGATGTCGAATTTCACGACGTACTTGGTCGTCTTGAGCTTGCCCATGCGCAGCATCTTGCGCGCCTTGTCCTGGTCGCCCAGGTTGTAGGCGAGCTCGAACTCCTGCAGGAGCGGCCCGAGGTTCGAGCGCTCGAGCACGGGGAAGTTGGCGTTGGACATCTCGAGCTCGCCGTAGTCGGCGATGTTGTTGGCGGTGAATTTCTGGAGGAAGGTTGCGTTGTTGCTCTTGATCTCACCGGGGATGACGATCACCGCCGGACCCTTCTTCGCGGCGTTCGTATAGGTTATCTGCTGGTACATCGCCTGGTCGGCCGAGGCGTTCGCTTTCTGCGAGGTCTCGCGGCCCGCCGTCGGCGACGGGTTGCCGAACGTGGGCTGCGCGAGCGCCAGCGACGTCACCGCGAGAAGCGCCGCCCCGATCAGGCACCGCGCAAGTTCAATGGAAGCGTCGTGTCTCATGGCGTGTCCTCCTTTGCAAAGTTGTTTCTAAGCTAGTGCGCCGCCGGCTTGCGGCCGGCGCCGGCGTTGCGGCAATAATCGGCGTAAAGCGCGGGCACCACCTCGTCGGCCTTCTCGTTGACGAGCGTGAGGGCCATGCCTTCGACGTTCGCGCCCGCGTAGGATCCGTCGCTGGCCACGGCGTCGGAGATGAAGCGTCCGTCGGCTCCGTAGAGGGTGAACGTCATGTTCACAGTCACTTGATTGACGTTGATGATCGCATTGCGGGTGGCCTCCGACGAGATGAGCCCCCGCAGCACGAAGCTGGCTCCAAGGCGCTTCGACGCCGAGAGCATGGCGTCGGGATCGTTGCGGAAATAGGCGTCGATCTCGGCCTGGGCGATCTGGCGGCGGATCTCCTCCGGAGTGTAGGTCCGCAGCCCGAGCGCGCGAAGCCGCGCGTTGATCGCCTGGAAGTGGGGCCCGTAGTTACGCTGCTGCGCGGCGATGTAGCCGTTGGACTGGCGCACGCCGATCACGACCATGATCTTCTTGTCCTTGAGGCTCGAGCGGCAGGGCGTGGAGAGCTGTTCGGCGATCCGTGCCGAGCGCGCCTGCTCCTCGGCGCGGTCGGCCTCCTCCTCCTGGCCGAACTTGAAGCCTTGCGCGGCCAGGACGGGGAGCGACGCGAACGAGGCCAGCACGATGAGCGCGGCGCAGGCGGATCTCGGTCGCATCGATGGGACTCCCTGATGGTCGGCGCTCGAGCCGACCAGCCGGCGAGATTAGCCCAACCGCGCCCCGAAATCCACCGGGAATATCGGATTTCCGCCGCCGTCGGAGCGGAGCGCGGCGAAGCTCAAGTCTTCAGCCGATAGCCGGTGCGGAAGATCCAGGCGACGACGGCGATGAAGAGCGCCATGAACACGAGCGTCATGCCCAGGCTCACGCTCACCGACACGTCGGCCAGGCCGAAGAAGCTCCAGCGGAAGCCGCTCACGAGGTACACCACAGGATTGGCGAGCGATATCGTCTGCCATGCCGGCGGCAGCATGGTGATCGAGTAGAAGCTCCCGCCCAGGAAGGTGAGCGGCGTGACGATCAAGAGAGGGACGAGCTGCAGCTTCTCGAAGCCGTCGGCCCAGATGCCGATCACGAAGCCGAGCAGGCTGAAGGTGACCGACGTGAGTACCAGGAACAGCGCCATCCAGGCCGGATGCGCGATCGACAGCGGCACGAACAGCGCTGCGGTGGCGAGAATGACGAGGCCCAGGATGATCGACTTGGTGGCCGCCGCTCCGACATAGGCGAGGACGATCTCGACGTACGACACAGGCGCCGAGAGCAGCTCGTAGATCGTGCCGACGAAGCGGGGGAAATAGATGCCGATCGAGGCATTGGAGATGCTCTGGGTCAGCAGCGAGAGCATGATGAGTCCCGGCACGATGAAAGCGCCGTAGGCCACGCCCTCCACGTGCTGGATGCGCGAGCCGATCGCCGCGCCGAACACGACGAAGTAGAGCGAGGTCGAGATCACCGGCGAGACGATGCTCTGCATGAGCGTGCGGCGCGTGCGCGCCATCTCGAAGCGGTAGATCGCCTTGACGGCCTGCAGATTCACTTCTCCTCCCGCACCAGGCTCACGAAGATGTCCTCGAGCGAGGACTCCGTCGTCCGCAGGTCGCGGAAGGCGATGCCCGCCGCGGCGAGCGCGTCGAGCAGCGCACGGATCCCGGTGTCGCCGCCGCGCACCTCGTAGGTGTAGACGAGCTGCCTGCCATCGGCGGCGAGCTCGAGGCCGTAGCCGGCGAGGTCGTCGGGGACGCTTTGCAGCGGCTGCGGTAGCTCGAGCGCGAGCTGCTTGCGGCCGAGCTTGCGCATGAGCTCGGCCTTGTCCTCGACCAGGACGATCTCGCCCCTGTTGATCACGCCCACGCGGTCGGCCATCTCCTCCGCCTCGTCGATGTAGTGCGTGGTGAGGATGATGGTCACGCCCCGGCTCTTCAGCGAGCGCACCAGCGCCCACATCTCGCGCCGCAGCTCCACGTCGACCCCGGCCGTCGGCTCGTCCAGAAACAGGATCGAGGGCTCGTGCGAGAGCGCTTTCGCGATCAGGAGCCGCCGCTTCATGCCTCCGGAGAGCGTCATGACCTTGCTGTTCCTGCGCTCCCACAGCGAAAGCGAACGAAGCACGTTCTCGATGTGCGCCGGATCGGCCGCCTTGCCGAAAAGGCCGCGACTGAAGGACACGGTGTTCCACACCGACTCGAAGGCGTCGGTGGTGAGCTCCTGCGGCACCAGGCCGATCATCGAGCGGGTGAGGCGGTAGTCGGCGACGATGTCGTGCCCGTCGACGAGCACCGACCCGCTGCTGCGGTTGACGATGCCGCAGACGATGCTGATGAGCGTGGTCTTGCCGGCACCGTTGGGGCCGAGCAGCGCGAAGATCTCGCCGCGGCGGATCTCGAGGTCGACGTCCTTGAGCGCTCGGAACCCCGAGGCGTAGGTCTTGGAGAGCTTGGCGACGGTGATGATGGGCTGCATGCGGGAAGGCCGGAGCTTCCGAAGAGGCCCCGGGCCGCGCCGGACTTGGGCGACGGCGAGCTACTGGGTGCGGGAGGAATTCAACCGGTCGAGCTTCGCGGCGTAGATCGCGTGCTCCTTGCGGCTTGGGCTGTTCTCCATCGCGATCGCCAGATGCTTGCGGGCCTCGGCGACCTCGCCCAGCCCGATATACGCTGCGGCGATCCAGAAATGGAACTCGTGATAGTAGGCGTCCCGGTCGAGCTCCCTGGCGAACAGATCCCTGGCCGTCTTGTAGTCGCCTTCCTTCATCGCGGCCATGCCGAGATTGAAGAAATAGAACGGCGGATAGGGCTCGAGCTCCTTGAGCCTCGCCACGAGCGCCTGGGCCTCCGTTCGTCGGCCTTCGTCGTTGAGCACCAGCGCGAGATTGGACATCGCGCCCGTGTTCGCGGGCTCGACGTCGAGCACGTAGCGCAGCGTGGCCTCCGCCTCCTTCAGGTTGTGGTGGTGACGGTAGACGACGCCCAGGGTGTTGTAGGACCCGAGATATTTCGGATCGCTCGCGATTCCCCTGCGCGCGAAGGCGTAGGCGTCGTCGAGGCGCCCGGCGGCGAGCGATTCCGCGGCGCGGTTGTTCATGAACATGGCGACGATGGTGTCCTCGCCGATCACCCGCACCCGCTTGCCGCGTGTCTCTCCCGGCGGCAGGAAGTCCACGGTCGTGGCAGCATCCGCGTAGTCGAGCATCCTTCCGTACTGCGACCCGCCGAGGGTCAGGTCGACGTGGGAGCTCGAGAAATAGAGGTCTCCACTGCGGCTCCACGAGTCTTCCACGAGCACGATCTGATAGCGGACCGGAACGCCCATCTCGCGCGCGAACGCGGCGGTCATGATCGCGAGTGACAGGCAATTGCCGGCGCGCACGGCGAAGGTCTGCGCCGCGGTACGCGTGACCTCCGCGTCGTAGTCGAGCCGGAGCTGGCCCCGCTCCTTGTCGTACAGGGCGTCGAGCAGCGCGCGTTGCGGGCGTCGGGTGCGCTCCAGCGTCTGAATCTCGGAGCCGAGATAGCCACGCATCTCGTCCGACAGCGCGAAGACGTCCTCGGGGGTGGTGCGGTCCGACGGCGGTCCGAACAGCGCGTCCTGGAACAGGTACCCGACGTCGGGAGCGGACGGAGCCGGGGCGGTGGCGCAGGCGGCAAGCAGCGTTGAGGCGAGCAGAACCATCGATGTTCGCATGCGGGCCTCCTTCGGCACGACCTACGCGTCAGAGTATCGGCGGCGCTGCCAGCACGGTCAAGCGGGGGTCCGTCCGGCCGTAGCAAGCGATGTCAGGGCCGATCCGGCTTCGTCGCGCCATGCCGGCGCTCAGCCGCGGAGGTTCTCGTTGAGAAAGGCGATGGTGCGCGACCAGGCGAGCTTTGCCGCCGCCTCGTCGTAGCGCGGCGTCGTGTCGTTGTGGAAGCCGTGGTTCGTGCCCGGGTACATGTACATCTGATACTTCACGCCGTGCGCCTTGAGCGCTCGCTCGAAGGCCGCCCGGCCGGCATTGACGCGCTCGTCGAGCCCGGCGTAGTGCAGCAGCAGCGCCGCCTTGATCTTCGCCGCGTCGGCGGCACTCGGCTGTCCGCCGTAGAACGGGACCGCCGCCGCGAGGTCCGGAAAGCGCACGGCCATGAGGTTGACCATCGTACCGCCGAAGCAGAATCCGACCGCGCCAACACGGCCGTTGCACTCGGGCCGTGTCTTGAGAAACGGCACCGCGGCGAGCAGGTCTTCGTTGCGCTTGGCGGGATCGAGCGAGGAGAAGAGCTGAGCGGCCTTCTCTTCGTCGCCCGGGTAGCCGCCCACGGGCGAGAGCGCGTCGGGCGCGAAAGCGACGAAGTTCTCGATCGCAAGCCGGCGGGCGACGTCCTCGATGTAGGGATTCAGGCCCCGGTTCTCGTGGACTACCACCACCCCGGGCAGCTTGCCGGCGGCGCTCGCCGGTCGCGCGAAATATCCACGTATCCTTCCCGAGCCCTGCGGCGAGGGATAGGTGAGGTATTCGGTCCTGAGGTGCGGATCGTTCTTCGCGATCTGCTCGGCCCAGGCGTAGTTCGGGGTGAGGCTCTCGAGCATGGCGGCCGCGGTGAAGCCGCCGACCGCGTACCTCGCCGCCCGGTCGAGAAAGTCCCGCCTGGCGATCGCGCCGTGGATGTAGCCGTCGAAGAGCTTCAGCACCTCCGGCGGAAAGTCGCCGGCTTTCCTGCGCTCCATGGCGAGGCCTTCGGCGATCGCCTCAGGTCTTGCGGGCG
>Ga0335081_10002457_pt1 | contig 29179 bp, 27 predicted proteins | sample Lox_Sample_35_FD_206713 | JGI IMG/M metagenome (GOLD analysis project Ga0335081, IMG submission 206713) | Soil microbial communities from Loxahatchee National Wildlife Refuge, Florida, United States - Lox_Sample_3.5 | ecosystem: Environmental > Terrestrial > Soil > Wetlands | place: USA...
GCAGTGCAGGCGCTGCCGAGTGCCGCTGTCAGAAACTTCCGCCTTGACGGGCTACTTCGGATTGTCATCGGGGTTTAGGCACTTCGTAGCGCCCCGTGATCATGGAGCGAAGGTTATTCCAGAGGCCGCTGATGATGACTTCGAACACATGCACCAAAACGAACAACACGATGGTCCACGCGATGATGAAATGCAGCGTGCGCATGGCCTGGCGTCCGCCGAAAACGGCAACCCAGCCCGGCCACAGTGAATCGAGCCGCGGCGACATGCCCAGACCCATCAGCAGGATGAGAGGCAGAAGCGCGAACATCACCACCAGGTAGGTGAGCTTCTGCAACACGTTATAGTGTCGTGCCGCCTCGCCTGTCGGATGCCGTAACCGAAGATGATCCAGAATCGATCGGCCGACCGAGCGCCAGTCGTCCCGGGTCGGCAGCAGATCGCGGTTCAGATGGCGCGTGAGGACAGAGTAGGCGACATACAACGCGCCGTTCACGAAGAACACCCAGGCGAAGAAGAAGTGCCAGCGTCTCCCCATGGCGAGCCATTGAGGGCCGGGGATCGTCGCCCAGGTGGGAAACGCACGAGCCGTCGGTTCACCGTCGGCGCTCGAGACGCCGAGCACCCCGGTCGTTTGGAATTCATGACCCAACACGCGTGTCACCCCGATCGGGCGGCCGTCGCTCGCCCGGATCGCGGTGATTTGCAGGACCGGGGGGTGACCCGAATACGAGGATTGACCCCAATAGAGGGCCGCGTGAGCATTGAAAATCTGCAGGCCACTCATCAGCAGCACGATCACCGCGAGCACATTGACCCAGTGCATGATTCGCACGGCTAACCGATGACGAGGGTAACCGTAGGGCTTGGAAGCAGAACCCATGGCCTTCTCGACGTTCCGTCCGCCTGTTTACGACCTCGATGTTACTCCCTTCGGTTTCTCCCACCATGCTATACCATCGTGCAATCGATTCGCCGCCGCGTGTCTGGTGTCATTCGGCTGTAACGCTAAGTCGCCAATGTTTTGGTGCCTTTCATACACGCGTCTTCTGGAGGCCGTCGTGACGTTTACAATACGCCATCGATTCTGCCCTGCGCTCATCGCAATGTGCGGCGCATCTGTCCTGCAGACCTCGGCAAATTGCGAATGAGGCGGACGCCGTGGGCGACGCCCCGGCGCACGCTCGGAATCTATTGAGTCCTCGGCTTATTCACTCGGCGCGTACCGGTACGGCAGCCGCAGTGACACCCCGGAGGCTCCATTACTTGAGGGGATAGAGTTATCAGGACATGGAAGCCGATGGGTACGGTGCGTATTTCGATCAGGTGGAGGGCGTCAAATGAGCGAAGAGAAGGCCATTCTCGCCGGGGGCTGCTTCTGGGGGATGCAGGATCTGATTCGTAGCTTCACGGGCGTCATCTCGACCCGCGTCGGGTACACGGGCGGAAATACAGCGAACGCCACCTATAGAAATCACGGAACGCATGCCGAGGCCATCGAGATCATCTTCGATCCAGACAAGCTCAGTTATCGGCGGCTGCTCGAATTCTTCTTTCAGATCCACGATCCGACGACCCGGAACCGCCAGGGCAACGACATTGGGCCGAGCTATCGGTCAGCGATCTTTTACACGAGCGAGGAACAGCGGGAAGTCGCGGAGGACACCATCGCCGATGTCGATGCCTCAGGACTCTGGCCTCGCAAGGTGGTGACGGAAGTGACTCAGGCGGGACCCTTCTGGGAAGCGGAGCCGGAGCACCAGGACTATCTCCTCAAGAACCCCGATGGCTATACCTGCCATTTCATCCGGCCGAACTGGAAGCTCCCGGTGCGGAGCGCAACCGCGCGACCAACGGCGGGCACCGCAAGGTAACGGCGGGCGTTCGCGACAGGAGCATCCACTGGGCCGGCCGGTGGACATCCACTGCTCGCCTTCAGATCGACGCCCTGCGAGCCCAGGGTGAGCAATAGTCGTCCCCGAGTCAGTCGGGAGCCAGTTCCTAAAATGGCGCGGTGACACTCGGGCTGAAGCGGGGATTCATGGCTTCGAAGATGAGCCGCGCCTTCGCGACTTCCATGACCTTCTCGTGTTGGGCTTGAGCCTCCTGCGTGTCTGGCACCCGCTGATTCACTGCGCCGAGGTAACGCCGCCTTCGCCTCCAGCGGCGGCCTTCACCCCTGAAGGGCTTGGACGTCAGCCTCAGCTTCGGCGACGCCCTACGAGAAGCGTGCCCACCAAAACCTGAACGGCTTCGTCGGCTCGATTTCGGGTCGTCATGCGTAGCTTGACCAACCCATGCTCCGGCCGTGATCGGGACGGGCGAAGCTCGAGCACCTCAGTATGCAGATGCAGCTCATCCCCGGGTCTCACCGGCTGCGGCCAGCGCAACTCCTCGAAGCCGAGCCCGATGATTCCATCGGCGGGCCTTAAGTCACTGTCGACCAGGAGTCGCATCGTCAATGCCGCCGTATACCAGCCGCTGGCTACGAGACGTTGGAAGAACATGTGGCGCGCCTCTTTCGGGTCGAGATGGAAGGCCTGCGGATCAAATTCGGCGGCAAAGGCGACCATTCGATCGCCATCGACACGAACCCTGCCGGAGCCAAACACTTGGCCAACGGCAAAGTCCTCGAAGTGGTGCTCGGTCACGACTTGGTCCAGCTCCCGCCTCTCGCGGCATGGCGCCACCAGCAGCATTCGAGCTCATGTTGGCGGACAAATCGATTGGACGATGGTATACGCGCAAGATAGGGGTCGGCCTTGGACCGCCGCCGCATTCTCACGCCCGTGGCCAGCTGACCGCCGGATTCCGGCGGCATGACTTAACTCTGGGATTTGGCGGCCTTGGCGCTGTTGCTCGCCCTTGCGTTGCCGTTGTTGATGCCATACCTCACTCGGGTTCGAGCCGGCGGCGCTCCTCATCCGCAGCTGCGTTTACGCGCGCGCAGCGCAGCGCCTCAACGGGTAATGAAAACGCACACCTTTGGTGTCGCCGCCTCCCACACCATGGTGCAATTGAACCAACCGCTCGCACCCGCTCCAATGGCGGAGACGCTAGTGATTGTGAGGACGACGATGCCCATGGCCTCGCGGCGAACTTTCGTTGGACTGGGCGGACGCGGCGTTCTTGCGGCTGCCATTTCGGCATCGGCGACAGGCGCCATCCCCGTGGGATTGCCGGGCGTAGGCCCGCGCGGAAATGCCCTGGCGGAGACACACTACCGTAGCGTTGATTTGGGTGGGCTGGAGATCTTCTATCGCGAAGCCGGTCCGGCCGAGGCGCCGGTCGTACTACTGCTCCACGGGTTTCCGACTTCATCCCGCATGTTCCGAAACCTCATTCCGATGCTCGCCGACACGTACCGGGTGATCGCGCCCGATTACCCCGCATTCGGACACAGCGCCGTCCCTTCGCGCTCAGATTTTCGCTATACGCACGCACACCTCTCGGAGGCAGTGGAGGCGCTGAACGAGAAGCTCGGGGTCACACGTTTCGCGATGTACGCGATGGATTTCGGCGGCCCCATTGGATACCGCCTGATGCTCAAGTATCCCGATCGTGTCACGGGCATCGTCCTACAGAACACACCGGCGTTCGGAGAGCCGACCTCTGGCCCGCTCTGGGCGGCCGAACTGGCTTACTGGAAGGACGGGTCATCGGAGCATCGGGACGCCGTCCGGTACAAGCTCGCACCGGAGGCCATTCGCAGTCAGTACGTCGCGGGGACGCGCGATCCTTCGCTGATCGACCCCGACAATTGGACAATCGACAGCGCTCTGCTGGCTCGCGCCGGCGTCGACGAGATCATGCTCGATCTCCTCTACGACATCAGGAACAACCGGCAGGTGGTCGCCGATGCACGGCAGTTCTTCAGGGCGCACCCGCGGCAGGTGATGATTGCCACCGGCGTCAACGATCCGCTTTTCCCGGGCGAGAGCATGAAGCCTCCCGCGGACATTCCGGAGATCGAGTTTCATCCGATCGACAGCGGCCACTTCGCTCTTGAGGACCATTGCGCTGAGATCGGATCACTGACCCGTGGGTTCCTGAGGCGGGTTATGCCGGCTTAAAGCAGGCGCTTTAATCGCTCGGAGCCAGGAACCGGTGAACACTTGCCACGACTTGTGAGCCGTCGCCGACCGCCGTCGCGACGCGCTTGGCTGAGCCCGCACGGATGTCACCGACGGCGAAGACTCCGGGCCGGCTGGTCTCCAAGGGCCGGCGCTCGAGGCCGACAAGGTCAAGGCCCGTGAGTACGAATCCTCTCCCGTCCAAGACGACGCCTGCACCGGCCAGCCAGCCGGAGTTGGGGTCCGCGCCGATGAAAAGAAACAGGTGACGGATGGGCCGCGATACCTCTGCGGCGGTGCCCTGGCGCCAGCGAACAGCGCTGAGGATGACCCCGTCACCCTCCAATGCGCTAACACTGGCGTCCGGGATCACCTCGACATTGGGAAGACCGCGGATGCGATCGACCAGATAACTTGACATCTTGGATCCCAGGTCCTTGCCCCGCAGCAGCACCCACACCTTACTGGCGACGCTTGCCAGATAGACGATCGCCTGACCGGCCGAGTTGCCGCCACCGACGACCGCAACCTCCTCGCCGGCGCACAGTCTTCCTTCGAGGGGCGTGGCCCAATAATGAATTGAAGAGGTTTCGAACGAAGTGATGTTAGCGAGCGGAAGACGGCGGTAGAGGGCACCGCTCGCCACGACGACGGCGCGCGCGCGCACCTCGCCATCGTCCGCGAGGCGAAGCCTGAAGACGCCCTGCGCATCCTCTGCGGGCAGAAGGCCCACGACCGTTTTCGGGATCGCCATCTCGACGCCGAATTTCTGGGCCTGGTTATAGCCGCGGGCAGTCAGCGCGAGCCCGGTGATTCCCGTGGGGAAACCAAAGTAGTTTTCGATCCTCGCCGAGGCACCTGCCTGTCCACCGAAGGCATGCCGATCGAGGACCAGAACCGAAAGGCCGTCCGACGCCGCGTAAACTGCGGCCGACAGGCCCGCGGGACCTGCGCCCACGACGACGATGTCGTATACCCGCCCGGAATCGATATCAACGAGCAACCCCAGGCAACGCGCGAGCTCGGTCTCCGTCGGGTTCCTCAGCAACTCCCCGTTGGGGCAGAGAACGATGGGAAGCTCAGCGTGCCCAATGCGGAAGCGCTCAATGAGCGCATGAGCTCCCGAATCGGTAGCTGCATTCAAGGTCTGCTGAGGGTGACCATTGCGCCTGAGGAAATCCTCGAGCCGCAGCACGTTCGGGTCCTGTGGGTGACCGAGAATGACGGGCCCCCCTGCGCCCGTCTCCAGCACAAGTACTCGCCTTAGGATCAAAGCCCGCAGAATTCGCTCCCCGAGTGCGGCCTCGGCGATGAGCAGTGCGCGGAGTTGCTCGGGCGCAATCACCAGGGCCGACACCACGGTGTCGGCACGGGCGTCCACTAGCGAGGGGCGCCCGCCAAGCTGCTCAAGTCCTCCCAGGAAGCTTCCGGGGCCGTAGGTGACAATGTGCTCTTCGGCTCCGGTAGCATCCCTACGGGTGACCGTGACGCTCCCGCTTAGAATGACATTCACTCCTCCGGATGTCTTACCGGATGTCGCCAGGAGCTCGCCGACGTCGTAGGTGCGTCCCGTCCCGAATCGTCGCAGGCGCTCAACCTCCGCCGCCTCCAGCACGGGGAATATCTGCTCGCTTCGCGTCGAGGTGATCGGTGAAGAGATCACGGTGCCTCAGAGAGATGCAAGGCCTTGGTGTTCATCGAGGAGCCTGTTTCGGGGTTGACCGCTTCATCACTCTATTACGCCCGCAGCGGCTCGCCGTCGTTCGTCCGAGCGCGTTCTCATGCTCCTGACGCATCTCGGCAGTGCAGATGCTGTAGCGGCGAGCTAACCGGCGCTACTCGTGCAGCAGGGAACGCCAGTTGCGAGGTACGCGGCCCTCGGGGCCCGGGACAGGCTGTTCGACCGGATGCCAGCGAGGCGGTTCCAATTCCACACCCGGGATCATGGCGTCTCTCTCGTAGTCGTAAAACCATTCCTCACCCGGTTCAAAGCTGGCAATGACCGGATGTCGGCTCGATTCGGCATGCTTGGAGGCGTGTTGGCTCGGCGAGCTATCACAACAGCCGATGTGACCGCACTCCGCGCACCGCCGCAGATGCAGCCACCACCCGCCTGTTGCCAGGCATTCGACGCAGCCGTCTCCACTCGGTTTCGACGCCGGTTGAATCCCGCGGCGGTGCGGGGGTTGTTTCTTCATCGGGCTACTCTGACTGGGCTTGACTTGGGACTGAAGCTCAAATTGCCGACCGACGGAGTGCGCGTCACCTTGAAAGGCTGAGGCCTTGCGCAAGCCGTGAAGGAGGCCGCGAGTCTACGCTGTGTTTGCTCCGGCAAACGCTCAGCGCAGCTGGTAGGGGTGGAAGACGTAGTCCTTTGCCTTCACGGCCACATGGCAGACGTTCCCGCAGTCCGGAGTACCGGCTTTGTCCGCCGTGAAAGTCGCCGATGCCTGGTCATAGTCAAACTGGGCGTATCCCCATCCCCCGGTCTTCGCAAATCTCTTGCTGTCCTTCTCCATGAAGAAGAGGTCCGCCAGAGTGTCCGGCACGTCGACGACAAAGGGGGCTTCGGTGCTCTTCTTCGGTTTCCACTGGACCTTGGCGATCTTCGAGCCCTCTGGAAAGGGCTTGCCGTTGCCCGGAATGCCGGACTTGAATGCTGCAATGATCGTGGGATTGCCCAGGATCACTTTCAGCCGATCGTCGGTCTTCGAAGTGGATATGAGCTGCCAGTCTCCATAGCCCTTGAAGTCGGAGAACGGGACGCCATTCGGCAATTTCAACGTGTAGCGGTCCTGCGCGGAAATGGCTATGCCGCTCACAGCCGCGAGCACCAGGGCGACCAGCATGGTCTTGCCGTTCATCGTCAGGCCTCCGTTTCTTGGTTCGCCGCCTCATCGTATGTCGGCGCGTGTTGGACGCTCAGGAATGACACGGTACGCATTAAGCCGGCCGCGACCCAAGGATGCCATTGGACCAAGGTGTCAAGTCAGGCGACGGCCTCGCTGTCTGCGAGCGGGGTGAGCTGACGGTGACCCGTCTCCGTAGCTCGTGTTCTGCGAATCGCTAACCACCAGGCGAGGCCGACGTAAGCGCACGTCACCAGCAGCAGGCGACCGATATCCGTCGCGGTCTCGTGCCAACTGGCGCCCATCTGATTGAGCTTGAGCATTGCGCGGATGCCATGTGTGGTCGGGAGTGCCTCGGACAACCAATGCAGCGGGCGCGGGATCGACTCCTCGGTCGGAAAGGCGAAGCCGCTCAGAAACAGGAGCGGCACTGATAGTGCGCCAATCAGCTGGAACGGCCGCTCGCGATCGGCCATCAGGCAGCCGAGGCACACCGCGACTGCGGCGATTGCTACCGAGTAGAGGGCGCCGACCATGGCCGCCGCACCCAGGTTTCCGCCGCGGGGCAGATCGTGAAACCAGAAGACAAAGCCGATCCAGAAGAGCGTCGCACACCACGCGAGGAGGGTGAATGCTCCGAGCATTCCGGTGAATGCGCCGACCGTCAGCTTCCCCTCCGGCGCCACTGGCCATCGCCGACGCTCGATCCAGGTGCCGAGCACGGTGGCAATGCCGATGATGAGCAGCTGATGCACGATGAGAGACATTGAAGCCGGCACGACGTAGCTCTGATACCCCTGAGTGGTGTTGAACATCGGCTGCTTGATCAAGAGCGGCCCCGCCGACGCCGCGCGCCTCACGAGGGCGGGAGGCGCGCCGGTTTGCACCAGATGGGCGGCGAGCGGGGGGGCGGCGGTAGACGCGAGAACCTGCTCCGCCGTCTCCAGGGTGGTGCCGTCGACCACGAGGTAAGCGCCGTTTCCCATCACGGTGACGCCGGTCGGGGTGCCTCGAGCCACGTCCTGGGCGAAGCGCGGCGGAATCGCCACGATTCCACCAATCTCGCCCCGCTGCAGCAGCGGGGCGGCCGCGGCGACGTCACGCGTGACACCCACCACCGCAACTTCGCGGGTGGCGTCCAGGTTGTGTGCATAGCGGCGCGACAGGGGACTTGAATCGTAATCGGCCACGATCACCGGAATATGCTGCACGCCTTGAGGCAGATAGGGCAGGGGATAGAAGAATGAGTAGAGCAGCCCGCCGATCACCGCCGGCAGCAGGGCGCCTTCATCGGTGAGGACAGCGAGGAGCGAGACCTGGAACGCGGACCTGGTCGTCATCGTTTACCCGAACCCGACGGATCGCGACAGAGTGCCGCAAGCCGTGGCAGTGCCACGGCGAGCGGCGGCACGATGAACGCTCCCCAAAGAACGCCGAGCGGGACGAGCGAGGCGCTCCATGGCGCCCCCGTATTCCACTGCTGCTGCTGGACCTGGAAGAAGTAGGGGAAAGGCAGCAGGTGACTCCAGACTTTGGCGGCGGTCGCCATCGAGTAGAACGGGTAGGTGAATCCCGTGTAGGAAACCGCCGTGACGTTGCAGAGCGCGCAGAGCGAGAGCGCGATTCGGAGCGAACCCGTGATCCCGACCAGCAGCGCCGGGATCGCGCAGCAGGCGAGCATCAGACTCACGAAGCCCGCATACCACGTGAGGAGACTGCCGTTCGCGGTCCAGCCGCGGTAGCCGGCGTCCCAGACCATGATCCCCAACGCGAGAGTCAGGGCGCACGTGAGGAGCGGGAGTAGCTTTCCGAGGAGCGCCGCGGCGATGTCGTTCCCGCCCGAACGCAGCCATTCCGCCGCCGTGCGGTCGCGAAACTCGCGACCAATGGCAAAGGCTGCTCCCCCAAGTACGAAGAGGTGCAGCGTCGCCGGCAGCAGCGCACCCGCCAGGGCTCTCTCGAAAGAGAGCTGCGGACCGTACAGGGTGCGCAGCTCCGCGTGCACCGCCCCGGTGTATCGCTCGCCGGCTCCGTAGCCGCCGCCTGCCGCGCTTACGACTGGAAACGCGCGGTCACGCGCGACCGAGAAGAGGGCGCCGCTCACGTCGGTGGAAAGGGAAGTGGCCGCCGCGTGGAACTGCTCGTTGGTATAGAGCACCACCGGCAGCGGGTCGCCCTGGCGAGCCCGCCGCTCCCAATCGCGTGGCACGTGAAGGATCGCGTACACACGTTGGGTGCGTACCAAAGCCCAGGCCGCGTTCAGATCCTCCGGCACCGCGGCGACCCCCGTCGAGCGGGCGGCATCCAGCGCGATGGACAGCTCCCGGGAAGCTTCGGAGTGGTCCTCATCGACCAGTGCAACCGGCAGCTTGGTGTTCACGCCCTCGGAAAAAATGCCCCACACGAGCGCTAGCGCCACGGCCGGGACCCAACTGATCAGTGCCCAATCCCATGGATGCGAGCGCAGGTAGCCGATCTCGCGGAGGCAGGCGCTGCGAACAAGCGCGAGCTGCATCTTTCAGCCCCGTTCGACCAGGACTGACATGCCCGGGCGCAGCCCTTCGACTGGCTCGCGCGGCCGCGCCCGGACTTCAAAGGTCTTGATGTCGTAGCCGCTCGACTGGCGGGTGGCACGCCAGGTGGCGTATTCCGCTTTGGGGCTGATGTAGTAGACCTCCAAGTTCACGGCGCGACCGCCGAGCGCGGGAACGCGGCCTTTAAGGACGGTCCCGATCCGCACGCCGGCGAGCTCGTTCTCTCGCAAATTGAAGACCGCCCAGACGTCATCGAGATTGACCAGCGTCAGAATCGGAAATCCGGGCGCCGCGAGCTCACCCTGTTGCAGGATGATCTTGTCGACCTCGGCGGACATCGGGGCGCGGAGCACCGTATCGGCGGCGAGGGACTCGACCTCGTCCACGACGGCGACCGCACCCTGTGTCGTGGCCGCCGCGGCCGCCCGTTCCTCGTGCCGGAAGCCGTTCATCGACAGGTCGTACTGAGCGCGCGCGGCCGTCGCCGCCGCGAGGGCGGAGCGATAGGCGGTTTCGACCTCGTCGTTACGCTGCTGTGAAATGAGACCGTCCTGGTAGAGTACGTTGATGCGCCGGAAGGTGGTTTCCGCGAGATTCGCGTCCGAGACGGCACGCTGCCAGGTCGCCTTCGTGGTCTCGATCTCTTCGCGACGCATGCCGTCGTCGAGCAACTGCTGGCGTGCGCGCGCGGCGCCGAGCGCCGCCTGGGCCTGCGATACCTTGTCTTTGACCTCGGGGCTGTCGAGAACCAACAGCGCCGTTCCGGGGCGCACCGTGTCGCCCTCGCGGACCTCGAGCTTGGAGACTCTGCCGAGGATCTTTGCCGACACATCGACGTAGCGCGCGTCGATCTGTCCCTGAAGCGGCGGGTTCACCGAGCGGTTTGCCAGATAGAGGCCATAGATGAGAAACAGGGCGACCGCCGCGATCGCGGCCGCCTTCGCTGCCGCACGCACCTTCTCCTTGCGGTTTCCAACGGCCGGTTCATTCATGGCGTCACCCGTATGTCCGATCTTTGGATGTATTCAGGGAGAGAGGCGGTCTTACCGGCCGCCTCGAGCAGCTGCGTGAGTGCTACGTCGAAGTCGAACGCGGCGGCGGCGCGCGCTGTGTGCGCGCGCGCCACTGCATCGCGCGCCTCACTCACATCGAGACTCGTGCTTTGGCCCTCGCCGAAGCCGCGCTCGCGCAGCCGCAGGTTCTCCTCCGCCAGCGCGATGCTCGAATCGAGCAGCCGGAACTGCTCGCGGGCCTGGGCGACCCTGCGGTAGGCGGAGTCGACCCGGGTATCGATCTCGGTGCTCGCAGCGGCTTCCAGTGAGGTCGCTTGGTTGAGCGATCGGTGCGCTGCGCTCACCTGGTGCATGCGGTCCACGTGAGAGATGACCGTGAGCCGGACACCCACGCCTGCGATCCAGTCAGGCTCGATAATCGTCTGGTACTTGCGGATCAAAGCGTAGGATCCGAAGGCAAAGATCTCCGGTTTCCAGCTCGCCTCGGCCATCCGCACGCCCTGTTCGGCCTGGGCATGCCGCGCCGCCAAGGCCGACAGTTCCGGGTTACGGGCCTCGGCCCATTCGATCCAACGCTCGATCGGCTCGAGCGGCTCGCTCAGGACAAACAGCCGCGTGCCCGTGGTGACTGGCTGGTCCCGATGCAGCAGGCGCCGCAGGCTCGCCTCGGCAATCTCCCGATCGCGCACCGCGCTCACCTGCTCGCGCTGCGCGGTGTCACGTGCGACCGCCGCGCTCAGTCGCTCGACTCGCGGGATCAATCCCTGCTGCTCGAACCGAAGTGCCCTCGCAAGTTGACGCTCGGCCTGTTCGAGCACCGCCTCACGCGTGGCCTCGACATTGGCCGCGAGCTCGAGACCAAAATACTCCCGTGCGAGCAGCACATCGAGACTCGATTCGGTGCGCGCAAGGTCGGCCTGCGCTGCGCTCACTCCGGAGGCCAGCGCCCTCTGCGTGGCCGTGATTCGGCCGCCGGAGTAGATCGTCCAGGTCGAGTCGACGGACGAGCGCGGACCCCGGAAGTTCTCGCTGTAGGGGATATTGCCGAGGGGTGTGTTGGTGATGCTGCCTGTCTTTTCGCCGAACAGCTCGGTGACGCCGACGGTCAGGTCTGGAAATCCCAACAGGCGTGACGCCTTGACCTCGTCACTGCTGCGATCGACGTCGGCCCGTGCGGCGGCGCGGGCATCCGACACCTGGTAGAGCGCCGTGCGTGCCTCCTCATAAGTCATCGCCTCAGGCGCAGAGGCGGGTACGGCCAGGACCGCCGTCCAGCACGCCGCGAGCGGCACCGCCCACGCTAACCGCCACGGGAGGTTCCGAAGACCTCTGCGCACGCGGGTTGGTGCGTCGGCGGATTTTGGGCGGCAGAAGTTCACGAAGAGCTCTTAAGGCATGATGCCGCCGCCGACCCACACACAGCCTCGGTGCAGGAGGGCTCAGCTGAGTTGGGCGTCGAGTGTGATCTCGGCCTTCAGCACCTTGGAGACCGGGCAGTTCCGCTCGGCGTCCCGCGCGATGGCGGAAAACTGCTCTGCGCTGAGCCCAGGAACCTGTGCGCGCAGCGTCAGCGCCGATCGACTGATCTTGAAACCCTGTGGTCCATCCGGCTCGAGGGTGACCGCCGCCTCAGTTGCAAGCTCCGTCGGCTTGAAGCCCGCGATCTGCAGGGCGAAGGCGAGCGCCATCGTGAAGCAGCCGGCATGGGCGGCGGCGATGAGTTCCTCCGGATTGGTCCCCTTCTCATTCTCAAAGCGGGTCTTGTAGGAATAAGGAGTTCGGTTCAGCACCTGAGAATCGCTGGACAGATCGCCGCTGCCATCGCGGCCGGTGCCGCGCCAGACGGCCTTGGCTCTGCGGATCATTGCGTCTCTCCTTGGTTGAGATGGCTGCTGGAGTCGGACCTCGTTGTCCGACTCACCATCCACCGCGCGCAATCGGGATGCGGCCGAGGAGAACCCGGCTCGCGACCACGACCCATACGAGACCGATGATGGGAGAAACGAACCGCGAATAGGCGCCGTCCGGTGCCCAGAACCCGCCGCTGATCCAGGTCGTGCCACCCAGCAGGACGAGTACGACGGCCGCGACGCACGCCGTGAAGAGCCCGTTAGAGATGAGCCTTGCGCGCCACAGTCCAAACGACCCGGCCATGATCAGCATCGCGCGCGGGAAGGAGGTCAACACGACAGCCGCCCACACGAAGTCGTTGAGGCCCGATATGAGTGGCTGATTGCCCGAGCCCCCGATCGAGTACGCGAGGGCGGCGCCCACCGAGATGATCAGAATGAGGAGCCCGCCGAGCGCGGCGCTCGAGGCGGTCGCCGCCGCGCCCCAACCCTCTTGCCCCGCATCCGCCAGAGTCGTCCTTATCGCCGCCGCAAACCACATGAGGTTGAGGACCGCCATGCCGCCGAACACCGCGGCAATCAGAATCCGCGTGCTATGGCCGTGGTAGAACGCCAGTAGCGCATCGGGCGAAGCGCCGACTTCCGGCTGGTAGCCGTAGAGGGCATACGCGATGACGAAGGAGCCGACAAACCAGATGCCGCTCTGGCGCCACAAGCCTTCCCAAAACTCGCGGGTGGTGTACGGGCTGGTGGATGAGGTCATTGCCGTGGTGGGTGCGCTCATGAAGATTTCCTCTGGAGCTGAAGGTGAATTCGGAGGCGCTGTGGCTCGCGGGTGAGGCCTCGCCTACTCAGCGGCTCGCGCGGCCTTTTCGATCAGCGCCGCGACTTCTTTCGGATGGGAGATGTAAATCACGTGACCCCCGGAAAGCTCGATGGCATCGGACTTGGCTCGGCTTGCCATGAAGCGCTCGAGCTCGGGATTGATCATGCGATCCTGGGATGCGATCACTGCAAAACTTGGCTTCTTCGACCACGCCGCCGCCGTGACCGTCGCGCCGAATGAGTCGCCCGCGATGGGCACTTGGGAAATCGCCGCGAAGTGTGCCGGTCCCTCGGGAAGGTCGGGGGCAACGTCCTGGTGGAAGAGCTCGGGCTTGACGGCCACGAACCCTCCCCCGACGGGAACGACGGCCGTGCTCGCCGGCGGGGTTTTGCTCTGCAGTCCGCCGGCGGTTTCACCGACCTCCGGCTCAAAGGCCGCCACGTACACCAGGCTCCGGACCGACGGGTGGTTTCCGGCTTCCGTAATGATCATTCCGCCCCAGCTGTGTCCGACCAGCACGGAGGGGCCTGATCGGTCCAGAACGAGCCGGGTGGCCGTGACATCGGCGTCGAAGGACGTGAGCGGCTCCTGTACGACAGATACGGTATAGCCGTCGTGCTCCAGAATCTCTGCCACCGGCCTCCAGCCCGATCCGTCGGCGAAGGCGCCGTGAACGATGACGACGTTCTTGACGGCGGCCTGAGCCAGCGATGTCAGGAGGATCGCGATTACAGGTAAGGCAAGCCGAACGCTTTTCATGGGACGCCCCGTTGGTGAGGAGATGGCGTCCTCGATGAAACCAGACTCACCGCACGTCAGCTATTACACGATGGTGTTGACGCCGAGCACACCTCCATGGCCAGCAATACCTTCGTCCAATCGACCGGGCTCGAATGCTCCGGTAACTAGAGCGGGAAGAGATCTGCGCCACGTGCGCGCACTCGCAGAGGAAGGAGAGGCATGGTCACGCTCATCGTCAATGGGGAACGGCGAGAGGTGGACGTTCCTGCTGACATGCCGCTCCTTTGGGTGCTGCGCGACGTGTTGGGGCTCACGGGCACCAAGTTCGGCTGCGGGATAGCGCAGTGCGGTGCCTGTACGGTCCACATGGACGGCAAGCCGGTGCGATCCTGTCTGTTGCCGGTGGGCAGCATTGGGTCACATGCGATCACGACCATCGAAGCGATTGGCGCCACGGCAAACGGGGCGAGAGTGCAAAAGGCCTGGCTGGACCTGGAAGTGGTTCAGTGTGGCTACTGCCAGTCCGGGCAGGTCATGTCGGCGACCGCTTTGCTCAACACAGTCCCCAAGCCCGATGACGCCGACATCGATGCGTTCATGTCGGGGAACATTTGTCGCTGCGGAACTTATATCCGGATCCGTGAGGCCATCAAGCGTGCGGCGCAGGCCGCCTGAGGCAGCCCTATGCCGCGTCCAGACACGACGACGACTTACTCACGTCGGGCCGTACTCAAGGCCGGAGCCGCCGGTGGCGTCGTGCTTCTCAGCTTCGTGTTGGCGCCTGCGCGGTCCAAACCATCTCCCGGCGCCATCTTCGCGCCCAACGCCTTTATCCGAATCGACCGCGAGGGTCATGTCACGCTCGTCATGCCCCAGGTCGAGATGGGCCAGGGAATATACACCGCGGTCGCCATGATCCTGGCGGAGGAGTTTCGCGTTCCGCTCGAACGGGTGACACTCGAGCATGCGCCACCGAACGATGCTCTCTACGGGAATCCCACGTTTAATTTCCAGGTCACGGGGAACTCGAATTCAGTTCGGGCTTTCTGGAAGCCACTGCGCGCGGCCGGAGCAACCGCGCGGGAAATGCTCATCGCGGCGGCTGCACAGCGCTGGAACCTGCCGGCGGATCGGCTGACAGCCCTCGATGGCGAAGTGAGGGACCCCTCCGGCCGTCGACTGCGGTACGGGGATCTGGCCGAGGCTGCAAGCCACGTTTCTCCGCCACCAGATGCGCCGCTTACTCCGCGCAAAGAGTTTCGCCTGATCGGGCGACCGTTGAAGCGACTCGATACGCCCGAGAAGGTGACGGGGGGCGTGCGCTACGCCATCGATGTCATGCCCCCGGGGTTCAAGGTCGCGACACTGCGCGCCTGCCCCGTATTTGGGGGTCGCGTGCGCCACGTGGATGACGCCAAGGCCAAGGCCATTGCGGGTGTGCTGCAGGTCGTCGTACTTCCAGACCTGGTGGCCGTAGTCGCAAAGCACATGTGGGCTGCCAAGCAAGGTCTCGAGGCCCTCGTGGTGGACTGGGAGGAAGGGGCCAACGCCAGCGTGAACTCAAAGCAGGTCTGGCAACGGCTTCGGGCCGCTAGCGCCAAAGACGGGGTCGTTGCCAGGAGCACGGGGGATGCCGGGAAGTCGCTCGGTTCCTCCACAGCATTCGAGGCGGACTACGAGCTGCCCTTTCTCGCCCACGCCACCATGGAGCCGCTCAATACCACGGTTCATGTCAAACCGGGCGAGTGTGAGATATGGACAGGCACGCAGGTCCTGACGCGCGCGCAGGCGGTGGCGGCCAAGGTGCTCGCACTCAGCAAAGACAAGGTCACGGTGCACAACCACCTCATCGGGGGTGGATTCGGGCGGCGGCTCGAGGTCGACATGGTGGAGAAGGCCGTTCGCATCGCTCAGCAGGTCGACGGGCCGGTTAAGGTCATCTGGACACGCGAGGAAGATATTCGGCAGGACATCTACCGGCCCGCGTATCGCGACGTGCTGTCCGCCGCAATGGACCACGGGCGCGTGACGGCGTTCAAACATCGGACGACGGGCTCTTCGATACTCGCGCGCTGGGCGCCGCCGGCGTTCCAGCACGGGATTGACGGAGACGCGGTGGATAGCGCCGCGGACCTGCCGTACGACATTCCGAATCTCCGCATCGAGTACGTACGCGAAGAGCCTCCGGCGGTGCCCACCGGCTTCTGGCGCGGCGTGGGGCCGAATAACAACGTCTTTGCGATCGAGAGCTTCATGGACGAGCTCGCGAGGAAGGCCGCCGTGGATCCGGTTGAGTTCCGGCGCCGGATGCTCGGTGGCAACCCACGACTCAAGGCGGCGCTCGAGCTGGCCGCCGCCAAGTCGGGCTGGGGGACTTCGTTACCTTCGCGAGTCGGGCGCGGGGTCGCCGTGCAAGGGGCTTTCGGAAGCTACATTGCCACCGTGGCCGAGGCCGAGGTGGATGGGGCGGGCGAGGTTCGTGTGCGTCGGATGGTCTCGGCGGTTGACACCGGCATCATCGTGAATCCTGACACGGTCATCGCGCAGCTCCAGGGCGGGCTGATCTTCGGTCTGACGGCGGCGCTCTATGGGGAAATCACCATCGACCGCGGCCGCGTCGTGCAGAGCAACTTCCACGACTATCGCATGCTGCGGATCGATCAGGCTCCTGCCATCGAGGTCCACCTCATTGAGAGCGACGAGGCCCCCGGCGGAATCGGCGAGACGGGCACGACCGCGGCCCTCCCGGCGCTGCGGAATGCGATCTATGCCGCCACCGGAGTCGCGCTGCGGCGCATGCCCATCGACCGGAAGCTCCTCGCCGGGAGAAGGCGTACGTGAGCGCCGCGTCACCTCGTCGGCGAGTCTGGCCCATCGCGGCCGTCGTGATCGTTCTCCTGGGTGCCGCTGCAGCCTGGATGCTGTTCACTCCCCGAGCGCTGAGTTTCGCGGGAGGGCATACCGTCAGTCTCACCGCCTATAGCGGCCCAAGTCCCGTCGGGGTACCTGAGGAACTCCGCTCGGGGGATGCGATCACCCGCGGCAGGTATCTGACGCAGGCGGCGGACTGCGAGGAGTGCCATACCCGCGAAGGCGGTCAGCCGTTCGCCGGCGGACTCGCGTTCGCGACGCCCTTTGGAGTGCTCTATTCACCCAACATCACTGCCGATCGGGAGACCGGCATCGGCGCCTGGACTGATGCAGACTTCCTGCGCGCCGTGCACCGGGGAATCGCCAGGGACGGCGAGCGGCTCTACCCCGCATTTCCCTATGAGTCGTACACTTTGATCACGGATGAAGACGCTCTCGCGATCAAGGCGTACCTCTTCAGTCTGCCGGTTGCGCATGCGGCGGCCCCACCCAACAGCCTCCGCTTTCCCTTCAACCAGCGGTGGCTGATGGGGATATGGGCAGCCTTCTACAATCCCGACCAACGATTCCAGCCTCATACCGACCGGAGCCCGGAGTGGAACCGCGGAGCCTACCTGGTCGAAGCCCTTGGGCACTGCGGCGACTGCCATACCCCGCGCAATCTCGCGCAGGCGCTCGATAACCGGCGGAAGTTCGGCGGCACGGTGATCTCCGGCTGGCGCGCTTACAACATCACCCCAGACCCGACTTCCGGCATCGGAGCCTGGAGCGACGAGGAACTGGCCGAATACCTGCGATCAGGGCACGCCATGGGACATGGGTCAGCCGGCGGACCGATGGCGGAAGAAGTGGCCGCGTCCTCGAGCAGGCTGACAGTGGGAGACCTGCACGCGGTGGCGACCTACTTGCGCAGCATTCCAACGATTCGCACGCCGGACCTGCCCCTCGTCAGGACCGAGGCGGCATCGGACTCGCCGAAGGCGGTTCAAGCGGCTCTTGAGCCGCGCGGCCGGGAGATCTTCGAAGGAGCTTGCGCGAGTTGCCACGGTTGGAGCGGCGTCAGCTTGCTCACCCCGTACGCCACACTGACCGGAGATCGGGCTGTCAATGACCTGAGCGCGATGAACGTTGTTCAGATCGTGTTGTCGGGGGCGCGTACACCCACAGCCGAGGGGCCCGTGCTCATGCCCGCCTTTGGGGATGCCTACTCCGATACGGAGATCGCGGCGGTAGCTAACTACGTAACGGCCCGCTTCGGTGCCGCGCCGTCCCGGCTGACTGCTCAGGACGTCGCGCAACTTCGCCAACCGTCTCCCTGAGCTCGTCGGTCGGGGCTCTCAAAGCGGGCAGGGCGCTAGAGCTTTGACGACGGTCTGGCCTCCGGCGGGTCGGCATCCAGCAGCTGCAAAGAGGGCCCCGAAGTCGTCGCGGTGAGGGCCTCGTTGGTAACGAGCACCGTCGCACCGGGCGTCAGGATGGAATTGACCTGGCGTACGAATTCGTCCGGAAGGCTGATCTTCGCAAGCGAAGCCCCATCGAGTTCGGTTCCTGCCTCGGCCGCATGACCGGGCGCGCCGATCAGCAGCCAGCGGTATTTCATCGGATCGGGAACATAGCGATTTGGCGTGGTGCTCGGGCCTTCTGCTAGGACTAGGGTGTGACTCCTGAAAGGCTCGTCGCTGTTCACCTTAAGACGCGCGCGACCGATCTCGATGCCGTTGCGGTACACCACGACGCGGCGACTGCGCTGACTCACGACGATACTGACCGGACCACTCGGAGAGCGATCGGGCTGCCAGCGCTCGACCTCGGTAGGGGCGAGCGGCGATCGCTCAATCGGTTGCCCGTCATGAAAGCCGACCGGTACGAGATAGCCGGGATGTGCAACGCGTGTTGGCTCGGTCGCATCGCTGCCGATGACGACCGTCATGCCCATCGGAGAAGTTTCGAAGAGCAACTTGGCGAACTCACTCGGCAGATGGACGCAACCGTGTGACTCCGGATATCCAGGCAGACCGCCCGCATGCAACGCCACCCCGCCCCACGTGAGTCGTTCCATGTAGGGCATCGGCGCGCCGTCGTAGATGGTGGAGCGATGTTCCTTCTGTTTCTGCAGTACGGTGAACACACCGGTCGGCGTCACGTGCCCAGGCCGGCCGGTGCTCACGGTGGTCGCGCCAATCAAGACGCCATTGCGGTACACGTACGCGCGCTGCTCGGCGAGACTTACGACCATGATGATAGGACCGGAGGCGACGGCGTTGCCCATCCACAGAAACTCGCCCTTGTGCAGCTGATCGATTGGGGTGTCGATCGGCACGGAGGCTCTGGCCCCCCAGAAGGGAACGGAATCGCCGTGCGCAGCCGCGCACAGCGCGAGCGTGCCAGCCGCCAATGCTCGAGCAAGAAGCGCGATCCGATCCATACGCAGATCCTGATGCGTTGACAACTCTACTCTTGCGTGATGGCACCTCGGCGGCTTCAGAGTTTCAATTGAGCTTTGGTGTCAAAGAGCGGCCCTGTCTCTTTCCCTCGCGGGTCGTCGGAGGTACGACGATACCTTCGTCCAATGGACCCGCCGCGTGAGCCTTGTTGCTATATGCCCGCACTACAACCGCCAGACAGGAGCAGGCCGCCATGGCAGCGCAGTCGCAGACAGTAGTATCCGGACTCAATCAAGCCGCCGAGCAGGGGATCAAGCAGCTACGTGATCTGTTCGCTGACGCGCCGGAGATTGGAAAAAAGGCGTTAGAGAACGCTCTTCGCGAGCTCAAGTCGGAGACTTCGGATTTGCCGCCGGCGGTGGAGAGCGCCGGCCGCATAGGCGCTCGCCTGGGCAAGGTCTCGGAGCTGACGATCATCGTCCCGCTCGCACCCGGTGGCGCGCAGCGTCTGCGGGCTTTCCTGAGGTTGTTGAGGGGCAATCTCTCGCAGGGCGCGGACAAGGTCGGCACCCTTCACACGATGCGGTTCGTGTTCTTCGATAACGATACACGGCTGCTCTTCGCTACGGCCTATGACGGCGATTGGGACACCTATATCGACGACTTCGTGGCGAAGATTCCCGACTATCTGGACATCATCGACTCCGCGTGGGACGGCTGGCCTGGAATTCACAGTCCGGGAGCGAAGGATTACCTTGCCAAGCACCAGATCACGGCGGAGGGGTGGTATGTCGCCTTTCCGGATCTGACGGTGGCGGAGATCAAGCGACTGAAGCGCATCGGCAAGGCGGTCGACGAGCTCCTCGACAAGATCGGATAGCCGGGTCGGCTGTGCGTTCCCTCGGGTCAGGGCGGGATTGACCCGCCCCTTGAAAGGATGCCGCGATGTTGTCCGGCGAGGAATTCAGCAACGAGATTATTGGCACGCACGCGCCGATGCTCGAGTTGAACGAAATCCAGGCGACCGTCCTGAGGGTGAGGCCCACGCCCTATTTCGGCTCTCACGTTGCATTGCGCGTCGAGAGTGCTCAAGCCGGCCGGGAGTTGCTGCGCCGGCTGGCACCTCACGTCGATTCCGCCGCCAACTGGTGGAAACCCGCCAACACCTGGGTGTCGGTGGTGATTAGTTATTCGGGCCTGGAGGCACTCGGTCTTCCACAGACTACGCTGCAAAGCTTCCCTGAGGCATTCCGCGTAGGGATGGCGGCACGTTCTCGTCAGTTGCGGGACGAGGGGGTCAACGACCCAAGGAACTGGGAGCCAGTGTTCGGCAAAGGTCAGATCCACATCGCACTCAGCGCCTTCAGCGACTCCATGGAAAAGTGGCGCCGTGTGGTCGCTGCCGCCCGCGAACAGTACGAGGGTTTCTCGGGCGTTAAGCTCCTGGCCGTGCAGGATTTCGGCGCGCAACCGGGTGATCTCAACTCGCTAGGCTACAAGGATGGCATCGACCAGCCGGCGATCGAAGGCAGCGGCGTCGAGCCGCTGCCGGGCCAGGGACCGCCGATCAAGGCCGGCGAGTTCATCCTCGGCTATCCTGGCGAGGCGGGAGTTCCGGTTCCGATGCCGCAGCCGGACATACTCGCTCGCAACGGCACCTATGTCGGCTTCCGCAAGTATCAGACGCGCGTCGGCGCGTTCAATCGGTTCCTGCGGGCAAATGGGAGCACCGAGGCGGAACGGGAATTGGTCGCCGCCAAGCTCGTTGGCCGTTGGCGTAGTGGCGCTCCGCTGACGCTGGCGCCGGAGGTCGACAACCCAGCGCTCGGCGCTGATCCGCAGCGGAACGACGATTTCAATTACGCGACCGATCCACACGGCCGGCAGGTGCCGTTCGGCGCCCATATCCGCCGCATGAATCCGCGTGACACGCAACTCACCCGACTGACCGATGTCAACCTGCATCGCCTCATAAGGCGCGGCGCGGCCTATGGAAAGCCGTACGATCCAAACGCGCTGTCCGAAGCCGACGACGAGGTTCCGCGGGGCGCCATCTTCCTTTTCATCAGCGCCAGGGCGATGGACACGATGGAGTTTCTGCAACAGGAGTGGATCAACGACGGCAACTTCATCGGGATCGGCGGCGAGCGCGATCCCATCATCGGGCGGCAGGAGGAAGGGGCGGCTTTCACCATTCCAAGGGAGCCCGTCAGACGACGCCTCCACGGCATCGAAACCTTCAACGTGCTTCGCGGCGGCGAGTACTTCTTCATGCCGAGCATCAGCGCCCTGAAGTGGCTTGCGAACCCGAGCCCGTGAAGGGAGGCGGCTCATGTCCGATCACATTGACGGTCCCCGGTCGATTGGCGAGCCGGCGGCTGACCTCACCGACCTCTTTTCGTTCACGAGTCCGGAGAACGCCGCGCGCACTGTCCTCAGCGCGTGCGTGTTCCCGTCGGCGGGCGAAGATGCCATCTTCTCTAATGTCATCGACTACTCGATCGCCGTTCGTCGCATCACTGTCGCTGGCCTCGGGAACGCGGCGAAGTTCGAGCCCTCGCCTGAGGAGATCCGCTTCAGCTTCCGATTCGAGGTCCTGACGCGAGACGCCGCTGGTCATGTGATCCAGCGCGGCGTTTGCAAACTGCCGGGCGGTCGTGAACTTTCGTTCACCGTAAATGACCCGCAGGGGGCATCAACACCGGAGGGCGATTTCCGCGTGTTCGCCGGGCTGCGCTCCGACCCTTTTTACCTCGCCTGGACCGCGGCAGAGCTCAAGAGAGTTCCCAACCTGCTGCAGCACGACAACGTTCTCTGCATGGTGGTCGAATGCGACACACGCCGGACGCTCGATCCCGCGAAGGGATCGTTGTTTGGCGCGATCGCCGAAACCGTTCCCCTCCCGCAGTCTCGAGCGCCGGTCGCGCACCCGGTGGCGCGCATCGATTGGGTCGGTCGCCCGGAGCAGACCAACATACGGCTCAGCAATCCCGCCATCGCGGGTCCGGACCTGCGCGATCTGTGGAATCAGCAGACACCGTTCGCGATTGCCAAGGAACTGCAGCCACTGTTCCTGCAACGCCTGAGGGACAGCTTCGCCAACTGGGACCTGCGCGATGGCAAGGCCGATTGGACGCCGGACGCGCTCGCCGCCAACGCGAGAGTGTTCCTGGATGATTTTCTGCTGTTCGATGTGGCCAAGCCGATCACGGACGATAGTCACCTCGAAATTGAGAAGAGCACGATCAATGGCCGCCCCTACCAGAGCGGAGGGGGCCGCACGGTCGACGCGAACGTCATCGATATCCTCCTCACCTGGCTCGTCAATCACGATAGGCAGTTCCTGCAAGGTGGGGCGACGCAAGCGACCCAGCGCGGCCTGAAGGTGTTTCCGTACTTCGCGACCCCGAACACGGAAGTACAGTCCGTCGCCGAATCCGTCGAGCTGTCCGCGGCGGCTGATGAGGTGTGGTCGGTGATGGGACGATTCAGTCTCGACTGGCATCCCGCGGTCGCCCGCGTCCGCCTGAGCGGCTCGGGGATCGGTCAGCTCCGAACGCTCACAACAGTCGACGGCCGGGAGATCATCGAGCGCCTCGACCGAGTCGACGAGGCGAGGCGTTCCTATCGCTATACGCTGGTCGCCGGTGTTCCCGCTTCTCACTACGCCGGCACCCTCGAAGTGAAGCCGAAAGGCCGCGGCTCCGTGGCAGCCTGGCGCGTCGACTTCCTGGCGGACAATCAGCCCGACATTGTCGTCAGGACCATGGTCACGGGATTGATCGAAAGTGGCCTCGGAAATCTCAAGACCCGCTTCGGCGAGATGAAATGACCGCCAGCGCGGAGACTGACCAGCTCGCTCCATACGTGACCGACGGAGAGATCGCCGCGATCAACCTCGAGAGCGCACGCCGCCGGGCATGGGCTCGCTTTGCGCAGGACCCGAGCCGACCCGGAATGGCCGAAGAGATCGTGGATAAAGAAGGACTGACCGCGCAGTTCTTCGGCGATCTGGACGCCTTCGATCGCCTGGACGCGCTCGCTGCCCAATTCGCGCGCGTGGACGACTCAGCTCGCGCAGCACTCATTCAAGCCGAGGTGGCTTCGGCAGCGCATCGTTTCGATGATGCGCGAGCGCACCTGGCGCGTGCCGCACAGCTGAACGGGCCAGACGACTCGATTCAGCGCCAATTGCTGACGATCGACCAGGCACGCGGGGAATCGCTCGATACCGTGCTGGAAGCTCGCCGCCGACTCGCGGCGGCGAGCGGGCGGATCGAGGATCTGGTACCTCTCGGCGCCACACTCGCCGATCTCGAGCGTTTCGCCGAGGCAGATGGCGTCTACCGCCAAGGGTTTCGCACTTACCGAGGCACGTCACCGTTTCCGCCGGCGTGGCTCTGTTTTCAGCTCGGCGCGCTCTGGGGCGAGCTCGTCCCCGTGCCGGATCTGTCGCTCGCCGCACTCTGGTACGTACGCGCCATTGCATACTTGCCCCGCTATGTGCGGGCGCGAGTCCATCTGGCGGAGATATACGCAAGTCAAGGGCAGACCCAGGAAGCCGAGGCTGCGTTACGGCCGGCGCTTTCGAGCAGCGATCCGGAGGTGCCCTGGCGTCTCGCCGATGTGCTCAGTGCTGAAGGAAGGCACGAAGAGGCCCGGAAGGAGCTTGAGGCTGCGCGGCGCGGCTTCGAGGAACTTCTTGGCAAACACTGTCTCGCGTTCGCGGATCATGCTGCGGAGTTCTACGCAGGCAGCGGTGGCGACTGCCGCCGGGCGCTTGAACTCGCACGCGCGAACTTCGCCAATCGCGCGACGCACCGTGCGGCCAGGCAGGCCAGTGCAATCTGGGAGAGATGCGGGTCAACCTGACACGCGCAGAATGGAATCGCCTCGCGGGTTTCTACGGGGCAATAGCGCTGCTGCACGCCCTGGGCGGAGGCCTGGTACTGCGATATGCCGCAGAGTTTCCCGCGCTCATCGGTCTTGGGCTCGGCGCCTATCTCTTGGGGCTAAGACATGCATTCGATGCCGACCACATCGTTGCGATCGACGATACGGTGCGCTATCTGCTGCAAAAACGGAGCCTTCCGCTCGGCGTGGGCTTCTTCTTTTCCTTAGGCCATTCGACTGTCGTGCTCGTCATTGCTGTTGCATCGGCGCTCGCGGCTGCGCGGTTGAAGCATCAGCTGCCAGCTCTGCAGCACATCGGTGCTGTCCTTGGCAGCGCCGTGTCTGCGACCTTCCTCTTGCTCATCGGCCTGCTGAATCTCGCGATCCTGCGGGACCTGATTGCGGCGCGCCGCGGGTGGGTGCAGTCAGGGCGAGACCATGCGCATGCGCCGCGCGAGCGCAGCGCACGGGGCATGATCACCTGGTTGCTGGGGCGGCGCTGGCTGCGGGTCGTCAGCCACAGTGGGCAGATGTACCCGGTTGGACTGCTTTTCGGATTAGGCTTCGATACCGCCTCGGAAATCGCGCTGATCGCCATGACGGCGGCCTCCGGCAGCGCTGCGCCGCTCGCGGCGGTCCTGTCGTTGCCGCTGCTCTTTGCGGCAGGCATGTTGACAGTGGATACGACGGACGGCGTTCTGATGTCCCGGGCCTATAGCTGGGCGCTCGGCGACCCGTTGCGTAGGCTCACATATAACGTCGTCGTGACCTGCACGTCTGCTTGCCTGGCGCTGACGATCGGAGGGGTACAGGGCGCATACCTCATCTCTCGTGCGCTCAAGGCGGGGCGCGCCCTGCCGTCCTTCCTGGATGTGGTCGACAGCAGTGTCACGGGCTCGCTCATTGCGTTTCTTCTCTTGCTCGCCTGGGGCCTGTCGGTCTGGATGGCTCGGCGCCGCGAGCCGGCGGCAGCGGAGACCCTCGATACTCGCTCTTAATGTGGTACTAGGAGCGCTTGCCGGCGAGGGCTTGTTCCTCGCTCAACGTGTAGAGGGCCTCGGGAACCGCCTCGAGCCTTTCCCGCGGGATCGGTTTACCGCTGCGGTCTGACAACCCGTAGGTGCCTTCCTCAATCTTCTTCAAGGCGCGATTGACGCGGTTGAGGCGTTCCGCGTCGCGGCGGACGAGGTTCCCTTCGCGTTCGAGCGTGTCGAGTTGCTGCGCGTCATCTTCCAGTTCCAGGGCGTCAGTGACGCGCTGGGTCTTGATATCGGCTTCTTCCGATTCGGCGGCCTGCGAGGCGGCGACCAGAGTCGCGCGCAAGCGCAGCAAGTGCCGACGCTGCTGTTTCACGAACGCCGCATCGATTCCGGCCTTGACGGTCTTCATATCAACCTTGCCAGCTCCCTGAGCAAGTTGTAATCGAAGGAAAGCCGTACGCCTCCCCCGTCGCGTGTCCATCCGCGCTGCTGAAGATCTTACGCCACCTCAGAGCTTGACGACATCCAGGAGTGCCTGGGCAAAGGCCTGTGGCGCTTCCTGCGGGAGGTTGTGTCCGATCCCGCCGTTGAGGTTTCGATGCAGGTACCTGCCCGTGAATTTGTGTGCGTAGGCGCTGGGCTCCGGATGCGGCGCACCGTTCGCGTCCCCTTCCAGCGTGATGGTGGGAACCCCGATGGTCGGGAAAGCGGCCAGGCGCCTCTCGAGTTCGTCATACCGGGATTCGCCCTGGGCCAGTCCGAGCCGCCACCGATAGTTATGGATGACGATGTCAACGTGATCGGCGTTGTCGAAGGCGGCTGCCGAGCGATCGAAGGTGGCCTGATCGAAGTTCCATTTTGGCGAGGCTATCTGCCAGATGAGTTTCGCAAAGTCGTGCCGGTACTTGTCATAGCCGCTCCGGCCGCGGTCGGTCGCGAAATAGTATTGGTACCACCATTGCAGCTCGGCCGGCGGGGGCAACGGCGCTTTGCCGGCCTCCTGACTGCCGATCAGGTAGCCACTCACCGCTACCAGGGCCTTGCAACGCTCGGGCCACAGAGCCGCGACGATGTCGGCGCTGCGGCCGCCCCAGTCGTAGCCCCCGAACGTCGCGCTCTGAATCTTCAGGGCATCCATCAGGTCGATCACGTCGCTCGCCAGAGCCGCCGGCTGGCCGTTGCGGACCGTCGAGCTCGAGAGAAATTGGGTGGGCCCATAACCGCGCGCAAACGGCACGATGACGCGGTAGCCAGCGGACGCCAACACAGGGGTGACGTCGACAAAACTATGGATATCGTAAGGCCACCCATGCAGCAGCATGACAGCAGGACCGTTCGCGGGACCCTCCTCGATGTAACTGACGTTCAGTGCACCCGCATTGATCCGTTTGAGTGGAGGGAACGAACGGGCGGACCCTGGCATGGCCGCTGGCGCCTTGGGCGCGTCAGCGCTCTCGCCGTGGGCCTCTGCAAAGGAGGTCATGAGAGGGCTCGCGGCAAGAGTCATCGCGGCGGTGCCGAGGAATCTGCGGCGGTCGGTGCTGTGCAACATGAGTGGCGTCCGTTTGACATGGAGCGAGGGGCCCTGCTGACGCGGGCATCAGAACAGAAAAGCATCACGATGCCGATAGGACATTGGTATCGGCGGATGCTCGGGAAGCCCCTTACACCATCGTGCTATCGCGCGCACAGCCCGGCTGTGCTCAAGATGGGCGTCAGTCACCAGGAGTGCTTCGGTGTACACCGTTCCTCTTGAGAAGGCAGGGCAGGGCCATCTGTGACCCGTCGTCAGCTCGTGAGCACGGCGGTGTCGGCAGGCGCCGTAGCAATGCTTGTCGGAGCGTTCTGGACCGGCGTCAAGAGTGAGCCGCGGCCGGTGATGCCCGCAAGCGTCCCGCTCCGATTCGAAGGGGAGTTGCCGTCACTCAATGGTGCGGTTCAATGGCTCAATTCCCCGCAGTTGAGCGCTGGGGGGCTGCGCGGCAAGGTCGTCCTGGTCGAGTTCTGGACCTATACCTGCATCAACTGGCGACGCACGCTGCCTTACGTTCGTGCGTGGGCCGAGAAATATCGTAACCAGGGTTTGGTGGTGATCGGCGCCCATGCGCCCGAATTCAGCTTTGAGAAAGATCTAGCGAACGTCCGGGAATTCACCCACGAGTTCGGCATCGAGTATCCGGTCGCCGTCGATACCGACTTTCGCATCTGGCGCTCTTTCAACAACCAGTACTGGCCCGCCCTCTATCTGGCGGATGCGCAGGGCCACATTCGTTACCATCAATTCGGCGAAGGCGCGTACCAGGAGACCGAGCTGGCGATTCAACAGCTGCTCGAGGCTGCAGGTCACCCGGACTTCAGTCACGACCTGGTGACGATCGATCCCCAAGGCGCCGAGAAACCAGGCAATTGGCGTGAGCTCGGCTCTCCCGAGACCTACATCGGCTACGAGCTCGCCCGGGGCTTCGCCTCGCCGGCTGGCGCGGCGGCAGATAGGGTTCGGGCATACACAAGGCCACCGGAGTTAGCGCTGAACCAATGGGCTCTGACCGGTAGCTGGACTATCGGCCAGGAGGCCGCGGTGTCGAACGGGCCAGGCGGGCGCGTCGTGTACCGCTTCCACGCGCGCGATGTCAACCTCATCATGGCGCCGCCGAAGGGAAGCTCACTGCCTTTCCGCGTGCTCATCGATGGCCAGCCGCCGGGTGCCGCGCACGGGGTCGATGTCGACGAGCAGGGCAGGGGCACACTCGACAGACCGATGATGTATCAACTGATACGGGCGCTACCTGTCGGCGACCACGAGTTTGAGATTGAATTTGCGGGTCCGGGCGCGTCGGTGTTTGATTTCACGTTCGGGTAGACCGGGCAGCCGCCCTGCAGCCGGCCGACCGAGGCTGTTCACCGCGGGAAGCGACCTTGCCGGCGAGAGGCGGGTAGTGCAGCTCGCTCAGCATGATTTGGAATTCGGCGTCGGAGTAAGAACAGAGACCCATCGACACACGAGTGGAGGCGCACTTAGCGAGGAGCCGGGACGAGGGCTCGCGAACTTCGCGAGGGGGGTTAGGATCGAGGAATACGGCGCGCAGTTTTCTGATCCACCTGGAGGTCTTTGATGCCAGTCCCGACACAACAGAGATCAAATCAACGGGCCAGGGGCAGGTCGATTGCACGATGGTATCGGCGATCCCGCGTGGCATCCTCGCGAGGTGGCGGTAGTATCGATCCATGACCAGCTTTGACCTGATCCCACCCAGCGCGGAACAACGCGCCGCCATCATCGGCGCGTTAACTGTGGAAGAGCGGCACGTCTTGCTTGAGCACGGTACGGAAGCACCCTTCTGCGGCGTGTTTGTGGACAACCAAAAGGACGGCGTGTACACCTGCCGGTTCTGCGGTCTGCCGCTCTTCCGGTCGAGCGCCAAGTTTGACTCGGGCACTGGCTGGCCGAGCTTCTTTAAGCCTTTCGACGAGCGCCACATCCGGCGGGTGCGCGACACCAGCTACGGAATGACTCGCGTGGAGGAGGTGTGCGCGCGCTGTGGCAGCCACCTGGGACACGTTTTTCCAGACGGGCCGCCGCCAACCGGTGAGCGGCATTGCCTCAACTCGGTGTCCATGTCGTTCACGGAGCAGGGTCATCCGTTGCCGGACATGCTCGGACGGGGACCTCCAGAAGGTCGGGTGCTCGCCTAGCCCGACGGAATCAGCGGCCGGAAAGGTTCGGCAATGCAATCGAGTAAAACGCGCTCCTGAGACAGGTAACGAACTGTGTAGATTTGTTGATCCGAGGGTCACGGGGACTCTGCCCGCGCGAGGCGTTAGCATTCGCACCGCGTGCCGATACCAAGGTATCAGGGTAATTACATTCGGTGTGTCGCATCCTCGAGTAGCTGACAAGAGGAGGCGCGATGCCCACGCACAATGACTCGGTCATCGGCGCATCATCTCGCACGAAGAAGTGCTTGAGTTGAGCCGGGTGAGGAACTCATGACGGGTCCACCGCCGCCAATCGTCGCGGTCGTTGACGACGATGAGTCGGTACGCGAGTCCCTGCCCGACCTGCTGCGGGAACTCGGTTACGCGGCAAGGGCCTTCGCATCAGCGCAAGAGTTCCTGGCGTTCGATCGTCTCGCCGACACGCGGTGCCTCATTCTCGATGTGGCTA
>Ga0335081_10002458_pt1 | contig 29176 bp, 30 predicted proteins | sample Lox_Sample_35_FD_206713 | JGI IMG/M metagenome (GOLD analysis project Ga0335081, IMG submission 206713) | Soil microbial communities from Loxahatchee National Wildlife Refuge, Florida, United States - Lox_Sample_3.5 | ecosystem: Environmental > Terrestrial > Soil > Wetlands | place: USA...
GACGCCTTCGCTCACCTCTACAACAATTACAGACCCCACGGCGCCCTTGGCGGACGAACCCCCAGCGAGTATCTCACCCTCACGAGCCAGGAGCCCCAGCCGTCTCATATGTACTGATCCCGGACAGATCCTGGACAGTGGGGAGGCTGGCCTTTATAAGGCCCCGCGCTTTGCTTGCCCGCCGCGCGACGGGTCCGGCGCCCAGGTAGCTCAGTTGGTAGAGCACGTGACTGAAAATCACGGTGTCGGTGGTTCGATTCCGCCCCTGGGCACCATCAGAACGGAATGCCGATCGGTCATCATCCGCCCGCGTTTTGTTCGTTGTGATCGATTCCCCGCGGCCATACCGCATGCCATTGCCACACGCTTCGACAGGAGAATTGATCCGGTGCGGTTAAGATCTGTCCTTCCGATCATCGTCGCGATCGCCGGCCTCTTCGCCTTGTCGGCATCGCCGCGAGCTTTTGCCGCGGAGAAAGCGGCGGACGTGCCGGCCTGGCTGAGGGCGCATGTCGGCGAAGGCGACGGGCAAATCGCGCCGGTGGTCCTGCAGAGGGCGCGCGCGCTTTACTTCGAAAAAATGCGCGCGGGCGCGATCAGGAATCCCTGCTACTTCGCCATGGACGCGACCCGCCCGCACGAGTTGGGCGACGGCAAAGCGGGGCGCCGGTTCTACATCATCTGCGAAGGCAAGCATTCGTTTCGCGCTATCTCGGCGGGCCACGGCAGCGGCCGCCATTTGAAAGGCCTCCCCGATTTCGCAAACGGGAAACAGTGCGCGAAGAACTTCGGCAATGCGATGGATTCGAAGCTGACGACAGGCGGGGCCTATGTGACGGCCGAGGGGAAAACGTCGTTCAAAGGCTATTACCGCGTCTCGGCGAAACATGACGCCGCGTTGATCCGCACCTTCATCCAGTTCGACGGCCAAGGCGAGACCGCGAATGCCAGAGAGCGCGCGATCGGCGGACATCCGGCCGTTCTGGTGAGGGAGTATTGCCGTTTCAAAAAGCCGCACAGCCCCTACGCCGACCACGACGGTTACGTTGCCTTTGGCAGGTTCGAGAATTACGCCGACGGCCGCAGCAACGGCTGCACCAGCTGGTCGTGGTCGGATGCCCGCGACATAACCGCCATGGTGAAGGATAATCCGACGACGCTCTACATCTATCCCGACGCAGCCGACATCGACGTCGTCGCGCAAGCGGTCAAAGCCGGCCGGTCGCTGGCGCGCGCGGGACTATATTGGAACGCCGCATGCTTGCGGGAAATCCACGCGCCGAAATTCTGGCCGGACAAAACCCTCGGCCCGCTCATTGCTCAATACGAGAAGGATCACCCGCCGCCGCCGGAACGGCCATTGCCGATTTGCAAGGGGCTGTGAGCGGGCCCCGCCGCGCATTCGGCCTGCTCCCTCCCCCCTTGTGGGGCCTTGTGGGGGAGGGTTGGGGAGGGGGCAAGCTGCATATGACGATCTTGCTGTTCACCCCTTCCCTGTCCCTTCCCCACAAGGGGGGAGGGAACGTCGTGGCTCTGATCTTCGTAGGCACGATGACGTTGCTCCGCGCTTGCCGTCACAATGTGCGCGTCACCTTGCTCAGGTGAGGCGGATTGTCGGGATCGAAGCCGCGCCGGCGCGCCGCCGCCTCGATGGCGCGATAGGCGGGGACGAGCATGAGGACCGGATCGCAAATCGGATGGCCGTCGCCGATCCAGGGCAGCGAGCCCGCGGCGCCTCCGGCGGTGAATACGCTCTCGCCCGCGTTCTCCAGGTCACGCACGAGGTCGTCGACAGTGACGGCCGCCTCGTCGTTCTGCCGCAGCACCAGCACGGGCGTTGCCGGCGTAACCGATGCGCGCGGCCCGTGCCGCAGCTCGGCGGCGCTGTGGCCGAGCGCGGGAACGCGCAATATTTCCGCCACCTTGAGCGCGATCTCGCGCACGCAGCCGAGGCTGTAGCCGCGCCCGACGACAAAGGCCGCCGGCGCGGCGGCGGCGCGATCAGCCCAGGCCGACCAGTCGCAGGCAAGCGCTTCGGACAACCGCAGCGGCATAAGTCGCAGGCCCTCGTTCAAAGCATCGTCGCGCGCTAGCGCCGCCACCACCTGCGCTCCGGCGATCATCGACAGCACGACGCTCTTGGTCGCCGCGACGGAGCGTTCCGGCCCGGCGCCGATTGGCAGCACCAGCTCGGCCGCGGCGGCCGCCGGCGAGTTTTCGTCGTTGATGATGGCCAGCGTCAGCGCGCCCAGCCTGCGCGCGGCCCGCGTGGCATCGACGAGATCGGGACTATGCCCGGACTGCGACACCACGGCGAACAGTGCATCGTCCATCTTGGGCGGCCGTTGGTAGGCCGTCACCACGGAAGGCGCCGCGGCGGAGGCGAGCAGGCCAAGCCGCGTTTCGAACAGGTAACGCAGATAAACCCCGACATGGCCCGAGCTGCCGCGCCCGCAAAAAACGATGATGCGCGGCTTGGCCTGCTCGATTCTTTGCGCGATCGCCGCGAACAAATCGGCGCGCGCCAAAAGGCGTTGCGCGGCCGCCGGCACTTCGGCGATCTCGCGCGCCATCGCGCTTTGCGGCTCAGCCATCGCCGCCCTGGGACGCTTTGATGGCGACGCGCAGATTGCCGCCGTGCTGCTGCAGCAGCCGCGCGGCTTCGCTGCGGCTCACACCGAGGCCGATGAGGACGGCCATCTTCACGTCGCCATCGGCCTGTTCGAGATGGCGCGCCGCCTCGCTTTGCGGACAGCCGACGATTTCGCCGACAATCGCCTGCGCGCGGCGGCGCAGCTTGGCGTTCCGCGCCCGCATGTCCACCATCAGGCCGCGGTAGACGCGGCCCATTTTCACCATCACGGCGGTCGAGAAAAGGTTCAGCACGATTTTCTGGGCCGTGCCCGCCTTCATGCGGGTCGAGCCGGCGATCACCTCGCTTCCGGTGTCGACCAGGATGCGATGGCGCGCGACTTCGAAGAGCGGCGCGCCCGGATTGTTGGCGACGGCAATTGTCACGGCGCCGGCCGCGCCGGATGCGCGCAAGGCGCCGATCGTAAAGGGCGTCGTGCCGCTTGCCGCAACGCCGATCGCCACATCGTCGGCGCCGACCTTCGCGTCGGCCATCGCCTGCGCGCCGGCCGCCTCGTTGTCCTCGGCCTGCTCGGTGCTCCGCACCAGCGCGTCAAGGCCGCCCGCCATGGCGAATACAACACGATCGGCAGGCCAGTCGAAGGTCGGCGGCAGCTCGGTCCCGTCCTGCACGCCGATGCGGCCCGACGTGCCGGCGCCGACATAGACAATGCGTCCGCCCCGCTGCAGCGCCGGCACCGCATCCTCGACGGCCGCGGCGATGGCGCCGAGCGCGCCGCGGACCGCGGCGGCCGCCGTGAGCTGGCCTTCGTACATGGCCGCGATCATCTCGGCCGCGGACCAGGAATCGAGATCAACGTAGCGTGGGCTCATTTGCTCGGTGCGCATGACCTCGTCTCTTGCCCCGAAAGCGCGCCCGGCATTATTGCGTCCCATTCGGCGCGGACCCTATCCGTTCATGACGGCGCGCCGGGCGAGAAGCAAGGCGCCGTCCACCGCATCGCCTTCAACCGGAACCAGCCGGCGCTGCACATCAGGCGCCAGCCACGGCTGCATTGACGAGGCGAGCCCGCCGAGCAGCGCGACACGGGAAGCACCGCACTCCGCTAACCGGCGCACCAACTCGTCGATCTGCTCCGCCGCGTCGCGCACGATCCGCCGCGCGACCGAATCGCCGGCATCGGCGTGCCGCATGACCAGCGGGGCGAAAGTTGCATAATCCGTGGCCGTCGCATGATCCATCCACGCAACCGCCTCGAACGGATCGTTGTGGAAGCGCATCATCACGTCGCGTGTCAAGCTGGTGCCGATGGTGCGCTCGTCATAGGCCCGCAACGCCAGACGAATCGCGTGCAGGCCGAGATCGGCGCCGCTGCCCTCGTCGGAAATTGGAAAGCCATAGCCGCCGATTCTGAATTCGCGTCCTTCGACGACGGCAAAGCCGACGCTGCCGGTCCCGACAATGACGATGCCGCCGTCTTTGGCCGCATGCGCCCCGATGCAGGCGATCGTCGCGTCATGGGCATAAATGACGGAGGCGAAGGGATGCGGCCGCGCCACGAGCTGCTCGAGCGCGCCTTTGCGGCCGACGCCGGCAAGGCCGACGGCGGCATTCAACCAGCTCAACGCGTCGGAGCCGAGCCCGGCTTCCTCGAGCGCGACCCGGCAAGCCTTTTCGACTTCGGCAAGCGCGTTGTCGATCCCAAGGCGCAGCGCGGCCGGGCCGGCAATGCCGGTTCCGAGCAAGCATCCTTGCGCATTCTCGATGCGGGCACGGCATCCCGTGCCGCCGCCGTCAACGCCGGCGAACAGCGGACCCTCTTGTGCGGCCGTCATCATCCGGCGATCCGCTGGATATCCGCACCGCACTGCACGAGCTTGCGGTCGAGCGCCTCGTATCCGCGGTCGAGATGGTAGATGCGGTGGACGGTCGTTTCGCCTTCGGCCACCAATGCGGCAAGGACCAGGCTCACCGAGGCGCGCAGGTCGGTAGCCATCACTTGCGCGCCGTGCAGCCGCTCGACGCCGCGCACCAGCGCCGTCGAGCCTTGCAGCGAGATGTTGGCCCCAAGCCGCCCGAGCTCGGGAACATGCATGAAACGGCTCTCGAACACGGTCTCGCGGATGACCGATGCGCCCGATGCGATGGTCATCAAGGCCATGAACTGCGCCTGAAGGTCGGTAGGAAATCCCGGGTAAGGTTCCGTGGCGACGTCGACCGCCGCTAATGGTCCCGAGCGGACGACCATCAGCCCGCGATCGGTCGGCCAGATCTGAACTCCGGCGCTTTCCAGCACCGCACCGACCGAGCCGAGGTGCTCGAGATGGGCGCCGAGAATCTCGAGATGACCGCCGGTGATCGCGGCGGCGATGGCGTAGGTGCCGGCCTCGATGCGGTCGCTGATCAACTCGTGCCGAGCATGGTGGAGGGCACCCACCCCTTGCAGCAGAATCCGATGCGTCCCCGCGCCCTCGATGCGCGCGCCCATGGCGGCGAGGCAGAGCGCGAGGTCGCCGACTTCGGGATCGCGCGCGGCGTTCAAGATTTCGCTTTCGCCGCGTGCAAGCACCGCCGCCATCAGGGCCGTCTCGGTCGCGCCCACCGACGGCGAGGACAGCACGATACGGCCGCCGCGCAAGCCGTCGCCCTGGCTCCGCGCGTGAATGTAACCCGCCTCCATATCGACCTCGGCGCCGAGCGCGTCGAGCGCTTTCAGGTGCAGGTCGATCGGCCGTGCGCCGATCGCGCAACCGCCCGGCATGGACACGCGCGCCGAGCCGAAACGGGCAAGCAGCGGCGCCAGGACGAGGATGCTCGCGCGCATGCGGCGGACCAGGTCATAGGGCGCTTGCGCGTTGCGGGCCTTGGAAGCGTCCAGCACGAGCGTCCGCCCGGGTCCGCGCGCGGCGTCAACGCCGAATTCCCGCATCATGGCGAGCATGGTGTTGATGTCCGTCACTTCCGGAACATTGCTGAGCTCCAGCCGCTCGGAGCAGAGCAGCGCGGCGGCAATCTGCGGCAAAGCCGCATTCTTGGCCCCCCAAATCTGGACGGAGCCTTCAATGCGTCTGCCGCCGCGAATGACCAATCGGTCCATGCTGTTTCGTCTTTCTGTCCCCGCGTGTGCGGCCGCTAAAAGCGGACAATCGGCCGCGCCGGATCGGTGCATCATCCTGTCGGCAAAACGCAGGCGCCCGATAGCCTGGGGAATCAACGTCGTCTAACTTAGATTGGTTTTGTTACGCCACCAATCCAGCCCGTCACGGACAAAGATGAGCCCGGCTCCACCCAATGCTCCGATTGCCGGCGGTCATGCCATTCTGGCCGACCGGATTTTCGACGGACGCCGCTGGCATGACGAAGCCGCGCTATTGTTCCGGGATGGGCGCATCGTCGGGCTTGGTTCTTGGGGCGAGGTTCCGTCCGAATCTCCGCAGACGCGCCTGCCGGCCGGCGCTTTCCTCGCTCCGGGGTTTATCGACCTGCAGGTCAACGGCGGCGGCGGCGTTCTGCTCAACGATCGACCGACGGCCGAGGGCATGCGCGCCATTGCCCGCGCGCACCGTCGCTTCGGCACCACGGCCTGCCTGCCCACGCTGATCACCGACACGCGCGAGCACATGCGGAACGCCATTACGGCGGCTCGCGCGATTGCCGGCCGGGAGGGGGTGCTCGGCCTGCATCTGGAGGGCCCCTTCATCAGTCCGCGACGTCCCGGCGTCCATCCGCCCGAGCAGATCGCAAAACCCGGTGCCGGCGACCTGGAGCAATTGTGCGACCTCGCCGGCGCCGGCCGGTCGATGGTCACCCTGGCGCCCGAATGCGTGCCTGCGGGCTTTATCCGCACGCTGACCTCGTCGGGTGTTCGGGTTTCGATCGGCCACAGCGAGGCGACCGCCGACGTTGTCACGCAGGCTGTCGCCGACGGCGCTACCGGCGTGACCCACCTGTTCAATGCCATGCCGCCGTTGAGTGCGCGCGCTCCGGGCATCATCGGCGCCGCGCTGGCGGAACCGCGGCTGACGGCCGGCCTCATCGTCGATGGCATTCACGTCGATCCCGTTTCGGTCCGCGCCGCGTTCGCCGCCAAGGGGGCCACCCGGATAGCCTTGGTCACCGACGCCATGCCGACGGTCGGAACGTCGCTCGACCGTTTCGAACTGATGGGACGGACGATCAAGCTCGCCGACGGACGGCTGACCATGGAAGGTGGCACACTGGCCGGCGCGCACCTCGATATGGCCTCGGCGGTGCGTAATGCGAACAAACTGGCCCAGGTTTCGCTGGAGGACGCGCTGCGTGCTGCTTCACTGACGCCGGCGCGGTTTCTCGGCCTCGATCACGAGTGCGGAGTGCTTTTTCCAGGCGCGCGCGCCGATTTCGTTGCTTTAACTCAGGACCTGGCGGTCGTCGCGACTTGGGTCGGCGGCAGCAGCGCGTGAGCGGGCGGCGCGCTCATCCGCTTGCGTAGCGGAGGTATTGCTGTCGTTCGCTTGACCAAGCCCGCTCGTCTGCCAGCGCCAGCGCATCGAGGTCTTGCGGCGCCGCCGAAGCATCGTCGACCCATTCCCGCAACAACGGGCCGCCGTTGATTACGTCAATGGGCAGCCTGCCGTGCTCGTATTCGTAAGCGAAATCGCGCCACAGCGGATAGTCGGGATACAAGCGGCGGATCGCCTTGAAGGCGAGCGCCTGAAGGCGCCAGGGCTTGAACGCCGCGTGGCCATAAGCGCGACCTTCCGTGTGGATTTGCATGCCGTGGCACAGCTTGCCGGCGTGTTTGTGAAACGTCGGCTCGAACCAGCACTCGCGCAAGCGGCATCCATCGAGCCAGCGCGGGGCGAGACCCTGCATTTCCTTCATGACCGCTCGCGCGTCGATGTCGGGTGCGCCGAACAATTCGAGCGGCCGCGTGGTGCCGCGTCCTTCCGAGAGCGTCGTGCCCTCGACCATCACGGTCCCGCCATAGGCGCGCGCCATGTACAAGTTCGGCGCGTTGGGACTGGGATTGATCCAGGTGCGCACACCGAGCGGCCAGCCGAACCCCGGCGCCGCGTCGGGCTGCCAATCCTGCATCTCGATGACACGGTATTCGACATCGAGCTTGCGCGTGCTGAGGAACCAGAGGCCCAGTTCGCCGAGCGTGAGCCCATGACGCATCGGCAACGGCCCCGCGCCGACGAAGCTTTCCCAGCCGGCGCGCAGCGTCAAACCTTCGACCGGCCGGCCCACAGGATTGGGCCGGTCGAGCACACAGACCGCCTTGCCATGCTGTGCCGCCGCTTCGAGCACATAGCGCAGGGTCGTAATGAAGGTATAGATTCGACAGCCCAGGTCCTGCAGATCGACGAGCATCACGTCGAATGTATCCATCATCGCGTCCGTCGGCTTGCGCACCTCGCCGTACAGGCTGAAGACCGGGACGCCGTGCACTGGATCGTTGAAGTCGGGCGACTCGATCATGTTGTCCTGCTTGTCGCCGCGCAGGCCATGCTGAGGGCCGAAGGCGGCGCTGATCTTGATGTCGCCGCAGGCGGCCAGCGCGTCGAGCGCATGCGTCAAATCTTCCGTGACGGAAGCGGGATGCGCGAGCAAGGCCACGCGCCGGCCGGCGAGCGGCGCGCGCAAAGCAGGTTGGGCGATGAGCCGGTCGAGGCCGAATTTCATGGCGGCACGCTCGGAGAAAGCTCAAGCGTAAAACAGGCCGCCTGATGGAAGTCCGGTTTCCCGGTCGGATGCGCCAGCGCCCAATAGGACTTGCTGCCGCTCGTGTCCTCGATCACGGCCGCCAAACCCAAGCGCCACAAGGCGCTGCGCGGCAAGTCGGGTGAGCGGTCCAACTTAAGCGAGGCCCGCAATGTGTAGCGGCCGGGCTCCGATTGTATCTCGATCGCGGGCGCGCCGATCTCGCTTGCCTTACACATTCCATTTCGATAGCCGCTGAACCGATAGGCCGCCCATTGCGTCGACGGCGCAAAGTTGAATTCGTAATAAGCGCTGCCCGGCGAAGCGCGAACGAACGCCTCGAAACAGGTGTGTCGCCAAAGCTCATCGCTACGCGCGGGCGCCACGACGTCCGGCATTCGGACTTCACCGATCATGCCGCTCACGAGATAACACAATAGCAAATTATTAGCATGCCGCCGCGCGGTCACTTCAATGTGCTCTACCGCAGACGAAGATGAATCCGGATGAAGCTTCAGCCGCTCGCCCATACCGGCATTTTACAGGCCGGACTATTGTTGTCACGCCGCGCGGAAATTGGTTGCGTGCTCTCCGTCAGCAACGGCCGCATCGTGATGATGTCCGGCCAAGCAGTTCCATCCGACCTATCTCGGCGCGCTGAATCAGAAAGGCTTGGAACCACGCGCGCCGTTCTCAACGATGCACGCTCACTTTATCGCGTCGGCTGCAAATATCCGCCCAGTCGAGAAGCTCCGCATCTTGCGGTCCGCCCAAGCCTTGATGTCGGCGACCGTGAAGCGCTTGAGGAACGGATTGGCCTTGACGATTTGCTCGCGATTTGTCCGGCCGGTTGCATCGGCATTGGCCATCACGAGCGCGGCTTCGGCATTCTCCGGCGCCAACAAGATCGCCACCGCGCCCGCGCCGCCGGCAAAGTGGGCCAAGTAGACGGTGCCCGCGGTGACCGGCAGATTACGCTGCCTCAGCAGCGCGGCATTCTGCTCGACAAATCGCGTCGTTATCTCACGCGCGAGCACCGGGTCGCGCCGCAGGTCCAGGATTTCGCTGTCGCTGTGGCTCTTGGCCAGGTCGGGCCGGTAGGTGCGGATCAAGTCAAGCCATGTTTCGTTGAGAAATTGCCCGGGCCCGGTGGCGCTGGAGCGCTTGTTCTTCGCGTTGGGATCGCCGTTTGATTCAGCGCCGATGATCCGCTCGACCACCGCACGGATCGCCTGGCTGTCCGTCAGTTCGTTGCGGCCGGCAAAATTCAGATGGAGGTAGGATATGCCGAACCAGACCAAAGCCAATCCCGCCAGCAGCGCGCCGGCTAGCGTGGCGAACCAATGTCCTTGCCCGAAGCGACGATGACGTGGAATCCAGCGCGCATGCTGATTGGGGACGGGAAGCTCAGGAACGGCATCGGAGATTGGCGGAAGGGGCAGCGCTTGGACCTCGGCCAAAGCAGCTGCCTGGCGCGAGAAATTCGACAACTGTCTCTCGATCTCATCGAGAAAGTCGTTTCTCTTCATTTCGAACAGTGTCGTTATTTCCGACAAAGTCGAAGGAGCCGTCGCGCGTTCCTGTACTCGCGTCGGGTCTTTCTCCAATCGCAACAAGTCTGCGCCGGAATGCGCCGGTTCTCGCCTCTCTACGGTGCAGGAATCCGTGTCCACAGGTCGAATGCTTGAAAAGCGCCGAATCGATCGATGATTCTCACTGAATTCTTAATCGAATGAGTAGCAATAGAGTGGTAATGCACAGCTCTATTTAATCGTTAGGCTTAACCATAGCATAACGCCAGCGACGGCGCGCTTTGAACGCGTTCGATCCGGTAACGGTTGATTTACCGTAAGCGCGAGATACAAATTTCTCCCGATGGGTGCTGGGCGGACCGGATCGGCGCTGTCGGGATTAGGACGCGGCATCTTGCGCGCCGCCGCGCCGCCGGGGACGGTAGGCCTTACTGCTTAGCGGGCGCGCTTTGGCTTATCGACGTCGTCGACCAACGCGCCAGCGCTTCGGTAATACTCTTCTCGCCGGCCGCTCCCTTTTCAATCGCCAAAACCGCGCGGCTTCCATTGCTGTAGACAAATGGGATGCCGAACCAGGGGTTATCCTTCAGCGCCTGCAAATTGCGCTTCATGTCCGCCTCGCTCGCGGAAAGGCCGATCAGGAAATTATCGCTGCTGACCTTGACGTGATTGCCGACCAGTTGCTCGCCGGCAATCTCCTCGCTCGGCTTCATCAAGACGCCGAGCACATCCTTCACGCTGCCCGTTGGACCGTTCGACGGCAGGTCGAAGCGGACCTCGATGACGTGACTTGACGGCAGCGACTTGTCGAGGTTGCGGCGGATCGTCATGGTCATCTTAAGCGGCCGCTCGGGTATTACAACTTGGGCCGTGACGGCAACCTCCGACACACCGCCCACGCTAGAAGGAGTCTCTTCGGTTCGCCAAGCCACCGAGCCCGTATAACTTTTACCTTGCGGGTCGGACAGATTCTCTTCGAACAGCGCGGCGCGCTGACCCTCATGCGCAACCGGCTGCGGCGAAATCGATGAGACCGCGCGGGGCGATGGTGTTTGCGCCGCCACTTTCATCTCGGCATCGGAAGGGAGAAACACCCGCGTCAGCCGCCAGTCGCCGTGCCACGTGAAGAGCAGAATCAAAGGCCGCCGCATCTTGTCGCTGTCCGGGCTGACGTCGACCCGAAACTCGAAGGGGCCCCCCGAGAAAAATGCGTATCGAATCTTTTCCCAGCCGAACACGCGCTCCTGCCGACGCTCGCGGCCGATCGGCCGGGCGGTCTTCCAGCCACGATCATCGAGCTTTGCAGATCGCAGTAGGTTGATTACCGCCTGGCGGCTCAGTAGCGCGTCAATTGTCGACGAGTCATGTGAGGCGCCGGCGGGGGCGGCGTCGTCGTTCGAGTCGGTGGCATCGCCCTCCGGCGAGGTCGCATCGGCCTGCAAGTCCTCGCGCAGCCCCTGGACCACGCTCCTCCAGTCGATGCGGCGCTCCAAAGCAACCGGATCGGCGTTCTGCAATCCGTCGCGCAATTGATAGAACGAGCCGGCGGCCCAAGCTGTCCAAGCCAGCCCGATGAGGATTACGACGCCGATGATCCTGCGGAATCGCCGACGCCTTGCCTTGCGCGCCGCGCGCTCAGGGTCGGGAGCGTCGCCTATCGGTCGAGGTTCGGTTACGATTTCGGGTGGCGGCGGCATTATCACACTACCGGTTGAAGCGCGGCCGAAATGCGGCGCCGCGTTTCATGCGCAGATCCAAAGTGAAATAGGGCCACAAAACGCGGCCTTGAGAAGGATAAGGCGATGCTGACACCGGTTTATTCCGCACCCTTCGGTCTAAAATTGTTTGGACGTCATTGAGCCGCTCAAAATGACTTTAAAATGTTCCTCGACGGTCTGCTTGGGCGTCCGCGCGGTCGTCGCAGACGGCTGCTGCTCTGCCGTCTGCGTGGCAGGATTTTGCTTGGCCGATGCATCGCCCTTAACTGAACCGAAGTTTTCCTCTATGGCCTGTGCCGCGGTCGGCTGCGTTGCGCCGGAGGCCGGCTTTTGGTTCTGCTCAACCCGCTGCACCGCCGCTTGGCGCGTGCGGATCGCCGCTTGCAGCGCGGTGATGCGCTGGCTGATTTGCACGCTACGCGCCTCCAACTCGGCTTGCTCCGCAGTGCGAGCGATTTCTTTCTGTTGGAGCAATTGGCCTGCGGCAACATTTTGATTGTTGCGCACGTTATAGGCATCCGTGCGGCGATTGAATGGCTGCAGCACGTGATCGCAGCGCTCTCTCGCTGCCGCGAGCTGCGATATCGGAACCTTCCCGCTGCAGAGCTTGCGAACCGTGCGGCGCTGCACCTCGATCGCGGCCAATTCGGCCTTCAAAGCCGTACGTTCGTCGGCGGCTTTCTTGGAAAGCTGTTCGATCTGCTCCTTCAGTGCAAGATTGGCCTGCAGCTTCGTCGGAATCTGCTTTTGCTCTGCCGAGAGACGCAGCAGTTCGTCCGTCATTTTTGCGATTTCTGCGTCCTGCGCGCGCGACGGTAATGCGGGAGCGGCAGACAAAAATGCGGCTGCGACGAAGACGCTCACTCGACGCAAATTCATAGCGTAAGCCCTTCGACCGGCACTGACTGCTCCTCGACCGGCAGGAATATTCGCGCTTTTCCGAGCCTTACACAAGACAGGCACTCGGCGCGTTCGGGCGCTGTCTGTTCGGCAAATCTGCCAACGCATCCGCATGCGGCTGATCGGCGATTTTAGCGGTGTTTGGCGGACGCTCGCACCGCTTTTGTTATGCACGCTTATGTCCCATGTTGGCACAGGCCCTCACCACCGTTTCGCGGTCCGCCGCGCCGGAGATGGCAGACGAACCGTGTCAAGTTTGTGTTAGACTGCGGCGGGCGGCACGTTGGGAGGAAAAATCGCGTGATTCGCTTCACCTTGTTGGCGTTTACCGCGCTGGCATTGGCAGGCTGTGCCTCGGTGTTTCACCAGGAAGAGCAAGCGCCGCCGCCCCCGCATCTCGGCGTGGCCGAAATCACGGAAAAGGCGAGGACAACGGCGGAGGAGTGCCGAGCGCAGTTCTCCGAATCGCGGAAGGATGCTGTTGCACGCGGCAATTGTTTCAACGACGTCGACGACATCTTCAAACAAATCGCGAAGTTTCCTGATCTGGTGGACCGCCGAATTGCGAAGCGAACGGAACTCGCGAAGGAAATCGCCGACGGGAAGATTACCCGGGCGCGCGCGGTCGCGCAATTTACCGAACTCAGCCGTGTGCTCGTGGGCGAGGAGCACCGACGGCTGAAGTCGAAGGTATCGGCCAGCGTGCAGCAGAGCGCCGCGTTGGCGGGTGCCCGGTTATTTTGAGCGCAACTTAATCGCGGCACACTAAGCCGGCGGCAATTCGATCGTTGCCAATGCGGTTATTCGCAGCCGGGACGCTGGCCAGGTTGGCTGGGCGTGGATTTCGCCACACCGCAATTCGAATCGCCTTGCAAAGTCGGAGTTTCGGGTTTGGCTGTGACCGGCGGGGTGGATTCGTTGACGGCCGGCTTTTTGTTGTAATCCGGTTTCCAACCGCCCACGCCATAATTCTGCGTTGCCCCGCCGACCCCATAGCTGTTCGGACGGCCCACAATCAGCGCGTCGTCGGCCATGGCCAATGTCGTGCCAAGACAGGCCGACATGAGCGCGGTATAGAATAAGAAGTTACGCATGAGCATAATGATGCTCGGCCGCCGTATGAGCTTCAGAAATTGTCCGAAAACAATTTTAACGTAAGTCTTGACGCGACTGCAATCCTCTTGACTGGGTTACCTTCTTTAATTCACGATGCTTGTCGAGCGAGTTCCTGGCCCGACTATGGGGCAGGATGCCTATACTTCCCGGTCAGGGAAGGTTTCCAAGCCCGCAAGGCGGAATTGCCACGAGGGAGACCTGACATTGCCTTTCTTTTCTCGCGTCAATTCGTCAGGGCCGGGCGCGCGGCGGTTTGCCGCTGCGCGGCTCGTTCGAGGGCAATGTCTTGCGCCAGTGATAACGATCATTGCGCTCGCCTGCGTAATTGGTTCTTCTCCATCGGCGGTGGCGCAGGCAAAGCATCGGCGGCATTCAGCGCCGGGCATGACCCACGCCGTCACCAATGTGCCCGATGCGATCGTCAAGTCAGGGGTGCGGACGCGTATAATGATCGCGTGGGATTGCGATCAACCGAGCCACGCGCCTATCGTTTGGGCCCACGCGGATCATGGGACGGTCACCGTCACGAAGGGCAGGGGCCCGAGCTGCGGCCTTTCATCCATGAACATCGCTGAGATCTATTATAAGTCGAACCGCGGATTTAAGGGGACGGATACACTCCACTTGCTGGGCATCGTCACCAACGGCAAGCTCGATAGGACCGGCACGATTGTCGTGCGATAGCTGTCGGAAGCTCCGCAGCGCGTTATCTGCCCTCCAGCCGGCGCGATTTTGGCTTCATTAATATCATCATTTTCAACAACTTGACTTGGCTTACCGGATTCCCTTGGACGCCGAGCTGTGATTCCATGAATCGAATTTGATTCGCTGGGGAGCAGCGATGGGCGCAGCGGTGCGACTGCGGGAGGACTTCAGCGCCGGCGATTTGCGGTTTCTCGCCAAACAGGCGACCGATGTCTCGCAGGCGCGTCGGCTGCTGGCGCTGGCTGCGGTGCGCGACGGAATGAGCCGCGCCGCGGCTGCAGCAATTGGCGCCATGGACCGGCAAACCCTGTGCGATTGGGTGCATCGCTTCAACGCCGAAGGCCCCGCGGGACTCCTCAACAGTAAGCCTCCCGGCCCGCAGCCAAAGCTTTCCCTCGAGCAGAAACTGGAGCTGCGGCGGATCGTAGAAAGCCGACCTGATCCGCTCACGGACGGCATTGTGCGTTGGCGCTGCGTCGATCTCAGGCGCATCATCAAAGAACGATTTGCGGTCGACCTAGACGAAGTATCGATCGGCCGTATTCTCAAACAGTTTACTTCCGCTCGTCCGGTTCCGCGCCCGCGCCATCTCGGGCAGCACCCGCCGACCATTGCAGCGGCGGATAGAAATGTCCTGCGCGCGTCGCGAACGGCAGGCCGGTAAGCGCTCGCCGAGGAAATAATCGGTCGAGCTCGGCTTCAAGATGGCCTGCGGGGTGCGCAGCGCCTTTCAAATCGTTCCGTGCGCTTCGTCCGGGCCCAAAGCTAAGCCAGGCGTTCGGCAGTGCTTCGGCTCTGACACCTTAAGCCGCTCCGCAACTATGACGATATGTCGCAGTTTCGCTCCGGGCAAGGTAATGGGTGCCTAATTGTGCCGAATTGTGCCAGTCAAGCGCCCATTCCTATGGGTCAAAACCCATGAAGTTTGATCTGATCTCGCCGAACAATGTTTTCAGCAAAAAAGCAAAAATATCTTTATAAAATATAGGTTTAGGATGGTGAACTGAGAGTCGCCGTGAAGCTCTCTATGTTGCAGGTTTGACACACCTACCGGCATTTGGCCATTGGTAATCATTTGCCGAATTGCCTCGCATTGTGGACCGACTTAACGTTCAGTTAAAGGAAGTGTGTATCCGCGCTTCGATCTTTGCGTGCAAAATCGGAGATCGGGATAGCAGGGGGTTGAAGATGAAACGCACAACAATTGCGGCAGTAAGTGGCGGTTTTGCGCTTGCATTTCTGGCTCTCTGCACTGGTCCGGGAATGGCGCAGACGGGTGTAGGCGTAGGTGTCGGAGTGGGCACCGGCACTGGTGTCGCGACTTCGAATTCCAATTCCGGTGCGGCTTCTGAATCGAACTCGCTCAGTGGCGCCCTTTCAACTCAGGGTCAATCCGTCAAAATCACCAGTATTATTCCGGCTAACCAGACCATCAAAAACGTGCCGAACGTGTATGCGCCGGGTCTCGCCGCCGCAGGATCGGAGGTTTGCCTCGGATCGATGTCGGTTGGCGGCGCAGGCGCCGGCTTCGGTTTGACGGTCGGCGGCACGCTGGTCGATCGCGAATGTCAGCTGCGCCTCAACGCGAAGACGCTGGCGGTGTTGGGATATACCGCGGCGGCACGTGAGACCATGTGCCTCGACGACGACGTGCGCAAAGCGATGCTGGCCGCCGGAACACCGTGCAGTGTCGATAGGGCGCCCAGGGCCATGGCTTACGAAGCGGCGGCGGCGCCACGTCAAAGCAGCACGCGAGTAGCGAGGGCAGATGCGCCGAAGGCAGAAGCGGCGAGGGCGGAAGCGCCTCCTGCCGCCGCCGGCCAGCACTGCCGAAAGGAATATCAGCTTATTGGCGGGTGGTATGATGTCTGCAATTAAGGGGGGCCGCCAATACACTTGAGCTTTCGCATCATACCCCCCGGTTCCCGACTACAGGCATGTCTGCAGTAACGGAGGAAAACAATGAAGAAGCTACTTCTTGGAATGACCGCTTTGTCCGCGGTCGCCCTATTCGCCGGTGGTGCACACGCCGCGGGCGCCGGCATCGGTTTTGGTATCGGCGGCGGGTTTAGCATCAACGGCAGTACCTCGACTGGCACGGGTAGCAGCAGTGGCGCCGGTGCTACATTCGGCATCGGAACGCCTGGCTCCGCCACGGCGGGCGCCGCGGGAACGACAACGCTCGGCGTCGGCGCGTCCCAGACCACCTCGAACAGCAACGGCACAGGATTGGGCGCCGGTCTCGGCGTCGGCACCGGCGGCGGCAGCCTCGGCGCTGGTCTTGGCGTCGGCACCGGTGGCGGTGGCGGTACCACCGCGACGCAAACAGGTGGCGCGGCGGGCACGTCGAGCTTGTCTGCAGCGGCAACGGGCCCGGGCGGCGGAGCCGCGCTCGATGTCTCGGGGGCGACGAGCACCGCGAACGGCAATGCCGGCGGCGTCAGTGGCGGCTTGGGCGTAGGCGCCGGCCTCGGCGTGGGCGTTGGCCTGCCGTAATTGCGCTGCGCATAGCTCAGCGAAGTCTCTTTCTCGTGCAGCCTGATCTCGCGATCGGGCTGCTTTTCTTTGCCTTCGGCGCTCTTTCGCCAACCGCGCCCCCATGGCGACCATGATGGCATCTCGCACAAGAATTAAGACAGCAGTAAATTGCTCACGTTGGTGCGCGCTTTAATCTTTGAGCGCGCCAGCCGCATCAACTCGGCAGCCACATGACGTGGCGTATTTCACCCAATCGGCGCTTCAAAGCCGTCCAGTTTTCGCCGCCGTCGCTGCTACGATAAATCTGCCCGAGCGATGCCGAGGCGAACACGAGCTTCGGATCGGACGCATGCACGGCGACCGACCACAGCGTGCTTTCCACTTCGCCCGGCAGCGCCACGCGCTGCCAGTGCCTGCCGTTGTCGCGGCTGCGGAAGAGACGGCCCCATGATCCCGGCGGCCCGTCGCCATTGGTCAAAAATATGCCGTCGCCGGCGCTGGGAACCACCGCACGCGTGTAGCTCGCCGGCGAATCGAATTCCTGCAGTCGCCAGCTCTCGCCGTCGTCGTCGCTGATATGGATGCCGCGCTCGGTGGCGGCGAACACGCGGCGGCCGCCCTGATGCGTCACGGCAAGGCCGTGGATATCCTCACTGGCCAAGCCTTTGGCGAACCGGTGCCAGCTTATGCCGCCGTTGGTCGTGCGCCACACGCTATCGAGCTCGACGCCGGCCCAGCCGAGCCGCGCATCGACCGGATCGAAGAGAATCTGCGTGAAACGTGATTGCGCCTGGTTGGAGCAGATCTCCGGCACCTTGACGTGGAGTTGGCGCCAGCTCACCCCATGATCCTCCGAGCGATAGAGCGCGGCAAATTGCGTCCCGGCAATGATCACGTCGGGATTTTTCGGCGAGAACGCCAGCGCCGTGATCTTGAAGCGCTGGTCCATCGGCGACGGCAAATGCGTCAATTGCCTTTGCCTGCGGTCGAGCCGGTAGAGGCCGCCATTGGTGCCGAGCAGCAGCAGGTTCAAGTCGGACGGATCGGCCGCCAGCGCCCAGATTTGGTAGCCGCTGTACATGCCGGCGCGGCTGCCCATGCGGATCAGCGTCTCGCCGAGATCGTCGCTGTACCAGAGACCCAGCCCATTGCTGGCAATATAAAGCTGCGGCGTCATGACCACCGGCGCTATTCGAAATTCTGCACCATCGACTCGCGCAGGAATTTCGGCAGCTCGGCGAGATCGCCGCCGCCCGCGCCATGCGCGACCGCAGCCGACAACGCGGCGAGCGTGCCGGCCGATAGCGGCATCGGCACGCCGCTGAGCGCGCCGGTTGCCACCGCCGACATGATGTCCTTGCGCAGCGTGCGGATATCGAGCGTCATCTCGGGCGTCTCGCCTTTCATGATGCCGATCTTGCTTTCCAGCCAGCGGCTGGCATAGGGCGCCTCCTTCAGCACGTCGAGCATCTGATCGAGCGAGAGCCCCTGCTTGGCGCCGAGCGCAAGCGATTCCGACAGCGCCTGGATATAGGCGCCGAGCCCGAGATTGACGGCGAGCTTCATGGCATAGCCGGCGCCGTTCGGGCCCATATGCACGATGCGCCGGGTCATCTTTTCGAGCACCGTGCGCGCGCGCTCGAGATCCTCGGCGCGGCCGCCGACCAGCGCCACCAGTTTGCCGTCGCGCACCTGCGGAATGGTGCCGAGCACCGGCGACTCGATCAGCCGCGCGCCCTTGGCTTCGACCAGCGGCGCCAGCTCGCGGCCGGTCATCGGCTGCAGCGTGCTCATCTCGATGAACAGCTTGCCGGTCACGTCGCCGCTCAAGAAACCTTGCGGCCCGGTGTAAATCCGGCGCACGCCGTGATCTTCGGTGATGATGGAGATGACGATCTCGGAATCGGCGGCAACCGTGCGGGGATTGGCGGCGATGGGCAGCCCGCGCGCGGCCTGACTCTGGTTCGCATGCGCGTTCTGGTCCCAGCCCATCACATCGAGGCCGGTGTGTCTCAATCGCTGGGACATCGCCGCGCCCATTCGACCAAGTCCGACAATCCCGACTTTCATGATCCGCTCCATGTTCATGCAACGCACGGTCGTGACAGCTGCGACGCGTACGCGCAGCTTGACGCCATAATTGACAGCAATTTGTGCTGGGATAGTCTGTGGCGGTCAAGGCTAACATCAATCGCGCCGCGGAAGATCAAATAATAAGCGGCGGCGGGTCCCCGGGGAGGACGCCATGAAGCTCCAGTCTCGTCTCGTCATAACTGCGTTTGCGCTGGCGGCGACGCTTCCCGCCGCGTTCCAGACGGCGCCGGCCTCGGCGGCCGAGTACACGCTCAAATGGGGCTTGGTCACCCGCGGCGACATGCAGGAAAAACTCGGCCACAAGCTCGCCGAGGTTCTGCCGAAAGCGACCAACGGCCGCGTCGAGGTCAAGGTCTTTCCCGGCGGCCAGCTCGGCACACCGGCTGCGATTCTCGAAGGCGTGCAGCTCGGCACCATCGAAGGCTACGCCATCCCCGCCGACTTCTACGCCGGCGCCGACCCGCGCTTTGGCGAGTTCAGCATTCCGTTCTTGTTCAAGAGCATCGACCAGGCCAACAAGGTGCTCGGCGATCCCGACTTCAACAAATACGTGCTGACCATGGCCGAGAATAAGGGCTTGGTCGGCGTCATGCTCGGGGTGGCGGCGGAGTCGTTTTATTTCGATCCCAAGAAGCCGCTGCGTCATCTCGACGATTTCAAAGGCCTGAAGTTGCGTGTCAATGCGACGCAAGCCGAGCGGGCGCGCATGGCCGCGCTGGGCGCGACCGCGGTGCCGATGGGCCTGCAGGAAATGATCACCTCGCTGCAGAACGGCGTCATCGACGGCACCATGAGCGGCATTTCCATCTTTACCAACTTCAATCTGAACAATCTCGGCAAGACTCTGCTGCAAACCCACGATACGCTGCTGATTTCCTTTGCCTGCCTGAGCAAGGCCTGGCTCGACAAGCTGCCGCCCGATCTGCGCAAGACCGTGGTCGATACGGCGCGCAGCTTGCAGCCATGGGCGCGGCAGACTGCGCTCGACGAGATGGCCGAGCTTAACAAAGTGTGGCTCTCGCGCGGCGGCGAGATCATCAACCTGCCGCCGGACCAGGAGGCCGAGTTGGAAAAGCGTCTGAAGCCGATCGGCAAGCAAGTGACCAGCGGCAACAAGGTGCTGAGCGACTTCTACGACCTGATCCAGAAGACCGCGGCGAAATACAACTGAGCCACTCTCGATGGCAGGACATGACGCGCCTCGCTTGACCGTGGGGCGCGTCGGCTTTGCCCAGTGGGCCTCCGGTTTGGGCGATGCGGTTCTGGCCCCCGCGCGCGGAATTCTAATTCTCTGTATCGGAGGCGGCTATGAGCGAAGCTTCGAACCCATCGCCGCGCAAACGGCTTGAGGAATTCGTCTTCATCAAGCTTCCCTATGTCGTATCCGGCGTGCTGTTTCTGATTGCCGCCACGATCAATATTGCCAACGTGGTGGCGCGCTATGTGTTCTTGAAGCCGATTTTCTGGGCTGAGGAGATCCTCATCTTCATCGTGATCTGGACGGTGTTCGTCGTCGCCGGCTCGATCACTTATCGCGGCGCTCATTTGTGCATGGATTTGGTCTACAACATCATGAAGCCGCAGTTGAAGATCGCGATCAATTGCCTGATCACCGCGACGTTTCTCGCCTGTTGTATTTTCACCGTGACGCAGTCTTGGAAGGTGCTCACGCTGCACTACCGCAACGATGCGGTGACCGCGGCGACCGAGATTCCGCTGGTGATCCCGCACAGCGCGCTGCTGTTCGGCTTCTCCTTCATGACGATCGCCGTACTTGTGCGCCTGCGCAACTACATCACCGGGAAATTCGATTAAGGGCCGCGGCGATGTATTGGGTGATGGGGATATTGCCGTTTGCGCTGCTGTTGCTGGGCTTCCCGATCTTTCTGCTTCTGCTGTCGAGCTCGCTGATCATTCTGCTGTTCTTTTTCGATGTGCCGATGACGGTGGTGCATCAGGACATTTTCAACAGCCTGAACAAGTATCCGCTGCTGGCGGTGCCGTTCTTCATCTTCGCCGGCGACTTAATGTCGCGCGGCGGCATCACCAAGCGGTTGTTGCGCTGGGTGGCATCGATCGTCGGCGGCTTTCGCGCGCACATTCCCATGACCTCGCTCGGCTTTGCCGCCTTGTTCGGCGCCATCTCGGGCGTGACCACCGCCGGCACGGCGGCGGTCGGCACCCTGACCTATCCGCAGATGCGCGAAGCCGGCTACAGCGAGCACTTCGCCTCGGCGCTGGTCACCGCCGAAGGCGCGCTCGACAACCTGATCCCGCCGTCGATTGCCATGATCATCTACGGGATTGCCTCCGACACTTCGGTCATCCAGCTGTTCGCCGCCGGCATCGGCCCCGGCCTGCTGCTGGCCGGGCTGTTCGGCGCGTACATCTATTACCACTCGGTTCGCGCCGGCATCGCCGAATCGGGCCGCTTCTCATTCAAGGAGTTTCTCAGCGCGAGCGCTGACGGCCTGTGGGCGCTGGGCGCGATCGCCATCATCTTCGGCGGCATCTATTCCGGCGTGTTCTCGCCGACCGAAGCTGCCGGCGTCGCCAGCGTCTACGCTATCTTCGTGACCGCGGTCGTCTATCGCGAAGCGAGCCTGCGCCAGATTTTCGACAGCGGCGCGCGCGCCATGTATCTCACCGGCCTGATCTTCATCATCGTATCGGTGGCGGGGCTCTATGCCTGGCTGCTGACCATCAGCGGCATCGCGCAGGCCGCGGTCGATGTGATCGCGCATATCCATCACGAGCGCTGGGTGGTGCTGCTGCTGATCAATGCGTTCCTGCTGTTCGTCGGCTGCTTCCTCGATCCGGCCTCGGCGCTGATCATGCTGACGCCGCTGTTGGCGCCGGTTGCGGCCTCGCTCGGCGTCGATCCGATTCATTTCGGCGTCATCGTGGTGATGAACCTGACAATCGGCACCTTCCATCCACCATTCGGCCTGAACATCTTCGTCTGCCAGGCGCTGTTCAAGACGCCGTCGGGCACGCTCTATGTCGGCCTGGTGCCGTTTGTCGCGCTGGCGATAGTCGCGCTCTTGCTGGTGACCTATATCCCGGCCATATCGCTCGCCATCATGCACCTGCTGATCTGATTGGGGCTCATGCACTCTGCGTGTGGCTTTCGAACATGCCGGCGACGTTCTTGAGCGCGGCGCGCAGGTTGTCGAACAGCGCAATACCCTCGGCCGCAACCTTGCGCTCGATCGCGTGACCGCGCGCGCCGGGCAGCCGCGGCGGCTCGGCGCCCTGCATCGGCTTTGCCTTCCCGATCACTTCGGCGATATGGGCGACACGCGCGCCATAGCGCGCGCTGCCGGCAAAACCGTCCGGATTGAGCGCGAGGAAAAACTGGCTGATATTGCTCGGCCGCTTGACCATGTTCTCGTAAGTCACCTGGAAGCCCGGCTCGCCGTCGGACAGCGCGCTGCAAAAAATCTCGACCATCAGCGCCAGCGCATAGCCCTTGGGCCCGCCGATCGGCAGCAGCGAGCCCTTGACCGCCACTGCCGGGTCGGTGGTCGGCCGGCCTTCGGGGTCGAGCGCCCAGCCTTCGGGGATCGTCTTCTGCCCGGCCGCCAAGGCGTGGCGGATGCGCGAGCGCGCTACCATCGCGGTCGCCATGTCGGCGATAATCGGATCGGCGCCGGGAACGGGGAAAGCGACCCCGATGGGATTGGTCCCCAGCAGGCCCTCGCTGCCGCCGGTGGGCGCAATGGCCGGCATGGCATTGGTGAAGGCGAGCCCGATCATGCCCTGCTCGGCGGCACGATCGGCGTAATAGCCGGCGACGCCGAAATGGCTCGATTTGCGCACCGCCACGGCGCCGAGCCCTTGCGTCCTGGCGATATCGATTGCCATGTCGATGGCGCGGCGGCTCGCCACCAGGCCGAGCCCGTGATCGGCATCGAGCACGGCGCAGCAGGGCATCGCCCGGGTGGTGGCGAAATGCGGCTGCGCCTTGATGGTGCGGTCGAGCAGCCCGCGCACATAGAGCGGCAGGTGCACGAGCCCATGCGAGTCCGAGCCGTGCAACTGCGCCCACAACGCGACCTCGGCGGCGATCTCGGCGTCGGCGCGCGCGACGCCGCACAGCAGAAAAACATCGGAAGCCAACGCTGAAAGTTCGTCCGCTGCGACGCGATCAGCGGCGGCGATTTCGCGCAGCTTGGCGACAATGGCGGTCTTGTCTGGCATGGCAAATGTCACTTTGGCGCGGCGCCGGGAAAGAACGCCTCGGCGTTGCGATGGAAGACCTTTTCGTAGACTTCTTCGGAATAGCCGAGCCCGCGCCAATCCTCGACCAAACGTTCCAGCGTCAGCGTCGGCCAATCCCAGCCGAACAGGATGCGATCCCGCAGCCGTCCGCCGATCTCCTTCTTCAGCGCCGGCGTGAAATATTTCGGCGACCAGCCGTGCAGCTCATATTGCACGTTGGCCTTGTGCAAGAGGATGGCGATCATGTCGTCCTGCCACGGCCAGGCCGGCCGGCCGGCGAGGATTTTCAACTCGGGATAGCGGGCGGCCACGCGGTCGACATGGCGCGGATGGCCGTCCTCGAGGATGACGCCGCGGCCGCCGGGCAATCCCTGGCCGATGCCGGTCAGGCCGGTCATCAGCAGGACGGGCGCGCCGATCTCGATCGACAGCTTGTAGAACGGGTCCCAGATCGGATCGCTCGGCGGAAAGCCGAGCGTATTCTGGCTCTGGCAGAATCCGTAGAAGCCGGTTTTGCTGTCGAGCAGCCGGCGAAATTCCTTCAGCCAGAAATCCTTCATCGCCGGATTGATGGCGACCCAATTGCCGTAGACGATGTCGGGATTGTTGCGCGCAAAATCGATGACGTAGTCGTGCGACTGCCGGATTTGATCCTCGTCGCTCATCCGCCAGGTGCGATAGATGTCGAGGATCATCCGCACATTGCGCTTGCGGAACGTGTCGGCCATTTCCTGCTCGGTCTCGAAGGTGCGCTTGCGTTTGAACACACGCTGCGCCTGCTCGTACTCCTCCTGCGTCGCATGATGCAAGCCCGCTTGCGTCGAGAAGTGCGAATGGCAATCGAAATAGCGCATGGCGCTCATGCCCGAAATTCACCCTCCCCCCGCGCAGCGGTGGGGAGGGTCGGTTTGCATTTGCTGGTGCAAATGCAAACCGGGGTGGGGGGAATCTGAAGCGATCGCGTTTTTCTAGAGCAGCCCCCCACCCCCGACCCCTCCCCACCACTCGCTGACGCTCGTGGGGGGAGGGGAGAGACGAGGCCTTCACGCAGTCGCTTCATGCGGGATGTCTCACTTCTTCTCGTAGCGCTTGTCGAGAATGCGCTTGGGCTTGCCCTCGCGGCCGCGGTTCGACCATTCGATCAGCGCATCCTCCGGCACCAGCTCGACATTGAGCTTCAAGCCGAGATCGGAATGCAGCCGCTTCTCGATGTGCTCCTTCAGGCCCTTCCAGCCGCCGGCATCGTCGCGCACCTCGACCTTCACCGTCATCTCGTCGCGCACCACGCCGTCGCGCACGTTGCGCTCGGCGATGCAAAGCCATTCGCCGGTGGTGCGCTGATCGCTCTTGATCGCCGGCAGGCAGGCTTGCGGCCAGATCGATACGCCGCGGATGCGCACCATGGTGTCGCTGCGGCCGAGCATTTTCTGCATGCGGCGAAACGAGCTGCCGCATTCGCAGCGCTCGGTCGATACGATGCGCGTCAAATCGCGCAGATTGAAGCGAATCATTGGCTGCTGGCGGCGATGCAGGATGGTGCACACCATGTTGCCGATCTCGCCGTCGGCGACCGGTTTGTTGTCCTCGACGCCGACGATCTCGAAGAAGGTCGAATCCTCGTGGAAATGCAGGCCGGCCTTGTGCCGGCATTCGAAAGCGCCCATGCCCATCTCGTGCGTGCCGTACATGTCGAAGACGTCGCAGCCCCACAGGTTTTCCAGCTGGTGGCGGAAGGCGTTGTCAGTGTCCGGCCCAAGCCCGCAGCCGAGAAATTTGGTCGGCAGGTCGCGTACGTCAAATTTCAATTCGTCGCGCGCCACCTTGGCGAGTTGCGTGGCGTATTCGGGCCGCACGTACCAGACATTGGTGCCCCATTCGATCGCGATCTCGATCTGCCGGCGTGAGGCGGTGACCGCGCCGGTGCCGGTGGTGATCGGCAATGCGCCGAGATAATCGTGCGTGCCCTTGTAGGCGCACCAGCCGGCATTGCCGAGCGAGCAGGTGTGCGGGATCTGCAGCCGGTCGCCCGGCCGCACGCCGAGAATGTAGAACACGCGCGCGATGGTGAGGCCGTTCAGCTCCCATTCGAGCGGGGCATAGAGCGTCGGGCGCGGCTTGCCGGTGGTGCCGCCCGAGGTCTGCAGCTTCATCGGCGTCGTCTGCATCTTAGCTGTGATGTCGCCGTTGATCAGCCCGAAGGGCGGGTTCTCTTCCTGGTCCTTCTTGATGTCGCTCGAATCGAAAGTCGGCAGCTTGGTGATGTCGTCGATGCTTTTGATGTCGCCCGGCTCGAGTCCCGCCGCCGTCCAACGCCGCTTGTAGAATTCGTTCTGCCAGCCGCTCCTCATAAGATCGAGAAACTGCTCGTTCTGGAAGGCGCGGATTTCGTCGGCCGACCACCGCCAGCGCGTACGCTCGAACACGTCCGGCACCGGGTAACGCTTATAAAGCGCCTCCCAGTCGATCGAGCGGTGGTAGATCGGCAGCGAGGTTTCGCTCGGCGATCGATGCATGAGATTCATTTTCATCTCCGCGTGAAGTCCGTCGAGCAATGCGCGATCAGACGCGCTGCAAGCGTGAAGCCAAGGCGCGCTTATTCAAATGCGGCCGCGCCAGGAAACGGGCGCGCTCCCTCTCCCCGCTGGGGAGAGGGTTGGGGTGAGGGGTCTCGTGAGTCTCGAGAGGCAAGACGGAGGCTGCGGCGGCCGTTTCAACGAACTACTCGCATTCAGGTCTTGTAATCCGGGGCGTCGCGGTCGAGCTTGCGCAGCAGTGCGCGCCAGGTCATCTGATTGAACGGCTGATTGCCGTCGGTGATGATGCGCGCCTGCCCGATGGTCGCGTCGAGCACGTCCTGCGGCGGCACGTAAGGCTTGACGCCGCCGGCCATCGAGCGAACCTGCGTCTCGCAGGCGCGGATCATCAGAAACGCCATCATGTAGGCCTCGTGAATGGTGTGGCCCCAGAGCACGAAGCCGTGGCCGCGCTGCAGCACGATCTGATGATTGCCGAAATTCTTGGCGAGGCGAATGCCTTCCTCGGGTGATGAGATCAGGCCCTCGTAGTCGTGATAGCCAAGCGGCCCGAGCCACATGGCGTACTGATTGCCGGGAATGAGGCCTTGCTCCTGCATCGCCACGGCGGTCACGTATTTGGTGTGCAGGTGAACCACGCATTGCGCCTGCGGAAAAGCGTCGTAGATGCCCTTGTGGAACGGGAAGGCGAATTTGTGCGGCAGCTCGTCGCTCGGTTCGACGTGATTGCAGTTCTCGTCGAGCTTGTGCAGGTTCGAGGCGGTCACCTCCTCGAACAAAATGGCGGCCGGATGCATGAGAAACTGGTTGGGATGGCCAGGCACGCGCGCGGAAAGATGCGCGAACAGCAGCTCGTCCCAATCGTTGAGCGCGGCGAGGCGGAAGGCGGCGGCAAGATCGACGCGCGCCTTCCATTCCTCGGGGTCCATGTTCGATTTCAATGCGCGGGCTGCGCTGGTCGAAGCTGGCACGGCGTGTCTCCCTGAATTCTTTTTGCGCCGTTTTGCGGCGCGTCGGTTCGCGCAAATTATGTCGGGCGCCGAATGCATTGTCCATTGGCCGGCGTCGGCGCAATCGCAAATTGCGGGGATGCGGAGTGGGCAGCGATTGAGCGTTGCAGTTATATCGAACCAAACTCCCCTCGTTCCCGCGAAATCGGGAATCCAGAACCATTATCGCAAATTCAGCAGATTTGGCTCCGGGTTCCCGCTTTCGCGGGGATGAGCGGGTGATTCGACACCAAAGGCATACGCTTTAATGCGGCCGGTGGCGCTTGACCGCGTCGGGATTGGTGGAATCGACGCCCATATAGATGCCGCGCTCCCACTTGCGCTTGAGCGGGTCGGAAACGTGCAGCGTCATCTTGCCGATATTCTGAATTTCGATCTCCACCGTCTCGCCGTCCTGCAGGGCGCCCAGCCCTTCGTGATTGGTGCCGCAGGCGATGAGATCGCCTGAATTCATGGTCATCACCGTGGTGGCGAATTCGATCAGCTCGGGAACGCGGTGTTCCATGTCGTCAGTGTTGTAGTTGTGGCGGAGCTGGCCGTCGTCCCAGAAACGCACGATGAGATCGTTGGGGTCCTTGATCTCGTCGGCGGTGGCGATGCAGGGGCCGAGCGGCGCGAAAGTGTCGAATGATTTGCCGAGCCAGCTGGTGAGCGGCGTCGCCGGCCAGGTGCGGCGGCCCTGCTCACGCGCCGAGACGTCGATCATCGCGGTATAGCCGAACACCGCGCGCTGCCAGTCCTTGGCCTTGACCATCTTGGCCGGGCCCTTGAGCACCAGTGCCAATTCGGCCTCGTGCATGAACATCCAGGGCACGGTGAATTCCGGCAGCATGATGGTGTCGCCGGGGCCGATCACCGCGTCCGGGTTCTTCATGAACATATTGAGCGGGCGCGCCTCGCGCTGCGCATGCTCCCAGTAGTTGGCGATGCAGGCGAGGATCTTGCCGGGCCGCGGCAAGGGCGCCCGCAGCCGCACGCTGCCGAGCGGCACCGCCTTGGCGCCCTTGGCGAGCTTCTCCAGCGCCGGGCGCAGAGTCTCGAAACCGTCGATGATGCCCTGCATGGTGAGTTGCGGCGTGTAGGATTTCTGCACCGCAGCGGAGATGTCGACCACCCCGCGCTCGGTGAGCAGGCCGGGCAAAATTTCCGCATTCGGCGACGACTGAAAAAGCACGAGCTTCACGAATTCCTCCCGTTGGCTTTGCCGGAATACAGCATATCTGCGGCGAACCAGCCGCGCCAAGCGCTTGAGTGCCCGGCCGCGGCGAAAAATCTTCTGGCCATTTTGGGATCGTGATAAAAGGCGAAGCGATGACCGATGCCACCGTGCTGAATCGACCCAAGCGCCGCGCGCCACCGCGCATCGACGAAACGAAAGTTTCGCAAGCGCTGCAGGACCTGTTCGCGGGCTGGCGGATTTCGCTAAAAGAAAGCTTCAAGGGCATGACCACGACCGGCCAGGTCGTACCCGATCTCTTCCCGTTGCGCGCAACCGGCGTCTCGGTTCAACCGATAACTGACGCGGCCCAAGCGTTCCTCGCCTCGCTCGACGCCGAGCAGCGCGCCGCGGTGAATGTCCCGATCGACAGCGAGCTGTGGCGGCAATGGAGCAACATCCACCGCAACCTGATGCGGCACGGGCTCTGCATGGCCGAGCTCACCGATGCGCAGCGCGAGCGTGCCTATGGGCTGCTGCGCGCCGGCCTCGGCGCGCGCGCCTACGAGACCGCGCGCAACGCCATGCGGCTCAACGAGCATCTCGCCGAGTTGACCGGCCTGCCCGAGGAATTCGGCGAACTCTACTACTGGCTGACCATCTTCGGCGAACCCTCGGCCGGCAGGCCGTGGGGCTGGCAGATGGACGGCCATCACTGCAACGTCAACTGCTTCGTGCTCGGCGATCAGATGGTGCTCTCGCCGATGCTGCTCGGCTCCGAGCCGGTCACCGCCGAGTCGGGCATCTACAAGGGCACCACGGTGCTGCGCGAGGAGGAGGCGGCAGGCTGGGCCTTCATGCAGGCGCTGACGGCCGCGCAGCGCAAGCAGGCGACCATCGGCTACGACCTGCCGTTCGACGGCTATGCCTCGGGCTTCAAGGATAATGTCGTAATTCCCGACATCGGGCTGTCAACCGCCGACATGACGGGCGAGCAATGCGACATGTTGCTCGATCTGGTCGCGCTCTACACCGACCGGCTGCCGCCCGGCCATGCCGCTTTGCGGCTTGCCGAGGTCAAACAGCATCAAAACGAGACGGTTTTCGCCTGGATCGGCCAATTCGACCCGATAAGCCCATTTTATTACCGCATCTACAGCCCGGTCATATTCGTCGAGTTCTATCACCAGCCCGGCGTCGCCCTCCCCAACACCGGCTATAGCCGCCGCCACGCGCACGCGCTCGTGCGCACACCCAACGGCAACGACTACGGCCGCGCGCTGCTGCGGCAGTTTCGCGCGCTAATACCAACGGCGTTGAATTTTGACTCATGAGGGATTCCGGACGCCGTACAGACATGATTCGCTAGCCTTGTTGATTCGCGAGGAGGCTAACATGACGGCGGTTTCGATCACCCGGAAGGATCACACG
>Ga0335081_10002459_pt1 | contig 29173 bp, 29 predicted proteins | sample Lox_Sample_35_FD_206713 | JGI IMG/M metagenome (GOLD analysis project Ga0335081, IMG submission 206713) | Soil microbial communities from Loxahatchee National Wildlife Refuge, Florida, United States - Lox_Sample_3.5 | ecosystem: Environmental > Terrestrial > Soil > Wetlands | place: USA...
GCTGCTGCACCCGATGAGCTGGGGCCTGCGCGAGTGGTACGTGCTCACCTTCCTGATGGGCCTGTACTTCGACCTCGGGCAGAGCTACGAGTACTACGATCTGGTCACCAAGGAGCACCTCACCCTGGCGTCGAGCGCGTACGGCTCGGTGTTCTACATACCCACCGGGTTCCACGGGTTGCACGTGCTGGGCGGGCTCGTCGCCTTCATCTTCCTGCTCGGCCGTACTTACGCCGCGCGCACTTTCACCCATGAACAACAGGTCAGCGCGATCGTCGTGTCGTACTACTGGCATTTCGTCGACGTCGTGTGGATCGGCCTGTTCACCGTCATCTACCTCATCCACTAGTCAGGGGACAGCGAGTGAGCTGGATCAACGCCAGGCGCAGGCGCCCGGCCGCCGGCTACGCGGCACTGCTACTCGGGCTCGTCGTTGTCGCGCTGGTCTACGGGTCGCTCACCTCCCGGGGCGGCACAGAGGCCTCGGCCGCGGTCGGGGCTCAGCAGGACATCACGGCCGGCAAGGAGCTGTTCCAGGCGAACTGCTCGAGCTGCCACGGCCTCGAGGCCCAGGGCACCTCGCAGGGACCCAGCCTGATCGGCTCGGGTGCGGCCGCGGTCTACTTCCAGATGTCGACCGGCCGCATGCCGGCCAAGGAACCCGGGGCGGAGAACGAGCGCAAGCCGGTGACGTTCAGCCCGCGGCAGATCGAGGACATCGCCGGCTACGTCGCCTCCCTGGGCGGCGGGCCGGAGATCCCGACCCCCGAACAGGTGTCCACCGAGGGAGCCAACACCGCGCTCGGCTCGCAGCTGTTCAGCGCCAACTGCGCGCAGTGCCACGGCTTCGCCGGGGCGGGCGGCGCGCTGACCTACGGCAAGAACGCTCCGCCGCTGACCGAGTCCACGCCGACCCAGATCTATACGGCGATGCTGACCGGGCCCGAGGCCATGCCGGTGTTCTCCGACGGCGCGCTGTCCCCGCAGGCCAAGCGCGACATCATCGCCTACATCACGCAGACCCGGGTCGAGCCCAACCCGGGCGGCTTCTCCCTCGGCCGGACCGGGCCGGTCACCGAGGGCCTAGTGATCTTCCTCGGCGGGCTGGGCTTCCTGGTGATCATCTCGATGTGGATTACCGCGAAGCGGCGTGACCCACGACCGACGGGCCCCATGGGGACAGGGCCGGGGACGGAGCGGAAGTAGTCATGAGCGACATGGAAGAGACCGAGGGCACCGAGGGCACCGAGAGCCCAGGTGCGCCGCACCGGGTCATCGGCACTCCGCCGCCCTCGCCGCGCCTGCTCGGGTCCGCCGCGGTGGCCCAGGAGCACGGGACCGTGGCCCTGGTCTCCGACTCCGAAGAATTCGCGGGGCATATCGAGGGTCTCCCGCCGGATGACCCCAGGGTGATCGTGCACGGCCGCCGGGCCGAGAGGGTGGTCGCGGCCTGCTTCATCATCGCGTTCATCGCGGGCTGCGGCTTCGTCGCCGCCTACGTCGGGCTCGGGGTCCATACGGTCGACAAGACCCTGCGGTCCAACCTGGCGCTAGGGCTCTCGATGTCCGTCACGCTCCTGGCCCTCGGCCTGGGCACGCTGATCTGGGTCCGGCACCTGATGCCGAACGTGGAGGTGACTCAGCAGCGGCACGATCTGCGCTCCGATGAGAAGGAGCGGCGGGCGACCGAGGCCTACTTCAAAGAGGGCACGGCGAACAGCCAGTTCGTCAAGCGTCCGCTGGTACGGCGCACGCTGATGCTCGGCACGCTGCCGCTGCTCGCCGCCCCGGTCGTGCTGCTGCGGGACCTGGGCCCGCAGCCAGGGACGAGCCTGCGGCACACCGTGTGGAGCCCGGGCCGGCGACTGCTGGTCCAGGGCACCAACAAGCCGATCACCCCGGCCGAGTTCAGCGCGCCGGGCAGCATGATCACGATCGTGCCCGACGGCTTCGAGGACAACCAGGACGCCCTGACCAAGGCGGCCGTCATCCTGATCAAGTTCCGGCCCGGTGAGCTGCGCATTCCCACCAGGCATCAAGGGAGTACGCTGGTGGGCACGATGAACTGGACGGTCGACAACATCGTCGCCTACTCCAAGATCTGCACGCACGTGGGGTGCCCGGTGGCGCTGTACGAGCAGACCACGCACCACATCTTGTGCCCGTGCCACCAGTCCACCTTCGAGGCAACGACCGGCGCGACCGTGATCTTCGGCCCGGCCGCGCGCCCGCTGCCGCAACTGCCGCTGACTACCGACGCACAGGGCTTCCTGGTGGCCAAGAGGGACTTCACCGAGCCCGTCGGCCCGAGTTTCTGGGAGCGCGGATGAGCAGGCCAGCCGTTAACAGCGACACCGACTTCGAGATCTCGAAGCCGTTGAAGGGCACCGCCGGGTGGCTGGACGACAGGTTCGGCGGGGCACGCGGGGTCCGCACCTACCTGCTGCGCAAGGTGTACCCCGACCACTGGTCGTTCCTGCTCGGCGAGATCGCGCTGTACTCCTTCATCATCCTGCTGCTGACCGGGACGTTCCTGTCGTTCTTCTTCGTGCCGTCGATGACCGAGGTGACCTACCACGGCTCGTACATGAAGCTCAACGGCATCAAGATGAGCGAGGCGTACCAGTCGACGCTGCGGATCAGCTTCGACGTCCGCGGCGGGCTGCTGATCAGGCAGATCCATCACTGGGCCGCCGACCTGTTCGTGGCCTCGCTCATGATCCACATGCTGCGGGTCTTCTTCACCGGCGCCTACCGCAAGCCGCGCGAGGTCAACTGGCTGATCGGGATCGGGCTGTTCACGCTCGCGCTGATCGAGGGCCTGTTCGGCTACTCGCTGCCAGACGACCAGCTGTCCGGAGCCGGCCTGCGGATCTTCGAGGGCGTACTGCAGGGCGGCATCCCGATCGTCGGCACCTACCTGGCGTACTTCCTGTTCGGCGGGCCGTTCCCTGGTCACGACATCGTGCCCAGGATGTACGTCATCCACATCTTGCTGATCCCGGCCATCCTGCTGGCACTGATCACCGCGCACATCTTCATCATGTTCTGGCAGAAGCACACGCAGATGCCGGCCAAGGGGAACACCGAGCGGAACGTGACCGGCCAGCCGTCCTACCCGTACTTCATCGCCAAGACCAGCTCCTGGTTCATCTTCATCTTCGGCGCGCTGGCGCTGCTGTCCACCTTCGCCACGATCAACCCGATCTGGCTGTACGGCCCGTACTCGCCGGTAGCCATCTCCTCGGCGTCCCAGCCCGACTTCTACATGGGCATCCTGGAGGGCTCGCTGCGCGTCATGCCCGCCTGGGAGTGGAACTTCCTCGGGCACACGATCACGTTCAGCGTGCTCATACCGTTCATCCTGCCGCTGACCATCGTCCTCGGCGGGGCGGCAGTCTGGCCGTTCTTCGAGCGGTGGGCCACCGGTGACAAGGCGTTCCACCACATCAACGACCGGCCGAGGAACGCCCCGGCGCGCACCGGCATCGGCATAGCCGCCGTTGTGTTCTACGGCGTCCTGTGGATCGAGGGTGCGAACGACGTCGTCGCCGACAAGCTGCAGATCCCGCTGTACACCGTGACCTGGATCGCCCGCGTCGCGGTCATCGTGGGGCCGATAATCGCCTACTTCATCACTAAGCGTATCTGCCTGGGCCTGCAGCGTAAGGACCGGAACGAGCTGCTGCACGGCTACGAATCGGGCATCATCAGACAGCTGCCCGACGGCGAGTTCATCGAAGTACACAAGCCGGTGAACGAGGAGCGGCTCGCGGTGCTCGAGGCCAAGAAGGTGACCGCGCTGCTGCCGGCGCCAGGCTCCGAGGACGACAACGGCGTGCCGCCGCCCGGCGCGCGCGGCATGCTCGGCAAGGCCAGGGCGGCCGCCAACCGTGCCTTCGCCGAGACCATCCCGGTCGAGGCCGACGGGCACGGCAACGGGCATCACGGGAACGGGCACGCGGTGACCGGCGAGGAGCACGAGGCAGTCGGCACCCCGGGGTCGACCGCCCTTCCCCCTGGGGAAGGGACAGAGGAATAACGCCTCGCCACTACCCGGTCAGGCGGGCTCGCCCTTCAGGGTGAACGACGACAGCAGGTTCATCGCCAGGGCCAGCGCCACGACCGTGACGATGGTGCCCATGACGACGGACGTCAGCACGCCCAGGCCCGCCTCGAGAGCCGGGTCGCTGGCCAGGCCGTTGGCGATGCCGAGGCCATAGTGGCTGACCGACAGCAGCTTCACCCCGCTGACGAAGTTGGACAGCAGCACCTCCCAGACCAGCACGTACAGCAGGCCTACGGCGATGGCGCGGGTGGTCGCCGTGGAGACCATGACGAAGACCGCGTTGTAGATCACCGAGCAGGCCAGCGCGCCGGTGAACAGGGCGACGGCGAACGTGCCCGTCCCGATGGGGACCAGGCCGGTATCCCCCGGGCCCGGGACGCTCCCGCCGCCCGAGATCAGCGCCGCGATCAGCTCGGGAACCGCGGCGAAGACCACGGTCAGCGCGGTCGCGACGACGAACTTCGTCACCACCACCGCGGACCGCCTGACCGGCGTGGCCAGCAGGTGGATGATGCTGCCGTCGTCGATCTCGGCACCGAGAACGCTGGTGCCGATGATCAGCGCGGTGAGCGGGATCAGCACCGAGAAGCCGAACGTGCCCAGGACGTGCGACGGCCACAGCTGCATCGGCGGGTGTGAGGCTTTCAGCGCGACCGTGAGCAGGATCAAGATCGCCGCGGGCAACGCGAACAACAGCGCCCGCCTGCGGCTCAGCGTCGCGCGCAGGGTGATCCACGCGACCGTGGTGTTGAACATGCCGCTCCTTAGCTGGCTTAGTTGGGCTCAGTCGGCAACGAGGTAGGCGAAGACGCTTTCCAGGGACTCATCGGCGGGCAGCACCTCGCGCAGCCGGATGCCGTGGTCGCGGGCCAGTACCGCGATGTCCCGGCAGAACGCGCCGTAATCCGAGGTCCGCACCTGCAGTCCGGCCCGGGTCAGCTCCACGGCCGTCACCGCGGACCTGCCGGTCAGCGTGCCCCCGATCAGGATGCTGGCCAGTAGGCGGTCGTCGGAGGAGCGCACCGTGAATACGTGCGGCCTGCTCGTCATCAGCCGCCGGATGGCGCGGAAGTCGCCGGAGGCGGCCAGGCGGCCCGCCACCACCACCTGGATGGTGCCGGACAGCCGCTCGACCTCTTCCAGGATGTGCGAGCTGAACAGGATCGTCCGGCCCTCGCTGCCGAGCTTGTCGAGCAGGTCCATCATCTGCAGCCGCTGCCGCGGGTCCATCCCGTTGAACGGCTCGTCGAGCAGCAGGACCTCCGGGTCGTGCACCAGCGCCGCGGCCACCTTGATCCGCTGGCGCATGCCCTTGGAGTAGGTGGCGATCTTGCGGTCCGCCGCCTCGGCCATGTCCAGCAGGGCGATCGCCCGGGCCGCGGCGGCGGCGGGGTCGGGGAGCTCGTGCAGCTTGGCGGTCGAGACCACGAACTGCTCCCCGGTGAGGAAGGCGTACACCGAGTCCCGTTCCGGAACCAGGCCGACCTGCCGGTACATGGCCGGGTTGCGCCAGCTGGCCCCGTGGCCGATGGTGAGCTCGCCGCGGGACGGGGGCAGGAAGCCCGCGATCATGTGCATGATCGTGGACTTGCCCGCCCCGTTCGGCCCGAGCAGGCCGGTCACACCGGGTCCGATCGACATGGTGACGTCATTGACCGCCACCACGTTGCCGTACCAGCGCGACACGTTGCGCAGCTCGATCGTGGTCATGACTGGCTTGCGTTCCGGTATCTCGCGGCCAGGCCCCCGAGGCAGGCCGCGAGCACCAGCAGCGCCAGGACCCCGTAGAGCGGCCCGTAGCGGCCTGGATCGGCGACGAGGCCCGTCTGCGCGCTGCCGCCGAGCCAGACGCGCACCCCGTCGAGGATGGTGAACGGGCTGAACAGCCCGGCGATCCGTGCCCCCGTGGACGTAGCCGACTGCCCTCCCTCGGCCTGGATGAGCAGCAGGGCCAGGAAGAACGTGAGCACGCAGGATATCGCGACGATCCCGGTCGAGTACGCTCGCCGCCCGGTGAAGGACGCCAGCACCAGGCCGATGGCCGCGAACAGCACCGCCCACATCAGGCCGACGCCGAGTCCGGGGATCAGCGCCCTGGTCTCGTGCCAGACGGCCGAGCCGTTCTTGGCCGACGCGATCGTGCCCACGTAGAGCAGGAACAACGGCACCTCGATCAGGACCAGCAACGCCCCGGTCATCGCGAGGTACTTGGCCAGCGGGTAGTCGCCGCGCCGCAGCGGCCGGCAGAAGTACAGCGGCAGGACGCGGCTGCGCAGGTCACGGGAGACGAGTTCGGGCGCCTGGGCGGCGATGAAGATCGTGACCAGGGCCACCCGCAGCGACGGCGTGTAGACGTCGTAGCCGAACAGGCGCGCGTTGCCGCGGGCCACTCCGAACGCGTTCACCAGCGCCGGCAGGCACATCGCGATGAACGCCAGCACCGGCACGATCTTGCCCTTCACGCCCCGGCCGATGCCGAACGCGGAACGGAAACTGTGCCAGGTCAGTGCCTTGACGATCTGCACGCGGCCCAGCCGCGGGCCGTCGTAGCCGCGATAGCCGAGATCGTGGATGACCCCGCCGGCCTGGTGCTGAGCCTGGACGCCGGCATCAGGCATGCTGGAACTCCTCCCCGTCGCGGAACAGTTCCTCGACCTGGTGCCGCCGCTGCTCGAGCCGGCACAGCGGCAGGGCCAGGGCGGCCACGCAGTCGCGCACCACGTCGTAGGTGTCGTCCCCGCCGAGCGGCACCAGCAGCGTCCTGGCCTGAGCGGTGACGGACAGGCCGCGGGCGGCCAGTTCGGCTTGCAGCTGGACCATGCCCTCCTCCACCTCCACCGCGAGGACCTGACTCGCCTGGGTGAAGCTGGTGATCGAGTCGGCGCGCAGCAGCCGCCCGCCGTCGATCGCGACCAGGTGGTCGCAGATTCGCTCGATCTCGCCGAGCAGGTGCGAGGCAACGACGATGGAGATGCCGAACTCCGCTCCGATCCGGCCGATCAGCTCGAGCATGGCGGTGCGTCCGGCCGGGTCGAGCCCGTTGGTCGGCTCGTCGAGCAGCATCAGCCTCGGCGCGCCCACCAGGGCCTGGGCCAGCTTCACCCGCTGCTTCATGCCGGTGGAATAGGTGCCGATGAGACGGTACCGCTCCTCGTGCAGGCCGACGTGCCGCAGCGACTCGGCCGCGCGCTCTTTGGCCACTGTGGGTGGCAGCCCCGAGATGCGGCCCAAGTGGGTGACGAACTCGGTCGCGGTCACGTCGGGCGGGAGGCAGTCGTGCTCGGGCATGTAACCGAGCAGGGCCCTGATCGCCTCGCCGCTGGTCTGGCAGTCGTGGCCGAGCACCGTGGCCTGGCCCTCGGTCGGCGGGACGAGGCCGAGCAGGATCTTTATCAGCGTGGACTTTCCCGCGCCGTTCGCGCCGACCAGCCCGGTGACGCCCGGAGCGACCGAGACGGTCAGGCCGTCGAGTGCGGTCACCCGGCCCGGGTAGACCTTGGTCAGCGCGGTGGTCTCGATGACGGATGGCATGTGTGTTACCGTGCCAGCACCGGGCCGGCCGTGGCATCGGCCGGGAGGGTGAAATTGGCGTCGGCCAGGGGTCAGCCCGGCGGCCAGCGGCGGAGCGCCTGGCTCACCGCGCGGCCTACGCCTGCAGGATGACGCCGTGGCCGGCGATGCCGGTTACGGTAGTTTCGTGCGGACCAATGCAGAGGTTCCGGCCGCCGGCCAGCGGCCGCCGCTGACCAAGCGGCTCAAGCCGCGGCACTGGGCGGCGCTGGACTACGTGGTCGGCGGGGTGTTCGGCCTGATCCTGTTCACGACCATCAGGCCCCGCGTCGTCCAGGCCATCGAGAGCCCCTACGGGTGGGTGCCCAACCGCCCGCTGGCGCTGACCTGGCCGCTGGCCCTGTTCCTCGTCCTGATGGCGGTGGTAGCGGTCGGCATGCGCCGCCGTCGGCCGGCCTTCATGCTCGGCGTCCTGCTGGCCGGCTCGGTCATCGCCGCCATGCTGACCGGCCCGGAGCCCGGCGCGCTGACCTACTTCCTGCCGGTGGCGTACGTGCTTTACCTGGTCGCGGCGACCTACGAGCACCGGCGGGCTGCGGCGCGCGTGCTCATCGCCGTGTTCGCCACCCTGCTGGCCGATGCGGTGCTGCTGCGCCTGGCCGGGGGCGCCGTCGTCCCGGACAGCGGGCTGGTCTTCGCGGCGCTGTGCGTGATCATCGCCTGGTTCACCGGCTACATCGTGCGCCAGCGGCGCCGGTACGCGCTCCGGCTGCAGGACGAGGCGGCCAGCAAGGCGGTCGCCGAGGAGCGCCTGCGCATCGCCAGGGAGCTGCACGACGTGGTGGCCCACAGCATGAGCGTCATCGCGGTCCAGGCGGGTTACGGTCAGTACGTCATCGACACCCAGCCCGCCGACGCGCGCGACGCCCTCGGCGCGATCCAGGCCACCAGCCGGGAGGCGCTGGACGAGATGCGCCGGATGCTCCGCGCCCTGCGCCAGGCGGACGAGACCGATCAGCGCGAGGTGGCCGCGCGGGCCGCCCCTGACGCGGCCACCGGCGCTGACGTCGGTACCGGCGCTGACGTCGGCGTTCCCGCGGCCGACTCTGCTGGCAGCTCGGCTGGCGACGCCGGGCCCGCGCCAGAGGCGCTAGGGAGCAGCGCGCCGCTGTCGCCCGCTCCCGGGCTGGCCGACCTGGACCGGCTGATCTCGCGCACCGCGAGCGCGGGCGTGCGGGTGGACGTGACCCGCTGCGGGCAGCCCAGGAATCTGCCGGCCAGCCTCGACCTGTCCGCCTACCGGATCGTGCAGGAAGCACTGACCAACGTGGTCAAGCACGCGCGCACGAGCTCGTGCCGGGTGCTGATCGGATACGGCCAGGACGAGCTGGTCCTCGAGGTGACGGACAACGGCGCCGGCCTGCCCGCGATGGCCGGAGCCGGGGTCTCCGGAAACAGCCTGGCCCTGGCCGGCGGCGGGCCGGCGCTGCCCGCCGGGAGCAGCACGCCCGGCTGGAGCGCTCCCGACGTCGCCGGGAGCGGGCACGGGATCATCGGGATGCGCGAGCGGGTCAGCCTGCTCGGCGGTGAGTTCAGCGCCGGACCGCTGCCCGGATACGGCTTCCAGGTCAGCGCGCACATCCCGCTGCCCGCGAGAAGCGCGTAGCCTCGGCATGGCCTTGCGGGTAGTGGTCGCCGACGACCAGGCGCTGGTCCGGGTGGGCTTCTGCGGGATCATCGCGGCCACGCCCGGCTTCACCGTCGTCGGCGAGGCGGGCAACGGCGCCGAGGCGGTGGAGGCGGCCCGCCGGACCAGGCCCGATGTCATCCTGATGGACGTGCGCATGCCGGTCATGGACGGCATCGAGGCCACCAGGCAGATCACCGCGAGCACCGACGTCCGTGCCCTCATCCTGACCACCTTCGACCTGGACGAGTACGTCTTCGCCGCGCTACGCGCCGGGGCCAGCGGCTTCCTGCTCAAGGACACGGTGCCCGCCGACCTGCTCACTGCCATCCGGGTGGTGGCCGCCGGGGACGCGCTGCTCGCGCCGAGCGTAACCCGCCGCCTGATCGGCGAGTTCACCCGCGCGTTTCCTGGCGCCCCGGCTCCGGCCATCGCGGGCAGGCCGCCGCAGGGCGCGGCCACTTCGGCGCAGGATGATCAGGCCAGCGCCGCCTGCGACCGGCTTCAGCGGGTACTCACCGAGCGCGAGCTCGAAGTGCTCCGGATGGTAGCCCGCGGAATGTCCAACGCGGAGATCGCCGAGGAGCTGACGATCAGCCCGGCCACGGCCAAGACCCACGTGGCCCACCTGCTGACCAAGCTCGACGCCAGGGACCGCATCCAGCTCGTCATCATCGCGTACCAAACCGGGCTCTGTGATTCGGGGGGGCGGCCCCCGCGCGGTTAGTGCGAGAAGTGGCCCCGGTAGTACTCGAAGACGAAGCCGATCGTCGCGAACACTGTGAACAGCATCCCGATGAGGAAGAGCCACCAGCCGATCGCGAAACCGAGCGCGGCCGTGGCCGCGGCCAGACCCATAAACAGCGGCCACCAGCTGTGCGGGCTGAAGAACCCGACCTCGCCGGTGCCCTCCTCGATCTCGCCACGGTTGTTGTCTTCCGGGCGCCTGGGCAGGCGGCGGCCGGTGAACAGCACGTAGAAGCCGGTCAGGATGGCCAGCCCGACGGCGAGCGCGAGCGCGGTGGTCCCGGTCACCTCCTTCGAGGAGTACCAGTACACGACGTCGGTGCCGCCGAAGAAGATTCCGCAGCCGAGGAAGAGCCAGCCTTCGACCTTCATCTAGCGAACCTGCTCTCGCATCTCGACGGCCGCGGCCGGGATCGTCTGCTCGATCCCGTGTGACTCCCGGCCCCACTTGATGTGCGGGTAGTGCGCCTCGAAGGCGGGCCGCTCGGACCTGATCCTCGGGATCCGGTAGAAGTTGTGCCGCGGCGGCGGGCAGGACGTCGCCCACTCCAGCGAGCTGGAGTAGCCCCACGGGTCTTCCTCGGTCACCTTCACCCCGTGCCGCCAGGTGACGTAGATGTTCCAGAAGAACATGAGCACGGACAGGGCGAGCAGCCAGGACCCGACGGTCGAGATGACGTTGAGCGTGGTCACGTTGCCGGGCAGCAGCGGGTAGTTCGCGGTGCGCCGTACCTGACCCTCGACGCCGGCCCAGTGCTGGACCAGGAACGTCATGTTGAAGCCGATGAACATCACCCAGAACTGGATCTTGCCGATCCGGCTGTTCAGCATCTTGCCGGTCATCTTCGGCCACCAGAAGTAGAAGCCGGCGAACATCTCGAACAGCACCGTGCCGGCCAGCACGTAGTGGAAGTGCGCGACCACGAAGTAGGAGTCGGACACGGCGAAGTCCAGCGGCGGCGACGCCAGGATGATACCGGTGACGCCGCCGAAGACAAACGTGATCAGGAAGCCGACGGTGTAGAGCATCGGCGGCTCGAAGCTGAGCTGGCCCTTCCACATGGTGCCGATCCAGTTGAAGTACTTCACCCCGGTCGGCACCGCGATCAGGAACGTCATGAACGAGAAGAACGGCAGCAGCACGGCACCGGTGGTGAACATGTGGTGCGCCCACACGGTCATCGACAGGCCGGCGATCGCGATCGTCGCGGCGATCAGCGTCTTGTAGCCGAACAGCGGCTTGCGGCTGAATACCGGGATGATCTCGGTGGCGATGCCGAAGAAGGGCAGCGCGAGAATATAGACCTCCGGATGGCCGAAGAACCAGAACAGGTTCTGCCACATGATGGCGCCTCCGCTGGAGGCGTCGAAGACGTGCGAGCCCATCCGCCGGTCGATCTCGAGCACCAGCAGCGCGGCGGCGAGAACCGGGAACGCCATCAGCACCAGCATCGAGGTGAGCAGCGCGTTCCAGGTGAACATCGGCATCCGGAACATCGTCATGCCGGGCGCGCGCATGCAGAAGATCGTGGTGATGAAGTTGACCCCGGACAAGATGGTGCCCAGACCGGACAGCACCAGGCCCATGATCCACATGTCGGCGCCGATGCCGGGCGAGTAGATCGCGCTGGTCAGCGGGGAGTACGCGTACCAGCCGAACGCCGCGGAGCCGCCCGGCGAGAGGAAGCTGGCCAGCAGGATCAGCCCGCCGAAGGTGAACATGTAGTAGCTCAGCAGGTTGAGCCGCGGGAACGCCACGTCGGGCGAGCCGATCTGCAGCGGCAGCAGCTCGTTCGCGAACCCGACGAACAGCGGGGTGGCGAACAGCAGCAGCATGATCGTGCCGTGCATGGTGAACAGCTCGTTGTACTGCTGGTCGGAGATCACGTGCTGGTTCGGCCCGAGCAGCTGGACCCGGATCAGCAGCGCCATCACGCCCGCGCACAGGAAGAAGAAGAACGAGGTGATGAGGTACAGGTGCCCGATGATCTTGTGGTCGGTCGAGGAAAGCCAGGACGCGAGGATGTTCCCCTTGCGCTCGGTCCTGGGCGTTTCGTAGACGCTGACCGGGCGTTCGATCGTGCTCACTGCGTGCTCCCGGATGAATTCTGCGCGGCCTCTTGCGCCGCCATGTAGGCCTGGAACTGCTGTGGCGTCACTACCTTCAGCGTAAACAGCATCTTGGCGTGGTAAAGGCCGCACAACTCGCTGCAGTGCCCGGTGTAGGTACCCGTCTTCGTCGCGGTGATCGTGAAGTGGTTCGGGTGGCCGGGGATGACGTCGCGCTTGAACAGGAACTGGGGTACCCAGAAGGCGTGGATGACGTCCTGAGAGGTCAGGTTGAACTGGACCGTCTCCCCGGCCGGGATCTCGAGCACCGGCAGCGGCCCGAAGCCCTGCATGTTCCCGACGTTCGTTACGTTGGTCCCCTTGTAGTGGAACTGCCAGCTCCACTGGAACCCGAGCACATCCACCGTGACGGCGGGCTTCTTGGGCAGCTTGTCGATGTAGTCCTCGTCCTTGGCGGTGAAGTAAAATAGCACCGCGATCAGCACGAACGGTATCGCCGTGTACATGATCTCGATCGGCATGTTGTAGCGCGCCTGCGGGGGCAGCCGGTCGCCGCGCTTGCGGTAGAAGATCACCGCCCACAGGACCAATCCCCAGATCATTGCGCAGACCGCGAAGGCCGCGATCCAGGATCCCTGCCAGAGCGTCAGGACCGTCTTGCCCTGCTCGGTGATCGGGTCGGGGAATCCCAGCCGGGTGAACGAGTCGTTCGTGCACCCGGTGAGGCCGAGGACCACGAAGGTCAGGGCAACCGTCATGCCCGCGGCGCGCGCCGCGCGTGCCCGGCCCGGACGGGGCTTTCTAGAGCCCTGTTCGGCGTTATCGGTAGTCAAAGCGAGGGCCTTCCTCGGTTCTGCTACAACGTGTCGTGCAAACAGTATCGCGCACCGGCCGCGAGGCAGCTACGACCCCACGGGTTTGAGTCATCTTTACGCGCCGACGCGCGTACGCCGAGCCCCGGCGGGCATGATGGACGGCGTGAGGGTGTGTAAATGACCGGCCGCCGCACCCGGCTGTTCGGTCGCGTCCCCGCGGTGCGCCCGGCGGACCAGCAGGCCACCGAGCCCGTTCCGGTCATGGAAGCCGAACGGGTGCCGGATCCGCCTGCCCCCCCGGCTCCTGCCCTGACCATCGACGCCCTGGGCCGCAAGTGTCCCATTCCCATCATCATGCTCGCCGATCAGATCAGGAACGTCCCGCTGGGCGCCGTGGTGGCGGTGCTGGCCGACGACCCGGCGGCCTACACCGACATACCGGCCTGGTGCGTGATGAAGGCGCACGAGTTCGCCGGGCACCGGGAGCTGCCGCAGGGCGGCTGGGCCCTGTACATCCGCCGCAGGCTGTGACGTCTAGGTCGGCTTGAACCGGCCGGTGAAGCGCGGGTCATCTTCCCACCAGGGTCTTTCCCCGGCCTGCTCCCCGGCCTGCTCTCCCGCCGCGGGCACCCCGGCAGCGGCCTGCCTGGCATCCCTAGCATCGAGCTCGGCGTCGACCCGGGCCGCGTCGGACTCGTCCTCGCGGATCAGCTGGATCAGCTGGGCGGCCAGGAAGGGCAGGCCGACGAGGTCGCCGAGGATCCACAGCGCTCCCCCGCCGATGATCTGATCCGACTGCGGCGTAGGTCCCCACGGGCGAGCCAGCGCGTGGTACCAGGCCGCGCCGATGAGATTCTGGCTGGCGATGATGGCTAGCCCGAGGAAGGCGTCGCCGATGACCTCGGCGCCCGTGATCCACATCGAGACCGCATAGGAGTACTCCTTCGGCACCGGGTCGACCCGCAGCAGCGTCCAGAAGAACGCGAAACCGGGCGCCATCAGCGCCAGGAAGGTCAGCTCGCGGACCGCGGCACTGTGGAACACCGCGCTGTACCAGGACGTGAAGTACATGGCGAAGGGCACGCCTACCAGCGCGAACGTGGTGATCGCGGGGAACGTGAGGATCCGCGCCGGGCGCGAGCGGATTATCGCCCCCAGGCGCGCGCCGGCCCGCGGGAACACCGCGATGACCAGCGAGATCGGGCGCCCGAGCGCGAGGAACAGCGGCACCACCAAGACGAGCAACACCGTCTGTACCGCCCGCGCGTAGAACAGCACCGACTGGTAGACGCCCACCCAGGACATCGTCGCGACGACCAGGAAGCCCAGGCCGAGGCCGAGGAACCAGATCCGGCGCGCCACCGGCCAGCCCGGCTGCCTGCGCACCGCCGCGAGGTAGCCGCCGCCGAGGATCAGCACCAGCGCCAGCATCCACGGGTCGAGCGTCCACTCGGTGAACGCCCGGGCCAGCGTCAGCTCGGGCGGGCCGTGGTAACCGCCTTCGGCCGCCCGGGTCAGCCCGGCCAGCCCGGCAGATGCGACCGCCGTTCCCATGCCCGTCACGCTACCGCTGCCCGCGCCCGGGGTCAGGAGGCGGGGCGGACGGCGCCTATGTACATGATCTGGACGGGCTTGGTGCAGCCGGTGGAGGTGTTCGGCAGGTAGACCGGCTCGGTCTGGTTGGGCGGGTAGATCTTCAGGGCCGTCGCCTTGGTGGGGCCGCAGGTGGCGCTCGGGAAATTCAGCGCGTCCACGATCTGCAGCTGGGCCTGCGCGGTGGCGCCCGCGGCCAGGGTGACCAGCTTCTTCGGCGTGCTGGTGCTCCGCTTGGCGGCCACGCCGATCTGCTTGTACGGCGGGCCGGTGACCAGCGAGACGCCCGGATAGCCGAACAGCGTGCAGCTGCTGCCCGAGGTGTTGGTGAAGTCGATGATCACGTACACGCCGCCCGCGTAGCCGTCGGAGGAGCCGAGCTTGACCTGCAGCGCACTGGTCGCGCAGGCCGGCGTCCCCGCCGCCGGGGAGGACGGTGCCACCACGGCGGGGGTATTGCTGCTGCTGGTGGCGGCCGGGCCGCTCGGGCTGGCCGCGGGCGTGGAGCCGGACGCGGCCGGCTGGCCGCTGCCTGACGAGGCGCACCCGGCCACGGCCGCGGTGCAGATCAGCGCGGCGGCCGTGAGGGCGAGCCGCCCCGCGCTCAGCACCACGGCTCGAGGGTGTGCGGCGAGATAACCGAAGCGCGCTTCACGATGCCTCCCGGCCCAAGAACAAGCGGTTCAAAGCCTGAGACGGCGCAGGCATGCGCCGGGTTGTGAAATGAGATCACGCTTTGGTTGCCGATGCGAATAGCCAGGCCCGTTCGGTATGAAGATCGTTATCTCACCCGGGCAGGTGCACCGCTACCTCGGCCGCCGCCGTGTCGCCGTAGGCGGCGGCGAAGCGCTCGGTCAGCCGGCCCGGCTTCAGGTTGTACTCCTGCGGGCCGGTGGCCTCCAGGGCGTGCACCGCCATCAGGTTGCCGAGCTGGGCGGCGCGCTCGAGGGGCAGGCCCCAGGCGACGGCGGCCAGGAAGCCGGAGCGGAACGCGTCACCGGACCCAGTGGGGTCGACGGGCTTGGCGTCCGGCACCGCGGGCACCGAGATCGTCGGCTCGCCGAGCTGCTCGATCTTGGCGCCGGCCGAGCCGAGGGTGGTGATCCTGACCCCGACCCGGGCCAGCATCTCCGCGCTGCCCCAGCCGGACTTGCGCTCGATCAGGGCTTCCTCGTACTCGTTGCCGAACAGGTAGTCCGCGCCGTCGACCAGCGTGCGCACCTGCTCGTCGCCGAGGATCCTGGCCAGCTGCTGGGACGGGTCGGCGGCGAAGGGCAGGCCCGCCTCGCGGCAGTCCACCGTGTGCGCCACCATGGCTCCCGGGTCCCCGGCCCCGATCAGCACCAGGTCGATACCGCCGTGCTCTTCCGCCAGCGGAGCAAGCCTGATCTCGGCATCCTCGCTCATCGCGCCCGCGTAGAACGAGCCGATCTGGTTGCCGTCCATGTCGGTCGTGCAGACGAAGCGCGCGGTGTGCTTGAGCAGTGACTCCCGCACACAGCTCGTGCTTACCCCGTGGTCCTCCAGCCAGTGCCGGTATTCCTCGAAGTCAGCCCCGACCGCGCCGACGAGCAGCGGGTGCAGGCCGAGCACGCCCAGGCCGAAGGCGATGTTGGCGGCGACACCGCCGCGGCGGATGGCCAGTTCATCGACGAGGAACGACAGCGAGATGCGGTCGAGCTTGTCCGCGATCAGCTGGTCGGTGAACTTGCCGGGAAACGTCATCAAGTGGTCGGTCGCAATTGACCCTGTAACGGCGATACGCACGGCGTTACCTTATCCCCCCCGGTCGCCGTCAGTGGAAGGAATCGCCGCAGGCGCAGGAACCCGTCGCGTTCGGATTGTCGATCGTGAAGCCCTGCTTCTCGATCGTGTCCACGAAGTCGATGGTCGCGCCCATCAGGTACGGCGCGCTCATCTTGTCGGTCACGACCTGCACGCCGCCGAACTTGGCGACGATGTCGCCGTCGATGTCGCGCTCGTCGAAGTAGAGCTGGTAGCGAAGACCCGAGCAGCCGCCCGGCTGCACCGCGATACGCAGCCTGAGGTCGTCGCGACCCTCCTGGGCGAGCAGCGAGCTCACCTTGGCCGCGGCACCGTCGGTCAGGACGATCCCCTGCGTGGCCTCTTGCTGAACAGTCACCTTAGCTCCCGCCTGGTGTATGTGCCGCGCTCAGACGGCGTCTGGCGTTGCTCTAACGTGCATTCTCAACGATATGCGGTGAGCCGGCATTCCAGCCACCCCTGAGGCGTGGCTCACAGCGTCGCCAAGGGAGGGCCGCTGCCAGCCGGGCCCCGTTACAAGCCGGGGGCGCCCCAGACCGGGAACCACCGGGCCAGGTCCGGCTCCCACTTCAGGTCGTCGCCGATCACGCCCTTGACCTCCAGTTCGAGCGCGTTGTTCCGGCGCTCGCCGGACAGCGGGGCGAACGGGTAGAACGAGCCCCGCTTGTACAGGTAGATGAGGGCGAGGCGGCGCTCCTGCTCGTCGGAGAAGGCGACCAGGGTACACAGCAGCTGCGGGCCGAAACCGTTGTCGACCAGCGAGGAGTTGACCGCGTGCAGGTCGGTGACCAGCGCCTCGAGCTCGTCCGACATGCGCGAGCTGACCAGCCAGGTGAAGCCGTAATCGTCCTTGGTCACCTCGACCGGCAGGCCGCCCTCGGCATGCGAGCTCGAGTTGAGCAGGTCCTGCACGTCCTTCTGCACGTCGGAGAAGGACCGGCCCTCCACCGGGCGGAAGCACACGGAGCCGGATCCAGTGGGCTTGAATCCGGCTCCCGCGTCCAGCGTGACCGCCGCGGACGGCAGCGCGAACAGGTCGTCCAGCTTGGGCTGGACCGGCTTGGTACGGCCCAGCAACGTGTCCAGGAAGCCCACGAGCGCTCCGTCCTAAACTGGGTCCTCAGCCGGCGGTCCGGCCGAGCTGCTGCTGCACCTTGTCGAGCTCGGCTAGGCGGCGCTCGAGGCTCGGGTGGGTGGAGAAGATGTTGGCCAGCTTGCTGCTCTTAGCGGCCAGGTGCGCGGCCGGCGTGAAGTAGAACGCGTTCAGCGGCTGCTGGGTGCGCAGGTCCTTAGTCGGGATCCTGGCTATGTCCCCGGTCACCTTGACCAGCGCGGACTTCAGCGCGCTCGGCTGCCCGGTGAGCAGCGCGCCGCTGCGGTCCGCGGACAGCTCGCGATACCGGGACAGCAGCCTGATCAGCAGGAAGCTGATCGCGTAGACGACCACGCTGACCGCCATCAGGACCAGCCAGATGGGCAGGGCGTTCTGGTTGCTGTTGTCGCGCCTGCCGCCGCCGAACAGCTCACCGTAGAACGCGATCCTGACCAGCAGCGCCGCGATGATGGCCAGGAACGACGCGATCGTCATCACCTGGACGTCCTTGTGCGCCACGTGCGACATCTCGTGGGCGAGGACGCCCTCGAGCTCGTCGTTGTCCAGGCGGCGCATGATCCCCCTGGTCGCGCAGACCACCGCGTGGTCGGCGTTGCGGCCGGTCGCGAACGCGTTCGGCATGTCGGCGTCGGCGATCGCGACCCGCGGCTTGGGCATGTCAGCCAGCGCGCAGAGCCGGTCCACGATGCCGTGCAGGCGCGCGGCTTCCGGTGAGTCGGTCGGGCTTACCTCTTTTGCCCCCGCCGTGGCCAGCGCGATCTTGTCGGAGTAGAACAGTGACCCGATGGCGAAGCCCCCGCCCAGGATCACGGCAAAGAACACGATCGCGGTACTGGACGCGCCGTACGCCGTCCCGATGCCGATGATCGCGGCGATGAACGCGACAAACACCAGCCCGAGCAGGAACAAGGTCGCGGTCATCCGCACCGTGAGTCCCCGGTCAGGCGCATACCTGGTACGCGCCGCCATGGCGACACCTCCGTTCGGCCCCCGGCTGGTCGTAACCGCCCGGGACCAGCAGCCAATTATCTAGCTCAAATCTACCCGTCCAACGCTGAGCGCCAGCCGAACGTTACCCGCGAGTATGCTCAGGGCCTTCTGCCCACGGCTTAACCGGCGGCGTCCCCCGGCCAGCAGAACTCAACCGGGGATCAGGCCCTCCTCGGTGAGCATCTCGCGGACCTCGTCCATGCTCGCGTCCTCGGGCGGAAGGATCAGGTCAGACGGTTCCAAAGTGTCGGCAGGCAGCGCCGAGCCCTGGGCGCGAACCTGCTCGAGCAGGCCGTGCAGCGCCGCGGTGAAGGCCGCCTCGTCATTGCGGTTGACGGCCGCCTCGAGCTCGCTGTCCAGGCGGTTCAGCTCGGCGGTGGCCACGTCGTCGATGCTGAACTGGCCCTCGCCGCTGATTCTGACGATCACTATCCTTCACCGTCCTGCGGCTCGGCGGGCCGGTCGGCCGCCGGGATGCTGGCCGGCTGAGTTTGTGCCTGAGGGGCCTGGGCCCCCTGGGCCCCCTGGGCCCCCTGGGCCTCTTGGCTGTTGCCGTTGGCACCGCCCTCGAGCTGCTTGGGCGCCCCGGCCGTGATCTCGCCCTTGAGCCTGCTCAGCTCGCTCTCGACGTCGCTGCTCGCCGACAACATGTCGAGCTCGTTCTGGATGTCGTCGCGGTTGCCGCCCACGGCGTCGTCCAGCGCGCCCGAGGCCATCAGCTCGTCGATCGCGCCCGCGCGGGCCTGCATCTGGGCCGTCTTGTCCTCGGCCCGCTGGATCGCCATGCCGACGTCGCCCATCTCCTCGGAGATGCCGGAGAACGCCTCGTTGATCCTGGTCTGGGCCTCGGCCGCGGTGTAGGTGGCCTTGATGGTCTCCTTCCTGGTGCGGAAGGCGTCCACCTTGGACTGCAGCCGCTGGGAGGCGACCGTCAGCTTCTCCTCTTCGGCCTGCAGCTGGGCATACTGCGCCTGCAGGTCGTTCAGCTGGCCCTGCGCCGACGCCTTGCGCTCGAGCGCGCCACGGGCGAGGTCCTCACGACCCATCCCGAGCGCCTTTCGCGCCTGGTCCTCGAGCTTGTTGGACTGCTGCTGGAGCTGGTTCATCTGCAGCTCGACGCGCTTGCGCGACGTGGCGACATCCGCGACCCCACGGCGGACCTTCGTCAGCAACTCGAGCTGCCGCTGGTAGGAGTAGTCCAGGGTCTCACGAGGGTCTTCCATCTTGTCCAGGGCCTTATTGGCCTTGGCCTTGAAGACAAGTGAGACTCGCTTCATCACGCCCATACGCGCGGCCGTCCCCTTCATTAACATCTTCGCCGCCATCAGTCCGCGTGACCGGGCCGAAATCGTGGGTCCGGGCACCCGGCTAGACGGCGGACGAGCCCGTGCGACTAGTCGCAATCCACCCTACGCGGTCTCCCGCATTGCGAGCTACCGTGCGGGCCTCCCGGCGATGGGTGGCGCCAGCCCCCACCTCTGCTGCCTTCTGCTGCCTTCTGCTGGCTTCGGGGGGCCAACCCGCCCGTTCCCCCCGATAAGCTAGGCGGGTGTTCCGACGCCGTAGCGCCGGGGCGACGGACGGCACGGCCCAGGATTCCCCGGGCGCGCGGAGCCCGGACGACCCGGCAGACACCAAACCCCGCTCGCCGGCAGAGGCGGCCAAGGGCCGGCCCACGCCCAAGCGCAGCGTCGCCGAGGCCAAGCGCCGCCAGCCGATCACCGGATCGTCGCGGGCGGCAGCGGCCGCGCCGCGCACCAAGGAAGAGAAGGCCAAGGCCCGGACGAACCGGGCCGGCCGGTACGAGGCGATGAGGCGGGGCGAGGAATGGGCGCTGAACCCGCGCGACCGCGGCCCGGCCCGGGCCCTGGCCCGCGACTTCGTGGACTCCAAGCGCCGGGTGAGCGAGTACTACATGTACATCCTCGTCGTCCTGCTCGCCGCGGTGTTCGTCCGGAGCGCGGCGGCCCAGGCGATCATCTCACCGGTGGTCCTGCTGCTGATCGTGGTCATCGTCGTCGACGCCACGCTGATCCGGCGCAGCCTGGGCCGGCTGATGGCCGAACGGCTGCCCAGGGAGTCCCCCCGGGGCCTGACCATGTACGCGGTGATGCGGGCGCTGCAGATCCGCAGGTTCCGGGTACCGACCCCGCGTGTCCACCCCGGCGACAAGATCTGACCTCGCCCTGTTCACGGCGTTACGGGTGAGAATGTTGTGAGCCGCGTTAGTTCTCGAACGCGCGACCTCTAAAGTTGGGGCCCATGGAATACCGACACCTTGGCCGCAGCGGCCTGATGGTCAGCGAGATCGCCTACGGAAACTGGATCACCCACGGCGACCAGGTCGAGGAGCAGGCCGCCATCGATTGTGTCCGGGCCGCGCTGGACGAGGGCATCTCCACGTTCGACACCGCCGACGTCTACGCGGGCGGGCGGGCCGAGGAGGTGCTCGGCCGGGCGCTGCACGGGGTGCGACGCGAGTCGCTCGAGATCTTCACCAAGGTGTACTGGCCGACCGGCGACAAGCCGAACGACCGCGGCCTGTCGCGCAAGCACATCACCGAGTCGCTGCACGCCTCGCTGCGTCGGCTGCAGACCGACTACGTCGACCTGTACCAGGCGCACAGGTATGACCACGAGACCCCGGTCGAAGAGACCATGCGCGCCTTCGACGACCTGGTCCGCGCGGGCAAGGTGCTGTACGTGGGCGTGTCCGAGTGGCGCGCCGAGGAGATCGCGGCCGCGCTGCGGGTGGCCGGTGAGCTCGGCCTGGACCGGATCGTGTCGAACCAGCCGCAGTACAACATGCTGTGGCGGGTCATCGAGCCCGAGGTCGTGCCGCTGTGCAAGAAGGAAGGCATCGGGCAGATCGTCTTCTCGCCCATCGCGCAGGGCGTGCTGACCGGAAAGTACGAGCCGGGCGCGGCGCCCCCGGCCGACTCCCGGGCCTCCGCGCCGGCTGGTTCGGGCTTCATCAAGCGCTGGCTCAGGGACGACACGCTCGCCGCGGTGCAGCGGCTGCGGCCACTGGCCGACGAGGCTGGGCTGTCCCTGGCGCAACTGGCGGTGGCGTGGACGCTGCAGAACCAGAACGTGTCCGCGGCCATCGTGGGCGCCACCCGGCCCGCGCAGGTACACGAGAACGTCAAGGCGGCCGGGGTCACGCTGGACGACGGCCTGATGAGCCGGATCGACGAGGCCCTCGGCGACGCGGTGATCCGTGACCCGTCCCGGACGGCCAGCCCGCCGTCGCGCCCCTAGCCCGGCCCGCTAGCCGGGCTCAGTCCTCCGGGTGCAGGCTCATCGGGCCGTACTCGGTCCTGGCGTCGTCGAGCAGCGAGACCTGATCCACCCCGGCCGCGAGCAGCGCGCGCCAGTTCTCCCCGAGCCAGCTCTCCGCGTCGCCCTGGCTGGCGAAGATCGCCTCCTGCAGCTCGTCGGCGGTGATCGCGGTGCCGTCAGCCTTCTCGTACCGCCAGGTCCAGGGCATTGTTCGGTGGCCTCCCGCTGAGACAAGCACTGTGCGTGTGCTGACTGAGGGTAGCTCAGCCCGGGGAAGGCCGCGACCGGCAGTCATGTGAGCGTTAACAAAACATAAATAACGCGCAGAACAAGATGGCCCAGACGGCCTTGCCGCGGCCGGTGACCGGACTCCAGCCCCAGACGTCACTCAGCGCGTCCACCATCTGCAGGCCGCGGCCGGCTTCCTCGTTCCGGTCCGGCATCCGGAGCACCGGAGCGCGGTCGGACGGGTCGAGCACGGCGCACATGACCTCGCCGGTCCGGCGGAGCAGGCGCAGGCCGAGCGGCTGGCCGGGCGCCTCGGCGGCCCGGGCGGCGTGCGATACGGCGTTGGCCACGAACTCCCCGACGATGGCTTCGGCGTCGTCGGCGAGTGTGACCAGGCCCCACTCCTTCAGCGTGTTCCTGGTGAACTTCCTGGCGGTCCGGCCGGACTGGGCGCCGGTATTGAGCGGGCACGCCGCCACCGCGGGCGAATCCCACCAGTCGGACGGCATCCGGACCACACGCGGGCGGCCCGGCGCGCATTCCTGCAGCCTGGCGGTCAAGTCAAGCGGCCGGCGAACGGCAGGATCGACCTTCGTTCGTGTCGGCAACCCTACTTGGCTCAAGCCCATCGCGACCCCGCGAAGCTAGGAACGGCAATCCCAGATGATTGACGCAAATCACATCCTGCCCGAGATTCCGCGTTTCATGCAAGACCAAATGCACGTTCATTTGTAACGTGCACTTCGCATGCCCACTGGTCACAGAGTTTCATAGACGATTCAAGTAAACCTCTTTCCGGAGGTCAGGACGCTGGCGTCAGAGGATAACCGCGGCCCGCCGGACGGGTGCCGCGGCCCGCCGGACCGGTGCCGTCCGGTCATGCCGAACGCCTGCGATGACGGCCCCTCCACCGCCGCCACGCCCCGGACGGCCGCGTTAGGGTGAGTCACCTCTACTCCGACCCGGGAGCCGCTGATGCTTGTCGCTGGCGTCGATTCGTCCACTCAGTCCACCAAGGTGCTGCTCTGCCGGGCCGACGACGGCGCGATCGTCGGGGAGGCGGCCGCGCCGCACCCGGACGGCACCGAGTGCGACCCGGAGCTGTGGTGGCAGGCTCTGGCCACGGCGGGCGACGGGCTGCTGGATCAGGCCGACGCGATCGGGGTAGCGGCTCAGCAGCACGGCATGGTGGTGGTCGACGAGAGGGGGCAGGTGATCAGGCCAGCCCTGCTCTGGAACGACGTCCGCTCGGCGCCGCAGGCGGCGGCGCTGATCGCCGAGATGGGCGGCCCCGGGTACTGGGCGCGCCTGACCGGGAGCGTCCCGACGGCCTCGTTCACCGTCACCAAGCTGCGCTGGCTGGCCGAGAACGAGCCGGACGCCGCCGCCAGGACCGCGCGCGTGATGCTCCCGCACGACTGGCTGACCTGGCGGCTGGGCGACCGGGCGCACGAGCCCGCCACCGACCGCGGTGACGCGTCCGGCACCGGCTACTTCTCCCCCGCAACCGGGCACTGGCTGCCGGAGATGGCCGAGGCCGCGCTGGGCAAGCCGACCGGGCTGCCCCGGCTGGCGGCCCCGGCCGAGGTCGCGGCCAGAACCCCGGCCGGCGCGGCGCTGTCCGCCGGAACCGGGGACAACATGGGCGCCGCGCTTGGCCTGGGCCTCGGCCTGGGCGAGGTGGTGGTCTCGATCGGCACCTCGGGCACGGCCTACGCGGTCGCGGCCGAGCCCGCTGCCGACTCCTCGGGCGCCGTGGCCGGCTTCGCCGACGCCACCGGGCGTTTCCTGCCGCTGGTAGCGACGATCAACGCGGCCCGGGTGCTGACGGTGACGGCCCGGATGCTCGGTACCGACGCGGACGGCTTGTCCCGGCTGGCGCTGGCCGCGCCTCCCGGCGCGCAGGGCCTGGTCCTGCTGCCCTACCTGGACGGCGAGCGCAGTCCCAACCGGCCCCGGGCCAACGGCGTGCTGCGCGGCCTGACCAGTGCCAACACCACGCAGGAGAACATGGCCCGCGCCGCGGTCGAGGCGGTGCTCTGCTCCCTGGCGGACGCGATCGGCAACCTGGCCGACTGCGGCATCACCGCGCAGCGGGTGATCCTCATCGGCGGCGCGGCCCGGTCCGAGGCGGTGCGCAGGATCGCGCCGCAGATCTTCGGCGTGCCGGTGACGGTGCCCTCGACCGCCGAGTACGTAGCGCTGGGCGCGGCCCGACAGGCCGCGTGGGCCCTATCCGGCGCATCCGAGCCTCCCACCTGGCTCCTAGCCGGACCCACCCGTGAGTTCACCGCCGAGCCGACCCCCGAGGTCCGCGCCCAGTACGCCGCCCTCCGCGACGCCACCGCAGCCTGGGGCTGAGCGCTTTTCATGACGGCCGGGGCCTTTCGGAAGGGGTTTCGTCATCATGGCGGCCCCGCGACGGGCACCCAGCGGATGGCTCTTGGGCCACTGCAGCACTGTGCGTCACACAGGACGCACTAGCAAAGACGGAGCTTCGTTTAGCGTGGTTGATTCGGGCTTCGCGGTTGATTGAGGGCCTATGGTCCCCCGGATCAACCTCATAACCCGGATCGACCACCCTATTGGCCTCGTGAGGCTCATTGAGCACAGCGATCCCTCCCGGCACATGCCCGAATGGATGACGGTGGAGGATCCGGCCTTCGCGGAGGATCTGGCTACCCCGGGGCGGGCGCGGGGCGACCCGGGGAGCGGGGCGCGGGGCGGGCGCGGTGGAATAGGGGAGGCAGCACGACGACTCAGGAAGGGAGTGGCTGGTGAGCACGGATTACGTACCGTCGCGGGAGGACCGCTTCTCGTTCGGCATCTGGACGGTTGGCTGGCAGGGGGTCGACGTGTTCGGGAGCGCCGTGCGGCCGCCGATGCCCGCCGAGCGCGCCGTGTACAAACTGGCCGAACTCGGCGCTTACGGGGTGAACTTTCACGACAACGACGTCTTCGCCTTCGACGCCACCCCGGCCGAGCGGGACGAGCGCATCGGCGCCTTCCGCAAGGCGCTGGCCGAGACCGGCCTGGTGGTGACTACCGCCACCACCAACCTGTTCGGCCATCCGATGTTCCGGGACGGGGCGTTCACCGCCAACGACCGCCAGATCAGGCGGTTCGCGCTGGCCAAGGTGATGCGGAACCTGGACCTTGCGGCGGATCTCGGCGCGAAGATCTACGTCTTCTGGGGCGGGCGCGAGGGCGCGGAGTCGGGCGCGGCCAAGGACATCAGGGCCGCGCTTGACCGCTACGCCGAGGGCCTGAACCTGCTCTGCGCGTACGTACGCGAGCAGGGCTACGACATCAGGTTCGCGATCGAGCCGAAGCCGAACGAGCCGCGCGGCGACATCCTGCTGCCCACGGTGGGAAACGCGCTGGCCTTCATCAACTCGCTCGAGTACGGCGACATGGTCGGGGTGAACCCCGAGATCGGGCACGAGGAGATGGCCGGCCTGAACTACGCGCACAGCATCGCGCAGGCGCTGTGGCACGGCAAGCTGTTCCACATCGACCTGAACGGGCAGCACGGGCCGCGGTACGACCAGGACCTGCGGTTCGGCGCCGGCAACGTGCGCGGCGCGTTCTGGGTAGTCGACACGCTCGAGGCCGGCGGCTACGCCGGCCCGGTGCACTTCGACTACAAGCCGCCGCGGACCGAAGACGACGAGGGTGTCTGGGCGTCCGCGGCCGCCTGCATGCGCAACTACCTGATCCTGCGGGCCAAGGTGCGCGCGTTCCGCGCCGACCCGGAGGTAACCGCGGCCCTGCACGCTTCTGGGGTGGACCAGCTCGGCTCGCCGACGCTGGACCCCGGCGAGACCTGGCGTGACGTCCGCGAGCCGCACGCCAACGTCGAAGCGCTGGCCCAGCGCGGGCTGGCCTACGAGCACCTGGACCAGCTCGCGCTGGAGTACCTGTACGGTGTGCGCCCTTAGGAAGAAGCCCTCGGCATCCAGACGCGCATCGGCCTGCCGTCGCGGTTGTCCCACTGGAAGTACGGGATCGCGATGCCCGTAACCGGGGTATCCGCGGGCAGGAGCTGGCCCTCCGCGGTGATCTCGATCGTCTGGCCGATGCCGTCCAGGGTGACGGGCCGCTCGCCGAGCACGCCGCCCGGCTTGACGACCAGGTCGTCGAGCCGGGCGCCGTCGAGCTGGTCGGCCTGCTCGAAGCAGTAGACGAGGGGCCCGCGCTCGATGGCCACACAGGCGCGGATCGCGTCCACGTGCCGGTCCGGCCAGGTCCAGCGGGGGGTCAGGTCCAGGTGCAGGGTCACCATGTCGCCCTTGCGCCAGGGGCGGTGCAGGAGGTGGTAGCCGGGCGAGATCCCGGCCCGTTCGGGATCATTGTTGACCGACACCCGGGTGCTGCCGCTCCAGGCCGGCACCCGCAGGGCCAGCCCGCGCGCCTCCGGCGGCGCGGCGAGGACCCGCAGGTAGACGGCGCCGGACCACGGATAGTCGGTGGCGACCTCGAGGTCCAGGCCCGCCCCGGTCAGCCGGGACCCGGTGTACTGATGGACGTACAGGGTGTCGCCGGATTCGGTGGCCAGGTAGTGCTCCAGCGACGCGGTGAGGCGCATGATGTTCGGCGGGCAGCAGGCGCAGTTGAACCACACGCGGCGCCGGCCGGGGTCGTCCTTCTCGAAGTGGTCCTCGCGGCGCTGCAGCGGGTTGACGTAGAAGAACCGCTGGCCCTCGGTGGCGATCGCGGCCCCGAAGCCGTTGTAGAGCACGCGCTCCATGTGGTCCGCGTACTTCGCGTCGCCAGTGGCGAGCAGCAGCCGCCAGCACCACTGGAAGCTGGCGATGGCGGCGCAGGTCTCGTTGTAGGCACGGTCCGGGGGCAGCTCGTACCGGTCGCCGAAGCCCTCGTCCGCGTGCCGGGACCCGTTGCCGCCGGTCAGGTACGTCTTGGCGGCCACCATGTCATCCCAGCGGCGCAGCGAGGACCCGAGCAGCTCGCGGTCGCCGGTCTCGGCGGCCACGTCGGTCACTCCGGCCTCTAGATACAGTGCCCGCACCACGTGCCCCACCTCGGTGTCGGTGGCGCGCACCGGCAGGTGGTCCTGCAGGTAGCGGCGGCCCATGCCGGAGTTCCCGGCCAGCCCCTGCCCGCGCTGGTCGACGAACTGGCGGGCCAGGTCCAGGTAGGCCTCGGTGCCGGTCTCGCGGTAGAGCTCGGCGAGCGCGGTCTCGATGACCGGGTGCCCGTCCAGGCCCCGCTCCGCGCCGGCGAACTCGCGCACCAGGTGGTCGGCCAGGCGCACGGCCACGGCGAGCAGCCGCCCGTCACCCGCCCCCCGGTGCAGCGCCACCGCGGCCTGGATCAGGTGGCCCGCGCAGTACATCTCGTGGCTCCACGCCAGCCGGGTGTACCGCGGCTCGCCGCTGACCTGGAAGTAGGAGTTCAGGTAGCCGTCGGGCCGCTGCGCCTGCTCGAGCAGGGCGGTGACCTCGGCGGCGAAGGAGGCGAGCTCGGGACGGTGGCCGTGCGCCAGCTCCCAGCCGACGGCCTCCAGGGTCTTGTAGATGTCGGAGTCCATGAATACCGGGCCGCGGTAGCCGGTCCCGGGCAGCGGATCGACCGGGCCGACCCCGACCGGGCGGTGCCCGCCCGGCGCGCCGTAGCCGTCGGCCGCGCTGGTCGCCTCCCCCTCGGCGTCCGTGTTCTTCTGGTCCGCCTGGATGGCCAGGCGTACGTTATCCAGGTTGCCCGCGTCCTCGAGCTGGCGCAGCGCGAGCGGCAGGCTGGCCGCCAGGTTGCGCTGCTGCCACTGGTGCAGCAGCCCGGAGGCCAGGCTGGCCCGGATGATCGGCTGATGCGTCCCCGACGCCACGGCGGTGGGGGCAACGGGCCCGGCTACGATCCGGTCGGCGACGGACATTGCGGCAGGCGGCTGGTGGGCGCTGTTCACGTACTCGGCTCCTGATCAAAGGAATAGGTTTTCCTGATTCCTACGGAAACGTAGGCTAGAGGCTGTCCGGCGAGGCGTCAACAGCGCCCGCCCGGACGCCGAAATCCCGACGATGCCCGAGGAGCGCAGATGAGGCGGGTGACCATCCGTGACGTGGCGGCCGAGGCCGGCGTGTCCATCGGTACCGCCTCCAAGGCGCTCAACGGGCAGGGCAAGCTGCGCGCCGAGACTAGGGAGCGGGTCGCCGAGGTGGCTCAGCGCCTCGGCTTCGCGCCGAACACGCTGGCCCAGGCCCTGCTCGCGGGCCGCTCGTTCACCGTGGGCCTGATCACCACCGATAGCTTCGGCCGGTTCAGCATCCCGGTCATGCTCGGCGCGGAGGACGCGCTCGGCGACGGTCAGGTCTCGGTATTCATGTGCGACACCAGGGACGATCCCGAGCGGGAGCAGCGCTATATCGAGATGCTGGCGGCCCGCCGGGTGGACGGCCTGATCGTCACCGGGCGCCGGATCGAGCCGAGGCGGCCGGTGACGGCCGGGCCCGGCGTCCCGGTGGTGTACGCGATGACCCAGCCGCTGGGGCAGGACGGGCCCGCGGTGCTGCCGGATGACGAGGGCGGCGGGCGGACGGCCGCCGAGCACCTGCTCGGCACGGGCCGGCGGCGGATCGGGCACATCACCGGGCCCGAGCGGTTCCTGGCCGCGCGCAAGCGGGCAGAAGGGTTCGGCGCCGCGCTGGCAGCAGCCGGCCTGCGATCGCGTGGCGGCGCGCGGTTCGGCGAATGGAGCGAGCAGTGGGGCCGGGAAGCCGCGGGCAAGCTGCTGGCCGACCAGCCGGACGCCGACGCGATCTTCTGCGGCAGCGACCAGATCGCCCGGGGCGTGGCCGACACGCTCCGCGCGGTCGGCCGGGCCATACCGGACGACGTCGCCCTGGTCGGCTACGACAACTGGGAGCCGATGGCGCTCGGCGCTCAGCCCTCGCTGACCAGCATCGACATGCACCTGGAGGAGGTCGGCCGGGTCGCCGCCGGGCTGCTGCTGGCCGCTATCGCGGGCGAGCCCGCGCGCGGCACGCGAACGGTGCCCTGCCGCCTGGTGGTACGTAAGTCCAGCTGCTGACCCTCGGCCGCGGGGACGTTCGCCTCGGCCGGGACACCGGCGCCGGCTTGCTGCGCCACGCCGGCTTGCTGCGCGGCACGGGCTTCGCTGGCGGTGCGCATCATGTGCCGTTGCGAGCGCACCTGGAAGAACACGATTACCACGATCAGCCCGATCGAGATCCACAGGCCGTAGTGCGAGATCGTCTGGGCCACCACCACCGCGTGGTGGCCGAGCGCGTAGCCGAGGCCGGCCAGCA
>Ga0335081_10002460_pt1 | contig 29168 bp, 29 predicted proteins | sample Lox_Sample_35_FD_206713 | JGI IMG/M metagenome (GOLD analysis project Ga0335081, IMG submission 206713) | Soil microbial communities from Loxahatchee National Wildlife Refuge, Florida, United States - Lox_Sample_3.5 | ecosystem: Environmental > Terrestrial > Soil > Wetlands | place: USA...
GATTAATTCATCAAAATTGCTTCCAGATTGGTTATCGTCAGGCATTTTTTTTCGCAAATTCATAAAGAGATGTTTAGTTATATTAAATGTTTTTTTAGATATATCCTGGAAAGAGCCTATTTCCTCCGCAAAATCTTGCCGTTTTGCATTCTGCGGGGTTGCGCCAACAGATATATGCTACCTGTTACATTTCATTTTGGGTTCAGGGAAGAGTGCGCCAATGAAATATGACGTGATAATTGTGGGTGCGGGGCCAGCAGGCATCTTTTCAGCTCTAGAACTAACGGAGAAAACAAACCTAAACGTCCTCATAATCGACAGGGGGCCAGACATTGATAAACGTAAGTGCCCATCCAGCCGAGGATTCGAATGCGTGCATTGTGAACCTTGCTCAGTTCTTTCAGGCTGGGGCGGAGCAGGCGCCTACAGTGACGGAAAACTTACTTTGTCAACAGAGGTTGGCGGCTGGCTAAATCAGTACGTTTCAACTAAAGAACTTCAGGCGCTCGTTAAATATGTCGACAGTATCTACCTGAAATTTGGGGCGAGCGATCGAGTTTACGGCGGCGACAGCGAAAAAGTAGATGAAATCGAACGTAACGCCTCCCTTGCCGGATTGAAGCTTATCAGGCAAGAAGTCCGTCACATGGGCACGGACAAATGTAGTGAAACCCTTCACCGAATGCGCAAAGAACTCAATGGAAAAATCACTTTTAACCCAAAATCAGAGGTTAAAGCGCTCATCACCGAGAACCATCTGATCCAAGGTGTGGAAACGGTTGATGGCGAAAAAATCTTCGGCAAATATGTAATAATTGCTCCTGGCAGGAGCGGCGCAGAATGGCTTCAAACTGAAGCTCAGGTTCGCGGATTGAAAACTGTGAACAACCCCGTTGACATCGGCGTGCGCGTTGAAGTTTTAGCCTCGGTAATGGAAAATTTGACTAAGACGCTTTATGAGCCAAAACTCGTCTATTATTCAAAGCAATTTGACGACCAAGTCCGAACCTTCTGTGTCTCGCCCTACGGCGAAGTCACCACGGAATCCTACGACGGCGTGTTAACTGTTAACGGCGGAAGCTACGCGGAAAGAAAAACCGATAACACCAACTTCGCTATCCTTGTAAGCACCTCGTTTACGGAGCCTTTCAAAGAGCCAATTGCATACGGTAAATACGTTGCTAGGCTTTCAAACCTCTTAAGCGGAGGCGTAATGGTTCAACGCCTAGGCGATTTAGCTGTTGGACGCCGTTCGACACCTGAACGTTTAGCGAGAAGCGTGGTCACCCCAACTTTGAAAAACGCTACTCCAGGCGACTTAAGCTTCGTTTTACCCTACCGATACTTAGTAGACATCCGAGAGATGCTTCAAGCCTTAGACGTTATAGCGCCTGGGATCCACTCGCGGGACACTTTGCTCTACGGTATAGAAGTCAAGTTTTACTCTTCACATCTGCAACTTTCCAATGCTTTGGAAACCAAAATCCAGAACATGTTCACCATAGGTGACGGTGCAGGAGTCACACGGGGGTTAATTCAAGCTTCAGCTTCGGGCGTAATCGTGGCGAGGGAAATTTTGAAACGTGAGCACTTAGGTACTGCACAGACCTAGAAGGCTGCTTTCCCGCCTCAGTATCTTCAGCATAGAGTTTCTGATAAACTTTAAAAGCGACCCTATATTATCAACCAATATTAAAAATAGGCAGAGATGTGAAAATGAGCGATAATAGCGATGTATTATCTAAAGTTAAAGGTCAAATGAACCTTCCCGAGCGCATAGCCGCTTTTGTTCCTGGTTTCCGCGGTTATAAGGAAAAAGAAATACGTCGTGAAAGCGACAAGCTCATCAGGAATCACTTATACATGAAACTTTCCATTGAAAAGACCGATCTGAGAGACATTGAGCAGAAGTTGGCTGATCGCCGCTACTTCGATGTCTTGACAGACATGGATCGGCTACTAGCCAAGATGGATCGCGTTGTAGAGAAGATTAATCATGCGTCCTATGGGTACAGCGGCTTTTTTGACGCCGTAAAGGTACGAGAAGATAACCTTGATAACATGATAGCTTTCGACAACAAGCTTTTGGATGGAATAGTCGCTTTGACAACGGAAATTGACGCTTTCAAAGCCGACCTTTCCAGCGGCGCGACCTCGAACCTGAAAACTCGGGTTCAAAACGTAACTGACAAGCTTGACAGTTTAGAGAATACGTTTGATCAACGTAACGAAGTAATTATGGGAGTGAGCTAAAATGCCGCAAGTTATAGAATGGGCAAGTTCAAATGCAAATTCCGACGAAATAATCTTCAGGTATCCAGTCGAAGACATAACATGGGGAGCACAACTCATCGTTCACGAGTATGAAATGGCTGTGTTCTTCCGGGACGGCAAAGCCTACGATGTTTTTGGCGCCGGCAGGCACACATTGACAACGCTTAATTTACCCTTGCTTACAGGATTGCTGACGCGCATAGCAGGATTCGGCGCTAACAAGCCGTTCAAAGCAATGGTCCTCTACATTGCCACTAAAGTTTTCAACGGCAAATGGGGTACAAGCGCACAAACCACAGAGTTAGCTCCGCTGAAAGTGTTTGGGCAGTTTCTCTTCAAAATTGAAGATGCCTCGCTGTTTGTGAATGAAGTGGTCGGTGGACAGAATGCTTACACAACGGATGATGTTAACAACTTCCTTCGTGGTTTCCTAAACGAAAAGATAATCGCTGAACTCTCGCACTACGATTTAATCACTGTTTTTACTAAAATTCAAGAAACCTCGATAATTGTCAAAAACTCAGTTTTAGACTACTTCAAGCGCTTAGGCATCGAACTAACGGACCTCCGATTCGAAGGTATCGACACAACGCCAGAATATCGAGAACGGCTATTTTGGCTTAAAACCGGTAGCACCCCTGCCGATACAGTCTTACGAATGGAAACGGTGAAGAGCGCTGCTGCGTCTCTTGGTCAAGGAGGCGGTGGTGGCGGAGCAGGCCTGGGCACTGGCATGGTGCTCATACCGCAGATTATGAATTCAGCAGGTCAAGTTCAAGCGCAAGCTCCCACAGCAGCCCTTGTTATATGCCCTAAGTGCGGTGCACATGTTCCAGCTACATCAAAGTTCTGTCCCGAATGTGGATCCTCACTTACTCCTCCATCACAAGCCACAATCAACTGCCCCAAATGCGGTCACTCGATTCCTGCAAGCTCAAAGTTCTGTCCCGAATGCGGCGCAACAGTTTCATAGGATGACAATAACATGTCTGAAAGTAGGCGGCAGCTACTAACCATCGGCGTTTTCTTCATAATAGTAGTGGTCGCCATACTTCTCTATCCGACTAATGTAACTCATAACTGGGCGAACATTTTCCAACTGATCTTTATTCTGTTCGGAGTTTGGATCTTGGTTCTTGCAGCTATGAGAGCTCAAAGCCCTAAAAAGTACGAACGCTCCGCATACAGCACGATTCAAATGGGTGTGCTTCTCATGGCTTTGGGTGGCGCATGGTTCCTATGGGGGTACAGTTGGATCTACTCGGTAGCATTATTGTTGCTTGCCCTCGGAGCTATTGCAATCGCTTCAGCTACGCGAAAAAAGACTCCTTAAGTCATTTTTCGGCTCTAAACATTTTTCTATGTCCTTGCGCAGTCAATTGACATAAGGCTCAAAGTTATGTCTGAAGAAGTCATCGGGCGCGGAACATGGTACGACATGATGGCCAAAAAAGTAATCGACCGTGAGCGCGAGCTTGGCAGAAACATGAGTAGACTCCGCACAGAGATGGGTCTTGGCGCCTCAGGGTTCCCACATATCGGTAGCCTAGGAGACGCAGCACGCTCCTACACTGTCACGCTTGCCCTGCAGAATTTAGGCTTCAACTCTGAGTTGATTGCTTACTGCGATGACAAAGATGGCTTACGCAAGGTTCCAACAGGGCTATCGCTGGATTTGGAGCAATATCTAGGCTACCCTGTTTCCAGCATTCCTGATCCTTTCGGTTGCCATGAAAGCTACGGCAAACACATGAGCTCGCTTCTTTTGGAGTCATTAGACAAATGCGGGATAGAGTACCGTTACTTCTCTGCAAAAGAAGTCTATGAGAAAGGATTACTACTTAACGAAATAAGAACCATTTTGATAAACGCTAAGAAAGTCGGCGAAATCGTCAAAGAGGAAGTCGGTCAAGAACGCTACACCGAAGTTCTACCATTCTTCCCTGTCTGCAGCAACTGCGGTCGCATCTACACAACAAAAGCCTACAGGTTCGAACCAGAAACCGATAAAGTTCTCTACAAATGCGAGGGCCTTGAAATCCGCGGCAGACTCATAGAAGGCTGCGGGCACGAAGGCGAAGCAGATATATCGAAAGGCGAGGGAAAACTTACTTGGAAAGGCGAGTTCGCGGCCCGCTGGAAAGCGTTAGATATACGTTTTGAAGCATACGGAAAAGACATCGCAGACTCAGTGAATATCAACGATCGAATATGCCGTGAAGTTCTCTCTTTTGAACCGCCTTCCCACGCAAGGTATGAGATGTTTCTTGATAAAGGTGGAAAAAAAATCTCGAAATCAGCAGGGAATGTTTTCACGCCTCAAGTTTGGTTCCGCTACGGTTCCCCCCAATCGTTACTACTTCTTATGCTGAAAAGGTTTGTCGGTACACGGAATTTAGACGTCTCAGATATTCCAGCGTACATGAATGAGCTTGACTTCCTTGAAGATGTTTACTTCGGAAGAAAACAGGCTGCCGAAAAAGAAGTAGTGAAGCTTAGAGGCTTGTTTGAGTACTGCTATGTTGCGAAGCCACCCTCAAAGCTAACTATTCATGTGCCCTACAATCTGATGGCATTTCTCGTTAAGATGGCGCCTGAAGACTGTCTGGAAAACTATGTTAGGGAGAAACTTCAAAGCTATGGTTACCTCCAGAAAGGCCAACCCTTAGACGGTAACTTAAAGCAACGCGTTGAATACGCTTTGAATTGGATCGGGGACTTTGAAGAAATCAAAGAAACAGACGTGACGCTGAAGCCGGAAGAGAAAAAAGCAGTCGCCGAACTTACAGCCAACCTTGAAACTGAAGTTGAACCAGACAAAATCCAAAACGCCATCTTCAGTGCTGCAAAAAACAACGGAGTCCAACCTGGCAGTTTCTTTAAGATACTGTATCAGATTCTGATGGGAGCACCCCAAGGTCCGCGTTTAGGTCCGTACGTGCTTACCATGGGGAAGCAAAATGTTATTGCAGCTCTGAAAAGGGCTACAAGCAAAAACTGATTTTTTCAAACTGCAGGCATGATCGGCTACCACATTCGCAACCCACTTCAGGCGATTACTGGGGAGCTGTTTTTGATGAAGCAGGAAATAGATACTTTGCCAGACAGCCTACGCAAAGTGAGCGTTCAAGAAAGTCTACGCACATTGCAGGAATAAACAGACTACATTAGAAAGATTATTTCTGAATTGCAAGATTTCGCCAGATTCCTCAAACCCAATTGGGGAATATTGATCTGCACGCATTCATGCTACAACTGACCTCAACCTTCCAAGTTCCTGGAAACATCAAGTTTTTCGGGAATGCAAAAGCAACCCATCAAGTGCAAGCCGATTCTGCATTCTAAAAACGGATCCTCGTAAACCTAGTTACAAACGCCTCCGAGCGATGCCGAGCGGCAGTAACCTGAAAATCAAAGCCTTCCAAGAGAAGAACAGCGTCAACGTAACGATCTCAGACATGGGCATCGGTATCTCCGATGAGGCAAAATCAAAACTTTTCCAGCTGCTTGTGGCAACCAAATCTAAGGGTCAAGTATTCGGGTTAGCCGTTGTTGAACGATTGATCGAAGCCAGGGAGGAACTGTGTGTTTTGAAAGCAAGCTTGGAAAAGGAACCCTGTTCAAAATAGTTTTCCCGAAAAAAATAACTAACCTGCGAATCACCACTATTTTTAAGTCTAAGCAAAGTATTTACTATTCTGCCCCAACTTTTTGGGTGCAAAAGCTTGGGCTCGTAGTCTAGTACGGACAAGGCATCGGCCTGCGGAGCCGGGAATCCTGGGTTCAAATCCCAGCGGGCCCGCCACTTAAGTTTAGATTTTCAGCTTCTTTTTTCCCAAGAAAATTTGTATAATCCGTCGATGAAGCTGTTTCACAAAAACAGAACTAAAAAATCAGAAAAGATTCCAGCATACTTATTCTCTGCTAGAGAGCACTAGGATGTAGTCTGCGGTGTCTGCGCACATATCTGCGGCTTGCTCAATGAATTCAATGAGGTCATCGAATATCACCATGGCTCCGACGTTTATGTTCACACCGTATTTCACAAACAGGCTTTTGCACTTAAGGTATTCAATGTCAATTGCGTGTTCAATCTCGCCGACCTTCTTGGCTTCATTAATCGCTTCAGTTGGATTAGACGAAATCTTTTCTATGCTGCTTCTAAGCGTTTGAGCTGTCTCCACAAGCTTTCCCGTCATAACCACTGTTTTGTCGCTGAGTTCCTGTGGGATGTCTGCGCCTGAAAGCATCTCAAGACATCGCGCGGCGTCTTTAGTGTGGTCAGCCAAAGTATCAAGCCGTTTGACCAGATGCAACAAGTCTTCACGGTAATCTGCAACTAGCGCGGCTCCTTTGGATAACTCCATGAAAACATCTGTTCGAAGCGCGTCAACGCCCTCCTCAGTCTTGTAGAGGTTGTCTATGTATTTTTGTGCTTCTTTGAAATTCTTCTCTGAAAAGCTCTTCATTGCTTTATGAAGCCACGTTACCGTGTCGAACGCCTTCGTTATCTGGTCATGCGCAAGTTCTAGTCCTCTGGTTTTACGGCGTTGCTCAAACCAATCGTAACTTTTTCTCTCCACACTTAACACCGCTTAAATATTGAAACAGTTGCAGATATAACCCTTATCGTTTATTGCGCCCGTAAATAATTGCCCAAGTTTTCAATACACATGTCTTTCTTTCTTAATGCCCGCTTTTTTGGCTTTTCATGGTACGCAGGCGTCAATTGCTAAAAGCCAATCCATGAGATCGGTGTTTTTAGCCTTCGCTTGTTTTTTCCCATTTATTTTGCTCTTCAAGTTTTCCCCCTCAAATTCTCGCTGTAGTAGCCATGCTTAGACATGGTTGAAGTACCATGGCATATCTTGATTTGCACGCTGCTTTCTTGCTTTTTTCTTCTGCATGGGACTTTCAAGAAACCATCAGTTTTTCCGCTCATTTGGACTATGCAAATAGTATATAGAGAACAACTTATTCTATAGAGAAAAATTAGGTTTCTAATACAGCCTTTGCTAACCTAATTTTATCTTCTAGAGACTTCATCACAGTATCTGTCACTTTCACTTCGATTCCGAGTTGCTCAACTTTCCTCTTTTCATCAATATCCCTGGCGTCGATTACAAATGTGTCAAGAAAATCCTCGTAGAGTTTCGCAACCGAAAAAGCTGAAACTTCAAGGCCTAAACTACGCATCAGTTTGTCTGCGGGACCTTTGATTGGGGCGCCGTCAACTATGGGGCTGACTCCGACAATCTTTGCGTTTGTCTTCCTCAATGCGTCTTTGATTCCGTCAATCGACAGCATGCTTCCTATGCTGACTATTGGGTTGCTAGGGCAAATTATAACCATCTTCGCGTTCAATATTGAATCAACGGTTTTGGGTGCGGGTTTCGCTTGAGATGAGCCGACGAACTCAACGCCTAATACGTTGTCTTTGGCTTGTCTCTTGACAAAATACTCTTCAAAATGTATCAGCCCTTCCGCAACTTTTATCCAAGTTTCAAACTTGTCATCCGTCATCGGCATTATGTAAGCTTTGACTCCTAAACAGCGGCCAATTTCTTCAGTAACTTTAGAAAGTGTGAAACCTTTCCTTAGCAGGTTTGTTCTAAGAATGTGCGTGGCGAAATCTCTATCCCCGATGCTAAACCATGTTTCTAAACCCATTTTTCTGAGCGTTTCGAGGCAGTGGAAAGTGTCGTCTTTTATTCCCCAGCCTTTCTCATTATCGACAATGCCTGCTAAGGTATATTGTACAATGTCGATATCGGGTGAAATGTGTAAGCCGAACATCTCCATGTCGTCGCCAGTGTTGACAATCACCGATAAATCCTCTTCTTTCACAAGCTCAGTTAAGCCAGTTAGAAACCTTGCCGCTCCAACCCCGCCTGCTAGTGCTGTAATCATAAACCACTGCACCACGATCAATGGGTATGTTTCTCTGAGACCCAGTATTCGCTGGAGCCTTTTTCGGTGACTACTCGTTCTTTTTTGAAGATCGGCGCTTCGCTTTTGTACCTCTCAACAGCTTCACGCAGAACGCTGAAAACTTCCGGTCTATGGGAACCTGCTACGGCAACGTAAACTAAGTCGTCCCCGACTTTGAATTCGCCTAGTAAATGGTGAATTTGAACGTTAACTATCCCGGGCTTTTTGTTTAAGTCTTCGCATATTTTGCCGAGGACTTGGTCGGCTTTTTCTTCGTAAGCTTCCAGATGCAGCTTTTCGACCTTCTGTCCCTCAAAGGTGTCGCCTCTCACCACCCCTATGAAAAGGCCTATTGCGCCGGCTTTAGAGTAATCTGGGTCCTTCTTAATGTTGTAAATAGCGTCTTGTATAGTGAAGGTTCCTTTTTCGTGAACTCCTGCTTTTGCCGACAAGATGATGCTTCCTGCTTTCGTTTAGAAGTTTCTAGATTAAGGTTTCTAAAGTATTTTGCCCTAAGATAGGCTTTTGAAAAAAATCGCTTTTTCCACCGCTCAGCAATGTTATGGTTTTAGGTCTCGTCAGTTTTTTGAACAATTCAAAATGAAAAGTTCAACAACAACATCAACAACAACAACAACCAAAAAACGAATTGTTGTCGTTCCCTCTTTAAGATCTCGCACAGACAAATTGTGTTAGCTAAAAGCCTTAGCCTCTGCGTGCGGGACACCATCTTGAAGGAAAAGCTCCAGTATAAATCTTGAATTTAGAAACTTGTTATGGATCGACGGTCAAATAGGAAATAATGAGTAGCTTATGCTTCAGCTACTTCTTCAGGCTCTGCGGGCCCGGTTGGGGCCTCTTTTGCCTTCCCTTCGACCTGAGGTGCCGCTAAGAGTTTAGATTTCCTTATGCCGACATGCCGGAGTGGTGCCACTTCTTTGGCTTGATTGTAGATGTCTGAAGCGATTTTGCCGAGAACCATTTCTTGGACGAACTGGTCAAGGGATAATGCTTCGGCTTTTTCATGGATTGTTCTGTCCATTATCTTGCGGATTATCTTTTCCTGTGACGTTTTTATTCTTGAAAGTGTCAGTGCCGAAACGGCGATTCTGAGTTTGTATCCGTCTTTTGTTGTTAGGTTAATTAATGAATCAACTTTGGTTGTTCTTCTTCTGACTAAGCTGCGGAGGTAGTCCCGCGAGTACTCATGACCCTTGAAGAGTGTCTTTGCGGTTTTCGCGTCGATCTCGTTAACTTGGAAGAACATTTTCAAATAGTGATGTGAAAAATCAGCAGTTATGTCGTATAGTGTGGCTTCGACAACTCTTCCGATCAGCAGTTTTGGATCTTCAGCTGGAATGGAGCCTAACTCAACGTTGCCAAAGAAGGATGGTGCAACGACCATGTACCATGCTTTTCCACGCCACTTATCTTTTACATGTCTCGTTTTTGAAGACAAAGCTATTTCTCCGACGCGCAGTCAACATTCTCATAGAAATATTAAAAGGTTTACCGTTTCTTGTCTATTTTTTCTCTGTTACCCATGTATTTTCGCAAAGCAACTGGTATGTTTATCGTGCCGTCTGCTAGTTGATTGTTTTCCAGCAACGCAACTATGGTTCTTCCCGTAGCCACAGCAGTGGAGTTCAAGGTGTGCACAAACGCTTTAGGCGCCGCGCCTTCCTTTTCCCGATATTTTACGCCTAATCGTCTTGCTTGGTAATCAGTGCAATTGCTGCACGAAACAACTTCTCGGTAACCGTTCTGCGCCGGCATCCACGCTTCAATATCGTATTTTTTAGCTGCAACTGTCCCAATGTCGCCCGTGCAAACATTCACGACACGGTACGGCAACTCAAGCTTCTGAAGCAGCTCCTCAGCATTCAAAAGGAGCTCTTCATGCAGTTTAGCTGAGTCTTCTGGTTTGCAAAAGATGAACTGCTCAATTTTGTTAAACTGATGGGTGCGGAAAATTCCCCGTGGGCGCCTGCTTCCTTCCTAAAGCAGCTACTTATTCCCGCGAGTTTTATGGGCATATCCTGTTCTTTGAGCACTTCATTCATGTACATTGCAGCCATCGGGTGCTCAGAAGTCGCAATCAAATACAGGTCTTCATTTTCCACTTTGTAGAGCACGTCTGCGAAGTCTCCCATCGCCGTCACTCCTTCATAAGCTTCACGGGTCATCAAGCAGGGGGGAATAATTGCCGAGTATCCCTTCTTGGTTAACTCTTCGATTGCAAGGCTCATCAACGCCATATCCAGTATGGCAACTTGGTTCTTGAGGTAAAAGAATCTTGAGCCCGAAACTTTACCAGCCCTTTCCATATCAATCTGGTCCAATGCCACAGCTAGGTCGATGTGGTTCTTTACTGGAAAAGCAAATGTCGGGATTATTCCCCAAGTTTTAACCTGAACATTATCTTTGTCGTCTTTGCCGAATGGGACACTGTCCTCCAGCAGGTTCGGCAGCCGCATAAGGTAATCATGGGTCTTCAGCTCTTGCTCTGAAACCTGTTTTTCAACAATCCCGATTTTTTCGTCAACATCTTGCGCTTTTTGGACTTCCTCGTCAGCTTCTTTGCCTGCTTTTTTTAGTTTTGCGATTTCAATGGTTACCTGTTTTCGTAGGTGGCGCATCTCGTTTAATTTAGTGAGGTTTTGTCGCCATTCTTTGTCAATTCCAATCAAATCCTGTAACATTTGGAGGCATTCAGGGTTGCCGCGTTTTGCCAAATTGGACTTGACAAGTTCCGGGTTCTCTCGGATAAGCTTTATATCTAGCATTACCGTCACACGCAAATTCCTAACTTAAGGAATTCAGCTATTTAACTTTGTGATGTGAGATAAAAACCTAAAGCGGTTTATTCATAACCTGAATAATGCAGAGAGAGCTTGATTAACTCGCTAACAATAAAAGGGTTTAACTACAAATTGCTTGGAGTTGACGGTGAAGGCATTCAATGGCAAGCATAGAGTTGGTGCTTTCTGCATTCTTGCTACTAACTTTCATAGCTGCACTTATTTCAATTAAAGCCAAAATGCCTTACACTCTGATTCTGGTTCTCACGGGTGTCCTAATTACACTTTTTTTTGGTTTACTGTCGCTTTAGGGAAGCCCGATACAAGGGCAAATGCAGAGCATAACTGCGCAGATTCGGTCGCTTTATGATCTGCTTATCCAAGGCGGTGAAGGCGGACTATATGTTGGGCTAATTGTTCCGCCACTAATATTTGAAGCCATGATTCACATCCGCGGCACGGATTTGAAAAGCGTAATAAAACCATCCTTGGCTCTTGCGACCATTGGTGTTCTCATAGCAACCGTCGTAACAGGCTTGATTTTATGGAAAGTGGTCGGCCTATCAATTTATGTCTCGTTTTTGTTCGCTGCCTTAATCGCGCCGACTGATGTTGTGACTGTTTTGGAGGTCTTTCGTCATGTCAAAGTTCCATCCAAGTTGGCGACCCTCCTGGACACTGAGGCAACCTTCAATGACGCAACCGCAATCGTCGTCTTCACTATTATCCTCTCAACGATCGGTCTTCAAAAAATAAACGTGCTGAGTTCTCTTTCAAACTTTGGGTTTACCCTGGGCGCTGGAGTCCTGATAGGGCTAGGCGTGGCTTTCGCCGGGGAGGTCCTCTCAAGCCTAATCGAAGATAGAGTTGCCGAAACCATTTTAACGATAGCAGTTGTTTACGGGTCATACGCATTTGCATCTGGTATCGGTGCCTCCGGATTAATCGCGGTCGCAGTTGCTGGATTATATTTTGGCAACTTTACGATTCGAACGGCCATGGAACCTTCTACAAGAGAAGCAGTCGAGATCTTTTGGCAGATCGCTGCTTTCATTGGGAACTCAATAGCTTTCCTTCTAATTGGCTTCCAAGCAAACATCATCACTTTTCCTCAATCAATCCTGGTTATCTTGGCAGCTTTCGCAGCTGTAACAGTATCTAGGGTAGCCACCGTGTATCCGATACTTGCCTTCTACAGGAAGATAAGCGGGAAAATGACGTCGGTTTGGAGCAACGTCGCAATGCTTGGCGGCGTCAGAGGCGCACTTTCAATCGCGCTTGCAGCAACTATCACCACCTCAGCGATTATTTCCACGGCAGACCTGCATACAATAGACACAATGGTTTTCGGAGTTGCATTCATCTCCATAATGCTGCAGGTGCCTCTATTATTCAGGTACGTTAAAAGAGCAATGCCTGAAGTTGAAGCCTTCAAAGAAACGGAGCTTGACGACCAATTTGCTCGTTTGTCTTCCTACATAGAAGAGATGCATAGGCTACGGTTAGAAGGCAGAATTTCTGAAGCTGAATTCGTAGAGAGACTCGAAGAAAGCAAAATTGAGCTTGAAAGGCTGATTGCAACATCCCGAGTGACGGTTGAAACAAGAAAGATAATTCGTGCAAGAGCATCCATTCTTTTCCCCCGTCTACAAAATACAACAAATCAAAAACAAAAAGTTAAGAAAAAAGAAAAAGAGCAAAAGTCACAGTAAGAATCGGACGGCGCATCGTAAACTTACAAAATTTTTGTGAGGAGAGAAATTCAAAAAATAAGAGAAGGTTTGGATTTGGTTAGGTAGAAAACGGGAAAGGCTTTTCTACAGCCAACCCATAATCAGCATTAACACCCATCCCAAGTTGAGAAACCCATTGCTGACGAAACTAAAGAAAAAAGTTCAGCAAACGCTGACATCCGAAGCGCAAGCCGCTCACAAAATAGGTTTAACTCCCAACAAGGTGAGTCTAATCGGCTTCATTCTCGCTTTCGCATCCGCCACTGGCTACGGTCTAGCTCAAAATCACCCTTGGTTTTTGCTGCTTGCAACGGCTTTTCTCTTGGCTTCAGGATTCTGCGACACACTTGACGGAATTATCGCACGAACATTCCAACAGGTGACGGTTTTCGGCGGGTTCTTCGACTCAGTTCTCGACAGGTACGCCGATGCAATCGTTTTCGCTGCCATATTGATTGCTGGATTATGTAATGCCGCTTGGCATGCGTTTTGGGGTCCTCTTTGGGTTCTAGCGGCTTTGGTAGGTTCTTTGCTGGTAAGTTACAGCCGTGCACGGGCTGAGGCTGTAGGATTAAAGATGGAGTCAGTCGGATTGGCTGAACGGGCAGAACGGATGTTGATCTTAGCCGCTGCCAGCGTAGCAGCGTTTTTCTGGCTGCCCGCCTTAGGCTACGGTACAGCCTTGATAGCGGTGCTTTCAAACTTTACAGTTATACAGAGAGCATTGTATGTGTATAAAGAATTAAAGAAAAAAGCAGTATCAGTTGCTTAATATCTTCTTCGGGCTTTTGAGTGGCGTTCGCTTTCGGCTCTAACATTGACTATTCCACGGTGAACCGCGCATGATATGCAGTAATATTTTGTGTCAACCCATGAAGCTAAAAATGTGCCTTTTTGTCGAAGTTCTTTGGCTAGTTGAGGCTCGACAAACGATACGCGGCGAGTAGATCTCTTTGCCTTGTCACGAGGCACCTGTGCCCCGCAATTTGCGCATTGTACAAGGCTTCCGCTTCCTTTACTTCCTTTTGATCTTCCTCGGCTTTTCCGTTTAGATGGCAATTATTTTTACCTCTTTCTCGTCTATTTTTCACATTATGCATTAAACTATCTTATATATCTGCTCTTAATTTTAAGAGCGAAGCGACGTTCGCTTCCCGATTTATCAAAGGAACAATTTTTCCATCGGGCGACGTCATCAACGTCGTAACTCCAGGACCATGCCCAGCTGTGACACAATTCGAATGAATCACCACACCCACCGAAACTGCGCCTTGACGGTAAATCCTCCCAAACGAGTGGTCCGCGTCAACGATCGCTACCAAATCACCAAGCCTCAGCGTTTCCAATTTGTATTGGTCAACAACTGCTTTATCAAACATTTGAATGTCGTAATCTCCCGAATTAACTTGGTTTGCCCCTAACCCTGAACCCATAATAGCGGCTGGAACAACATGCGTGACAGGAACCAAAAGCTTATTCTCTTTCGGCTGAGGATCCCATGCGGCAAGCAAAGCTGGGTCCATGTTGAAGACTTTGATTTCTGGAAAATCGATAAGTTTTAAACCCGTGCCGAAGGCTTTCACAAGGATCTTGTCTCCAAGCACAAGCTTATCCAAAATTCCTGAGGGAAAATCAATTAGCACATGCTCGATCCCGCCGTGTTTCCCCGTGACAACGCCTCTTGCGCCTTTGCCGTCACCGTTTACGACTATTGATTCGTTTCCCACACAAGACAACACGTTGAATGCTGTGTTAGCTGCGGCTCCTGATCGTGAATCGTTTTCCTTGTTCTCTGCGCTTACGCCTGGCTCAACGTGGTCAGCCTCCCAACCGCAGGCTAGGTCGCCGACTCTTAGATTGTAGGTGATACCGCCGACACTTGGCAGCACTTGCGGTTGCCCCGTTGCAGACACGGTGTAGACTGACCTGATGGTTGGGCTGGCAATTTCACCCATAACTGAGATTTTTATGAGTTTTTCATCGTTTGTTATCAGCATAAGCAGTTCCTTGTTAGGCACTATGTTCTATCCGCGGAAGTGGCTAATAAACTTCACAGAGCAATTTTTGAGCCTGAGCAAATCTTAAATTATGCGTCTCTTTATTGTTGCATTGGAAGTTAAGCCTGCTAAAATTGTTGGAAGAATTGCAATGTCCGAAATAGGGTTAAGAACAAAAATGCTGGTTAGAGATGTAATGAGCAGCCCAGTCGTGACAATGAATGAAAACGCAGCTTCAAACCTTGCCGCCGCAGCCATGGACCAGAACGATTTAGGATGCGTAATTGTTACCAACAAGGCTGGACAATCAATCGGTATAATCACGGAGCGGGATTTGGTTGTTAGAGTGTTGGCGAAGAACATTAAGCCAGATACGGTGAAAGCAAAGGAAATCATGACTACTCCCTTGGTCACTATTGAACCTGAAGCGACAATCAGTGAAGCAGCCCGAAGGATGAACCGGCTAGATATTAGGAGGCTCGGCGTTATCTACAAGGGCAATCTTGTCGGCATAATCACTGCCAAAGACGTCTTGGGTGTGATGCCTGAACTCATCGAGATAATCCAAGAGAGAACACGCATCGAAGGCGCAGCCCGCACCGAAGAAGGCGAAGAAGTTCCCCTATCAGGGTACTGCGACCGCTGTAACATTTACGCTGACACCCTTAAAGAACGAAACGGACAGAACATTTGTGACGAATGCCGAGTTGAACTCGAAGAAGAAAAGTAAACAGCTGCCTGTTTTCGCTTTAATTTCCAAACTGGCTTTCTTCAGATTCATTTAGTTTTCGAGCTATGTCTTTATCGGCTTGCTGAACCCTGCTTTTGTGAGCTCAATGCGTGCTGAAATACCGAAACGCCGTAACGAAGAAGGCTTTTCATTGCGCTTGCTCTTTTTCTCGGAACGCTCGCTACGCCAGTGATTAAGCCGTAAAGGGCGAGAGCGGTCATGGTCAGGAACGTAGATTTAGAATAGACTGCAAGTTTCAATATGAGAAGAAACAATTTTGAAAACGCACCCTCTGACTTCCCTAAAAAGACAACCAAGCCCCTTTTCAATCAACAGTTATCTCCGCGGAAAAGAAAGTTAAGGGTTTTGCTTGATTCCTAACGTTCCTTTTCGTTGCAGCTTCCCAAGAGAAGCTTTTAACCAAACCAGCCGCTATTCAATAAACCGTGAACCAACGTGATTGTTGATTCTGTCCTTAACAACGCCAAAGCCTACCTGAACGGGCAAATCGTTGACTGCAGTATAGCCATCGAAGAAGGCAAAATCTTTAAAATCGGCAAAGAAACCCAAATGCCCAGCGCCGACGAAAAAACCAACTTAAAAAGCCACCTTGTCCTGCCTGGCTTAATAGACGAACACGTGCACCTGCGCGACGAAGGGAAAGCGTACAAAGAAGATTTCTACACTGGAACCGCCGCCGCAGCAGCGGGAGGGTTCACAACGGTTCTCGATATGCCTAACAATGAACCCGTTACAATGAGTGCTGATGCGCTGAGGAACCGGATGGCGTTGGCTCAGAGAAGAATTCTGGTAAACGTTGGGTTTTACTCTGAATTTCCAAAGAAGCTTGCCGAAGTCCAGAACATAGTTTGCGAGGGAGCGATCGGCTTTAAGCTTTTCATGGGATCCCAAGTGGGTGGATTGAATGTTGACGATGACGAAGAGTTACTGGACGCCTTCAGGGAAGTTGCGCCGTTAGGTGAGGTTGTAGCAGTACACGCCGAAGACAAAGCCTTACTCAAGGCAAATGAAACCAGACTCAAGCAAGCCAAAAAAGTCGGCGTCTCGGCTTTCCAAAATGCTCACTCTGAGGTCGTTGAATCTAAAGCCATCGAACGATTGTTGAAAATAAGTGAAACGACCAGTGTGCACCTCCATTTTTGTCATGTTTCGACGAAAAACGGCTTGGACGAGATTGAGGAAGCAAAGAAAGCGGGTCGGAAAGTAACCTGTGAAGTTACTCCAAACCATCTTTTGCTATCAACAGCTGATTTGGGACGAGTAGGGCAAATGTTGATCATGGCGCCGCCGCTTCGAAGCGTTGATCAGGTTGAAGGGCTCTGGAAGGGTCTAGAGGCAGGTTGGATTGATTCTTTAGGGTCCGATCACGCGCCACATACTGTGAACGAGAAAGCTGCAAGCAGCGTTTGGGACGTCAAAGTAGGTGTTCCAGGCTTAGAAACAATGTTGCCTCTTATGTTGACGGCAGTTAGGAAGAACCGTTTCTCTCTGAAGCAAGCTATGTCACTTTTGGCAGAGAATCCAGCTGATATTTTCGGTTTGAGCGACCGTGGTCGTTTGGAGCAGGGAAAGAGTGCGGATTTAGCGGTTGTGGATTTCAACGCTAAATTTGAGATTGATGCTTCAAAATTTAAGTCTAAAGCAAAATTTTCCCCCTTTCATGGGTGGGAAGTGCAGGGTAAGCCGGAGAAAACCTTCGTCGGAGGGCTTCTTGTTTTTGATGAGGGCGAAATAGTCGCGAAGGCGGGAATTGGCTCTCTTGTTCGGAGAGGCTCCCCTTGAAGTTCTTAGCTGATAGCATGCTGGGGAAACTTTCACGTTGGCTACGCATGCTAGGCCAAGATGTTACCTACAACGTTCAACTGAACGATAACGAACTTCTGGACTTGTCGAAGAAGGAAAGCCGCTTTTTGCTGACTAAAGATTTGGAGCTTTACCGACGTGCATCCGCGATTGGGGTTGACGCTTTTTTTGTTGAAGGCAAATCGGAATCTGAAAGATTGGCAGAAGTTGCAGATAAATGCAGGTTGACCTTGGAAGTCGATATGGAAAAATCCTATTGCCCCATCTGCAACACCAAGCTTAAGACTACCCCGAAAGAACTGCTTTCAGACGAACTTCAGAAGAACACCTATACCTACTACGATAAATTCTGGAAGTGCCCAAACTGCGGACAAATCTACTGGCAAGGAGCTCACTGGAATCAAATTACCATCACCCTGCACGAAGCGCAGACAAAACTGCAAAAATTAAAAGAAAAGATAGAATCTTAAGATAGCCATTTCAAAGGTATGTCTTGGAATGTTCCATCGGGCAATGTTCGCCTAATAGTTATTGGCAGAATTGATGCATCAAGTTCTTTTAGCGCTATGTCGATTGGGTTAGTATTTTCACTTGCATCCACCAAAATCGGTGCTCCCATCGAGATTTGAAGAGCTCTAGCTCCAACAATTCTTGCTTTCTCGAAGCGAGTAATTTTGGGTGGTCCAACAATTATTTTTTGTTCTGACGTTTTTTGTTCTCTCCTTAGTAGGGCATTCCGCCCATACCGCCCATTCCTCCCATGCCGCCGCCCATTCCCCCTGGAGGCATCGGTGGGCTCTTCATTTTGCCTGAAGCGATGACATCGTCGATCTTAAGTATCATGGATGCTGCTTCGTTAGCAGATTTAATAATCTGTCTTTTAACCGATAGCGGCTCGAAAATGTTTGCTTTTGACATGTCCTGCACTTTTCCACTTAAAACCTCGATGCCAGCCCATGTTTCTCCTTTTTCATGTCTGGTTCTCAGTTCCACAAGTATGTCAATGGGGTCTAAGCCGGCGTTTTCAGCAAGTGTTACGGGTATAGATTCGAGGGCTTCTGCGAAAATTCTGATTGCCAGCTGTTCTCTTCCTGTAACAGATTCAGCATACTTCCTAAGTACGCTAGCCATTTCCATTTCGGGTGCGCCTCCTCCAGCAACGATTTTGGGTTCTTGAATTAAGTCTCTGATTACGCAGAGTGCGTCGTGTATTGAGCGTTCTGCCTCGGCGGTCATGCGTTGTGTTGCGCCCCTGATTAGGATGGTTACTGCCTTTGGGTTTTTGCATCCTTCAATGAAAGTCATCTTGTCATCAGCGATTTTGCGTTCCTCAACCAAAGCTGCGTATCCAAGGTCAGTCGCCGCAAGGGCATCTATACTTGAAACTATCTTTCCGCCGGTGGCTCTAGCCAGCTTTTCCATGTCAGATTTCTTTGCTCTTCTAATTGCGATGGCTCCTTTTCGTGAAAGGAAATGCTGAACCATGTCATCTATGCCTTTTTGGCATACTACAACGTTTGCTCCTGACGCCAAGATTTTGTTTGTCATGTCACACAGCATTGTTTCTTCTTCGTTTAGGAAGGCTTCAATCATTTCCGGGCTTTCAATGTTTATTTTGGAGTCTAATTCGGTTTTTTCAATTTCCAAAGAAGCATCGATCAATGCAATCTTAGCTTTCTCTATTCGCTTAGGCATACCCGACTGAACAATTTCTTTGTCTAAAACTATGCCGTTAATCAGGATCGTGTCACTGAGTGACTCGCCTGTTTTCTTCTCAATCTTCACGTCGTCAACATCTACTTTGTATACGCCATCTTGCTTTTCCGCGACTGCGAGCATCGCTTTAACAGTTAAATCAGCTAAGTAATCTTTGTGTTCAGCTACGATTTTGCTTCCCATTGATGTTGTAGCTGCTTTTTTCAGAAAGTCCTGCGATTTCAAATCGACAGGAATGGCAATTTTCTCAAGGGTTTTAAGTGCTTTGTCAGCTGCCTTTCTGTAACCGTCAATTATCGTTGTTGGGTGAACGTTTTTGTCGATTAGTTCTTCTGCTCGGCTAAGTAGTTCGCCTGCTATTATGACTGCAGAAGTAGTTCCGTCGCCTGCTTCATTGTCCTGTGTTTTGGCTACTTCAACGAGCATTTTGGCTGCGGGATGTTGGACATCCATCTCATCCAAAATAGTGCGACCATCGCTTGTTATCGTGGTGTCTCCAAAGTTGTCGACTAACATTTTATCCATGCCTTTTGGACCTAAAGCGCTTCTGACGCTTTCAGCAATAACCTTGGCAGCAGTGATGTTTCCGTGCTGTGCTTCTCTTCCACGGGACCTGTTTGATCCTTCCTTCATAACGAGAACGGGTACCCCGCCTGCCTGTGTTGGAAATGATGACAAATCAGTAAACCTCCATTTATAATGCGAACAACAACAAATATTACTAGCCATATAAGTTTTTCTAGGCAGGGTATGACGATTAAAGCCTAGGCGTAGCGTTTTTGCATCATTTTGCCATTTTTCGGGGTTTTCTTGTTTTCTTTTCCGCGTGGGTTAATAGATTGAAACTTTGGCTATCCCTGTAATCTTGAGCAGCTCAGGAATTAATTCTCCTGGAATTTTCTTCTCAACTATCAGGGTGAGTTTCGGTTCAGGCGAAAGTTCAGGGTCGTCTACTATGGCCTGCCTAATACTCAACCCTGCTTTGTTCAGTAACATTGCGGCGTTGGATAAGATGCCTGGGGACTTTGCATTCACAGGCGTTATCTCTAAGACCCCTAGATTGAGGTGTTTTGCTATTTCTTTAAGTGAATGCCCTGCGGGGCGCATTTCTTCAAAAATCAGTTTGAGTTCATCATCGGATTCTATTGAGTGCAATGTTTCGTTTACTGTTCGTCGGTCCACACCGGCGGCTCGTGCTACACGTACTGGCGGAATTTCGATTTGGTTTAGGCATATTTTGTCGTTTTGGACGCTTAAGCCGTTTTCTATTAAGACGCGTGCTACTTTGAGTCTTTCGGGGTAGTCTTGCAACTGGTCTTTAATCATGTTCCACATTTGTTTCGCTCGTGTATGTTTTTGTTCTTTTAAGTATAAATGTGTTGTTCGAGTTTGTCTCTTTAATGTACATAAGTGTACGCAAAAGTTTTAAATAAAACTTAAACGTACGTTTCTTTGCTTTCAACTGAGAGGACGAAAAACATGCCAACGCCTATGAAAAAAATATTCTTAACAGAAGAAGACATCCCAAAAAAATGGTACAACATAGTACCCGATCTGCCAAAGCCGCTTCCGCCATTTATTGACCCAGCAACGAAGCAGCCTGGCGTCGGAATTGTCCCAAGAATTTTCCCAAAAGAAATTATTGGCCAAGAAATAAGTCAGGAGCGATGGATAGATGTTCCTGACGAGGTGCGAGAGGTATACCGTATCTGGCGTCCCTCACCGCTTTTCAGGGCTCTTAATTTGGAAAAAGCGTTGAAAACACCCGCTAAAATCTACTATAAGTATGAAGGCGTCAGCCCAGCAGGAAGCCACAAACCCAACACCGCGGTACCTCAAGCATATTACAACATGAAGGAAGGCACCGAACGCTTATCTACAGAAACGGGCGCGGGCCAGTGGGGTTCAGCTTTGGCGTTTGCAGCCATGACTTTCGGGCTTAAAGCCACTGTTTACATGGTGCGTGCAAGTTATGATCAGAAGCCTTATCGAAAGATGATGATGAAAGCCTTCGGTGCAGAGTGCATTGCAAGTCCAAGCAATAAGACTGAGGCGGGAAGAAAAATCCTTGCTGAGGACCCGGATAACAAAGGCAGCCTCGGCATAGCCATCAGCGAGGCAGTCGAAGATGCTCTTGTTAACGAAAAAGAAACTAACTACGCGATCGGCAGCGTTTTCAATCACGTTTGCTTACACCAGACCGTTGAAGGTTTAGAAGCTAAGAAGCAACTTGAAATGGTGGATGATTATCCCGATGTGGTCTACGGCTGCATAGGCGGCGGTAGCAGTTTCAACGGGTTGATGTGGCCTTTCTATTATGACCAAGTTTCAAAGAAGGCACCTAAGGAAACAAAGTTCGTCGCGACTGAAGCTACTGCCTGTCCAAAAGTAACAAAAGGATATTACCAATACGATCACGGCGACACGGCAAAACTGACACCGCTTGTCCCAATGCACACGATTGGTCACGACTTCATCCCTGCACCTATACACGCAGGCGGATTGCGTTACCACGGTATATCCCCGGTGATAAGCGTCTTAGCGCAGGAGAAAAAGATGACGACCGAAGCTTTTAACCAACTTGAGGTTTTCGATGCCGCGAAACTCTTCATTCAAACCGAAGGCATTATCCCAGCGCCTGAACCGTCCCACGCGATCAAAGGCGTTGTTGATGAGGCGCTTCGTTGCAAGAAGAATGGGGAAGCAAAAACTATCCTGTTTGTGCTCTGCGGACACGGCTACTTCGACATGGCAGCCTATGACGAATACTTCAGCGGCAACCTGCAACCCTACGAATACCCAGCCCAGAAAGTCGAAGAATCAATGAAGAAACTGAACAAACTCTACCCGTGGCTCGATGAAGTCAACAAGAAATACATAAGCTGCGAAACCATTTAAAACCCCAACTCTTCCAACTTTTCTATTTTTGTTTGACTTAAAAAAGTATTCTTGTCTCACTGTTGACGGAGCCAACAGCCCACAAGGCGCTTTGCTAATTTCAATAAATCTGCCCATGACATATATAGCCTTATCACTTCGTCACGGAGATTTTTCAGATTGAACAGATTTCATTAGGGTTTTATGTTTTTTAGCTAATCCAATTTTTAACGATAAGGAACGTTAATGTGCTTCTACAGACCATAAGCGCCGTCAAAAGACAGTGAAAGGACTTTAAACTACGGGAAACGGCGTTAAAGGACCCAACCTGCAAATAATTCAAACTTCTCCACAAAAAAGCAACCCAAAACACAAACACATAAAATTGCCATTCCATTCATGCAAAACAGCTCATTTCAAATCCTTTAAGAACTCAGCATTAAAAACCCAAAAATTAACGTTCCTCAACAAATTTCAGGTGTAACCATAGAAGCATTTAACTCAAATGGACATGTTTTTCTTTTTGTTTAAGCAACCCAATACTTAGGTTGTTCGATTGTCAGCTCCCGAGAAAGATCTGCCTAAAAAAAACGTTGGCTTTATCGTTAATCCAGTCGCAGGAATGGGCGGCGCAGTTGGGCTAAAAGGAACAGACGGCAAAACCATTCTAGCCAAAGCATTAACTCTGGGTGCAAAACCGGTAGCCTCTCATAGGGCGGAAACTTTTCTCGCTGGATTGGCTGCAGTTAAAGGAAGTCTCCGTTTAGTTGTTGGAGCCTGCAACATGGGCGAGACTGAGGCAAAAAAATGCGGCTTCACTTACAAAGTGATAGGCAATAGTGAAGAAGAAACCACACCTGAAGACACGCAAAATGCTGCTAGAGAAATGATAAATCAACGTGTGGATTTGCTCGTTTTCTGCGGTGGCGACGGAACAGCACGCGACATTTACAAAGCCGTCGGCCTGAACGTTCCGGTGCTTGGCGTTCCGACAGGCGTCAAAATGCACAGCGCCCTCTTCGCTGTAACCCCTCAAGCCGCCGCAAGAGTCGCGATAGGGTACCTTTGGGGCGGGTTGCCACTGCGGGAAGCTGAGGTCATGGATATTGACGAGGAAGCATTCCGGGCGGGTCGTCTTTCCGCGGAACTTTACGGTTACATGCTTAGTCCATTCGAGCCACATTTGATTCAGGGAAACAAACTTGAAAGCCCCACCACTGAAAATGAGGTACGCAACCAAGCGGCAATCGCCGTCTACATCATAGAAGAAATGAAACCCGAAATCATCTACATCCTTGGGCCGGGAACCACAACTCGCACAATAAGCGATCTCTTGGACGAGAAGAAAACACTGCTGGGAATTGACCTTTTCCAAAACAATAAGATAATTTTGCGCGATGCAAACGAAAAACAAATTCTAGAAACTATTGCGGGCAAGGTTACGAGGGTTGTTGTGACGCCGATTGGTGGCCAAGGCTTCGTTTTTGGAAGGGGCAACCAGCAGATAAGCGCCAAAGTAATCCGCCAAGTAGGCATCGACAACATTATTGTGGTTGCATCTAAAAGCAAGTTGGATAAGCTGAAGAGTTTAAGGGTTGACACTGGAGATGCAGAGTTAGACATGGAATTTCGAGCTCGCGGAATCAGGGTTATAACTGACTACAAGACCAAACAACAAATCCTAATCGAATAATTTTCGGTTTGTTTTTTTGCCTTTGAATCACCCGCTAAATCTTGCCAAAAAAATTACCAAAAAATAAACAGAGAGCAAGTTTTTTATCGGCTTATGTGGTCGTGCCGTTTTTATCGATTCAAGCAAATTGAAATATCCCACAATGATTAGTATCCATGATGTGAGGTTTCAACATGATACCCATCAATAAACCGCAGATCGGCGAGGAAGAAGTTCAAGCAGTTGTCAAAGTTATGCGTAGCGGTATGCTTACGAGTGGGCTTGGGGCAGGTCCAGAGGTCACCCGTCTTGAGCAGGATTTCGCCAAGCTTGCAGGCGTCAAACATGCCGTGGCAGTCAACACGGGCACAGCTGCCCTACATTCGGCTGTCATCGCTTGTGGTGTAAAACAGGGCGACGAAGTCATTCTACCCAGCTTCACTTTCGTAGCGACTGCGGAAGCAGTTGTCCTCGCAGGCGGAAAACCCGTTTTCGCGGATATTGATCCTGGAACCTATAATCTGTCACCTACCGCGGTTGAAAAGTCGATTACAAAAAAGACTAAGGCGATACTTCCGGTGGATCTTTATGGTTTTTCAGCTGACATGAAACCTCTTAAGGAAATCGCTGAAAGAAACGGTTTTGCTCTAGTCGAAGATGCTGCCCAAGCGCATGGGGCAACTTACAATGGAAAACCTGCGGGAAGCTATGCTGATGCCGCTTGCTGGAGTTTGTATGCAAGCAAAAACATTACTACGGGTGAGGGCGGCTTAGTTACGACAGACGATGGTCAGATTGATGAGACGTTGCGGATGATTCGGACTCATGGGGAAAAAGCGAAGTATGCGTCTCTTATTCTTGGGAACAATTATCGCATGTCGGAACTGCAGGCTGCGATCGGCAACGTGCAAATGGAGAAGCTGCCTTCCTTTGTCGCTAAACGACGGCGAAATGCTCAGCAACTGACAAAACTTTTGGAAAAAAACAGCAAGCTTGTCCTGCCGTACGAGTCGGCGGATCGACAACACAGTTGGTACCTGTACACTGCTCGGTTGAAGGACGGTACCGAGGCGAAGCGTAACAGTATTTTAGAGGATCTCAAAAAGCAGGGAATAGGCGCTGAAGCTTACTATGTCAACCCAGTCCACATGATGCCGTTTTACCGTGAGAACTTCGGAAGCGTTAAGATGCCTGAAACAGAAAAAGCGTCGAAACAGGTTTTTTCATTGCCAATTCATCCTGCAGTTACATCTGGACAGGTTGATTTCATCGGAAAAACCCTCATAAGCCTCCTTTAATCTGATTTCTGCGGAACCATTTCAGCTAGGTCTCCTCGGTTAACTGTAACAGTTAAATCGAACGTTGCATTATGGATAGGCTGAAACTTCAGTTTACTTTGGATTTTATTTAATGAGGTGTGAGAAGTTTGAGCACTGAATCCGCAGATGTTTCGCGCATAAAAGTCAAGTTCGTAATTGAAGGTTTAGGCCACGCTGAAGGTGAACTGGTCAGGTTTTTGGCGCCAAGAACCATCGACTACATCATCCGTAAGTTACCTCTTGAAGGCAGAGCCGCAATATGGAAAGAAGAAGTTTACTTTGAAATCCCGATCAAGATGGGCGAAGAAAAAGCTAAGCCGATCGTAGAGACAGGTACTATTGCTTTTTGGCCTATGGGCAGTGCTTTGTGCGTTTTCTATGGAAAATCCCAGCCGTACAGCCCCGTGAGTATACTCGGCAAAATAACGGATAATTTGGACATTTTCAAGCAGGTTAAAAGCGGAATAACAATGCGGATAGAACTTTCAGGCACCTAAAAAGCTAGCGAGCTCTCTTTCCACATTTGTAACAGCTGCTCACATTCTTTTTTGACGTTTTTATCGTCACTTTTCTCGAGTAACATATTAAGAAACTCGATTCGTTTCGCCACCGAACGCTTCTCCGCGCTGCCGCCATAGTAAAGTTCCCCCTCCAAATACTCTTTCATGCTATAAGCCTTCTGCACAAATAGGCTAGCCGCATCAACGATGTTTTCTACAGCAAACTTGTTTGCCCAGATCGCGGCTTCAGTTTCCCTAAGCTGCGTTAAACCGTCTATTTCCATTATCCTTCGAATGTATGATCTGAAAAAGTCAAAGTAGCCCGCCGTATTGATTAACCCGAGAACCTGATTGATTTTTTCTTTAAATTGGGCTGAACCTTCAACTGTCGGGTTGTGTTTGTACCCTTGATCGACTAGTTCCTTAGCTATTTTCACTTCTTCCGCAGTGTAAACTCTTTCAGGAAACTCTGTCAAACGAAAACAAAAACTCCAACAGTGTTAATTTAAGAAAATCAAAAGATACGAAATGTAATTTTATGCTGCAGGCTTGTAAATTTTTAGGTTGTGGCTTCCGGATACGAGTTGTACCGCACCGTTTGTTTCTAGTTGTTCTAAGAAGTCTTTTGCTGTGCTGATTCTTATGTTGTACTTTGTCGCAACAACGTATGGTGTTAGAACTCCCATCTTTTTTATTTCCGCAACGATTTTGTCGTTTTTGGCATCCGGTGACACTATGCTGGCGGCTTTTCGCTCTTTCGGAGGTCCTGATTTTTCTTTCTTCTTATCTTGCGCTTTCGCTTCGTCCTGAGTGACCTGCTGTTTCTCCATCTGCTTTATGCCGAGTTTCTTTTTTCCACCCATGAATTTTTTCACCTTGATTTTATTGTTCTCAACATCTAGAATGGCTGGCTTATTTCAACTTTATGTTGTTCTTTCCATTCTTTGAGTGGGACGCCAAGGTTCTTTTCAACTTCGGTTCGGTGAATGGAGTTCATTGTGCAGAATGGAATGATGCGTCCGTCCGGTACGGCGTAGTGGATTAGGCAGCGTTGCACTCTTTCAAGGTCAAAGTTGTAGGGATCCATGAAGTGCATGGATGAAAGGAGAATTGATTGTCTCTGCAGATCGCCCAGCGAGTCGTAGTCGCCCTTTGTTACAACGCCTAAGACGTATTTTCGTAGGAACCCGAATTTTATGTAACGCATTGAACCAACTAAGCGTAATTTGGCCTTATTCTTGCTTCCTTTTGACGCTGTCTCGTAAACCTTGTTCATTACACCAATGAATTTGTCTATGTTACCATACTTTGTAATTGGAACTATTTTGCCGTTTTCTATCAGAAGGTAAGTTGCCATGCCGCAGTGAGGGTGTGCTGTGAACTCTAAATATCGTCTATCTTTTAATGCTCCGACCGCTTTTGAAACTGGTACAACTGTGGGCACCGGGTAGAAGTCTGAGACTTTGATTGCCCCGTTTGTTTGTTCTTCGACTTTCTTCATAAAGTCTGGGATGGTGATTCGCATGCTTTCGCGTTGCTTTTGCGGCAGCCTTCCGCAGAGGCTTACAGGCTGAACGTTTATGCATCTGACTATGTCGAAGTTTTTGGCGGCAAAGTTGATTATGTCGCCAAGTTGATTATCGTTTACGCCTTTTACAAGTGTGACCACAAGAACTATGCTGTCCCAACCTGCAGCACGGAGGTTTTCAATTGCTTTCATTTTTATCGCTAACAGGTCCACGCCGCGGATAAACTTGTAAACGTCAGGGGTTAGCCCATCGAATTGCAGATAAATAGTGCTGACGCCTGCCTCTTTGAGTTGCTTGCAATATTCTACGCTTTGCGAGAGTCGAAGTCCGTTCGTATTGACTTCCACGTGGCTGAACCCAAGCTCTTTTGCTTTCCGAACAAAATCGAACAGTTCTTTGCGTATCGTTGGTTCCCCGCCCGAGAACTGAAGAGCCGTGGCTGCTACTGGTTTGTTGGCTCGAAGATTTTCCAGCATGCCAACAATTTGCTCTTTGGTTGGCTCGTAAACGTAACCAGCTGCTGCAGCGTTGGCGAAGCAGACTGGGCATGTTAAGTTGCACCTGTTTGTTACATCAATTATTGCAAGAGCCGTGTGAGACTTGTGTTCGGGACAGATGCCGCAGTCGTAGGGGCACCCGTTTTTCTTCTCTGTTCTCGGGTTGGCCATGCCATCGCCGTCGCAGCGGAATTTTTCTGCCCGCATGTATTGGTCATAGTCTGACCAGTAAAGTTCCTGAAAATGCCCGTGTTCAGAGCAATCTTTTTTGATGAAGACTTTCCCATCGTCTTCGTAGATTGTTGCATCTATGGCCTTTAGGCATTCAGGGCAAATGCTTCTTGTCGATTTGATGTCTTTCATTTTCTTTGCCTTCTGCTATCTAAGCGGTTGCGAAGTGCTTAAGAGCTAATGTCACGATAATAAGGTTTCCAAACGTTTCCTAAGGTGATTGAGGGGAAAGACATGTCGATTAACGAGAACACGCGCATCACTCTTCGAGAAATGGGCTTGAACGCTTACGAAATCGACGCTTACACAGTGCTGCTGGAAATTGGGCAGATGACAGCCATGGAAATCAGCCAGGAAGCCCACGTGCCCTACAGCAAAATGTACGAGGTCTTGAACTCGCTCAAAGAAAAAGGTTGGATAAAAAGTAGCGAAACCCGACCCTTCAAATACTACCCCGTTCCGCCGCTTGAAGCGACAAGGTTCACTAAGCTGAGGCTGGAAGACAAATATTTGAGCTGGGAAAACACCGTTGCAGAGTCGCTTCAACCCCTCTACGAAAAACGAGAACTCGTCGAGCGACCAGACATGCTGATTCTACGCGGGCAACAAGCCGTTCTTAGCAAACTTCAGGAGGTACTGACCAAGGCAACTAAGGAAGTTGTGATCGCTGCACCAGAATTTGCCAAACCCGTGATCGCGCTGGCTGAACCCGTGCTGGGAAGTGGCTTAAAAAAAACGGTAAGTATCAAGCTAATGATTGCTGGGAAGAAGGAGGATTGGCTTTTCTTAAAGAGATATCCCCCGCTAAACGAGCTGCGTACCCGCGACCATATGTTCGGCGGCGGCGTCATCGCTGATGGCAAAGAAGCCATGTTGTTCCTAGGCGAAGACAAACCAAGTCTCGTAATTTGGAGCAACCACGTTGGATTAGTGGGCTTCGCTCGTGAATACTTTCAGTTCCTCTGGGATTCCTCTGCAACTGTCTAAAAAAGTCGCAAGTCTGACTAAAAGTGTTTCTTTATCATGAAACTCGATGCCGAAAACTACAAAAAAAGAAGAAAGGAAGGAACTTTATTAGAAGGTAACTATCTTTCCATGACTTTTCTTGCGGCTATCTCAATATCTTCCGCTTTGATGGTTTTTCTTCCAGCGTGCATGGCAAAATCCAATGATTCCTTCGCAATCTTTACGCCGATTTCTTCGAGAGCCTTTGCGAGTTCCTTTGCTGCTGCTTCACTTACTCTGTCAGCACCCGCTTTCTTGCATAAACGATGCATGGGGGCTACAGCTATTTCCAATTCGGTCATATCGACTTCTCCACAGCCTCTTTTTCTTTTTAAAGCAATATTTAACTTTTTTTGTGCCTTTTAGTTTAAATTATCGACATTCAACTCTGGGAGGGACAGAAAGAAAATTATAAGAAACACTCAACAATGACTATGTTGCTGGAAGAAATGAAGCTAATCGATGCCCATGTGCATCTCTCCGACTTGGAATATTCTGGTCACCTAGACGAATTAATAGCGGACGCAAAAGC
>Ga0335081_10002461_pt1 | contig 29159 bp, 25 predicted proteins | sample Lox_Sample_35_FD_206713 | JGI IMG/M metagenome (GOLD analysis project Ga0335081, IMG submission 206713) | Soil microbial communities from Loxahatchee National Wildlife Refuge, Florida, United States - Lox_Sample_3.5 | ecosystem: Environmental > Terrestrial > Soil > Wetlands | place: USA...
CTCCACGTCCGCGCCCCAGGGGTCCCGGGACTCGACCTGTATCGCATGGCGCGCGACTTCGCCGAGCTGTCCCCTGCGTCGCTGTTCGTGAACGATCGGCTCGATATCGCGCTCGCCTGCGGCGCGGTGGGCGTGCAGCTCACGCGGACGAGCCTGCCCGTGGCCTCCGCTCGCCGCCTGTGCGCCGCATGGTGGATCGGATGCTCGGTGCACAGCTACGATCAGGCCACCGCCGCGCGGAACGCCGGGGCTGACTATCTTGTAGCAGGACCGGCGTATGCCACGCCAACCCATCCCGACCAGGCCCCGCTCGGCTCACGAACATTGGAGGAGATCGTTCGACTGGGCCTGCCCGTCGTCGCGATTGGCGGCATCACGCCGGAACGCGGCCGCGAGCTCGCGGCAGCAGGGGTGTACGGCGTTGCGGCGATCCGGAGCATCTGGGACGCGCCGGACCCGGCCCTCGTCGTGCGGGATTTTTTGGGAGACCGCGATCAGCGTGAATGAAATGGTCGATGTGCTGGTGAACGGTGAGCCGCGGGCGGTAAGCCGCGGGGCAACCCTACTCGAGCTGCTCGAGTCGCTGGCGCTCGATCCGCGCACCGTGGTGGTCGAGCACAATCGCAAGATCGTGCGCCGACCCGCGCTGAGCGGCGTGCAAGTCGCGCCGGGCGACGCGATCGAGCTGGTGCATTTTGTGGGAGGAGGGTAATCATGACCGCCGCGATCGACGTGCTGCGCGATGCCCCGTTTCAGATCGGCGGCCGGACATTCCGGTCCCGCCTCATGGTCGGAACGGGCAAATACGCGGACAATGCGACGATGGTCCGCGCCATCGAAGCGTCGGGTGCGGAGGTGGTCACGGTCGCCGTGCGACGTGTGAATCTCGATCGCACGCGTCAGGAGGGCGTGCTCTATCATCTCGATCCCACGCACTTCTTTCTGCTGGCAAACACCGCCGGGTGTTACACCGCGGTGGACGCCGTGCGCTACGCGATGCTCGCCCGCGAAGCGGGGTTCAACGATTTCGTCAAGCTCGAGGTGATCGGCGATGAGGAAACGCTGCTCCCGGATGTGCAGGGATTGCTCGAGGCGGCGGCCATCCTCGCGCGCGAGGGATTCAAGGTTCTGGCTTATACAAATGAAGACCTCGTCACCGCGCTCAGGCTCGAGGATGCGGGCGTGGCGGCGGTGATGCCGCTCGCGTCGCCCATCGGCAGCGGGCTCGGTCTGTTGAATCCGTACGGGATCCGGCTGATCAAGCGCCGGCTGCACGTCCCCGTGATCGTGGACGCGGGTGTGGGAACGGCGTCGGATGCGTGCGTCACGATGGAGCAGGGCGTCGACGGCATACTCATGAACACGGCGCTCGCCGCCGCCCAGGACCCGGTCGGCATGGCGAACGCGATGCGTCTCGCGGTCGACGCGGGTCGCGCGGCGTATCTCGCCGGCCGCATGCCGCGACGCGAGATCGCTGTCCCGTCGTCGCCGGCCGGAGGGATGCTGGATTAAGGACGTGGAGCGGTAATGCGCCTGCGACGTCACCTTCCGCCGCTCGCGGAACGGCGCTGGAGCTGGAAGGGGATGCCCGCGCTCAAGCTGTCGCGGCCAACTGCCGTGCGCTGGGCAGGATATCTTGTCGCGGCGGTTTGCGCGGGGTATCTGACCGCCTATTTGTTCCTGTTTCCCGCGCCCATCCTGCACGCGCACGAAGCGGTACCTCGTCTCATCGGGCTGTCGATGCCGGACGCATCGAAGCAGCTGCAACAGGCGGGCATGCACGCCCGGGATGGCGGCAGTGAGCCCGACGCGATCGCTCCGCAGGGCACGGTGATCTGGCAGGACCCCCCGCCGGGCGTACGCGCACCGGTGGGCCTGCGGGTGACTCTGGTGGCGAGCGACGGACCGCCCAAGATTCCCGTACCCGACCTGGCCGGGCTCGATGCGACGCTGAGCCAGCGGCTGATCACGGCGGCGGGATTGGGCGCGGCGCCGGTGGAATCCGTGCAGGCGGCTGCGCCAGAGGGGGTCGTCATGGTGACGCGTCCCCCGGCGGGAGCACTGCTCGCGCCCGGTACGCCGGTGACGGTGGTCGTGAGCCGCGGTGCGCCCACGATTCCCGTTCCCGACGTGCTCGGCATGTCGCAGACCGATGCGCGCACGCGGGTGGAATCGCTGGGATTGCAGCTTGGCACGGTATCGCGCCGGCACGTGGCCAGCGCGAACCCTGGAACCGTGATTGCTCAGGCGCCGGCGGCCGGCACACTTGCCGCCCCCGGCACAGTCGTCGACATCGTCGTTGCCCGGAGCCCGTAATGAACAACGGAAACGGAGTTCGCATCGCCCCGAGCATCCTCTCCGCGGACTTGACCCGCCTCGCTGAACAAGTGAAGCAGGTCGTTTCCGCCGGAGCCGATTGGCTGCACGTCGATGTCATGGACGGCCGGTTCGTGCCCAACTTGACGTTCGGCGCGAACATGATCGAGGCGCTGCGCAAGCTGACTGACAAGCCCCTCGACGTGCACCTCATGGTGGTCGAGCCTGAGCGCTACATCGATCGCTTCGCGGACGCGGGCGCCTCGGTCTTCACCTTCCACCCCGAGGTATCGCCGCACGCGCAGCGCCACCTCGTCCACGTGAAGAGCCGCGGGATGCTTGCCGGACTCGCGCTCAATCCCAGCACACCGCTCTCGATGATCGAGGAAGTCATCGCGGATCTGGACCTGCTGCTCATCATGACCGTCAATCCGGGGTTCGGGGGCCAGTCCTATATTCCGGGCTCGAATGACAAGATTCGCCGCGCGCGAGCGCTGCTGAATTCGCGCGGGTCGCGCGCGTTTCTCGAGGTCGACGGCGGCATCGCGCGGCAGACGATCGCCACGGCTCACGCGGCCGGCGCGGACACGTTCGTCGCGGGGAATGCGGTCTTCGGAAGCGCCGATCCCGGACGCGAGGTCGATGAGCTCAGACGGCGGTGTCTCGTCACGGTATGACCAATCAGAAGCAGTGGAGCCTGGTGCTGGGGCTAGCCATGACGGTCGTGTTCGGGATCGCACTGGCCATGAAGGTGCGTCCGCAGCTGAATCTGATTGGCGCCGGTTCGACGCTGCCCGATTTTCAGGTGACCAACGCCCGCACCAGCCGCCCGGCGTCGCTGGCCGACTATCGTGGCAAGGTGCTGCTCGTGAACGTGTGGGCCACCTGGTGCGACCCGTGCCGTCTCGAGATGCCGTCCATGGAAAAGCTGAGCCAGCATCTTGCCGGCACCGACTTCCGCGTCGTGGCGATCAGCGTCGACAAGGACGGGCCCGACGTGGTGATGAAGTTCGTGCACGATCTCGGACTGCATTTCGATATCCTCCAGGATCGGACGGGGGCGATCCAGACGACGCTCCAGACGACTGGCGTGCCGGAGAGTTATGTCGTGGACCGGGAGGGAACGATCATCAAGAAGGTGATTGGCGCGGAACAATGGGACGCAGCGGTCAATGAGAATCTGATCCGGCGACTGCTCGATGCGCGTTGACCTGGGCCAGCTCATCGTGCGCAACTGGCCGCTCAAGCTCGCGGCGTTGTTCTTTGCCGCCATGCTCTACGTCGCGGTGGCGGCCCAGCAGCCGGTGACCCAGGCCGTCTCGCTGCGCGTGAGGATCGACGGCCCGCCCGGACGGCCCCCGCACGCACAACCGGAACCGGTCGTGGTGCAAATCGCGGGACGCGGCAGCGAGCTCCTGAAGCTGCGTTCGTTCCCGCGGGTGATCACCAAGGCGATCCCGGATACGTTTGCCGGCACCACATGGCGCTTGCGGCTGCAGCCATCCGATCTCGTGCTCCCGAAGGGCGTGGACCTGCAGGTGGCCGATATCGCGCCACGCGATCTGGAAGTGAGCCTCGATTCCGCCGTCCACCGCGACGTTCCGATCGCGTCGCGCGTCTCCGTCAAACCGGATTCCGGATACGTGGTCGAAGGCCTCTCGATCCTGCCCACGGTCGCGCATCTCATCGGTCCGGCGAAGAGCATGGCCGGCATCGAGTCCGTCGCGACCGTGCCGGCGCTCATCGCGCCCGGGTCGGGCCCGTTCTTTCATACCGTACCGATCGATACCGGAATGCTCGGAGTGGTGCGCGTGATGCCGAGAGAAGTGCGCGTGTCAGGCGAGGCGACCCGTCTCTCGGAACGGAATTTCCCGGGAGTGCCGATTGGCACCCCGGCATCGGGCGCCACGGGGGTCACGCTCACGGCCGAGCATGTTTCGGTGTCGGTGACAGGCCCTGAGCCGCGGGTGAGTGCCCTGACGCGTGACAGCGTGCACGTCATCGCCCACATCGTCAACCGGGGCGCGCCGGATGCGTTCGCGCGGCTCACGGTGAACGCGCCGAGCGGCTTGACCGCAACCGCAGTGCCCGACTCCGTGCCCGTGAAGCCCCCGGCCATTCCGCCACCGGCACCGGCCAAGTCCACCGCCAAGCGCAAACCGGGCCGTGGCTGAAGTCGTCCTCGGCATCGAAACCTCCTGCGACGAGACTTCGGCCGCGCTGCTGATCGGGGGAACGGAGCTCGCGAGCCTGGTCATTCTGTCGCAGGACATTCACCGCGTGTTCAATGGAGTCGTGCCCGAGCTTGCGAGCCGGGCGCACCTCACGACGCTCCCCTCCGTGGTAGAGCGCGCACTCGTGGAAGCGGGCATCGCCTGGCACGCCGTCGATGCCGTCGCCGTAACCGCCGGGCCGGGCCTCGTTGGCGCGCTGCTCGTGGGCGTGGTGTACGCGAAGGCCCTCGCGTACAGCGGGGATCGCGAGCTCATCGGCGTCAATCATTTGGAGGGACACCTGTTCGCGCCGACGCTCGAGGACCCGGACCTCGTGCCGCCGTTCGTCGCCCTGATCGCTTCCGGCGGGCATACCATGCTGCTCGACGTGCAGGCGTGGGGCCGGTATCGCCTGCTCGGCACGACGCGCGACGATGCCGCCGGTGAGGCTTTTGACAAGGTGGCAACGCTGTTGGGCCTCGGCTATCCGGGCGGCCCCGCGATCGAGCGCATCGCCGCGGAAGGCGACCCGACGCGCTTCACGTTCCCCCGGCCCATGCGCGACGCAGGCTTCGAGTTTTCATTCTCCGGGCTGAAGACCGCGGTGCTGCACGCGGTGCGAACGAGCGCGGACCTCGAGCAGGACCGCCCCCACCTCGCGCGAGCCTTTCAGGATGCCGTGCTCGACGTGCTCGTCACCAAGCTCGAGCGTGCCGTCGCCGCGACCGGCTACCGGACCGCCGTGCTCGGGGGCGGCGTCGCGTGTAGCCGGGCGCTCGCCGCTCTCGCCAACAGCCGCCTTGCCGGGCGCGCGCGCGTATCGGTTGCGAGTCCCCGGCTCAATGCCGATAATGCCGCCATGATCGCGCGCGCGGGCTCCTTCCGCCTGTCGCAGGGAGAGCGGAGTGACTGGTCGCTCGATGCGCGCGCCGACCTGCCGCTCCCCGGCCTCGATTCCACTTCGCCCCGCGCGCTGAGCGCCACGTTATGATCACGGTGTATCCGTTTCAGCTGCAGCTCGGGCCGTTCGCCATCACCGGCTACGGACTCATGATGATGGTGGCGTTCCTGATGGCCGGATGGGCCATGCAGCTCGATCTGCGCGGCCGTGGACTGAGCGAAGAATACGCGGCCGACATCGTGATCGCCGCGGTCGTGGGCGGCCTGGTGGGCGCGAAGCTGTGGTACGTGATCATGAATCACGAATACGATGCGCTGTTCCGTCGCGGCGGCTTCGTCTGGTACGGCGGATTCGTCGGCGGGGTGGTCGCCGTGCTGCTGAACGGGTGGCGCCTGCGCGTCCCGGCGCGATATACGATGGAGCTCACCGCACCAGCGCTGGCGCTCGGCTATGCGCTCGGGCGCGTAGGCTGCTTCCTCGTCAACGATGACTACGGCATTCCGACGAGCCTGCCGTGGGGCGTGAAGTTTCCGCAGGGCCTGCCGCCTACCACCGTCGCAAACATGGCGCGGCTGCACGTCACGTTTCCGCCCGGCGCAAACCCGCAGGACGTCGTCGCCGTGCATCCGACTCAGATCTACGAAACGATCGCGATGCTTCTGGTGTTCGCGTATCTCTGGCGCCTGCGCAATCACCAGCACGCCCTGGGCTGGCGCTTCGGCGTGTATCTCACCCTGGCGGGCGTGGAGCGGTTTCTGGTCGAATTCGTGCGCGCCAAGGATGACCGGATTTTCGGCGCGCTGTCGGTTGCCCAGGTGACGAGCATCCTGGTCGTGCTCACCGGAATCGCTGTGGTGGTATGGCTCCGGGCACCTGATCAGGCACCCGTGAACGTTCCCGAACGCCTTATGCCCCCCCCGCCCCCGGCACCGGCTCCCGCGTCGTGAGCCGCCGGTCGCGCTCGAGCCAGGCGAGCGCGAACACCAGTAGCAGTATCAACAGGCCCTGGAGCGCCAGCGATTCGAGCGTGGGATAGATGCCCAGAACGGGCGCCCGCGGCGCCCACTCGAGCACGGTCATCGGAACGATTCCCGCCTCCTGCAGGTCGGCGATTCCCTTCCCCGCGAACACGAACGCCATGTAATAAAGCATCGTGCTCGTGACGGCAAAGAACGGGCGCATGGGAATGCGCAGGCCGAACCGGTTGATCGCGACGTACACCACCACGAGCGCCAGCGAACCCAGGAGCACTCCACCGAGCACCGCCGTCGTACCGCCGCTACTGCCAGGACCGCTCGCGGTGGTGAGCAGCGCCTTGTAAAACAGGATCGTCTCGAACCCTTCACGATAGACGGCGAGGAACGCGACCGACGCGAGGGCGAAACTCGAGCCGCTGGACAGCGCGGTGTTCATCCGCCCTTTGACGAAGGCGTTCCACTTGGCCGCTTCAATTTTCGAAAACAACCAGTAGCTCACATAGAAGAGCACGCCGGTCGCGAGGAGCATCGTCACGCCCTCGATCCCCTCACGTTGACCGGGCGTAATCTCGAACAACATCTCCACGACCACCGCTGTCGCGAGACTCGCGGCCACGGCCGCCCAGGCCCCCTTGGCCACGTCGCGCCGGCGTTCGGTGGCGCCGGCCTTCGTGAGAAACGTCATCAGCGCGCCGATGATCAGGATCGCCTCGAACCCCTCGCGCAGCAGCAGGAAGAACGATTCGGTGAAGAGGTTCGCCGCGGAATTGCGGTCGGCCACGATCCGCTCGGCGCGCTCGAGTCCCGCAAGCAGGCGCCCGCGGATCGCCGCGAGATCCTCAGGGGAGGCCGTCGCGGCTCGCTCGCGTAGCGCCGCGAACGCATCCTCGAGATCGCTCGTCAACGCCGCGTTGTGCGCGCGCACGTCCGTTTCGACCTGCTCGAAGGTCATGTACGCGTCGAATGCGACCTTGCTCGAGCGCAGGGTGACGGCGGAATCGATCTGCCGGCGCACCGCCGAAAAGACGCTCGCCTGGGGCGACGACGCATTCTGCCGTTCCATGAGCGGCAGCGTGCGCAGAAACGCCACCACATCACGCGTCTGCGACGTGTCGAGCTGACGAGCAAACCCGGGCATGGGAGTGCCGGGCCGGCCGGCCTGTATCAGGTCCTCTAGAGCCCAATCCGAGAACCGCGCCTGAATCGCGAGATCGGCGAGCGCGGGCGGGCGGACCGAGAGCGTCGACGCGAGCGGCCCGTCCCCCTGACCGGTGCTTCCGTGACATCCGGCGCACTGCGCCGCGTACAGCCCTTCACCCTCGAGCACACGCTGCTGGCCGGCGCGGAACGTCATGATATACGCGGTGAGAGCCCAACGGTCTTCCGCCGAGAGCGCCTCGGCGTACTCGGGCATGCCGGTGCCCGCGACCCCGATGGCGATCTTGCGGTACATGTCCTGCGGCGAGACGTCGCGCAGCTCGACCTCATCGCCCAAGTCCGCCGCCGGCGGACCCGTCAGATGCTTCGCCTTCGGTCCGTCGCCCCTGCCGGCGGCACCGTGACACTGAATGCACTGCTCGGTGTAGACGGTCGCGGCGCGAGCGCGCGACGGCAGCCGGGCAGGAAACGACTCGAGCGAGCCTCCGGAGAGTGCTGCAATTTGTTGCACGAGCGTACTGGCGCGGGCGGCGACAGAGTCGGGTGGAGCGGCGCGCTCCAGCATGCCTCGCAGGCGGCGTAGTCCGCTATCGGCGCTGGCGCGGGCCGCGACCGGCAGGCCTGGCACGTCCAGGATGGCTTCGTCGAGAAACTGCTTGGCTTCGTCTACTTCCTGAGGAGCCGTAACCTTACCGCCGTGCGGTGCGACGCCGCCCGCGTATTCCTTGGCGGCCAATGATGCCGCCGCAGTCACCCGCCGGGCGACGACGAGCGAATCCTCCTGCGCGGCGAGGGTCGCTGCGCAGCAGGTGCACAACATGAAGCTGAATAACAGCTTATCGAAGATCGTCAGACGTCCGGAATGGGGCGCAGAAAAAGTAGAGCAGATTTGTCGGGAATTCAAGGATCTAGTCCCCATCCGCTCCCACAAGCAGAGCTACGGCAACCGCCGCAACATGCGTATGAGATAGGGAGAGGAGAATGCGTTTGACGCCGAGCGCGGCCGCTCGGTTTGCGGCCGTGCCCACGAGAACGATATCGGGTCGCCCATCGGGGTTTCGCGTAACCTCGATTTCCTTCCAGCCGATCCCCAACGCCGATTCGGTGGGGCTGCTCGAGCCCTGCAGAGCTTTGAACACCGCTTCTTTCGCCGCCAGCCGCACGGCCACGTGTGTGGCCGGATCGGGGCGGCTTTCGCAATACTCGCGCTCCGCGGGCGTCAGGAGTCGCTCGAACACGCGCGCGCCCTTGTCCGCGATGATCGCATCGACGCGCGACACCTCGACGAGATCGACACCGATTCCGAGCGTATTCATCAGAAACCGAGCCAGCCGGCGAGCCACGCAGGAGCCGCGACGTAACCTCCCAGCACCAGGCCGAGCCATACGAGTCCGAGCGCGACGGGCGTCACGAGCGCGATCACGGGCCAGAGGCTTGGCCGCCAGTGCTCGATGGCCGATAGCTCGGGCGCCCAGCGCTGCGCTTCTCGGGTCAGCTCGTCCTCGAGCGTGAGCCATGCCGCTTCGAGCCGGCGCGCGGCCGTGCGCAGCGACTCCTGCCATTCAGAATGAATGTCCTTGTCGAGCACGCTCGCGTCGCGCACCCGGTGGGCCGCCTCATCCAGGGTATCGAGCGCACTCACAAAACGCTCCGCGCCGCTGCCCAAACGCGCCGCAATGGCGCGCTGTTCACCCTGCGACAGCAAACGGCGGCGCCACTCGCGGCGAGGCATGCGCACGCTCTGCGCGCGGCGAACCATCATGTCCTCGAGCGTCTGCGCGGCGCGCTCAGCGACCTTTCGTACCGCCCGTTCCCAAACAGAGAGCCAGGCTCTGCGGCTCAACGCGTCGAGCGCGCGCTCGCGATCGTCGTGTTCGGCCGCCTGGCGTGCTTCGCCCCCCTGCTCCATGATGCGAGTCGCCAGCTCTTCCCGGATGTCGTCGAGCGGAATCCACAACGGCTCGAGGCGCCGGGGGACGATCAGTCTCCCCAGCGCCGACCCAAGCTCCGGAATCCGGAGCGGCATGGGAATTTTTACGGGTGCACCCATGGTGCGCGTGGATTACGAAGACGGAAGCAGTGCGTTCAGCACCGCTCCGGTGTCCGCGAGCGAGCTGAAGACGTGCGTTGCTCCCGACGCGCGCAGGGCTTCAAGGTCGTAATACCCCGTCGCCACGCCGATCGAATGGGCTCCGATCTCCGCGCCGCAGGTCACGTCGGAGGGTGTGTCGCCGATGATCACGACATCGGCGCCGTGGAACCGCTGGCCCGTGACGTGCTGGGCGCGCTGCGCCGCGATCGCGGGCAAATCGGCGCGCCGTCTCGAGTCCGAGCCGAACGCGCCCACGGCAAATCGCTCGGGATCGAGACCCGCGGATTGAAGCTTCAGCTTCGCGCCCGACGCGAGATTGCCGGTCAAGAGACCGACCACGATCGCCCCGTCGCGCTCGTGCGGTTCGAGTGCCGCGAGCAGGTCCAGGATTCCCGGCATGACTCGAGTCGAGCCCGGCGCGCGGGCCAGTTCCTCTTCGAGAATCTCGACGTACCGCGCACACACCGCGGCGATGCGCTCGGCGTCCTCCGCGTCGGGATGGCCCGCGAGCGAGAGCAGATCACCGACGATCTGCGGGTCGGTCTTGCCATCGAGACGGTAGGTATCGAGCGGCCCGCAGGTTCCCGCCTCGAGCACGAGCGCGCGGCCCACCGCTCTCCTGCCGGCGCCGTCGGTCCAAAGCAACGTGCCATCGATGTCGAACAGGATGAGTCTCATACGGAGAAAATAGCCTGACCCTCGTCTCGCATGCGGCGAACGGCCACGAGCGTGTCCAACAGCCGCCGCATCCGCGGCTCCTCGCCAAACAAATCCTCGGACCCGACGCCGCCGATCGCCGCGACAGCGTGGACGATCCGTCCCGCGCCGGACCACAATGCCACGTGCCGCACGCGGCGGTCCTGCACGAAGCAGAGGACGTCGCCGGCTTCATACCCCGAGCCGTCGGGGGAGAGGGGCACGGCCCGACCCGCCACTGCCTGGAGATCGCTGTCTCGCGGGAGCGTCCGTCCGCGCGCCGCATAGGTCGCCTGGACGAGGCCCGACGCATCGATGCCCCAGTCGCTGCGACCGCCGGGGAGAAACGGACTGCCGGATAACCAGCGCAGCGCCCACTCCGGGGCGGCGATGAAGCCCGCTTCCGCCCGCCATTCCGCTTCGCGCCGTACCGCGCCCGAAGTCACCGACCACAAACGCCCGTCGGCGGTCTCGACGGTGTCGTCACGCCGCAGCACGATGCGCGCACTGATCGGGAGCCGGAGCCGGGTGTCGCCGTTCCGCAGCTCGGCGCCGGCGGCCCGCGCGTTGGCGCGTCGCGTCCAGTCGTCCGCCCACTCGACCGGTCCGGTCGCGACGTAGCCGTGATGGGTCCAGGCATGATATCCGTCGCGGGCCCGGACGCGCAGCCACTCGTCGCGGCGTTCGAGCAGATCGAGCGGCTCTCCGTGCAACGCATCGCTCACTCGTGCAGCGGTAAACGCCGGCGATTCGACGAGCGGCGCAAGCGCCGCCGTGACCACCGCTGCGGGTGCGGCGCGCAGTGCGCTATCGGGGAGCAGTCGCAGCTCGAACCCGAGTCCTGCTGCGGCGCCGAGCTGTTGCACCGCGGCCGCGGCATCCCGGCTGGTCGTGACCCCCTGGAGCACGGCGCTGCCACCGCCGTTCCCGGGGCCGAGAGCGACGTCGAATACGCCGAGCCTCAAGTCGGGCACCCAGCGGCGCTGTATGTCCGAAAGCGTGCGTTCCAGGCGGTTTACCACGCGTGCTGCTTGCTCGCCATGAGGCGGGTTACTACGTTAGCGCCCATGCCTGCCTCGTCTCCGCCCCCGCTTTCCGCGTCCCGGCCGGATTCCGAGAAGGAGCCGACCACCGTTCTCGTCGTGGATGACGAAGACGGGATTCGGCAGGCGCTGGACCGATTTTTGACCCGGCTCGGATACCGCGTGCAGCAAGCGGCCAATGCCGCGGAGGCGCTCGACCAGCAGGCGCAGCATTCGCCCCAGGCGATGCTGTCCGATATCCGGATGCCGAGCATGACCGGCGTCGAGCTGGTCCCCAAAGCGCTGGCGCACGACCCCGACGTGGCGATCATCATGCTCACCGCCATCGACGAGCCGCGCACCGCGATCGAATGCCTGAAACTCGGCGCCTACGATTACCTCATCAAGCCGGTCGATCTGGACGAGCTCGAGTTGTCGCTCGAGGGGGCACTGCGGCAGCGGCAGCTCGAGATCGAGCGGCGTGAGCTCGAACAGTGGTTGGCGCGGGAGGTGGCGGTGCGCACCCGCGATCTCGAGGAGCAGACCGGCGCGATCGCCAAGATCGCGCTCGACGCGCTCGCCGCTACGAAAAATTGGTCGGGGGAAAACGATTCGATTGCCCGGCTGGCGCAGGCGGTCGGCACGCCGCTCGACGATATCCTGGCGCAGGTGCGCGAGCGGCGGCGCTAAGCTTTCGGCGCCTTGGCTTCGCAGGCCTTGCAGCGGGTCACGCCTCGGAACGAACAAATCAAACACAGGAAAGTCCCGCAGTCGGCACAGGGATAGCCTTCCGACGCGCGCTCCTCATTGCCGCAGTAGCGGCACACCATTGCGTCGTGTTCTTTCAGCTCCGGTTTCTGCATGCGTGCCTCAGATGTCCTGGCCCTGGCTCTAATTTGATGACGCTGCACGGGAAGTACAAATCTGGCGCTGCCGCGACGCACGTTCCTTAGATATCGAGCCCGTAGGCCTTGATTTTGTTGATCAGCGTCGCGCGCGAAATGGCGAGCTCCTGCGCCGCCCGCGTGCGATTGCCACCGTGCGCGCGCAGCGTCCGCTCGATGTGGTGCCGCTCCACTTCTGACAACGTTTGCGGGACGTGCCGGCGGTCGGCGGCACCAGCGCCCTTGTGGATGTCGGCCGGGAGATGCTCGATGCCGATCGCCGGCGCCCCCTGAGCCAGGATCATCGCACGCTCGAGCACGTTCCGCATCTCGCGCACGTTTCCAGCCCACGGCGCCGAGAGCAGCCGGTCGAGCGCTTCGGCGGAGCACGTCCCCGGTGAGCCCGGAAGCTCGAGGCGCAGTGCGGCGATCAGACGCGTGACGAGCGCGAGCCGGTCTTCCCGGGAACGCTCCCGCAGCGGCGGCAAGGCGAGCGGCAGGACGCTCATGCGGAAATACAAGTCTTCTCGAAACCGCCCGGCCGCCACATCGGCCGTGAGATCGCGCTTCGTGGCCGCGATCACCCGCACGTCGACCGTGATCTCATCGGTGCCGCCCAGGCGGCGGAAGGTTTTCGTTTCGAGCACCTTGAGCAGCTTGGGTTGCAGCTCGAGCGGCAGCTCGCCGATCTCGTCCAGGAAGATGGACCCCTCGTGCGCCAGCTCGAACAGTCCGCGCCGGCGCTCCTGGGCCTCGGGGAACGCACCTTGTTCGTGGCCGAACAGCTCGGAATCGACCAGCCGGACCGGGGCGTCATTGCAGTTCACGTCGACGAACGGTGCCCCGGCCTTGCCGCGACGACTCAATTGATGAATCAGCCGCGCGACCCAACCCTTGCCGCTGCCACTCTCTCCCGTGAGCAAGACGGTGCTGCGCTCGCTCGCGGCCAGGAGCTCGACCTGGCGACCGAGCTCCCGCATCCGGGGCGACACGCCGAGCGCGTCGCGTCCCGCGCCGGTGGCTCGAGCTCCGTCGCCTGCGGGCATGATCCGCTCTCGGGCGCGCAGCAGCTCGTTTTGCCGCCACAACCGCACCTTCTCCGCAACCCGCGCGGTCGCCGCCGCGAGATGGGTCAGGTCGATCGGTTTGGTGAGAAAGTTCTCGGCGCCGAGCTGCATGGCCCGCACCGCCGTCTCGATATCGGCCTCACCGGTCAGCAGGATGACCGAAGCCCCTTTGGCGCGAATCCGCTCGAGCACGTCGAGCCCGCTCATATCGGGAAGATGCAGGTCGAGAATCACGACATCCGCGCGCTCCCGCTCGAATGCGTCGATTCCCCCGGCTCCGGACGGTTCGCGGCGCACCTCGTATCCCTCGCGCTCGAAGTAATCCCCGAGCGTACGCAGGATGCCGGAATCATCATCGACCAGGAGCAGCGTGTCAGGCACGAACGGGGCTCGCCAGCGTGACGCGCGTGGGATCGACCAGCACGGACAGCGCTCCGGGCACGAGGCGCGCCTCGAACGGCGTCACGCCGGAGACGTCGCCGTCGAGCTGCACGGGGCGCCCCTTGCCGTCGACCGTTTCGACGTGGACATGGCGTCCGCGCGCGAACCAGAGGCGACGCCCCGCCCGTGACGACGATCGCAACAGCTCGAGAAACGCGAGCACACTCTGCACCGTGCCTTGCGCATCGAGTGTCATCACGTCGAGCCATCCATCATTCGGCGCGATCGCGTGGTGCAGGCGCAGGAACGGAGGCAGCAGCTCACCGCAGTTGACGATCAGCACCATGGCCGCAGGCCGCTCGTGCACCGTCCCATCGACCGTGACCCGATGCACGGCGCTTTCGACCGCGGGCAAGGCGAGCAGGGCGCGCGAGATGTATGCGCCCATCTTCCAGCGCCGCTTCGCCACGCCCGGCGTGGCCGCCATGAGCAGCGCGTCGAAGCCCGTGCCGCTGCACACCGCGAAGTACTGCAGCAACCCGTCCCGCTCCACCGCGCCGAGGTCGATCGGCATCGGTCGGCCGCGCAGCAGCAGGCGCGCGGCCGCGATCGGGTCGCGCGGCAGCCGGAGATTTCCGGCGAGGAGATTGCCCGTACCGCCCGGAACGATCCCGAGCGGGATTTCGGTCCCCACGATCCCCGCGGCGACCTGCATGGCTGTGCCGTCTCCGCCATAGGAGACAAGCACGTCCACGCCTTCGTCGCGCGCTAAGCGCGCGATGCGGCGCGCGTCGCCGGGCGCGGTCGTGGCCTGCACGTCGCAGGTCCAGCCGCCGGATCGCAACGCATCGAGAATGCCCCGCACCGCGCGGGCGTCGGTCCGCGCCGCCGCGGGATTGGTGATCAGAAGCGCCCGGGTCACCTAGTAGCGCCGCTCCCAGATCAGGTCGAAGCCCACCTGGTGCGGCACGGTCGTCGCCTGCGGATCGATGAGCGGGTCGGCGCTGCACGTGCGCACCGGCTCGAAGCTCGCCTGGGTCCGAAACTCGGGACTGATGCGATACTGCAAGCTGAACCCCAGCGTGTTGTTGAGGGCGACCGGGCGCCCCTGGCAGAATCCGGCGGTCGCCACGACGAACGTCTTATCCCCCACCTGACGTCCGACGGCGAACTGCACGCCGGATAATGGATCGGCGGCACTCCCGGGGCTGATCTCCACGTAGTCGAGCGGGATTCCCAGGTCCGAGATGAGACTGCGCTCGAGCTCGCCGGAGAGCGTCGCGGAAAGAGTCGAGGCCGCCGTCTGCACCAGCGCCTGGTTATTGGGCGTTCCACCCTGGCCGCCGCTCAAGTCGAGACTCGACCGTCCGAAGAGGAGGTAGGAAATGACTTCGGTCTGGGACATGTTCTGATTTTCGGCTTCGAGCGATACCCGGGGTACGAGCAGCGTCCCTGTGATGTGCGCGACGACGTTGATGTCGTCCTGACTGGGCTGCGCCGGCGTGGGGATGGGATGCACCACGTGCGTGGCCTGGATATCGAGCTCCGCGTCCAGGTCTGGTGTGCCGTAATACTTCACCGTCCCCTGCCGCACCACGAACCCCTTTGTGACCGGGCCGACCTTGAGCTGATATGTGCCGTGCGGCGCCTGCAGCGTTCCAAGCAGCAGATAGTTCTTTCCCTGCTTCGACAGCTTTACCGACCCCGCAAGCTGGATGTTGGCTTCGCTCGAGCGAAGCCAGACATCGCTCCCCATGGTGAGGTTGAGTGTCGGGATCTGCAGCTCATCGAGGAAGACGCTCTGGAATTCCGGACCGAGCCCCTGCTGTTCGACGATCGAGCTGATGGTCGAGTCGCCGAACGCTCGCAGGTCGATGATGCGCTTCTCGATCAAGTCCGCGAAATACAGGGCGCCGGACGTGACGGTCGCGTCGCCGGTGAGCGTCGCGCCGAATACCGGTCCATTGAGCGCGAGCTTCCCGCTCGCGGTCACCGTCACGTTCCCCTTCAGGTCGAGCGCCCGGAACTGATCACCCGTGATCCGGAGCGCGAGGACAGGATGGGTAAGCTCCTCAAGGCGAATGTATCCGGTGACGTCCAGCCGCCCCTTGCCGCTGTGCGCCTCGAGCGAGCGTACCCTGATGGTGTCCCCGGTGAGCGCGAACTGTCCTGCCACTCCCTGATATCGGACGTTGAGCGCCGGAATGCTTGCGGCACCGCCGGCAATCACGAGCTGGCCCTGGAGGCTCGGGTTCTGCCAGGTCCCGGCGAGGCCGAGATCCGCGGAGAAAACCCCCTGGACGCCGTTCACGACCGTCGTCACGGCGCCGAGCGCCGCGAGATCGACGCTGTCGGCGCGCACCCGCACGGACAGAGTCTCGGGTCGCTCGCGGTTCTGGACCGACGCGAGCGAGAGGTCGAGCGGAAGACGCGCGTTGACCCGCACAATCTCCGCGCCCGAGCGCCAGAGATGGAGTGAGGCATCGAGCTGGTCGTTCCGGTATCCGAATGTGCCGTCGAGGTAGGGGATGCGGAATTCGCCCACCGTCGCCTGTGCCAGAGACAGCGAGCCCTGGTAGATCGGCGCCGCCCGGGAGCCCGTCAGCGCGACGCTCGCATTGATCGAGCCGCTCACACCGCCCGTATCCCTCCCGGCCAGGGCGTACACGCCCGCGAGCGGGAATTGTTTGACATCAACATGTGCGTGCGCTTCGCCCGAGGTCGGCAGGTCACCGCCCAGAAGAATCTGACCGGAATCCGAAATGCTCTTCAGGGTGACATCGCCGAGCGTCACGGCGGAATCGGAGATGCGAGCCTCAGCCGGCTGCCGCAGCACCCATACCCCCCCGGGGAGGAGCACGGCGAGCGAGTCCAGCATCACGTCGGAGGCCGGAGGATCACCGGGCAACGGCGTGCCGCGGGAGAACCGTCCGCCCGCAAGGAATTCCGACACGTCTCCGAGCCGCGAGCGCGCGAACCAGTGCAGGGAATCCGCCGTGCCGATGAGCGATGCCGCGGCCGCCCCGAATGCGTGCTTCCCGTACTGCAGCGAGTCGAGCGACGTCTCCACCTGAAAGACCGGGTTCGGGCCAGGCTCGAATCGCCCTTGGACGCGACTCCCGGTCACTTGCCAGTCGCGCCAATGCAAACTCTGCACGGCAGCCCGTCCCGCGAGTGCGAGTGAATCGAGCGCGCCCTCGAGTGCGACCTGCACGTGCGCCGTCCCCCGCAGCGCGCGGCTTTGTTTCGCCGCTCCGGTGTCCCGCCCCGCGAACGACGTGAGCAGTGAGTCGAGGGCGTTTAGGCTGTCCGCATCGACCGTGAGCGCCAGGGTACCGGTTTCGGGACGCCGCCATCCCAGACTCCCCGAGCCGCTCGCCTGAATGTCCTGCTCGGCGAGGCGCAGGGAGTCGAGGTAGATACGGCCGTCCGCCATCCGGAGCGACACGGCGCCGCTATCCAGTTCCGTCCCGGCGAGCACCGAAGGCGAAAGCACGGCTTTGATGGCGCCGAACGGCGGCTCCGTATCGTTCTGAGCGAACTGGCCGGAAACGGTGACGCTGAGCCGCGACTCGGGTGCGCCGTGAATCCACTGCGCCAGATCGAGGCGCCGCGTCTCGGCGGAGAGATCTCGCGCCGCGAGCCGCGTGTCGAGCAACGTGAGCAATCCATCGACGCGCACCGCCCCGCCGCCCCGCCGCGACTCGAGATCGAGATGCGTATCGAGCTCTCCCAGCGTCCCGGACAGCTTGATCACGCCCGCGACGTCACCGCGCAACGGCAGCCCGGGGTAGCTCGCCCGCAGCGTTTCGAACGACAGCGAGTCGGTGCGCGCGTCGGCGTACACCGACGCAGTGTCGCCGCGCGTATCGAGACCGAAATCGCCCGCAACCGTGCTGGCTTTGCGATCGCCGTCTCGGTGCGTGAGCGTACCCGAGAACCGCGTGTCTTGCAGCGTTCCCGTCAGCGTGCCGCGCGCGTCCACCTGGCCGTGCAGTGTCACGCCCGGCACCAGGCGGTGTACGGTGCCGAGGCTCGCCTGAAGCGTGTCGAGTGTGAACGGCCGGAACCCCATCCCCTCGGGGTCGAGCAGGTCAATCGTTCCCCGGCCGAGCACGCGGGAACGGGCCCCGGAAACGAGCGAGTCGCGAAACGTGATATCGAGATCCGTGGCGAGCTGTTTCATCGTCCCGTCGACGCTGGCCTTGCCGTTCACACGCCCGTAAAACGGCAGCGCCGGCACAATCTGCCGCGCGAAATCGAGGTCGAAGTCGGTCGCGGTGAGCTCGCCATCGCGAATCGCGACGAGGCCTGAGTCGGCCGCGGTGATCGCGGTCAGCCGGCCCGTGGCGGCGCCGCCACCGTAGCGCACATCGAGAGGATACATCCGCGCTTCGAGCAGGCGGCCGCCGTGGGAGCGCAGCCGAATGCCGCCCCGCAGCACCGTCGAGGGAGGGAACTTGAGATTCAGAAATGGAACGTCACCGAGCGTGGCGGAGTCGGCGTGAACCGCGAGGTTGAACAGCAGCGTGTCATGCGGCCAGCGGACGGCGCCGTGGCCGGAAACCGCCGAATGGGGCAGGTCGAGGCGCCGCAGGTCCACGCGCAGCGAGTCGCCAATGACGGTCAGCCCTCCCGAGACGTCCCGAAGCTCGACTTCGGGATCGCTGCTCGCCACCGCGAGCCGATCGATCTCCACGTGGATCCCGGGCTCCTGCGGCGAGGAGATCCGTACCAGTGGGACAATCGCCGCGATGTGATCGAAACGGTGAACGCGGTGGAGTCCCTCGCGCTCGAGTGGGTCGATCTCGTACCCGGGCTGCCACGGTCCGTGTTGCTGCAACCGCAGATTGACGGTGCCGTCGTCGACGCGCACGTTGCGAAACAGGATCAGCGTCGCCGGACCTTGCGGGCCGGTGCTGGGGCGCCCCAGGCGCAGCAGGTCTTCGACGTTGAGTCTTCCGTTCCGGTGCTGGACGATGTTGAACACGGGATGATCGAGGCTCATGTCGAGCAGCACGACGCGGCCCGCCAGAAAGTCGAAGGGGTTGTACGTCGCCTCCACTTTCCCGAACGCCCCGACGAGCGTCGTGTCGGTATCGAACACCTTCACATCGCGCAGCGTGATGCCGGTCAGCAACGGGCCCGAGATCTCGGCGATTTCGATGGAGCCGTCCACCGCGCCCCTCAAGGCTTTCGAGGCGGCGTGCGCGAGCAGGTCGCGCCCCGCCGCTGTGCCCACCAATGCGCTGAACGAGCCGAGGAACGATGCGAGCAGGCCGGCAATGAGCCACAGGGCGGCGGCAAGCGAACGCCGAATCATCAGAACGCCTGTCCTACGGCGAATTGCACGATGATACGGCTCCAGAACGAAGCCGGCCGCGGCGGCGCGTGAATCACCGGCGTCCCGTCGGGATTGAACAGCTGCCGGAGATAGCGCTGCACGTCATTCTGGAGATACACCACACCCGGCTCGGCCGCGTACCCGTTGTATGCGGCGTCCACGCGTACGGGCCCGAGCGGGGTCGCGATCCGCACCCCCATGCCCGGTGTGATGCGGACTCCGGAGACGTTGCCCTCCTGACCGCGCTCCCACACCTGACCGATGTCCGTGAACAGCGCCACCTTCAGGCGATCGGGAAACAGCGGGGTCGCGAACCGCAGCTCGCTATTGAAAACGAAAATCGTATTCCCGCCCGTGGGAGAAGCCACGAACTGCGTATCTCTCGTCATGGACACGATGGTGCTGTCGACGACGTAGACACGAGGCCCCAGCTCGTTTCGAGCGTACCCGCGCACGGAATTGGGCCCGCCCCCGTAGAAACGCTGATCGGGAGGAACGTACTGCACCCCTTGTCCCGTGAGGCTCTGAAACGTCTCGGGGACGATGGTCCCAGCCTGGATGCGGAGCGCCAGCGCGTTGCGGCGCCCGATCGGGTAGTAGCGTGAGGCGGTCAATTCTCCCCGGTTGAATTCATACGGCTGTTCCGAGCCCACCGCCGGTGACGCGTGCATCAGGGCGAGTGTGACCACGCTGCCGTTGGTCGGATCGAGCAGGGAGTTGATGCGGCTTCGGGCCCCGGACACGGTGATGGCCGCGAAACGGCGGTCGCTCGCGAGCAGGTTCACGTCCGCCTGGGAGCAGATCAGAAACACGGTGCAGAACACCACCTGATCCGCCGTGGTGTGGCCGTACGACAGCGTGTACCCGATCGTCGTGGGAATGTCGCGGCGCGCGTTGATCACGAACGCCGGGTTCACGCCGATATCCTGGCGCGTGTACGTCTTGTACTCCGATCGCCGCTCGGCGAATAGGCTCAACCGGGCGATATTGCGCGGCGAAAACAAGGTGAGCTGCCGCAGCGTCAGCGCGAGATTGTAGTTGATGGTGTCGGAGGTCGGATCGCCCTCGAGCAACCGGCAGACATTGTTCGTGAACCCCATGTCGACCGGGCTCCCCACGCCGATCTTCGACACGTTTCCCGTAACGTCGACCGCGCGCGCACCGCCCAGCAGATTGTACGCCGTCCACCCCGCCTGAAACCGAAAGCAATCGATCGTCCCGTATCCGACGCCGGTCATCACGCGATGGCCCGCGCCCTCGGCCACCCGCACCACGACCTGAGCGAGGGAATCGGATGGAGCGGCGGGCGGGAGCGAGTCGATGAGCAGCACCTGCACCGACCGGAATAACCCCATGTCGTACAGGTCCCGCTGGCTCTGATAGAGGTGATTCTGTTGAAACAGGTCGCCCGAATGGACCGAGAGCATGTGACGAACCGTGCTCGTGTCTACGGTCGCGAGCCCCTCGATGGGAACCTGCCCCACGCGCATGCGGCGGCCCGGTACCACTTCGAGCGTTGCCGCGGCCGTGAGCGCGGCATCGTCTTCGTCGAAGTTTCGCAGCACCGTGGCGTAGGGGTAGCCCACGTTCCGGAGCAGCGCCGTGATCGTATCGGCGGAGATCTGAAACAGCAGGCGGTTGAACGGCTTCCCGACCTGGAGCGGGAGCTGCTTCTTGAGCTCGGTCTCGCCCACGATGGAATCGAGGCCAATGATCGAGAGGCGCACGAGCCGCACCGGCTCGCCCTCATGAATGTGGAACGTGAGGTAGACGTCTCGTGCGGTGCGGACGACCGTCGTATCGATGACCGCATTGACATACCCGCTCTGATGATAGAGCAGGAGTAGCCGGAGCATGTCGCGCCGGAATTCCGTCTCGCTGAAATCGCGTTTTTCCCCGAGGCCGAGCCAGCGTAGCCACCAAATGGTCGCAAAGGCGCTCGAGTTCGAGGTGGCGATCACGGCGCGTAGCGTATCGTCGCTTATCGCCCGGTTTCCCTCGAACTTGAGGCTGCGCACGACCCGCTGCTCCTGCTGCTGCCCGGCGAGCGGAGCCGCCGCGAGCGCCGCGACCAGCAGGGCCAAGGAAAGCGAACGCAAGATTGAAGATAGGTGATGGTCGACCCGCAAAGGTATGTTCGCGGGATCGGGTAAGACTGTCAAGGTTTTGAACAGTAAATTAGTCTTCGGTTTGCCCGAACAGGGCCATGTTGCTCGAATGGCCCGGTGCGACCTTGGCCTGAGGATTGATGAAGTGGACGGCGTGGTTCACGGCGATGCTCGCTTCGGCCACGCCGGTGGCGATGAGCTTGAGCTTACCGGGGTAGCTGGTGATGTCGCCCGCCGCGAAGATACCGGGAAGATTCGTCGCCATCGTGGAGGCGACGGTGATGTCGCCCTTGTCGAGCTCGAGGCCCCATTCGGCGATGGCGCCCAGGGACGACAGGAAGCCGAGCTGCGGGATGACGGCGTCCATGTCGAGCCGCTGCTCTTCCTTGGTCTTGTTGTTGTAGATCGTGACGGCCTCGACCCACGACTCGCCATGAATGTGCTTGAGCTCCCAGAACGTCCTGAGCTCCATCTTTCCGGCGGCGCAGAGTGCCTCGACCTGATGCACGGTGGCGTGGTGCGCGCGGAACCCGTCGCGGCGGTGAATCATGGTGATGGATCGCGCGATGCCCTGGAGATTCACAGCCCAGTCGAACGCCGAGTCGCCCCCGCCGACGAGCAACACGCGCTTGCCGGCGAAGACCTTGGGATCGAGCACGCGATCGAACACGCCCCGGCCATACCAGCGGTCGACGTCCTTGAGCGGCAGCTTGCGCGGGGTGAACGCGCCGATGCCGCCGGCGATGATGATCGCACGAGACGGATATTCGTCGGCATCGGTGATGACCACGAAATGCGGCCGGCCATTCATGGACTCGCGGCGCAGGCCGATCACTTTTTGCCCGAGGTGCACCGGCGCATTGAATTGCATCGCCTGCTCCGCCAGCCCCTTCACGAGATCCTTGGCGAGGACCTTGGGGAAGCCCGCCACGTCGAAGATGTATTTCTCGGGATAGAGCGCCGTGAGCTGGCCGCCCACCTGATCGAGATTGTCGATCAGGCGGCAGGACGCCCCGCGCATGCCGGCGTAGAAGGCCCCAAACAGGCCGGTGGGACCGGCGCCGATGATCGTGATATCCTTGAGCTCTTGCATTCGGGCTACTGTAACAACGACTGCCATGGGTGTCGAGTAAGCGGCTCGACTCGCGCGCGTCTGGCGGCGTCCGTAGCTTCCCGGCGCGGTGAAAATCTACACGAAGACCGGTGATGCCGGTGAGACCGCGCTGTTCGGCGGCGGGCGCGTGCCGAAGGACCACGCCCGCGTCGCCGCGTACGGCGACGTCGACGAGTTGAACGCCGCCTGCGGTTTGGCGCGCGCGCTGGCGCCCGAGGCGTTCGGGCGCGCCCTGCTCGAGCGGATCCAGCGCGAGCTGTTCACGGTCGGCGCCGAGCTCGCGAGTCCTGACCCGGCGAAGCTCGCCCGGGTGCTGCCGCGCGCACCGATCGCGCTGGCCGATGTGGCGGCGCTCGAGCAGGCGATCGACGAGCACGAGGCGCGCCTCGAGCCGCTGACGCACTTCATTCTTCCCGGCGGAGGCCCGAAAGCCGCGGCGCTGCACGTGGCGCGCACCGTGTGTCGCCGCGCGGAGCGAAGCGTGGTGGCTCTGGCGCGCGCGGCGCCCCTCAATCCGGCACTGCTGCCGTACTTGAACCGGCTCTCCGATCTGTTGTTCGTGCTGGCGCGCGCGGCGGACCGCGCGGCGGGGCACGCCGACATGCCATGGTGACCATCCGGGTTGGAATCACCGAGCAGCCCGACGCCGCTTACGACATCATGGTCGGGCGCGGGATGCTCGCCGACATCGGCCGGCTCGTGTCGGCTGCCTGCCGCGCGGCCCGGTACGCCGTGATCAGCGACGCGACGGTCGCGGCGCTTTACGGCGCGAGCGTGCTCGCGTGTTTGGCGGATGCGTCGCTCTCGGCCGAGCTGTTCGAATTCCCTGCCGGTGAGGAGCACAAGACGCGTGCGACGTGGGCAACGCTGTCGGACCGCATGCTCGCGCGCAATTTCGGGCGCGACTCGGCCGTGATCGCGCTCGGCGGTGGCGTCGTGGGCGACGTGGCCGGGTTTGTCGCCGCCACCTACCTGCGCGGCGTTCCCTACGTGCAGATCCCGACCACGCTGCTCGCGATGCTCGACTCGTCGATCGGCGGGAAAACGGGCGTGGACGTCCCAGCGGGAAAAAATCTCGTCGGGGCGTTTCACCAGCCGCGGCTCGTCGTGGCGGATCTGGATGTGCTCGGCTCGCTTCCGGCCGCCCAGCTCGTCGCGGGATTCGCCGAGGCCGTGAAGCACGGCGTCATCGCCGATCGCGCGTACTTCGAGTTTCTCGAGCAGACACATCACGACGTGCTGGCGCGCGACCCGAAACCGCTCGAGCGCGCCGTCACGCGCTCGATCGAGATCAAATCGGAAATCGTGGCGCAGGATGAGCGTGAATCGGGACGGCGTGCGATCCTCAACTTCGGCCACACCGTTGCCCACGCCATCGAGGCAACCGCGAATTTCTCGATGCTGCACGGCGAAGCGGTCGCGATGGGCATGGTGCACGAGTCGCGGCTCGCCGAGGCGCTCGGGATCGCGCCGCGCGGCACCGCGGAGCGGGTGCGCGCGCTCGTCCGACGCTGCGGCTTGCCACTCGAGCGGCCGCGCGAGTCTTCAATCGATGCGCTGCTGCACACGATGCAGCTCGACAAGAAGGCGCGCGCGGGCAGTGTGCGATTTGCGCTGCCGCGCGCGATCGGCGCGATGCACGGCAGCGCCGAAACGGGTTGGACGGTGAGCGCACCCGAAGCAGCGATCCGCGCGTGCCTCGCGGTCGATTGATCACACCGCGTGCACACCCCATCCCCAGCAATGCACAGCGTTCCACACGCTTCGCCCGGAGGCCGTCCGGTCGAGTTATGCACAGAATTTGTGGATAGTGGACAAACGGCGGAATTGCACGATTAAGAACGATTTGTGATGTTGAAAACTGCGTCGATTTGCAACGCTGGCGGAGCGTTCCTATATTGGCGCCGTTGACATAAAGTCCACATGGCGGGCACAGCCGTCCCGCTCCATCCACAACCGTCAAAGGTAGTACTGGGGAGTCCGTCGAATGGCCCGTTCGAGCGGAAGCAAACCCAAGCCTTTTTTTCGCGCCAATCCATCCGGAGCCTTCGACCAATATCTGCAGGACATCCAGAAATTACCGCTGATCAAAGAACCCAGTGAAGAACGCCGCCTGGCGCGGCGGGTGCAACGCGGCGATGAAAAAGCCGCCGAGCGCCTCGTCACCGCCAACCTGCGGTTCGTCATTTCCTACGTCAAGAAATATCAGGGGCACGGGCTCGATCTCTCGGAGCTGGTCGCGATCGGCAATGAAGGACTGCTCAAGGCGGTAAAAAAGTTCGATCCGGATCAAGGCGTCAAATTCATCTCGTATGCCGTGTGGTGGGTCCGCCAAGCCGTCCTCAAAGCTCTCGCAGAACAAACTCGCAGCGTCCGCATTCCTCTCAATCAGAATTCCCAGTTGATCCGCATGAGCCGTACCGAGACCTACCTGTCGCAGGAGCTCGGTCGCGAGCCCACGGACGACGAGATCGCGCGGGCGCTCGAGGACACGGTCGAGAACGTCCGGACGGCGCGCCGCATGACCGCGGCCGAGCTGTCGCTCGATGCGCCGGTCGATCGCACCGATCGCGACGCGGCCACACTGGGCGAGCGCTTCGCGGGACAGGAAGGCTCGGAAATCGAGGAAACGACCGACGGCCGCCTGATGCGCGAGTTCGTCGACCGGATCTTCCAGAAGTACCTCACCCCGCGCGAACGCAAGATTCTCTACCTCTACTATGGACTCGAAGAAGGCAGCGAGGCGATGACGCTCGAGAAGATCGGCGCGCTCATGGGCGTTACTCGCGAGCGTATCCGCCAGATTCGCGAGCGCGCGTTCGAGAAGCTCCGCGAGTCGCCGGACGGACGGATGCTGAAAGGATTCTGGCGCGCCGCGTAGCCTCTAGCGGGATCGCGTACCCGATCGCGTGGTCAGGGCGCCCGCCGTCCTGACCACGTTTTCTTTCCCCACCCGCTATCGTCCGGCACGCTCGCGCGTCTATACTTTCGGCATGCCCGATCAAAATTTTGGAAGCGTCGATCCGGCCGTCGCGGCCGCGCTCAGCCACATCGTGGGCCCGCGGCACGTGCGCACGACAAAGGCCGAACGGGTGACCTACTCCAAAGACGGCCTGACCGTGCACCAGCGCATGCCCGGCATCGTCGTGCTCCCGGGAACGCGCGATGAGGTCATCGCCGTCGTGCGCCTGCTGGCTGCGCACGGCGTCAGCTTCGTCCCCCGCGGCGCGGGAACCGGGCTGTCGGGGGGAGCGCTCGCACACGAGGGCGCCGTACTGCTCGTGCTTACCCGGCTCAACCGGATCCTCGACGTCGATCCCAAGAACCGCCGCGCCACGGTCGAGCCCGGCGTCGTGAACGCGAAGTTGTCAGCCGCGGCCGCCCCGCATGGACTCCTCTATGCGCCGGACCCGTCGAGCCAGTCGGCCTGCACCATCGGTGGTAACGTGGCGGAAAATGCCGGCGGCCCTCACTGCCTCAAGTACGGGGTCACCGCCAACCACGTGCTCGCGCTCGAAGTCGTGCTCGCCGATGGACAGGTCGTGCAGCTCGGCAGCTCGGGCGGCGAGCCATGGGGACCCGATCTAGTAGGACTCTTCGTCGGCTCGGAAGGCAACTTCGGCGTCGTCACCCGGATCACGGTACGGCTCCTCCCCGTGCCGCAGGCGATTCGCACGCTGCTCGCCGATTTCGGATCGGTGCGGACCGCGGGAGAAGCCGTTTCGGCCCTGATCGCGAGCGGCATCGTTCCGGCGGCTATGGAGATGATGGATCAGTCGTGCATCGGCGCCGTCGAGGATTCGATCTATGCCGCGGGATACCCGCGCGACGCCGCCGCCGTGCTGCTCGTCGAGCTCGATGGACGCGCCGACGCCTCGGTGGCCGTCGAAGCGGCCAGCGTGGAAACGCTGCTCAAATCCCACGGGGCACGCTCCGTCAAAACGGCCGTCGATGCACGCGAGCGCGAACGCCTGTGGCTCGGCCGCAAGAAGGCGTTCGGGGCCATGGGACGACTGTCGCGCGATCTCGCCGTCCAGGACGCGGTGGTGCCTCGCTCCCGGCTGCCCGACGTGCTCGAGGCAATCGGCCGGATCGCTCAGCGCTACGACTTGAAGGTCAGCAACGTGTTTCACGCGGGCGACGGAAATCTCCATCCCAACATCTCGTTCGACGGCCGGGTGGACGGGCTCCGGGCGCGGGTCGATGCCGCGAGCGGCGAAATGATGGCCGCCTGCATCGCCGCCGGGGGAACGATCACGGGCGAACACGGCATCGGACTCGATAAATTGCGCTATATGCCGCTGATCTTTGGCCCCGATTCCCTAGCCGCGATGCTCGCGGTGCGCCGCGTCTTCGATCCGCTCGAGCGGGTCAACCCCGGGAAGGTGATTCCGGTGCATGCGTGTCGGGAGTGGGCGGTAGCGCCTTCAACGCGGAATGCGGAACGCGGAAGGCGGAACGGCAAGGCGGGTTCCCAACCCCAGGACGAGGCTCGAACGCGGTTGGAAGGTTCCGCGTTCCGCCTTCCGGCCTCCGAGTTCACAGAATGAAGATCGTCGAACGCGTTCGCGCGGTGCTCGGCCAGGATTCCGTCCTCGAGGACCACGGCCCGCCCGATGGCGTGCCTCGGGTCGCGCCGTCATCGCCGGACGCCGTGGCGCTGTTGCTCGGCACAGCGCGCGAAGAAGGCTGGCGTATCCGCGTGGAAGGCGCGGGGACCTGGATGCCTGCCGACGCGCCGGCAGATCTGGCGCTCACCACGCGCCGGCTCGACCGCATTCCCGCGATCGAGCCGCAGGACCTCGCCGCCACGGCTGAAGCAGGAATCGGGTGCGATCAGCTGCGCCAGCAGCTCGCCGATCACGGCACGTGGCTGCCACTCGACCCGCCCGGGCTTGCCGGCAGAACGCTCGGCTCGATTGTCGCGACCGCCACCGCGGGTCCGCTGCGTCACGGCTTCGGGGCGGTCAAGGACCACGTTGTGGGGGTCACGTTCGTGACGGGTGACGGCCGCGTGATTCAAAGCGGCGGACGCGTCATGAAGAACGTCGCGGGATACGAATTGACCAAGCTCCAGACGGGCGGCTTCGGCGCGTTCGGGGTGATCGTGCTCGTCCATCTGCGGCTCCGCGCCCTGCCCCGTGCCGATCAGACGCTGGTGCTCGAGGGCTCGCGTGAAGACCTGTCGCGCGTCGCCGACGACGTCTACGCGGCGGGCCTCACGCTCGCGGCGGTCGAGCTGGTTTCGCCCCCGCTCGCACGCCGCGACCGCTGGTCGCTCGCCGTGCGGCTCGCAGGATCCGCCGCGCTCGTCGCCGCCGAGGAAGCGGGGCTCCGGGCGGCAACGGGAAGTCAGTTCTCCACGCTCCGCGCCGAAGAAGCGCATCTCTTCTGGATGCGCGCGGCGGAGGCGTTCGCCACCCGCCCGGTATCGTTTCGGATCGGCGGTCTACCCGATTCGAGCGAGGACCTGCTCGACCTGATTCAGCATCAAGTCGGCGACGAATGGGTGTCGGCCAGCCCGGGCGTGGGCACGCTGCGCTGGGCGGGCGATACGACCATCGAGCGGCTGCGCCGTCTGCGCCGCGCGCTTGCCGCGCTCGAAGTGCCGCTCACGCTCGAGCGTGCGCCGTGGGGAGTGCGTCGCGCGGTCGGGCATTTTGGCGCGTATCGCGAGGGCGCCGGGCCCCTGATTGCCGGGTTGCGGCAGACGTTCGATCCCGGAAACGCGCTGGCCGTTGCCGTGGAGAGCGATGACGACGACGGCTGACGCGCTCGAGCGCGACGCCGGATTCGCGGCGCTCGACGCTTGCGTGCATTGCGGGTTTTGCCTCCAAGCATGTCCCACGTTCCTCGCGACCGGTGATGAAGCCGACAGCCCCCGCGGCCGTATCGAGCTGATCCGGTCGCTCGAGCGCGGGGAGCTGTCGCCGCACGATCGCTCGGTCGTGGAGCATCTGGACCGCTGTCTGGGCTGCCGCGGATGCGAACCGGTGTGTCCTTCCGGCGTGGGGTATGGCCGCGGGCTCGAGACCGCGCGCGCACTGCTCATGCGCCAACGCCGCCTCCCGTGGATGGCACGCGCGGCGCTCGCCACGATGACGATGCCAGGACTCTCCCCCGTGGTCTACGCATTCGCCCGTGCGCTGCGGGCGACGGGTTTCCCTCGCCTGCTGGCGGGCTGGGGCCGCGCGCGGTTCGCGATGGGGATGCTCGCGGCGACGAGACCGGACGGAAAGAGACGGAAAGAGAGGGAACGAGACGGGCGGGTGCGCTCGAATACATCCGTCGCTTTCCGTCCCTTCCCGACTCTTGCCGCCCATCTCTTCAGAGGCTGCATCATGGACGGTCTCTTTTCCCACGTGCACGACGCGACCGTCCGGACGCTCGGGGTGAACGGCTACGAAGTGTCGGGCCCCGCGGGGCAGGTGTGCTGTGGGGCGCTGCACGTGCACGCGGGCCTTCCGGAAGAGGCAAGAACGCTCGCGCGGCGTAATGTCGCGGCGTTTGGCGACGGTTCCGAACCCATCGTGGTGAACAGCGCGGGCTGCGGCGCCATGCTCAAGGATTACGGTCACCTGCTGCACGACGACCCGCGGGCGCGGGCGTTCGCCGAGCGCGTCCGGGACGTGAGCGAGCTACTGGCCGAGCGCGGGCCCGCACCCGGCGCTCCGGTCGACGTGCGCATCTCGTACGACCCACCCTGCCACCTGCTGCATGCACAGCGAATTGCCGAGCCGCCCATGGCGTTGTTTCGCGCCATCCCGGTGCTCCAGCTCGTCCAGACGCCCGATGCCGCGCAGTGCTGCGGGAGCGCGGGGCTGTTCACGCTGGTGCAACCCGAAATGTCCCGCGCGGTGCTCGCTCCGAAGCTCGCCCAGCTGCG
>Ga0335081_10002462_pt1 | contig 29147 bp, 22 predicted proteins | sample Lox_Sample_35_FD_206713 | JGI IMG/M metagenome (GOLD analysis project Ga0335081, IMG submission 206713) | Soil microbial communities from Loxahatchee National Wildlife Refuge, Florida, United States - Lox_Sample_3.5 | ecosystem: Environmental > Terrestrial > Soil > Wetlands | place: USA...
GTGCAGCGCGAGCAGCGACCTGCGTGGCCTCGCGGAGACGGTGTGTCGAGTCCTTAATCGCTGGCCGGCGCGGTTTCATGGGAGTATCCTGCGATATCCCGCGGCGTTCCGAGACACCCAGCATGACTTGTGTTTCCTCTGTGTCCCTGTGTCTCTGTGGTTTAATTAACCTTCATGCCTGCACTCGTCGAATGTGTTCCTAACTTTTCCGAAGGCCGCGACAAGGCCCGCGTCGATGCCATCATCGAAGCCATGAAGATGGACGGCGTCTATCTGCTCGATCGCGAGATGGATGCCGACCACAACCGCTGTGTGATCACGCTGGTCGGCGATCCGGTCAATGTGGCCGAGGCTGCAATTCGCGGCGTCGGCAAAGCGGCAGAGCTGATCGACCTCACGAAACATTCGGGCGCGCATCCGCGGCTGGGCGCGGCGGATGTGATTCCGTTCATTCCCATCGAAGGCGTCACCCTGGAAGATTGCGTCGCCATTGCGCGGCGGGTTGGTGAAGAAATTTGGAAGCGCCACAAAGTGCCGGTGTATCTCTACGAAGCGGCCGCGCAAACACCTGAGCGGCAAAATCTTGAGAACGTGCGCCGCGGACAATTCGAAGGCATTCGGGAAGAGCTGAAGACCAATCCCGCACGCAAGCCCGATTTTGGCGAGGCTGCGCTGCATCCCACGGCGGGCGCAACCATCGTGGGCGCACGCAAGTTCCTCGTCGCCTACAACGTTTACCTCAATACTCCGGATGTGGAGATTGCGAAGAAGGTCGCGAAGTCCGTGCGCTTCTCCAATGGCGGTCTGCGCTACGTGAAGGGCATGGGCGTGCCGGTGCGCGCACTGGCGCAGGTTTCGATGAATCTCACCGACACCGATCAGACGCCGATCGCCCGGGTCTTCGAGTACGTCAAACGCGAGGCCGCGCGTTACGGCGTGATGCCGGTGTCGAGCGAGATCGTCGGGCTCATCCCGAAGAAGGCGCTGGAGGACGCAGCCGAGTGGTTCCTGCAGGTGGAGAACTTTGATTCGTCGTTGATCCTGGAAAACCGACTGGCGGCAGTGATGAGCGGCAAGATGGCTGTGGGCGGCATTCGTGCCGGAGTCGAGCCGTTCATCGAGCAGCTTGCCGCGCCGACCGCGGCGCCGGGAGGAGGTTGTGCCTCGGCGGCAACGGCGGCGATGGCGGCCGCGCTGGGCAGCATGGTTGCGGGCATGTCGCGCGGCAAGAAGGCATACGTGCAATATGAGCGCGAGCTGAGCGATGCGCTGGCGCGACTGGCCGAGCTGCGCGAACAATTCAAAGCTGCGATCGATGCCGATGCCGAGTCGTTCAATGAAGTAATGGCCGCGTTCAAGAAGGCGAAAGAGCATCCCGAGGCGCAGGCGGAAGTGGAAGCAGCGACGAAGAAGGCGACACTGGTGCCGCTACTCGCGGCGGAGCGGGCGAAAGAAGTGGAACGGATTATCGAATCATTGAGGCCCATCACGAATCCGCGAATGGCGTCGGACCTGACGGTCGCATCGTCGCTGGCGCGAGCTGCGATTCAAGGCGCGCTGGCCAATGTGGAGATCAATCTGGGCGATATTAAGGACGAGGCATTCCTGGCGGATGTGAAACAACGAGTCGAAGCCGTGAGAGGGTAGGACCAGGAGCACGCAATCCCAGGCAAGCCGCTGAGCGGCGCAATTTGCTTTCACCGTAGGGTCAGCCGGCGGAAGAAATTGTCAAAAACGGCGTGAGCTGGGGAGCAGCGTAATTTGATTTAGCCGTGGGCGTAAGCCCGCGGAAGCATCATCGAAAACAGTCGAGCCGCAGTGCGGCGGCACAGGCGTCACAAACAGTCGTGTCGCCGCTCCGCGGCTCTGTTCATGAAAGGACTGCTTGCCGCGGGCTCACGCCCACGGCTAACTAACCCAAATCCCCGCCCTTCGGGCTACCAGCGTCGCTACTGATAATTCTTCGTAATCCAGTCGGAATACCGGTACTTCAGCATATACAGCGCCCAGGCGGCCTGCACGGTGGAGTGGCCGGGGTCGTTGGCGGTGAGGCTGAAATCCGCTACCCCGCGACACCAGCCGTGCCAGCAGTAATTCCACCTGCCATCGGCAGTCTGCGCGTCCAGCATGCGCTCCATCCAACGGCTGCGCACCAGGTCGGGACGGCCCGCTCCCAGCAGACAAGCGATGCGCTGGTAATACATATCGGTGAGGCGAAAATCCCAGAAGCCATCGTTGGCCGCACCTTCGGCAACCGGATTGATGACCGCATTCAGCTCGGGCGAGGGCCCGTTGAAGCGGCGATACATATCCAGCGCGATGAGTTGGAAATGCAGCCGGATGCCCCAGTGGTACTTGGTGGGCGAGAACAGGTCGGCATGGTCCTCGGGCGTAATTTCGACTTTATCCGGCGCGCTGGCGTAACCGAACCAGCGATCCTGCCAGGATAGGTAGGGCACGTACGAGCGCGGAATGAGCGGAACAGACAGGGTGGGAAAGGCCCAACGCGCGTAGTACCACGTTGTGGGATGCCCGGGAACGTGCACCCACTTGCTGGCCAGATAACCTTGCACGTACTGCTGCAACCGGGGATCGTCCGACATCTCCGCCATGTCGCCTACCATAAACATCAGCGGCGGATTGCCATAGTTTTCGGGATGGTCGAGGATCCACTGAGTCGAAGCTTCGATGGCATGATCGAGCTGCGCGCTAAACTCCGCCCGCGAGCGGCGATGGAGCGAGTAGTTGTTATTCAGCACGCCCACGCCGAACAGAAGCACAAGGACGGCGAATGCCGCCAGGCACGCCAGCACGAGCCACCGGAGCAGCGGCTTCTTTGGTTTCGCAGCAGCCGGAGTATCCGCGGGAGCCGGAGTAGGGGATGGAGAAGCACTCATAGCGCGTTATCGTCCGCTGGCGGCGAACTCCCGCTTTGGCGCGGTAACGCCGGTATCGGCTTCGACCATCATGCGGACCAGACCGTGGAAATCCACTTCCGGGCACCAGTTCAGTTCTCGCCGGGCGACGGTGGCGTCGCCGCGCAGGTCGTGAATTTCGCCGGTGCGGAAGAGCTTGGGATCGACCTCGACGTATTCATTCACAACTTTGGCCAGGTCGGCCCCTGCGGGAACCAGGTCAAGGCAGCGCAACACCTCGGCAACAAACTCGAAGACGCTGTGCGACTGGCCCGTAGCGATCACGTAGTCCTTAGGCTGCGGCTGCTGCAACATAGCATGCATGGCGCGCACGTAATCGCCAGCGAAACCCCAGTCCCGGCGTGCCTCCATATTGCCGAGCTTGAGCTTACTTTTCTTGCCTTGCGCCCAGTCGGCGGAGGCGAGAGTGATCTTGCGGGTCACCATCTCCGGACCGCGGCGCGGCGACTCGTGATTGAACAGGACGCCGCCGACAGCAAAGATCCCGCGCGCCCGATAAACCTCGCACAGCCGGTGCGCGGCGGTCTTGGAGACGCCGTAAGGAGACGTGGGCTCCAGGCGCGTCTCTTCGCTGCGCAACCCATTCAGGTTGCCATACATTTCGGAGCTCGAAGCCTGGTAAACGCGGGTGTCGGGTTTGAGGCGCTCAACAATATTGAGCATGCGCGCCAGGCCGCCAACGTTGATGTCGAAGGTTTCGGCAGGCAGATGCCAACTGGTGGGGACGAAGACCTGGCCGGCCAGGTTGTAAACCTCGTCCGGCGTCGCCTTAGCGAACGCGACCTCCAGCGAGACCGTGTCCCGCATATCGCCGTACAGGAGTTCGACTCGGTCTTGAATTCCGCTCAGCCAGCGCATGGTCGCCGACTCGCGCCGCACCAGGCCATAAACGCTGTAGCCAAGGCCGAGGAGATATTCGGCGAGATAGCTGCCGTCCTGGCCAGAGATTCCGGTAATGAGTGCTTTTTTCATTGAGTAGGTTCCTTCATAGCGCTTCCAAGAAACTTGTTAACCACAGAGGCACAGAGGGTTGTTGACGTAATTGTCCGGATGGAACAGTAACAGTTGCGCCAAGAATGCTGCTAGCAGGACATAGTCTCAAGTTTCTAAACCTCTGTGTCTCTGTGCCTCTGTGGTTAATTCTCACCTTCCGCCGCGTCCCAGCAGCAGGATCTTGATGGTCGAGAACATGATAAACAGGTCGAGCCCGAGCGAAACATTCTTGATGTAGAACAGGTCGTAAGCCAGCTTCTCGCGATTATCTTCCAAGGTCACATTGTAACCGCGATTGATCTGGGCCCAGCCGGTTGCGCCCGGTTTCACCAGCCAGCGCTCCTTATAAAACGGAATGCTGGCAACACACTGCTCCTCCTGCTCGGGAACGAACGGACGCGGACCGACGAAAGCCATGTCACCTCTAACGATATTGAAGAGCTGAGGCAATTCGTCGATGCGGGTGCGCCGCAGCCACTTGCCCACGCGGGTGATGCGAGCATCGTCATCCTCGACCGGGCGCAAGTGTTTCTTGTCCGAGCCCTCGTACATGGAGCGAAACTTAAACACGGTGAACAATTTGCCGTTTTCGCCGACGCGCTTCTGCCGGAAAATGGCCGGGCCGGGAGAATCGAGGCGAATGGCGATCAGCGCCAGCAGCATGATGGGCGAGGTCACCGCGATGGCCAGGCTGCCGAGCACCAGCGAAAACACTCTTTTGTATAGCCGCAAGGCGGTGCGCACATGAAAGCCGGGCGAAAACAATAGCCAGCTCAAGCGCAGCGAGTCCAGCGGAATTTTCCCGGTAATGCTTTCGTAGTACTCGGGACCATCCTGGATGTAAACACCCTTGGCTTTTAACCGGAGCAGCTTGTCGACCCGCAAGCGGCCACGGCGGTCGCCCATGGTGACCACGATGCGCCGTACGGCGCGCTGCTCGACCAGTTCTTCGAGGCCATCGTCGTCGAAGCAGGGCACCGCGGTGGGCTGCGCGGTCTGGCCGACAAAACCCACCACCCGCACGCCCAACTCGGAGCGGCTGGCAATGGCCTCGATCAGCGGCATCGCCAGGGGCCCGTCACCGTAGAGCACCGCGCGCTCGGAAAATCGCGCCGAGCGGTTCAAAACGAAAAAGAGTTTGCGCCAGACCGGCACGGTCACGGCAACGATGCCGACTCCCATCCACAGCGGGCTCTGCCCCAGGCGAATCTCCGGGAAGGCGTAGTAAAGAACGGAGAGGGTGACGAAGGCGCAGCCCAGCACGCCCACCAGACGGGTCACGACCTCGCGCCGGTTCGACAGCACGATGGAGTCGTACAGGTCGAAGTAGTACATCAGCAGAATGAAAATGGCGACCAGCAGGCCGATGCGGCCGATGCCGTTGGGGCCGGAGGCGCTGTCGCCGTAGAAGAGGTAGATGTTGGCGTCAGTCGCCGTCCCCGCCCAGAAGCACACGGCTGCCACGAAACCCAGCGTGACAATTAAGGCTTCGGTCACCGTGAGCAACAGTGTGCGGGTGGGAAAATAGGCGTTGAACAGACGAATCATGCCGAAGCCGCTTTGACCTGCTCCGTATCCTTGCTCGCTTGTTTCTTGGCTTGTTTTTTGGCTTCTTTCTTGGCCTCTTTCTTGGACTTCTCACCGGTGTGGTTGCCGCCGTAGTAACTCTTGTAGTCCACGTTCAACGTGGAGGCCTGGTTGAAGACCATGCCCAGCAGCTTGGAGCGCTCGATAGAAGCGATCGCCTTGTTCAAGATCTTCTTGCGAGTAACGCCTTCGCGCACTACCACCAGGACGCCATCGCAGAGCCGCGCCAGCGAAGAGGAATCCGCCATAGGCAGCAAGGGTGTGGCGTCCAGCAGGACCCAGTCGAAGCCGGCGGAGACGGCCTCCAGCATTTTGGCGAAACGGCCCGACTCGAGCAGCGGCAGCGGCTCGTTCATGGGATGGCCGGCAGGCAGGAACCAGAGCGGCAAATCCCGGAGCTGGTAGAGCGAATCCTCAATTGTGAGCTTGCCGTCATTCCACTCGCTGATGCCGCGCAACGGTGAGCTGGAAAGCAGGGCGCCCGCGGTGGGACGCCGCAGGTCAGCTTCGATCAGCAGGACGCGCGTCTCCGGACGGTGCGCCAGGGTGACCGCCAGATTCACCGCCACCACCGACTTACCCTCGTCGACCACGGAGCTGGTGATGAGTAGCGTATGCAGGCGGCGCTTGTTCTGCATGTGCGCCAGCCGCGTCGCCAGCACGCGGAACATCTCCGCGCCGTGGCCGTCGGGATCGGTCAACGCCACCAGACGCTGTTCCGGCGTGGGCACAGGATGCAGCAGGCGGTCGGGGGAGACGTTGAGCGGTTGCACCGGCTCGGGTGCAGTCAGAACCGGACCTGCCGCCGCAACCGCGGCGGCCACTCCAGGAGCTTCCGGCTGATCGGCAACCAAAGGCGAGGCACTGGGCTGTTCACCGCTCTGGGACCGTTGTAAGGCTTCGTACACTCGACTCATGGTTAGGCTCTCCTCCCGGCTGTAGCTTGCATGGGCTTCTCGACTTGTAATTCCTGGTTGTCCACGGTGCGCAGCAGACGGAACAACGAGCGCAGCAGGCTGTCGTTGTTGTCGGCGGCCGCCGTCAGTGACGTGGAAACTTCCTCCGGCAAGGCCGGGCTGATGAGCCGGAAGTCCTGCGCCACCTCGCTGATCATCTCGCCGGTCACCGGACGCTGCTCGCGGGCGAAGGCGTTGACCATGGCGTTTTCGCAAAGGTTGTTGATGATGCGCGGGATGCCGCGCGAGAACTCGAAAAGCTTGTCCAAGGCATCGTCGGAAAAGACCGGCGGCTGGGGTGGCGCTCCGGCGCGCTCCAGGCGCGACAGCACGTAAGCCCGGGTCTGCTCGTGGTCCAGCGGCTGTAACTGGCAGCGCAGCGCGACCCGCTGCTTCAACTGCCGCAATTCCGCCGAATCCAGGATCATCTCCAACTCGGGCTGGCCCATCAGCACAATCTGCAGCAGTTTCTGTTGCGAGGTCTCCAGGTTGGTCAGCAACCGGACCTCTTCCAGCAGGTCCGGGCGCAACGCCTGGGCTTCATCCACCACCAGCGCGGTGATTAAACCGCGGGCGTGGCGCTGGATGAGGAAACGATTCAGGTCCAGCAACATCTCCGTCTTGTTGCGTCCGGAGTACGGCAGGCCAAAATCGGCCATGATGTACTGGAAAAACTCAACCACCGGCAGCAGCGGGTTGAACACATAGGCGAAAGCGATGTTGTTCTTGCGCAGCTCGGCGAGCAGGCAGCGCACCAGCAAGGTCTTGCCGGTACCCACCTCGCCGGTAATGACGATGAATCCCTTCCTGCGGCCCACCCCGTAGTGCAGATTGGCCAGGGCTTCGTTGTGGCGCGGCGTCGGATGATAGAAGAACGGGTCCGGACTGATCTCAAAGGGATTCCGCGCCAGTCCGAAGAATTGCTTGTACATTTACGAGCTCCAGTAGTAGACGTAGGCCACGCCCGAGGGCAGCAGAATCAAGATCAGCACCGTAACGGCGAGTGCCAGCCGCGGCGCCCACCGTGCCCGGCGCAACTCCTTCGCCGTCGACAGGGGAGGAATCTCCGCCAGGATAGGCAGATCCACCGCCTCGGTGAGGGCCTGCTCGCCGCGAATCCGGTCGTCCAGGAACTCGACTCCGAAGCCGAACAACACCGCCATCGCAAAGCCCGCGCCAATGGCAGCCAGGGAGAACTTGAAGCGGTCGGGGAAAGCCGGCTTATCCGGCAGTGAGGGCGGATCGATGATGCGGAACTGCGCGCCCTGCTGTTGCTTCTCCAGGCTGGTGGCCAGGGCCGACTGCTGTTTCTTGCCCAACAGCTCCTGATACTCCTTCTTCATGTTGCCGAAGTCGCGCATCATGTCGGCCATTTCGGCTTCCACTGCCGGGGTCGCGTTCAAACGCGCCTGGTAGACCTGGCCCTCTTGTTGCAGCCGCTGAATGGTGGCGTTGGCGCGCTCGATCTCTATCTTGTTGAGCTTCATCTGGGTCTTCAGCTGGATCAGCGGCATGCCCGCCTGCACCTGCTGCGGTGTAGCCTGGTCTGATTCCATGTTGTTCCGGGCCTCATTGGCCATTTCCTTCTTCAATTTTTCCAGCGACGCGATCGTCTCCTTCAGCTTCTTGACGTCGGGGTGGTCTTCCGTATCGTTGACCTCCAACTGAGCGAGGGCGGAGCGCGCATTATCGAGCTGGGTGTCGATGCTGGTGGGAACCACGGCCGAGTCGCTCATGTTCTGGTATTGGGCCTGGACCGAGTTCAAGTACAACTCCTGCTGGATGGCGCGTTCCTTGGCCGCCTGCGCCGCCTGCAACTGCTGCTGAACGCCATTCAGGATTTGTATATTGCTTTGCAGTTGCTGCGGAAGCGAGCCGTCGTGCTGGGCCTCATAGGCCCGCACCTTGGCTTCTTCGTCGGCCAGCGTCTGCCCCAGAGCCCTCACCTGCGAGTCCAGAAACAGCGTCGTGGCTTCCGACTGCTCCTGGCTGGCGCGCACGTTTTCGTCGACGAAGAACGAGGTCAGGGCGATGGTGACCTTTTGCGCCGCGCTGGGATCGGCGCCTTTATACGTGATCTTGAAGGCGACCAACTCCTGCTTGCTGGATAGGTTCGACTCGCCGGTGATCATGTCCATCCGGATATCGTCCCGCATCTTTTCTACTTGCAAATCCGGCGAGTAAGAATAACCGGGATACAGATGGAAGCGCTCGATCAGGTTGAGCAGACGGGTGCGGCTCAATACCTGCGTGCTCATGCTCTGGACACGGTCAGCCAGGTCCACTTCCACGTTCGGCGCGACCAGGTAACCGGGCACTTTAGGCGGCTCAACCAGAATGGTGCTCTCCGAGGCGTAGCGCGGCGGAAGGAACCAGGCCGAGGCGAACACAATCGCCCAGCCGAAAAACAGCGGTCCCAGGATCCACCACTTGCGGCGGAGCACGATGGCCCAATACTCGTCGAAACCTTGTCCCGATTGCTGCTCGTCAAATTCCTGCATAATCCTTCACCGTCCTAGTCCATGGCTCCAGACGTACTGGACAGTTACTCCCAACCCGTCGGTGAAGCTCTTGTCCGGCAGCCCGAAGAAATTTTGGTTTTGATGAATGAGCGCGAAATATGCGTTCATCGTCCAAGAATTATTGAAGAGCCGGCGGCTCACGTTCACGGTACCGGCAAAGGCCTTCACGTATTGCTCTGCCCGAAAGTTCGACACCGAGGTGCTGTCGTTGTATTGCAGTGCAGCTCCGAGGTTCCAGGCCCGCGAGAGGGGGCGAGAATACGTGGCGGTGGCCTGATAGATATTAGCCGCCCCCAGCAGTCCACCCGCATTGGAGACGCCACGACTGGCCTGCAAATTAACTTCGTTGCTAGGCGAGATTCTCCACTTCAACGTGCCGCCCTCCGCCAGGCTCCAACTGCTGTCGTGCATGATCTCCACAAAGCACCCGAACTGGTTACAAAAAACCGGAACGATGTCCTTGGTCCCGGTCAATTCCGGCCCAATCCACAAGCTGGCCTGCACATGAGCATTGAAGACGTAACTGGCAAAACCTTCAAAATTGTTCACCCCAGCGCGCTCTGCTCCGTGACCGAAATCCAGGGCCGCGAACTGGTAGCCTCCTCCGAAGGCGAGCCGGGCGCTGTACTGATGCTGATAGAAGGCGCCTTCCGAGTAGCTGACCGAATTGTAGAGCTCATCCGCGATTCCACCCCGGATATACCGCAGCAAGCTCTCGGTACCATTGAAATTGATGACGTCGTGTGCACTCAACTCGTACGTCAGGTCGAGTTCTGCGTTGTTTTGCTCGGCAATGGCTTGGGGAAAGTAGACGACCGGATTTGGGTTGTTGGCAGTCGGCTGCCCCAAGTAAGTAAAGAATGGCTGAAAGGGGTCGCTGCTATAGATGTAAGAGTCCTTCGCCCGCAACTGCCAGCGCTTGGCGAAGTTCCAGCTGAGGTTGGCGAAGGCGGTCTGACTCACCTCCTCCAGCGTGCTCGTATAATAGCCATTCGAAATATCCACGCCACCCTGGTAGCTGGCCACGAAGCCGAATTTCGGGCGTGCTTCCGCCACCGAGATTCCGCCCCCCAGCAAGGACAGCGCATCCCAGGTGCTGGGTCCGCCATAATTAGAGATATTCTGAACCAGCGTACCCGCCGAGGTGTTTATCCTGAGGCCCGCGTGAGAGACGGTATCGCCGAACAGGTCGAGCGCCGGCAACTGCTCGGGATGGGTGAAGGTATCCTGCGGTCCCAGCGATCCCGTCTGCGTGCTGTCGCTGCCGCCGCTCTGCGTGGAATCCCCCGCGCCGCTCTGCGTCGAATCGTCGGGCGAGGAATTGGTGAAAAGGGGCTGCGCCAAGCTGGGCGAACCGGATGGCGACGAACTGGAAGAACCGGGTTGCGACGAGCTGGAAGAACTGGGTTGTGACGAGCTGGAAGAACCGGGTTGCGACGAACTGGAAGAACTGGGTTGTGACGAGCTGGAGGAACCGGCTTGCGACGAATTGGAAGAACCGGGTGGCGACGAGCTTGTTCCGCTGCTCTGTGACCACGCCAGCGAAGCGCAGAGTAACATTCCCGCCGCCAACATCGTTCCGAGTTGCTGCTTCATCTCATCCTCCCGCCGTCTCGCTGGCACAGCGAAATCAGGGAACAACTATCGTGTCACGAGACTCCAGCAGAATATTCTGCGACATCTTAATGCCCTTGATTACCTGCTTGTAGTTGAAATAGATCTTGTGTTGCTTGCCATCCGAACCAGTTCGCAAAATATAGATCTTTTTCTGTTTGGCAAAGTCGCGAAAGCCGCCGCTCAACGAGATAGCGTCCAGAATGGTAATGGGATGGGTCAGCGGATAAAAGCCCGGCTTCGCCACATTGCCCATGACGTTGTAGCTGAGACTATTGATCGCGACCACAATCACCGTGACTTGCGGGTCCGATAAGACCTTGGAGAGCGAGGCGGCAACCTGGTCCTGTAACTGGTTGGGTGTCAAACCGGCTGCCTTGATCTCGCCAATCAGGGGCAGGGTGATGATCCCGTCCGGGCGCACGGCGACCGTCTTGGATATCTCGGGCTCTTTCCACACGTTGATGTCCAGGCCGTCGCCAATACCGATCACATACCCCTCAGGAGCGACTTTAGAAACCCGTGTCGCCGGAGTATCGGTGGCAGGCAGTGGCGTAGCCTTGGCCTCATCCTTGCCCGTGTCCGGGTTGGAGAGTACCGGCTTGGCGGCATTGGAGGAATCAGAGCCTTGGGACGAAGCGTCCTGCGCCGCTGCGGTGATCGCCCACGATCCCAGCAAAACTATGAAAGCGAATACAAACTTGTACATCGTCCTTCCCTGTGCTTGCGGATACATCAGTCACCTCACTACGGATTACTCGGCCTTATCCTCGGCGTGCTTATTGTTGGAACTGCTGCGGCGCTGCGGGATGCCAACTTCCTTCAGCTTGTAGAGCAAGGCGCGATAGCTGATGTCGAGCGAACGCGCCGCTTTTTTCCGGTTCCAATTATTGGCGTGCAGAGCATTCAAAATAATTCGCGCCTCCAGCTTGCGAACCGTCTGGCGAGTCAGTTTCTTCAACGAAACCGGCCCGTCCAGCATGAGAGCCTCCACCGGATCGCGTTCGTTAGGCTCCAACAGTTCGCTCAGGATCACGTCTTCGGTCCCCATCACCACATAACGCTTCACCAGGTTTTCCAGTTGGCGGATGTTGCCCGGCCAGGAGTAGCGCTGCATTTTGGCCATCAGCGCCGGCCGCACCATTACCGCTCTGCCGTTGAGCCTCTCGTTGTAGTACTGCAGCAGGTAATCGCAAATGACCGGCAGGTCCCCGGGCCGCTCGCGCAGCGGTGGCAGATGGATGGTCATGGTCGCAATGCGATAGAACAAATCGGCGCGAAAGTTTCCCTGCTCAATTTCATCGTGCAGTTCGCGGTTGGTGGCGCACACCACCCGCACTTCCACTTTCTTGTCCTCCTGCGCACCGATACGGCTAAATTGCCCGTCCTGCAGCAATTGCAGAAGTTTGGCCTGGAGCATGCCATCCAGTTCCGCAATTTCATCGAGAAACAACGTACCCCGGTGGGCCATCTCCACCCGTCCCGGCTTGGGATTAAAAGCTCCGGTGAAGGCACCCCGCTCGTAGCCAAAAAGCTCGCTTTCCAGCAGCGTGCCCGGAATGGCCGGACAGTTCACCTTCACAAACGGCCCCGAAGACCAGGGGGAATAAATATGCAACAGGCGAGCGACGATATCTTTACCGGTTCCGCTTTCTCCGGTAATGAGCACGGAGAGGTTAGCGCCAGCCACCCGCTCCAGCTTCTGCCGAACATCGCGCATGACCGGGGTCTGCCCGAAAATCACCGGCTCCGGCGGAAGCTGCTGGAACGAAATCGCACTTTCATTATTCGAGCCAGCCAGCAGGGGCATCTCGTCCTCAGGTCGCCGTTAGGAGTGACTGTTTCAACGAATTGCATTTCGCGAGCCAAGTTACTGCACATCGCAAAAAAATGCGCATTTTCGTTGTATGTTGCTGGTTTGTATATGATTGTTAGTGCAAAGTCAATTGGTAAATTGCTCTAATCGGAGGTCAAGAGGAACGATTTTGCGATCAAATATGTGCAAACTTTTTCACCCTGCGGAACCCAGTTTCCCTGCTCGGCCTTTGCCGTTTGTCGACCCCGAGTCGCGATTCAACAGCGGATCCTGGAACTTTACCCCGAGGAGAAAGTACTGGCGATCGGCCGTGCAACGCAGCACCGTAGCTTGCAGTCGCGAGACGGAACGCGGAAGCTGGGCCTTGTTGACTAAAGCGACGGGAACTTCAAGCGAGATTTTGGTTCCTGGGTCGAGATAGCGGCGGGTAGCCAGCAGGACGCCGCCCGCCGACAAGTTCAGCGCGGTGGCAAATTCAAGAAATTCCTCGCCGGAAGCCGTACTTCCTCGCACAAAAAAAGGGATGGAGATGGGAAGTCGCTCCCAACCGCGGCGCTCGGCGACAGAGACGCTTCGACGCACTGCGATCTCCTATGGCAAGTCGTAGTAACGCACATGGATTACCAAATAGGAATTTAACATAAACGTTTTACTTTGTGCTACATAGGTTGGAATGGCGCGATGTGGCGTATCCCGGCACAATGCAATGTCTTGCGGTTGAGGAGAAGAGGAATACCCGCAAAAGTTGCAATCTCGTTCTCAGAAGTGCACAGGTTACCCTTGCAGCAGAAAATTAATCACCCAGACGTTGACAACGTACCACTTTGCGGTAAGATCAAGTCTCCCCCTGTAGAGTGCATCTACTCTATCTCCCGAGGACTTGGCAACTGACTAAACCTAGGGCTATCGCTGACGAGGGTGTGCCTGTGCAACAAAGATCGGGGATCTTCCCGGCCGGCGTCGAGAAGTCGTTCGACTCCGTCAGGAAGCAGAAGGGAGTCATCTCCATGCAATCAGCCAAGACTGCCAGGCTGAAGCACAAACTGGAGCTGGTGACCGAGCAACACTGCAGTTGTTGCCGCGATGCCCTGGCTTCGGCTGCCCATGAGTTGAAAACTCCGCTGGCCATCATGGGGGGCTATCTGCAGTTGTTATTGTCGGAGAAGCTGGGACCCTTGAGTCCCCGCCAGATTGAGATTTTGAGCGAGATGCAGGCCAATGGCGTCCGGCTTTCGAATTTTATCCAGAACCTCCTGACCTATACCTCGCTCAAGGTCGATCGTTTCGATCTGCAGTACGAAGTCGGCAACATCGACGACTGCATCCGTGAAATCGCCGAGGTCTGGGCGCAGCGCTTTCAGGACAAGGCCATTGCGTTTTACTTCCTGCCCAACGACGAGTTGCCGCCATTTTCCTTCGACTATTACAAAGTGCAGCACGTGGTCTCTAACCTGCTCGACAACGCTTTGAAATACACCCCAGCTTCCGGAACGGTGTGGCTGCATGTTGAGCCGTATTTCTGGGAACGGCGCACCGTGCAGCACCGGCCGATGGTGGAACGCCGCCGGCGGCGGAGCACGGCGCCGAATTGCTGCCGTATCTCGGTTTCCGACACGGGTCCCGGAATCGCGCCCGAATTCCAGCAGGAGATCTTTCAAGAGTACTTCCGGCTGGTTCCTGAGGGGATGCGGGCCGAAGGCTACGGTCTGGGGCTGGCCATCGCACGCCGCCTGGTGCAAACCGCGGGCGGTAAGGTTTGGGTGGAGAGCGAACCTGGTTCGGGAAGCAAATTCTCGTTTCTGCTCCTGCTGAACCCAACCCCGAAACCCGTTGCGGAGGAGCAATGAGTACAGGCCACATTCTGGTGGTGGATGACGAACCCAGCATGCTTCGCTATCTGCAGACGGTGCTCGAGCTGGATTGCTATCGCGTGTCGACGGCGTCCAACGGCATCGAAGCCGTCGAGAAGGTCCAGCGCGACGGCCCGGATCTGGTGTTGCTGGACATGGTGATGCCCGGCGCCGACGGCCTGGAAACCTTGCAGCGCATCCGCGAGACTCGTCCCTCAACCAAGGTGGTCATGTTGTCTTGCGTACGTGATACGCGCAAGGTGGCGCAAGCCATGCGCCTGGGTGCCCAGGATTATCTCTCCAAGCCGGTGCAGAAGGAAGAGATGGACGAAGTGCTACGCTTCTGCCTGGAGAACACCGATCCCGCCGCGCCCGCCGCCGGCGAGGCCATCGAGGTCAGCGAAGGGGTTTACTTCTTTTCTGCGACGGCGCAGATGCGCCAGATTCGCACCCAGGCCATGCAGGTGGCCAAGTACGATTTCCCTGTGCTGGTCCTGGGCGAGAGCGGCACCGGCAAAGAAGTCCTGGCTCAACTCATTCACAAATACTCCGACCGCGCGCACCGCACATTCATGAAGATCAACTGCGCCGCCATGCCGAGCGAGCTGCTGGAGAGCGAGCTTTTCGGCTATGAGCCAGGTGCGTTCACCGGCGCCAACAAAGCCAAGCCCGGCAAGTTCGAGCTATGCAACAAAGGCACGCTGCTGCTGGATGAAATCGGCGAAATGTCGCCCGCGCTGCAAGCCAAACTATTGCAGGTCCTGCAGGACGGCCAGTTCTCGCGACTCGGCGGACGTGGTACCGTCAAGGTCGATGTGCGCGTCCTGGCGGCAACGAACATTAACATGCCGCAAGCCATCGCGCAGAAGAGTTTCCGCGAAGATCTCTACTACCGCCTGAACAGCTTCGTGCTGCGCATGCCGTCGTTACGCGAGCGGCGCGACGAAATCCCTATGATGCTTCGGCACTTCATGATTCACCTCGCCGACCGCTACGCTTGCGCGCCGCTGAGCGTTTCGCCGCGTCTGGTGGAATCCTGCGAGAATTATCCCTGGCCGGGAAATATCCGCGAGCTGGAGAACTTCGTAAAGCGCTATCTCGTGCTGGGCGACGAGGCTGCGGCGATTTCCGAGTTGCAGCGCGGCATAGCGCGAACAAGTTCCAACGGCAACGGAAGCGAGATGGTTGCGCTGGAGAAACCCGCGCCATCGCAGCCTGACTTGAAAGAGATGGTCCGCAATCTGAAAAATGGCGCAGAGATGGAAGTGATCGCGCAGGTGCTGGAAGAGACCGCCTGGAACCGCAAGCGCGCCGCCACCAAGCTGAACATCAGTTACAAGGCTCTGCTCTACAAAATCCGCCAATACGACATCCGCCCAAGACAGGCCGGATAGCTCGAGCACTCAGCATTTTCAGCCAATAACCACTCGATTTTCCTTCTTCTAGGAATTGTTCCACGTGGAACATTTTTTGTGTCCGTAAGCTCCTGAGCAGAAGCAGTTTATCTTGCACCACGTTTGTGGGGTAACTAGGGCCCGGACTCAGAGTAACCAAGCGGCACTATGAGCGTCCCTTGACCGAACGAGTTCTGGTTACAGAATCTTCTTCCCAAAGGCCGAGAGCGCCAGCTCGACCGCCAGCTCTGCGGTTTGGTTGCGCTCGTCGAGCACCGGGTTCACTTCCACCATCTCGAAGCTCAACATGCGGCCGTGGTCGGCGATGATCTCCATGGCAAGGTGGCCTTCGCGATACGTTGCGCCGCCCCACACCGGCGTGCCCACGCCGGGTGCGTCTTCGGGATCGATCCAGTCGAGGTCGAGCGAGACGTGATAGCCGATCGTGCCGCGGCCGGCGAGGCGCAGCGCCTCTTCCATCACCGCGCGCATGCCGCGCTCGTCGATATCGCGCATGGTGAAGACGTGCACGCCCGCCTTGCGGATGTTGGCGCGCTCGTGCTCGTCCACGTCGCGGATGCCCACCAGCGCGACGTTTTCCGGGCGCACCTTGGGACTGAAGCCGAACATGTCGCTAAGTGGCCCGGGGAACAGGCCCATGATGGCGCCGAGCGGCATGCCGTGTACGTTGCCGCTGGGCGAAGTTTCCGGCGTGTTGATGTCGGTGTGGGCGTCGATCCAGAGCAGGCCGACACGGTGATGATTGCGGCGGTAGAACTCGGCGGCGCCGCTGACGGTGCCAACCGCAATGGAATGGTCGCCGCCGAGGGTGAGCGGAATTTTGCCGGCTTCGAGCGTCCGGATGACCAGTTCGGCTTGTGCTTCGCAGGTCTCGGCGATCTCGTCGAGATACTTGGCGTGTGGATCGCCCTCGCTTTTGGTTTCCAGCATGGCGACGGGAACGTTGCCGGAGTCCTCGACGTCGTAGCCGAGGGCCTCGAGCTTGGCCTCGAGGCCGGCAACGCGCATGGCGGAGGGGCCCATGTCAACGCCGCGGCGCGACTGCCCGAGATCGAGCGGCACCCCGATGATGCGGATGTGCTTGGTTTCGATGTTCTGCAGCGGTTTGGTGATGGGACTGGTGGCCATAGCGATGTCTTACATGGGGGCCGGCATTGCGGCCGGGCGTCCAGCATACCTTCTAAATTCTGTCATCCTGAGCGGAGCGCCCGCGTGTTTTTTTCCGACCGCATCTTTTGCGGTCGGGCGGGCGTGGACTCGCAGGACCTGCTGTTCGTGCGCAGCCGCACGATTTTCGTTCCTCCGCGATACTGCTCGTAATATTTGCCGCGGACGCCGCTCTTCATCGAAGCAAAATCGTACTCCGGCCGCAGGTCGTCCCGATCATGCATTTCTGTCTTCCTCAAAACCGCACACTGGTCTCAGAGCCATACAGGCTCCGGACGCAACCCGGAAAGCTCCGGCCAGAAGGTCAAACCAGCGCGTCATTCTGCCTTAATAGCTCCCTTCATACACCTCGATGCCTAGACACGGAGTATCCTCGAGCGAAGCCGCACATTCTTCCACTTCGCGCCAACAGCAGGTCCCTCCGCGCGGACTGAAGTCCTTGGTCGGGATGACAATCCTCTTGTTCGCGCGGCCAACGAATTCGCTGAGCACCGTCAGCTCGCGCAGTTCCGCGCGCAGTCTATGGATACAGCCGGTACAGCATCCTTGGGAACGGTATCGTTTCGCGCACGTGTTCCAGGCCGCAGATCCAGGCCACGGCACGCTCGATGCCCATGCCGAAGCCGGCGTGCGGCACGCCGCCGAACTTGCGCAGATCGAGATACCACTTGAAGGCCTCTTCCGGTAGCTCGTGTTCGTGAATGCGCTCGAGCAGCTTTTCGTAGGAACCCATACGTTGCGAGCCACCGATGATCTCGCCGTAGCCTTCGGGCGCGAGGACATCTACGCACAAGGCCAGCTCGGGCCGCACCGGGTCGGGCTCCATGTAGAACGCCTTCACCGAAGCGGGATAGCGATGGATCATCACCGGCCGCTCGAATCGCGACGAGATGTAGGTCTCGTCGGGCGAGCCGAGATCGCCTCCCCATTCGAATTTGTTTTCCAGTTCGCCTTTGGCGTGGCCATCCTGCAGCATCTTCACCGCTTCGTCGTAGGTGATGCGCGGGAACGGGGTATCGATCTTCTCCAGCCTTGTGAGGTCGCGTCCGATGGTCTCCAGCTCCGGCCGGCGCTTCTCCAAACAGCGCTTCACGATGAAGGTGATGAAGTCTTCTGCAAGCTGCATCAGGTCATCGAGGTCGGCATAAGCGACCTCCGGCTCGACCATCCAGAACTCGGTGAGATGGCGGCGCGTCTTCGACTTTTCGGCACGAAACGTCGGGCCGAAGCTGTAGACCTTGCCCAGCGCCATCGCCGTCGCCTCGATGTAGAGCTGGCCGGACTGCGTCAGGAACGCCTGCTCGTCGAAGTAGTCGACCGGAAACAGCGTCGTCGTGCCTTCGCACGCGGCGGGCGTGAGGATGGGCGGATCGGTCAGCGTGAAGCCGCGGTCGTCGAAGAAGTCGCGCGCGGCCTTGATGATTTCGGCGCGCACGCGCAGGATCGCAGCCTGGCGCGGGGAGCGCAGCCACAGATGGCGGTGCTCCATCAGGAAGTCGGTGCCGTGCTCTTTGGGCGTGATCGGATACGGGTCGTCGGGATTGACGCGCTGGACGACTTGCGCGTCGCTCACTTCGATTTCGTAGCCGCCCGGCGCGCGCTTGTCGGCGCGCACTTTACCGGTCACGATGACGCTTGATTCCTGCGTCAGGCCTTTGATCGACTCGAACAGCTCGGGCGAGACCTGCTGTTTGGCCACGACGCCCTGGATGATACCGCTGCCGTCCCGAAAGATGGGGAACAGCAGCTTGCCACTCTCGCGCAGATTGTAGAGCCAGCCGCAGATGGTGACGGTCTGGCCTTCGTGCCGGCCGATCTCGCGAATGGTCGATACGGGCGCTTCACTTTTGGTAATGGCGGATGAGTTCATCAGGTGCCTTGCTTCATCAATATAAATATGTATTAGGAGCTTACTATGGGCCCGGATGGGTCACAATCCCGGCGACGGGAGCGATCCTTAGAGTTCCGTGTCCGCTTTGAAAGGGCACGGCTTCAGCCGTGTCGTCATGGTACGCAGACGGGCTCGGCTTTAGCCGCTGGGGGACCGCTTGCCTCGACCGCTGAAGCCGACCTCATTTCTGCTCATCGCGGCAGGCCTGAAGACGTGCTCTTTCAAAACGGGCTACACCTGCTCTGAAGCCACTGCAGCACCGGCGATATCGCGTAAACTCCTCGTCGTATAATTTGCCATGGCGACTCTGCGCCAACAGATCGCGACCAACGTCCTGACGGTCACACGTTTTCGTGATTTACTGCGCAAAATTCGCTCCTACCGCCGCGACGAAGACCTGGCTCCCGTCCGTAAAGCGTACGAGTTTTCGCTGCAACATCACAAGGGGCAAGCGCGCGAGTCGGGCGAGCCTTACTTGGTCCATCCTCTGAACGTGGCAATGATCCTGGCCGAGATGCAGCTCGACACCACCGCCATTGTCGCCGGCCTGCTCCATGACGCGGTAGAAGACACCTCGGTCACCATCAGCGAAATCCAGGCCGAATTCGGCGAGCAGGTGGCGCACATTGTCGAGGGCGTCACCAAGATCAGCAAGATCGACTTCGCCTCGTCGGAGGAAGCGCAGGCCGAGAACGTGCGCAAGATGGTCCTGGCCATGATGGACGACATCCGCGTGGTGCTGATCAAGTTGGCCGACCGCCTGCACAACATGCGCACCCTGAAGTTCCTCTCGCCCGAGCGCCAGCAGAAGATCGCGCGCGAGACGCTGGACATCTACGCGCCCATCGCGCACCGGCTGGGCATGGGCAAGATTCGCGGCGAACTGGAAGATCTCGCCTTCCAGTATGTCGATCCTATCGCCTATGAGCAGGTGCGGGATGCCGTCGAACAACGCCGCAAAGAAGGCGAAGCGTTTCTTGCCGAAGTGCAAGGCGTCATCGAGCAGAAGCTGAAGGAGAACAAAATCCAGGCGCGGGTGGAGGCGCGCATCAAGCGCTTCTACAGCATCTGGCAGAAGTTGCAGCGGCAGCGTATCTCGGTGGAGCAGATCTACGACATGCTGGCGCTGCGCGTCATCACCCAGGCGGAATCGGATTGCTACGCGGTGCTGGGGCTGATTCACAATCAGTGGCGGCCGGTGCCGGGCCGCATCAAGGATTTCATCGCTATTCCGCGCAACAACTTTTACAAGTCGTTGCACACCACGGTCATCTCCGACAAGGGGCACGCCTTCGAGGTGCAAATCCGCACCGAAGAGATGCACAAGATGGCGGAAGAGGGCATCGCGGCGCACTGGAAATACAAGGACGGGCCGGTTTCGGCGCGCGATGAGCAGCGGCTGGCATGGCTGCGGCAGGTGGTCGAGTGGCAGCGTGACATCAAGAACTCGAAGGAATTTTTGTCGACGCTGAAGATCGATCTTTATCCCGAAGAGGTCTACACCTTCACGCCGAAGGGTCGCATCGTCGTGCTGCCGCGGGATGCCACGCCGGTGGATTTCGCCTACTCCGTCCACACCGAGGTGGGAAATAGCTGCGTCGGGGCGAAGGTGAATGGCCGCATCGTGGCGCTGCGTTACAAGCTGCGCTCGGGCGACATTGTCGAGATCCAGACCCAGCCCGGACATCATCCTAGCCGCGACTGGCTGCAATTCACCAAGTCGTCGCGCGCGCGGCAGAAGATCAAGCATTGGCTGAACGTGCATCAGCGCGAGCGCGCCATCGAGATTGGCCGCAAGCTGATGGAGAAGGAAGCACGCAAATATCGTATCGCGCTGAAGTCGCTGACCGACGAGGACATGATGCGCGTCTCGCAGGAAAACGGGATGGCAAAGCCAGACGATTTGCTGGCCGCCATCGGTTACGGCAAGTTCTCGGCGCGCAGCATCCTGGCGCGGCTGGTGCCGGCGGAGGAGGCGCAGTCATTTTCCGGGCACGGTCCGCCGGCGCAAGCGCCGGAGGACAATGGTTCGGGCGGCTTCACCAGCGTGGTGCGGCGCGTCTTCGGCGGCAACAGCTCAGCCATCAAGGTGAAGGGGCACGACGATCTGCTGGTCTATCGCGCGGGATGCTGCAATCCGATTCGCGGCGAGGCCATCGTCGGCTACGTCACGCGGGGCAAGGGGGTCGCGGTGCACGCCGCATCCTGTGCCAACATCGACAACCTGATGTTCGAGCCCGAGCGCCGGATCGCGGTGGAGTGGGCGAAGGATGCCGCGCAGACTCCCGCCTGGCAGGCGGGATATCCGGTCAAGCTGGTGATGGGCTGCGATAACCGCCCGGGCATGCTGAAGGCGATCGCCACCATCATCAGCGATGCCAATACCAATATCCGCAATATGGACGCGAAAACCGCCGAGGAGAGCGCGACGGTGGAGATTGTGGTCGATATCGCCGACCTCAAGCACCTGGAGCGCATTCTGAGCGGGGTGCGCAAGATTCCCGGCGTGCGCGACGTGCAGCGGGTGCAGAAGCTGTAATCAGCGAGTCAGCCCACGGCTCTTGTTCACCACGGAAACACCGAAGGCACGGAATGGTTCAGAGTTTCTTTTCTGTGCCTACCGTGCTTCCGTGGTGATTCTCCTTATTGCCTCTACTTGCGTTTTGATCTACTCTCAAAGGCCGCAAGCTGCCAGGCAATGGCTCGCGCCTGAAACCAGCGATAAACAAGGAGCGGAAATGAAGTTCCGCAGCGCGTCGGCTCTCGTGATTCTTAGCATTGTGTCCGCTGCCGTTGCTTTGCGCGCCCAGCAAGCGGCTTCGGAGTCGGAGACGCTTAGTGCGACCACCGAACTCGTCCTGGTGCCCGTGCAAGTGAGGGGTCACGATGGCAAGCCGCTCCTGGGACTGAAGCAGGAAGACTTTGTTCTGCGCAGCGATGGCCAGCCGCAACCCATCAGCGTATTCGAGTCAACGGTGGAGACATCGGCGCCGGTCGCCAACCGGGCGGCTGCGCCAGCTCCGCCAAACATGGTCCTGAATGTCCCCAACGAAGGCATGCCCGACCGGATCCTCATCATTGCGCTCGATCTGGTGAACACCGCGTACCTCGACCAGACTCGGGCCAAAGTGGAACTGCTGAAATATCTTTCCGAAACATCATCGACCCAGCACTTTGCTCTGGTGGCGATCACCAAGGACGGCCTGCAGCCGATCCATAACTTCAGCTCCGATCCGGCGGTGCTCCTGCAGGCATTGCAGCGGTTGCAGAACACAGCCGACAAAGACGTTGCTGACCAGCCGCTGCTGGACAGGATGATGACGGCCGCGCAGTTCCAGACCCCATGCCACCCGATCGACGAATACGAGACCATGCTGGCCGCGTTTAAGGACGCGCAAATCTACGGTGCTTATGCGCAGAAGATCGCGGTGCGCGCGACCCTTACCGCGCTGACGCAGATGGCGCAGGCTTATGCCGGGGTGCCGGGACGCAAGTCCGTAATCTGGCTGACGGGCGGCATGCCCATCCTGATCTACAACTCGTTGGCGGGCGGGATCAAGGGCAACTCGACGCTGAACGGCGATCCCGAGCTGGTGTCCGAATATCAAGACACCTTTACAGTCCTGAATAATGCCAACATCGCGATCTACGGCGTCGACGTGAAGGGCATCAAGTCCGATCGGACCTATCAGGCGAGCGGAATCTCCCCCGCAATGCACCAGCCCATGTACCAGACGCGTGCCACCGCCAACCAAGTTTCTCCTCTGTCCTACAATGACGATGCCATCAAGGTCGTGTCGTCGGCAACGGGAGGCAAGTCCTGCACCGCAAATGCCGGCCTGAAAGATTGCATCGATGAAGCCGTGGCCGACAACTCCAGCTATTACATGCTGGGTTTTTACGTGCCGCAGCAGGAGCGTAAGCCGGGCTGGCACAAGCTGGAGGTGAAGCTGATCAACGAGCGCGGCTCAGTGCGCTCGCGTACCAGCTACTACCTTGCGCCAGCCGCCGCGCCGTCGGAGAAGGACATCAACCGCGCGCTGCGCGATGCTGCAAATGCCAAGATCGACTACACCGGGCTCGCTTTCGCGGTGGAGCGCCAGCCGGGAACCGACCCGGCCAAGCCGGAGCTGATGCGAATCATGGTCCCGGCGCGTAGCGTACTACTCTCGCCGGGACATCCGCAGTTGAGCTATGACATCGTTAGTGCGCCGCTGAATGCCAAGGGCGAACCTGGGGCCGGGGTTCGCATCGTCCACCTGAACCTGACGGAGGAGCAGACCCAGACTGCGTTAAGCAAAGGCTGGTCGTTCACCGACCAGCTGCAAGGCGCCGATAGCAAAGCCGTCAAATATATTCTCCGCGACAATGGGACCGGCCGCATCGGCTCGGTCATGGTTCCCCTTCAGCAGAAAGCAGGAGGCTAGAGCGGCCTTGATCTTGCAATCTCTTACCGAAATCGTGGACAATATTTCTCGAAATCGAGATGAAAGAACTATCGGCCCCCCGCATTCCGCCGATTGGGTTGGCGGTTGCCCCCGGCTACAAATTCGATAAGGCCGCCGACCTCACCGCTGCCGCCGAACGCGAGCGTCTCAGCCCCACGGCGATTCGAGCTTTCTGGAAGATCTCGGACAAATGGGGATTGACGGAAGTGCAGGCGCGAGCGCTGCTGGGCGGGATCGCGTCCTCCACCTTTCATGCCTGGAAGGCCGATCCCGATAGCCAGAAGCTCAGCCAGGATACGCTGGTCCGCATCTCGCTGGTCATCGGCATCTATAAAGCGCTGCATATCTACTTCAGCAAAGCGTGGGCCGATCGCTGGGTCCGGCTCGCCAATCGCGGTGCGTTGTTTGCGGGACGCGCGCCCATCGATTTCATGATTCGTCATGGCCAGCCCGGCATGCTGGAGGTGCGCCGCATGCTCGACGCCTGGCGCGGCGGCCGATGACAGCCCCAATTCGTGCAACAACGGCGCGAATCGGGGACCCCACAAGCGCCCCAGCTCGCACAAGAGCGGCGCCAGTTGGCGACCCTGAGCTTCCGCCGCTGTGCGCGGTTCAGTATCGCGGTATGCATCGCCTGATTCCGTCGCTCTACAGCCGCGACGAGACCGTGCTCTCCGAAATCGCCGCCAACGACACGATGCTGGAAGACATCGTCCTGCTCGACGGCGTGAGCAACGACCGCATTCAAGGCGAGCAGCGCGGCCTCGGGGGCATTGGCATTCACGAGTTGGTGTATGGCATCCCGAACGCACACATCGTGAACGCTGCGTTCACGCACAGCAGCGCCGCCGGAGGCCGCTTCAACGATTCCACGCGCGGCGCCTGGTACGCAACCGATGAGTTGAATACGTCGGTCGCTGAGGTCGCATATCACAAGGCGCGACGTTTGGCCGAGATCGTCGTGCCGGAGCTGCCCGGCCAGCGTCCCGATCTCGAGGTCACGACCTATGACGATTGGCTAGCGGATTTTCGTGCGGAGTTTCACGTCCTGCGTCCGCGGGAAAATTTTGCGGGATATCTGCAGGCGGAGCCGGTGCCGCAGTGCTATGCGCGGTCGCAAGCGCTGGCGAATGTGCTGTTGAATGACGCGTCCAATGGGGTGGTCTACGAAAGCGTCCGCCGGCCGCGGCATTACTGCCTGGTCTGCTTCCGTCCCGCGCTGGTGTATGACACGCGGCGCGGCGCCAGCCTGGAGTTGACGCTGCGGGCCAGCGCTTCAGGCTATAGGCCCAGGGTCCGGCGGCTGGCAGGGTGACCGATTGCAATCCAAAAGCGGCGACGCGCGGCCAATACAAGAAGCGCGCATTCCTGGCGGGCGTTGGCGCTTGCAGGCGGCCATTGGCGTTTGCATTCAGCGTTGCATTCGGACATGATCGACCGGCTGCAAAAACACGCATGGCAGCACGACCGCCATGCCTAGGCATCTCAACAGGGGAATGTTGCTTGGCCGAGAGCCAGCTCCTTACGAAGCTGCTGGCCGAAATTTGCCCTGCGTCTCGCTTACGCTCAGGGCGCATCGAACGGCTCGCAGGGTCTGCCCGCACTCTGGAATGCAGAGTAGCAGCTCATGGTTGCCTCTGTTTTCCACAGCGGGCCTTTTTTTGCCCACCATACCGCGCGACATGCCGACAATCCCGTCACTTGGGCCAAATTTCAAACTGACCAGCGCCATTACCCTATCCTGCGCCTCGCGTATCTGCTTCAACAGCAGCACCGGATCGCGCTCCTTCCGGATACGCCGCAGCATATCCTTCGCTTCAGGCGGAATGTCGTCGTGCTCCATCGGCCGTTGATACGGTGTCACCAGCCAAGCGGCAGGCGCAGGCCGGCGTCCAACCCTCATAAATCAGCAGGGCTTTCAGCCCTGGTTCTTAGCATGTAGGAACTTGTTCAGAGTTTCCTTAGGACTTCTCTTTGGGCAGTCGATAAAAAGAATGGCCTGGCTAAATCGCTAGCTACTGCAGCTGCGCATATCCAGCTTTGGCTTCTTTGTAGATGGGAATGTCAGGATCGGCGTCTTTCCAGAGAGTGAGAAAGTCTTTGTAGGCGGCCAGAGCGCGACGGCGAGCAAGATCAGCATCGGCGCCGCTCGAGTTCTTCGCCTGTATGGCATTTGCCCGTGCGATGCCGAGCCGCGCCAAAGCGCCCGTCCAGCAGTTCCAGACGATGCCGGGGTGGTCGAGGATCTTCTGGAATTCGGTTGCGGCTTCTTTGCCCTGTCCCGCAGAAAGGTAGGCTTGACCACGAACATAGGTCGGATAGAGACAGGAAATGTTATTCACGAACTGGGTCTGCCCGTACTCAATGGGTGGCAAGGCGCTCTGGAGATGGGCAAGGGCCTCTGCCGGATTCTTGCGGTTCAGCGCCCGTTGCGCACGAATCGCGGGCAACCAAAGCGACTGCATCTGGGTGTCGAGCGGGTAGCGTTTATTCAGATCCTCCGCCAAGGAGTTCGCTCGAGCCGTGTCGCCGATCATGGCGTAGGCCAGCGCGGCTTCGACCCTCACGCCCTGACTGGCAGGATATATCTTCAGTCCCGCAGCCGCAGCCTGCCGCGCCTCCGTCAAGTACCCGAAGGCAGCTTCGCGTAGGGCGGCATTCTCCCACCAGATTCCGCCGGTCTCCTTGCTATCGGCCCTCAGGGCCGAATCCACCGACCGCTGGGTCAGCTCCCGCGCCTGGCCTAGATGGCCGACATATCCCTCAGTGTCGGCAGCCAGCGAAAGCCCGGAGTTCTCAACGCTGGAATGAGACGCGAACCATTGCTGCTCCTCCGCCATCTTGGAAGGCTCCGCCCCGAGAAAAGCGAGGGCGTAGAGCGCGTTGTGGAGTATGAAATCGTCCAGCTTCCGCCCCTGTGCTTGGTGAATCGCCCATCGGGCTTCATCAAAACGCTGCAATGCAAGCGCCATGTTGGCGAGTTGTTCGTAGCCGGCGAGATACTCCGGTGCCAGCTGTGCAACTTGGCGCGCCAACTCTGCCGCCTTGTGATACTCACCCTGTATCCCAAAGAAAATACTTAGGTTCTCGCATCTGCGGGGCTGTGGTGGGTAGGTATCAATCACCTGCTGAATAGCCTGTATCCCCTTGTCCACCTCTCCAGTTACATTTTGATAATAGTCGGCACTGTGAGCAGCCTCTCCCGTTCGCTGGCGTGCTCGCGTAACTCAAATGCCTTCGTGTAGTACTCGCTGGCGCGCCCCAGCTCCTCCAGGCTGCTGTAGGAACCGGCGATGCCGGCGTATGCCATGGCAAAGTTCGGATCGAGTTGCACGGCACGTTCAAGATAGGGCAGAGACGCCTCCCAGCCCTTCGCGTCCTGGACCTTGATGCCCAGGCTGTATGCCTGCAACGCTTCCAGCGACGAGGTGGTAGCTTGCTCCAGCGGAACATCGAACTTCTGCACCGTAGGTAGCGACTCGCCCATCCCGCTGCGCAGCTTTGCCGCCGCCTTGCCCACCGAATTCAACACCTGCTCCTTCCGGCTGGCCGTTACCTGTTCCTGCGCGAGTAGCTCACCGCTCTGGCAATTTACCGCCTTCAATCCCACGACGTACTGGGTACCCAGGCTGGCGATCGAGCCCGCAATGTATACCTGGCTGTTGGCACGCAGGCAAATCTCCCGCGCTACATCCGGCGTCAGCTTCGCATCGGCTGGCCGGGTCATCAGCTTCAGCGTCTTCGCCACCTGGTCGTCGGAGAGCACATTCAGGAACGGCGACTGGGTCAGCGCGACCGTCAGCGCCGTCTTCAGCGTGTCGTCGAAGACTGCGTCGCCGGTCTTGTTTTCGAAGTCGGCGATCACGATGGTGTCCTTGTCGGTCAGCTTCGGAGTTTGACGTGAGCGGTAATACAGCCGCCCGCCGACTACAGCGGCAATGACGATCAGCAACGCCGAGGCAATCATCGGCCAGCGCTTCTTCTTCGCTACCATAGACTGGCGCTGGCTGGAGAGAACGGCGACGGCCTTCGCCTTCCCCGAACTCTCGGCCCACACTCCGCCCGCTGCCGGTGCCCCAGAGCCTGCCCTGAGCTCGCCGAAGGATTCGGCCATCCTTTGGCCTAACCTGGGTCCTGTCCCCGATCCCGAGCCCATCGCCGCTGATCGCCCGCTCTCGGTGTCGCGCTTCAGCCGCTGCAGATCGGCTCGCATCTCGGAGGCATGCTGGTAGCGCAGGTTGCGGTCCTTCTCCAGCGCCTTGCCGATCAGCGCTTCCAGTCCAGCCGGGATCTCCGTGTTCCGTTGCGAGGGCGGCGCAGGTTGTGTGTGCAGGATGGCGCCACAAATCTCTCCCGAGCTTTCGCCCCCGAACGGGATCCTGCCCGTCGCCATTTCGTACAGCACCGCGCCGAACGAAAACAGGTCACTGCGTGCGTCGAGATCGCGCGCTTTCACCTGCTCAGGCGACATATAGGCTACCGTGCCCAGCATCGCCCCCGGACTGGTCAGGTGCTCGGCGTCAGAGGCCATCTCGGTTGCGGTCTGTCCTGTAGCGGTAACTTTCGCCGTCACCTTTGCCAATCCGAAGTCGAGAATCTTGGCGTGCCCGCGACGCGTGAGGAAGATGTTCGCCGGCTTGATATCGCGGTGCATGATTCCTTCGCTGTGCGCCGCATCCAGCGCGTCGGCGATCTCCGTTGCCAAGTCCAAGAGCAGCTCCGGCTCCAGCGGCTTGCCCATGATCCGGTGCTTCAGCGTCACGCCATCGAGAAACTCCATGGCAATGAAAGATTGCCCTTCGTGATTTCCAATCTCGTAAATCGTGCAGATGTTGGGATGGTTCAGCGCGGACGCCGCTCGGGCTTCGCGCCGGAAGCGCTCCAACGCGTGCGGATCATGCGAGATATCCTCGGGCAGGAACTTCAGGGCAACGAAGCGGCGAAGGTCAATGTCCTCGGCCTTGTACACCACACCCATGCCGCCACCGCCCAGCTTGCTGAGGATGCGGTAATGGGAAATTGTCTGCTCAATCACTGGCGCGAAATCTTACGTCCCTGAAACAGGCAAGTCAATGAAGGACATGAGCTTGATGGTATCTCAGCGAAATAGTGGGCCTAACATCGCCATAGCACCTGTGAGCAGGCTCAGGCTCTGGGCGCGCCAGCACCAGCCCATCAAGGCATCAGAGCTTCAAGGGCGACACCCGAGTCCCGCAAAGCGGGGACGGCGAGAAGAACAGCCCAGCATGGAGCGACGCCGCAGGCGAGCGGAATGCTGGGTAGGCTTTATCAGAAGCCTCCGAGCCCCTTCAGGGGCGGCACAACACCAGCCGAATCGAACTGTCTCTCAGGTGTGTTTACGCGCCCGACAAAAGAACGGCAGCCATTTTCAAGTTGTGTTCCGCCGCCTGCTGCCGCGCCTGGATTTACAAAGCAGCCATTTGGGCCATTGCCCATCGCCTGTGTCGGCTAGTGTGGAAGGTCCTGCATGACAACGTAAAGTTCGTGGAGCAGGGCCGCGAATCAGATCCCGGGAGGAAACACCAACGCGCCTTGAAACTGCTGCGAATACTGCGAGGGCTTGGCTATGAAGTTGATCTGAAGCCGCTGGCCGCCACAAGCGTAGTCGCGGGTTGATTTTCGACAGAGCCGGTCGAAGGGTCTGGCGATTTCCAGACCTGGGAGAGAATCTCTACACGCGCATGAGGTTCCCCGGTCTCGAACCCCGCGACACACGGGGCACGCGGCGTTCCTGTACCACCTTCGTAACATTTACCTCTGTTACCGCGACGCGATAAGCTGAAGTCCCAGGGTAGGATCGCCGTTAGCCCGAATTTCTCACGACATAGCCGACAACTCAGTCAGGGGGGTTGGAATTCGGGCTTACAGAACGGTTTTGAAGAGCGCGGGAGCCGGGATTCTGGGGAGTTGGCGGAGGCGACGAAGGCTGCG